>ERZ857629.600-NODE-600-length-47599-cov-4.205389_pt1 | contig 47599 bp, 38 predicted proteins | sample MGYA00519700_ERZ857629 | MGnify/ENA primary metagenome ERZ857629 (study PRJEB31778, sample SAMEA3449351) | human gut metagenome | biome: human gut; feature: human-associated habitat; material: faeces | place: United Kingdom | collected 2010/2012 ... | reverse complement strand
GTTAGAGGAGGATTTTTATCCCGAACTGAGGTATTTATTCATTCTTGGGTGAAAATTTACGGGAAAATTGATTTAAGACAAAAGTGGCGGTCAAAACTTATGGCTGTATTATAATAAAGTGGAAATAACTTTGCTGTATGGCAAAAAATGTCTAATTTTGCATTATTGTTTTAAGATAACATTACGCAACACTAATTTTTTTCATTAATGAAGACTCTTGATTTCAAGCCCCAGCTGTTCACATCGCTGAGGAATTACAATTCAAAGACATTCATGTCCGACCTCCTGGCAGGTGTCATAGTGGGCATTGTGGCTCTCCCTCTTGCCATAGCTTTCGGTATAGCATCGGGTGTTACGCCGGAGAAAGGTATTATCACCGCCATCGTTGCCGGCTTCATCATCTCGCTGCTCGGCGGCAGCAAGGTGCAGATAGGAGGTCCTACGGGTGCATTCATCATCATCATCTACGGCATCATACAGCAGTATGGAATCGAAGGACTCACTATTGCCACGCTCATGGCGGGTGCTTTCCTCGTACTGTTTGGTGTGCTACGGCTCGGTACTATCATAAAATACATACCTTACCCCATTGTTGTGGGATTCACGAGCGGTATTGCCGTAACCATTTTCACCACACAAATAAAAGACCTTTTCGGTTTGACCATCGACAATGTGCCTTCCGATTTCATTGAGAAGTGGGGTGCCTATATCACGCATTTCGGTACTATCGACACATGGAGTGCCTTTGTTGGCGTGTTGAGCGTGGCGATAATTGCCGTCATGCCGCGTATAAACAAGAAGATTCCTGGTTCGCTCATTGCCATCATCATAATGACTGTGGCTGCGCTTCTGCTCAAGAACTATGCCGGAGTGACCTCCATCGAGACCATTGGCGACCGCTTCTCTGTGAGCAACGCCATCCCCGACGCACACGTTCCGGCAATGACATGGGAGACGATAAAGGGTCTTGTGGCTCCCGCACTCACCATTGCCGTACTCGGAGCCATTGAGTCGCTGCTCTCTGCCACTGTTGCCGATGGTGTAATAGGCGACCATCACAACTCCAACACCGAACTTATTGCGCAGGGTGTTGCCAATCTTGCGTCGCCGCTTTTCGGAGGAATCCCTGCCACGGGAGCCATAGCACGCACCATGACCAACATCAACAATGGCGGAAAAACGCCCATTGCCGGCATCATACACGCCGTAGTGCTGCTGCTCATATTCCTCTTCTTTATGCCGCTTGCACAATACATACCTATGGCTTGTCTTGCCGGTGTGCTTGTGGTAGTGTCATACGGCATGTCGGGTTGGCGTTCGTTCCTCACTCTTATGAAGAATCCCAAGAGCGATGTGACGGTACTTCTCATAACATTCTTCCTCACCATCATCTTCGACCTTACCGTAGCAATAGAAGTGGGACTCATCATTGCGTGTCTGCTCTTTATGAAACGCATGGCCGAAACGACAGATGTGAAGGTGGTGATGGACGAAATCAGCGAGGAGTCGGACCTTAGCAGCGGCAATCTCGAACACCTTACTATACCGAAGGGCGTGGAGGTTTATGAGATAAACGGTCCTTACTTCTTCGGTGCCGGCAACCGCTTCGAGGAGATAATGGCATCGTTCGGCGACCGTCCCAAGGTGCGCATCATACGCATGCGTAAGGTGCCTTTCGTCGATTCTACGGGCATACACAACCTCACCAACCTCTGCACCATGAGCAAAAGCGAGGGTATAGAAGTGGTGTTGTCGGGTGTAAGCGAGAAAGTACACAGCCAATTAAACAAGGCACGCTTCTACGATTTGCTCGGCGAGCAGAACATTTGCAGTCACATCGACATTGCCTTGAAGCGTGCAAAGGAAATAGTTGGAGAATGATTTTGTAAGTCGTTGAAAATCAACGATGTGTAAATTGCATAAAAAGAAGGCTTAATTGCATTGCAAACAAGACTTGTTTGCGTTGTGATTAAGCCTTAATTGTGTTGTAAAGAAGCCTTGTTTGCAAAGCGAGTAAAATGTGGTGTCGGCACGGAAGTTAGCAGAAGTTATCGGAAGTTAATCCGCCTGCGGCGGATGGAAGATAACTGACGATAGCATAACTCATTGAAGAATCATGGTAATGCCCGTTGCTTTCCTTTAACTTCCGGCGAAGCCTGATTTCCGATAACTTCAGTTTTGATACGCCCTCGTGGCTCCGTTAGTCCTCCATCAGTTTGCGATAGCGGCCTTTCTTTATGTCCTCGTTGCCGAGACGGCGTGCTTTGTTTATCTCGTAGTCGGAGTAGCTGCCCTCGAAGAAGAACACTTCGCCGTTGCCTTCAAAGGCGAGGATGTGGGTACATATACGGTCGAGGAACCAGCGGTCGTGGCTGATTACCACGGCACAGCCTGCGAATCCTTCGAGACCTTCCTCAAGTGCGCGCAGCGTATTCACGTCGATGTCGTTGGTAGGCTCGTCGAGAAGCAGCACGTTGCCCTCCTGCTTGAGTGCGAGAGCCAGTTGCAGACGGTTGCGTTCACCGCCGGAGAGGGTGCCGCAGAGCTTGCTCTGGTCGGTGCCGGCGAAGTTGAAGCGTGAGATGTAGGCGCGTGCGTTCACGTCGCGTCCGCCCATACGGATTGTCTCATTGCCCTGCGATATGGTGTCGTACACCGACTTCTGCGGGTCGATGTCCTTGTGTTGCTGGTCCACATAAGCCAGTTTCACCGTCTCGCCCACTTCGAATGTGCCTCCGTCGGCTTGTTCCAGGCCCATAATCATGCGGAAGAGCGTGGTCTTTCCTGCGCCGTTGGGACCTATGACACCCACGATGCCGTTGGGCGGCAGCATGAAGTTAAGGTCGTTGAAGAGCACCTTGTCGCCGAAAGCCTTCTTCACATGCTGTGCCTCGATGACCTTGTTGCCCAGTCGCGGACCGTTCGGGATGAATATTTCGAGTTTCTCCTCGCGCTCCTTCTGCTCCTGTCCGAGCATCTGTTCGTAGGCGTTCAGACGGGCTTTCCCCTTTGCCTGGCGGGCTTTCGGAGCCATGTGCGCCCATTCCAGTTCGCGTTCCAGGGCCTTACGGCGTTTTGATGCCTGCTTTTCTTCCTGCATCATGCGTGTCGTTTTCTGCTCAAGCCATGACGAATAGTTGCCGTGCCATGGTATGCCCTCGCCACGGTCGAGTTCGAGAATCCACTCGCTCACATCGTCGAGGAAGTAGCGGTCGTGTGTCACGGCAATCACAGTGCCTTCATATTGTTGCAGATGCTGTTCCAACCAGTCGATGCTTTCGGCGTCGAGGTGGTTGGTAGGCTCGTCGAGAAGCAGCACGTCGGGCTTTTGAAGCAGCAGGCGGCAGAGTGCCACGCGGCGGCGTTCGCCTCCGGAGAGGTGTGTCACGGGCAGGTCGCCGGCAGGGCAGCGCAGTGCAGCCATGGCACGGTCGAGCTTTGAATCCATGTTCCATGCGTCGGTAGCATCGATGATGTCTTGCACTTCGGCTTGCCGTTGCATGAGTTTGTCCATCTTGTCGGGGTCGCCGTAGTACTCCTCCAGACCGAACTTCTGGTTTATTTCCTCATATTCCTGCAGTGCGTCGTAAGCTTTCTGCACTCCTTCCATCACGTTTTCCTTCACCGTCTTCTCCTCATTGAGCGGCGGATCCTGCGGGAGGTAGCCCACGCTGTAGCCCGGACTCCACACCACTTCGCCCTGACTGGGCTGCTCCAGGCCGGCAATGATTTTCATCAATGTCGATTTTCCAGCGCCGTTGAGTCCGATGATACCTATCTTCGCACCGTAGAAGAACGAGAGGTAGATGTCCTTGAGTATCTGTTTGCGGTTTTGGGGAATGATTTTCGACACTCCCACCATAGAGAAGATGATCTTCTTGTCGTCTGTTGTTGCCATATATTTTGGTTGAAAAGTTTTTTAGAAGTTTGTATAGTGCGGTTCAAGGCGGTTGCTGCCGCCTATCTTTTGCAAAGATAGTGCAAACCGAATGCAATGAAGCTTGCTTCGAATTGCTGAGGTGCCGCCTATCTTCTGCAAAGATACAACAAAATTCCGAGATTTAGAATGTACTCATGGCATATCAGTAAAAAGTTTCGTTGGTAATGTGTTTATTCAAGTTTATTGTAAAAATCGGCGGGTCGATTTGTGTGTCATGGATTTTTTTTATACTTTTGTATTGCTTACAAGGCATTTGCCGTAGCGTGGCATTGTGGCATGGACGCAGTGCCGGCCATTGCGGTGTCGTGTAGGGCAGAGTTGAGAACAGAGAAAATCCTTATTACATACATGAAAAAAATATTGTTGTTAGGTTCCGGCGAACTGGGCAAGGAATTTGTCATCGCCGCCAAGCGTGCAGGGCAGTATGTCGTTGCATGCGACAGATATGAGTGTGCTCCCGCAATGCAGGTTGCCGACGAGTGCGAAGTTTTCAACATGCTTGACGGCGACGCTCTTGCCGCTGTCGTGGAGAAGCACCGTCCCGACATCATCGTTCCGGAGATTGAAGCCATACGCACGGAGCGTCTTTTCGACTTCGAGAAGCAGGGCATTCAGGTGGTGCCGAGTGCCCGTGCCGTGAACTACACGATGAACCGCAAGGCCATCCGCGACCTCGCCGCCAAGGAACTGGGGCTTCGCACGGCGAAATACTTCTATGCCAAGACCCTTGAGGAACTTCGTGAGCACTCCAAGGAAATAGGTTTCCCGTGTGTGATAAAGCCTCTCATGTCGTCGTCGGGCCACGGTCAGAGCGTGGTGCGCGATGCTTCGGAGCTGGAGAAAGCCTTCAACGACGCCATGGAAGGTAGTCGCGGCGATGTGAAGGAGATAATAATCGAGGAGTTCATACACTTCGATTCCGAGTTTACACTGCTCACTGTGACACAGAAGAACGGTCCGACGCTGTTCTGTCCGCCCATAGGTCATGTGCAGAAAGGCGGTGACTACCGTGAAAGCTGGCAGCCGTTCGCCATTCCTGAGGACGAGCTGCGCAAGGCGGAAGACATGGCTGAGAAGGTGACAGCCGCTCTTACGGGTGCAGGCATCTGGGGAGTGGAGTTCTTCCTCACCAAAGACGGCGAGGTAATCTTCTCCGAACTGTCGCCACGTCCGCATGATACGGGTATGGTGACACTTGGACACACCACCAATCTATCGGAGTTTGAGCTGCACTTCCGTGCCGTTATGGGTCTGCCCATTGCCGGAATACATCTCGAACACGCCGGAGCGAGTGCCGTGGTACTTGCCAAAGAGGAGGCCGACCACGACCCGGAGTACAACCTTCTCGATGCCTTGCGTGAGGACTATACCCGTGTGCGCATTTTCGGCAAGCATGTACAGCATGTGAACCGCCGCATGGGTGTCGTGCTGTGCTACGGCGACAAGGATGCCGACACCACCGCTTTGCGCGATAAGGCCAAGCGTCTGGCAGCCACAGTGCTGTAACGCTGTGCGGCAAGTGAGAACGATTTTTACATTGAAACATATATAATTTGGCAACGACCCAACCGCAGACACAACGAAAAGGAAGAATAGGCACACTCGAAACGGCACGCTTCCTTTTCATTGTTTTTATATACCTCTCGCACTGTATCACCGAGACCGACCGCTCACCATTCGATTTCGGTGGCGAGTCGGGCGTGGCGTTTTTCTTCGTCCTCAGTGGTTTCGTGCTGTCGCTCGGCTATGGCAGAAAGGTGGAGGAGGGCACTTTCGGCGTGCGCCGCTTCTTCGTCACCCATCTGGCACGCCTTTATCCGCTGCATTTGCTGACTATGGCGGCTACCATAGTCCTCGACTCCCGGTTGGGAGTGAGCTATTCATGCATGCAGATTCTTTCACATGTCTTTCTCGTACAGACCTGGACGGCATCAGTACATTACATCAGTATCGCCAACGGCGTGGCGTGGTTCCTCTGCGACACGCTCTTCTTCTATGCCGTATTTGCTGTGGTTTACCGCTGGCTCATGCGCCAGAGCGTGCGCCGGCTGGGCGTGATGGGTGTGGCGTTGGTGGCGGTTTATGTGCCGTTGGCATTGCAGGTGCCCGACGAAAAGGTGAACTGGACGCTCTATGGCTATCCGCTTCTGCGCGTCATCGACTTCTCCCTTGGCATACTTCTCTGCCGCTTCTACCTCTCACAACGTTCGCAACGCATAGCCACGCGTATGGAGTCGCTCTCCGTTTGGCGTGCCACCGGCGTTGAGATGCTTGGTGTCGCGGCGGTAGTCGTGGCATGGATGCTCTACGGCGACATGCCTAAGAGTCTGCGCTGCGCCGCTCTTTTCTGGCCGGTCATGCCATTTGTCATTTATGTCCTTGCCGTCGCCGACGGTGGGCGAGGTCTCTTTTCGCGCCTCATGCGCCAGCCTTTGCTGATGCGTCTTGGCGGCGTAAGTTTTGAAATCTATCTTATTCATCTCATAATGATGCGCGTTGCCTATCACGCCCTGCACACAGTCTGCGGCGAAACGGGCGAGGTGCAGGTGTTCATTGTGGCATTCCTTGCAAGCATTGTCGTGGCCTTCGCGCTGCAACGGTGGCTTGTCACGCCGGTTTACAACCGTGTGAAGAGTGCCTGTAAATGATAAAAACAAAGAAACTCTGTCTATGAACGAAAAGGAAAGAAGCATTGTCAGTCTGCCTAAGATATTCGACCCGCGCGGCAACCTCACCGTCGCCGAGGGCATGACAAACGTGCCTTACGATGTGAAGCGTGTCTATTGGGTGTATGATGTCCCTGCCGGCGAGAGCCGTGGAGGTCATGCCCACAAGGAATGCCGTGAGTTGATAATCGCCGTGAGCGGCTCGTTCAGCGTCACGATAGACAACGGACGCGAGAAGGAGACATTCCATCTGAACCATCCCTGGCAGGGACTTCTCGTGGAGACGGGGGTCTGGCGCACGCTGGACGACTTCTCTTCGGGTGCCGTCTGCCTGGTGCTTGCCTCGCACCCCTTTGATGAAAGCGACTACATAAGGGACTATTCAGAATACCTCGACTACATGAATGCCAACCCAAACAGTGCCGGCCTATGATAAATCTCGTGGACATAAAGAAGATAACCGCCTTGCACGGCGATGAGATAAAGGCAGCCCTGACTGCCGTCGCAGACAGCGGTTGGTTTCTGAAAGGGCCTTTTACGGAGCGTTTCGAACAGGCTTACGCCCGATATACCGGCACCTCTCGCTGTGTGGCATGCGGCAACGGACTCGATGCGCTCACTCTTATCCTGCGTGCCTACATGGAGATGGGACAGATGCAGGAGGGCGACGAGGTGATAATCCCTGCCAATGCCTACATCGCCTGCATGATATCCGTGTCGCGTGCAGGACTGAAACCCGTGCTTGTGGAGCCGCGTCTTGACACGCTCCAGATAGACGATGCCCTCATAGAGAGTGCCGTCACGCCACGCACGAAGGCCGTTATGATTGTCCACATGTACGGACGCTGCGCCTATACCGACCGCATCGGCGATATATGCCGCAGCCATTCGCTGAAGCTTGTCGAGGACAATGCCCAGGCACACGGCTGTCGTTACGCCGGACAACTGACGGGCTCGCTCGGCGATGCGGCTGCCCACAGCTTCTATCCCACCAAGAACCTCGGCGCACTCGGTGATGCCGGAGCCGTGACCACGGACGATACGGAACTCGCCGACATGGTGCGCGCACTCGGCAACTATGGTTCCGAACGCAAATATGTGTTCTCACACATCGGGATGAACAGCCGCATGGACGAGACACAGGCTGCCGTGCTGCTCGCAAAACTGCCATATCTCGATGCGGAGAACGCACGCCGCCGCGACAACGCCGCCTACTACATTGACAACATACACAACGACTGTGTGCTGACTCCCACCCGTGAGTATTGGGAGCAGAGCGTGTTCCACATATTCCCCGTGCTGTCGCCATACCGTGACGCACTGCAACAGTATCTGAAGGAGCACGGTGTGCAGACCGACATACACTATCCGCTTCCTCCACACCGCCAACGCTGCTATGCAGAATGGGCTTCGCTGTCGCTGCCCGTCACCGAACGCATACACCGCGAAGAGCTGAGTCTGCCCGTAAGTCAGGTGGTAAGCGACGACGAACGCGCACTCATTGCACGCCTTATAAACGAATTCCGACCCGAATGACAATCAAAGAAGTTACGCCCGACCAGTATGCTGCGCTGCCGCTGAAGCATCCGCATGTGTTCAACACCGCCGCCTTCTCACGCCTTAACGCTGCGAAGGCGGAGCGTCTGCACTTCCTCGTGTTCGAGGAGGAGGGCAAGCCGCGCTACGGCATCACGCTCGGCGAGCGCGAGGGGTGGCTTCTGTCGCCCTTTTCGGCACCTTTCGGCGGCTTCTCCTATTGCAAGACACCGCATATTGAGAGCCTTGACGCCGCCGCACAGATGCTTGCCGACTATGCCCACGACCTCGGGTTCCGTATGCGTATAAGTCTGCCCCCGCTGTTCTATGCCCCGCAGTTCCTTGCCGAGACAGCCGCCGTGCTGTCGCGCCGAAGCTCTGCCACACACATAGAACTGAACTATCATTTCCCCGTATCACGCTTTGCCGACTACGACCGGTGCCTTGCACGCAACGCACGCAAGAACCTCCGCCATGCCGAGGAGCAGGAGTGGGAGTTTGTGGCAGTGTGGCGCGACGATGCGGAAGGGCTTCGGAAGGCGTTCGAGGTGATACGCCGCAACCGCGAGGAACACGGCTACAGACTGAGCATGACGCTCGCCGAGGTGGAACGGACGGTGAAGCTGATACCAGCCGACTTCTTCCTGCTGCGTCACGGCGGCGAGGATGTGGCGGCGGCGCAGGTGTTTCATGTGGCTGATGGCATAGCGCAGGTGGTGTATTGGGGCGACCTTCATGCCTATTCGTCGCTGCGCACGATGAACATGCTCGTCTATCGGGTGTTCGAACACTACTCACGCGCCGGACTGGATGTGCTCGACATCGGCACGTCGATGCTCGACGACGCACCCAACTACGGGCTGTGCGACTTCAAGACATCTGTGGGTTGCGAGGCATCGCCCAAGTTTGTGCTTGAGTTCTGACATGCCTTTGTCATGATCGTGCCGTCAGGTTTCCGTCAAGGGCGTAATGCTTTGCAATGGCCTTTGTATCTTGTTGATTTTCAATGGTATTATGATGCGTTTACAAACAAGGCTTGTTCGTGTTCAAAACAAGTCTTGTTTGGAGTGTAAAGAAGCCTTGTTTACAAACAAAAGAAGTCTTGTTTGAAAAGTCGGGAATATGCATTCTGGAATAAGGCAAGAAGGTGTCAAAACGGGAGTTATCCGAAGTTATCGGAAGTTAATCCGCCTTGGCGGATTGAAGGTAACGGACATTACCATTGGTTTTCAATGGGTTCTACTATTGCCAGTTATCTTCCTTTAACTTCGGCGAAGCCTAACTTCCGATAAATTCCGTTTTGACCACCCCGTTTTCGTGCTTTGGTGCAGGATTTAGTCGCGGCGGAAAATGTCGCGCGTATATACCTTCTGCTGCACATCGTCGAGCGAAACATCGTAGCGGTTGGCTATGATGGCGTGGCTCAGGCGTTTGAATTCGGTAAGGTCGTTGATTACTCTGCTGCCGAAGAATGTGGTGCCGTCGGCGAGGGTAGGTTCGTATATTATCACTTCCGCGCCTTTCGCCTTTATGCGTTTCATTATGCCCTGTATGGCAGACTGGCGGAAATTGTCGGAATTGCTCTTCATTGTGAGGCGATAGACACCTATGACGCAGGTGTGCTCCTTGCTTGCGTCGAAGCTGTTGTCGTTGGCATAGTCGTAGTAGCCGGCCTTGCGCAGCACGGCATCGGCTATGTAGTCCTTGCGTGTGCGGTTGCTTTCCACTATCGCTTCGATGAGGTTTTCCGGCACATCGGCATAGTTTGCCAGCAGCTGCTTGGTGTCCTTGGGCAGGCAGTAGCCGCCGTAGCCGAACGAAGGGTTGTTGTAATGCGTGCCGATGCGTGGGTCAAGGCCCACGCCTTCTATTATGGCTCGTGTGTCGAGTCCCTTTATTTCGGCGTAGGTGTCGAGCTCGTTGAAGTAGCTTACACGCAGGGCGAGATATGTATTGGCAAAGAGTTTCACCGCTTCGGCGTCCTTCATGCCCATGAGCAGGCAGGGGATTCCCTTCGTGTCGGCTGCCGGTTGCCGTGTGCCGGTAGCCTGGTTTGCCGTGTGCGGCGGTGTTGCGGCGGCGCTGTCGGCACTGCCTATCGCCCCTTCCACAAGCAGACGGGCGAAGGTGTGGGCTGCCTCGTGCATACGTTCCACATCGGTGACGGCGAGGATGGCGTTGTTCTCCTCCTCAAACTCCGGGCGGTCGATGATGTGCGGGCATCCCACTATGATGCGGCTTGGGTATAGATTGTCGTAAAGGGCCTTGCTCTCGCGCAGAAATTCGGGCGAGAAGAGCAGGTTGAACTGCTTCGTTCCCTTCCTGGCGTATTTGAGATAGAGGCTGCGTGTGTAGCCCACGGGGATGGTACTCTTTATTACCATCACGGCATCGGGGTTCACTTCGAGCACGAGGTCTATCACTTCCTCCACATGGGTGGTGTCGAAATAGTTCTTCACGGGGTCGTAGTTCGTCGGTGCGGCTATCACCACGAAGTCGGCATCACGGTATGCCGCCCTGCCGTCGAGCGTGGCGACGAGGTTGAGAGGCTTCTCCTTGAGATACTTCTCGATGTATTCGTCCTGGATGGGGGAGACTCTGTTGTTCAGCTTCTCCACCTTCTCGGCTATCACATCCACAGCCGTCACATGATGATGCTGGGCGAGAAGTGTGGCGATACTGAGTCCCACATAACCCGTTCCGGCAACTGCTATTCTTATGTCTTTGAAGTCGTTCATTCTCTTTTCTTTTGGATATGGGGTTGTAACATGTTGCAAAAATAGCGTTTTTGCGCTATTGTGGCAAATTTAGGCAGCCCAAATCTTCATCCTGCATGTTTTTCTCTGCGTTTCACACATTTAGTTCATCAATGAGTCTTCTGCCCGTTTTCTTGAGCCGATTGAAGAAAATGAGGAACAGGATGAGTGCCACCACCGCCACACCATCGTCGATATCGTACGAGAAAAGTATTCCGTCGTAGATGCCGTGTGCCACTACCGGGGCGGCGAGAATCAGTGCCTTTGTTGCAGGATTGCGCCTTGTGCCGAAGTGATAGTGCGAGTAGTAGTAGCCCATTATCACCGCGTCGAAGAAGTGTCCCGGCACGGCGAACAGCGCACGGACTATTCCTACCGACAGCCACGAGTCGTAGTTGCTGAAGAGGTAGAGCACGTTCTCCACGGCGGCGAAGCCCATTCCCACGCAGACGGCATAGACAATGCCGTCGAAACGTTCGTCGAAATAGGGATTGTTACGCAGCAACAGCCACAGCATCAGCAGTTTGGCTCCCTCCTCCGGCAGTGCTGCCGAGAAGAAAGCCTGCTTGAAAGCCTGTGCGAGAGGGTTGTCGTCGAGCATCGTTATGTCGCCTATCACCTCGGTGATGGGCAGGAAAATGAAAGTCACGACCGTTGAAACCATTTCGTAGAAGAATGCCTTCATCAGCATTTTGGGCGGTTCCGGGTTGGCGGAATCCCTTTTGAGTATCTGCCACAGCAGCACCACTACGGGGGCGATGGCGGCGAAAATCACTAAATACATATTGCTCTTTCCTTTATTCCGACAATAATTTCCTTATCTTCTTCACATCATTCTCGCGCTCCTTGGGTATCGCCCCGTGACTGGCAAGGTCGTCAAGGTCGGCCAGAAGTCCGGTTTTGAACTCGTCCTTTATTTCCAGATACACCCCTTTCGCCTCTTCGTAACGGCCCTGCAACAGCAGAGCTGCGGCGAAATTGGTGTAAGCCATACGGCAGGTGGAGTCGGTTTCGAGTGCTTTGCGTGAGTATTTTTCGCTTTCTTCAAACCTTCCCATGACATTGGCGCAGAACGCCTGATTGGTGAGTTGCTGCACGAAATCGGCCTTTTGTATGATACCGTTGTTATAGAGTTTGAACAGGCCTGGCAGCAAGTGTACGTATGTGTCGTATGCATTGCGGTAGTCACGGATGTTCAGATATTCAAGTGCAAGGGTTGCCCATACGCCCATTATGTCGGCCTTGTACTCATGTTGTCCGCTTTCTATCAGCCTGTCGTATATGTTACGGGCTTTTTCGTATGCTGCAATGCTCTTTTCTATTTGTCGCAGTGCGAGGTGGATCTGTCCGAGATAACCGTATGTCGAAGCCTTATACACATCGTATGCACCCATGCTGTTTGCTGATATTTGCTCGTAAAGTTCTATGGCTTCGTTGTATATGGCTTCACTCTCGGCAAAGCGTAGCATCTTTCTGTAAAGCGTGCCCAACTGCATTTTGGTGAAAGCAAGGAGTGGGGTGTAGGCATAAGGGTTCTGTTTGGCAAGGCGTTGGCGCATCGCCAGCAGTTTCTTGTACATTTCTTCACTCTTTTCCAATTGCCCCGTTTCGAGATAAACGGTGGCGAGATTGCCTTGCACAAGCGACAGTGTTTCTTCATATCCACTTGGATTCTCTTTCGCTTTTCTCCCGTAAAACTCCAATGCTTCAAGTAACACTGTCTCGGCTTCGTTGAAGCGTTTGCATGACTTGTATAAGTTTCCGAGATTTATTTTTATTCCGGCAAGAACGGGTGCATAGGTCAGAGTGTCGGTGTTGTACATGAATTCACATGTCGCAATGGCCTCTTTGTATGCTTTCTCGCTCTTGGTGTATTGTCTTGTGCTGCTGTAAAGGTTTCCTGTCAGCATCTTGCATTGTATATAATAAGAAGCATACATGAAGATGTTCGTCTTGTTCAACTTGTCAAAAGCATCCAGGGCCTTGTTGTATAGTTCTTCGCTTTCTGTATAACGTCTGAGCGTATTATATAATGTGGCCAAGTCGGTTTGTGCAGTAGCCAGACAAAATACATAGGTGGGATTGTCTTCTTTTGCCAGTGGTTCCGCCCTGTTGATTAAAATCCTCAGATATTTCTCCGCTTCGTCAAATATATTCTGCTTGTGGCAGAATAATGCGTATTTCTCTATCGCTCCTAATGTTTTCGTCTTGTCGGCCAGTGTCTTGAGCAGTGCGGCGGCTTTCTGCCATTCGTTTGCCAGCTTGCATGCCTCTATCTCTGCTTCTATGTTGCGTGTGTTGCGTGCCACATCGTCGTCGGCACGCTCCTCGTTGCGCTCTTCCTGCAAGCGCCGTTGGTGTGCCATGTCGCGTGCTGCTATGGCATTGTCGAGGCGTCTGACGTAGTCGCCGCTCTCGAATGTGCGTATGGCTGCGTCTATCTCGCCTTGGTTGAAGAGATCCATTGCGTGTTGGGCTATGGTGTCAAGTTCGCTTTCGTCGATGCGTGCGAAACGGTCGGCGTACTCGTCGATGTGCTGATGTGCGTTGTCAAGTTCTTTCTGAAGCGAGTCGAGCTTGGCGTAGTAGGCGTCTGTCAGTATCTTGTTGCTCTGGTTCAGGCGTTTAAGTTCTGCCATCTGCCGTTCGTATTTGCGTTGTGCCTGGTTTTTGCCGTAGGCTATGAGCTGTTGCTTTTGCTTGGTGAAGTGTTCCCGGTCGCACAGAATGACGCGCAGCGGAGTCTTGCGCACGTCCCATTCGTCCACAGCCTGCTGGTTGAACACCATCATTCCCTCCTTGCTTATCACCGCCTTGCCCAGCGGCATGCCCAGCGACACATTGTGCAGTGTGAGCTGGAACTCGCCGCTTTTCTCGTCGCTCACGGTGCCTTGTGCCGCTGTTGCCGTCTTCACATAGACCCCTCCGATGACGGTGTGTGGCTTCTTGCCGTTGTATCGGTATGTCACTCCGCGCTGCATCGTTGTCTGTGCGTGGAGTGTGAGGACTTCCATGAGGAAGAGAATAATGGCAGTCAGTCTGGTGGATGGGTTGTTGCGCATAGTGTGGAAAGTTGTTGCCCGGGGTATAATGTGGTGGGATGGGGAGTCGTGTCCATTGACTTCCATCTGTCAAATACGTATTGACTTCCTCTTGACTTCCGGTAATTTCTGTTTTTGCCTCTCTGTTTTTACATCTTGTTTCCGCATCCGCAGCAGAATTTTGCATCGGCGGGATTCTTCGTTCCGCATGAGGTGCAGAAGCGGAAGTCGCCCGTCGGGGCTGCCTGTACGGTCTGTGGAGAGGCATACACCACCTCCTCGGCTATCTCGACCACCTTGTCGTCGAGTTTCGACTGTTGTACAAGGCCGCACAACTGTGTGAATATTACGGGCCAGAAGAAGAGCATTGAGATGACGGTGGGGATGGCCTGTTGTCCCCAGATGCCTACGCCTGCTTCCAGACTGATGTTGCCTCCGATGGGGAGCAGCGTCACTTTGAGGGCAGTTCTCATGCCGAGCACTGCCTTGAAGAGTCCGCCCTTGGTGATGGAGATGTCGCAACCGCCGCTGCTGAGCGATGTGGAAATCACGTCGTAGCCGTCGTTCTTGAAGTATTCTTCTATTTTTCTTGCTATTTCGGGGATTAGCGATGGGGCGCCGTGCAGGATGCGCTTTGTATTGAAGTTGTCCATGATTGCTTATTTTACTGATTGTATTGAGTGATAGTTGTATATGGCGTAGAGCACCGCAGTCTCTGCAAGGAGCTGTTTTATCTCCTTGAGTTGTTCGGGACTGTACCTCTTTTCCATGTCGTGCAGGATGCCAATCACGCGGTCAGACTGTGCTTTCAGTTCCTCATCGGTCACTATTCCGTCTGCCATTATCGTCTTGAATGAGTCGATGTCCATCACCGCCTCATCGAGGTTGAGAACTCCGTTCTTGTCGAAGAATACATTTTTGTTGTCCATTGTTAATCGTTTGTTGTTCAGTTGGTTATGCTTATAGTTGGAAATTTCGTTGTGCCGCTGTTACAAACAAGGCTTCTTTTGGTTGTAAACAAGGCTTGTTTGGAGTGTAAAGAAGCCTTCTTTTGAGTGCAAACAAGGCTTCTTTTGAAAACGGGTATGACACGGCTGTTTTCCCACGCCTTTATGCGGCGTTTGCATCTTACAGTTTGCAGCCGCAGTACCGGCAGAACTTCCATTCCTTCTCCACCGGTTTTCCGCAGTTGGGGCAGCGGTCAGCCGAAGCGTTGGCGTTGAGGTTATGCATCAGGCTGCGGTACTGTTCGCTCTCGCCCCACTTCAGAATCTCGCGCACACGCACGGCGTTGAACGGGTGGTCGAGTCCGAGTGTGACATACACCTGCAGTGTCTTGTCCCACAGGTTGCCCGTGCGTATCTCGTCGTAGAGGTCGGCCTGGTGTGCCCATTCCTCCATGTTCACGCTGGAGGTGATGGCTTTTGGTCCGCCGGCGAGTCGTGCCATGACGCGCGCCACCACTTCGGGCGATGTGATGATGCTTCCGCAGCGGTCGCACGACAGTTCGCTCTTCCTTGACCAGTAGAGCATTGCCAGCTGTATGGGAACGCTCAACGAACCCACTACGCCCAGCGCCGACGCGCCGTTGAGCAGCAGTCGCGCCACACTGTTGTAGAGGACATGGCGGCACAGAATGTGGCCGCACTCATGGGCAATCACTGCATCGAGTTCTTCGTCGTCGAGAAGCTCCACGAGTCCGGAGGTGACGGTGATGAAAACCTTGCTGTCGCCGAATGTCCACGCATTGGGCATTGGGGTCATTTGCAGGTAGAACTCAGGTTCGTCGATGCCTAACTTCTTGCAGATGGGCGGCAGGTGGTTGTATATTTCGGGCAGCTGTGTGGGCGAGAGGCGTATGTTTGAAGCCATGTTCGTGCCATACTGCATCTGCTCGTAGCCCAGTGACAGAACTTTTTTCACAAGAGCCGGAAAGCCGGGGATGTTCTCAAGCTGCCGCAGTGCGGCGGCGTCTTCGGGGTGCATGAATTCCGATGGTCGTATCATATTGTTTGTGTCGTTGTTGTTTTGAGTCTTGGTCTTTGTAGTAATATTGCTTTGCAACTGCTGACAAAAGTACTAAATTCTTCTGAAAATAGTGCGCACGATGTAAGAATATTTTGAGCTTTTGGTGTCAGTGACATGGCTTTGGGCAGACCGTCAGTCTGTTTTAATCATTGGTTTATATGTCTGGCGACAATCTCTCCGAGTCGTTTCAGATTGGCTTCAGTGTTTGCTGCCATCACGCCGCAGGGTTTTGTGAGGGTGAGGGGAGTGAGGTCGGGACGGGTGATGATACCGCCCGCCTCTTCGACGATGAGCGATGCGGCGGCATAATCCCACGGACTGAGAAGGTATTCAAAGTAGAGTTCGCAGCGACCGGCGGCAAGATAGCAGAGTTCCGGGGCTGCCGCTCCGAACCGGCGGAAGTCGTTGCATTCGCCGAAAGCGTCGAGGATGATGGCGGCGCACTCACGGGCGTGCTCCTTATGATATACGGGCATGGCGGTGCAGAGCAGTGCATCGGCGAAAGGGCGGTGGCTTACGCTTATCCTTCTGCCGTTGAGGAAGGCTCCGTTACCGCGACTTGCGTGGAACATCTCGTCGGTTGCGGGGATGAACACCGCACTCATTTCCATGCGTCCGGAGTGCATCAGTCCCACACAGATGGCGCAATGCTCTATGCCGCGGCTGTAGTTGCAGGTGCCGTCGATGGGGTCTATTATCCATGTGTAGTCGTGTGCGGTGTCGTTCATGTCCTCTTCCTCGCACAGGAAACCGCTGCCCGGCAACGCTTCGGCAAGCCGCCGGCACAGAAACTCCTGCACGGCGATGTCCGACGATGTCACTATGTTGGCGTAGCCGCCTTTCTGTGCCACTGAGAAATGCGAGGTTTCCATCTTCGTGGCAGCCTCTCTTACTATGTCTGTGAGTTCTTTTTCTGTCATGTTCGTGTTCCTTTCGTAAGCGGGGATTAGGGTATTTCGGTAAATGAAGAAGCCTTGTCTGCGGGCAGACAAGGCTTCTGTGAGTGGTTCTTTCGGTATGTATGGCTTCCGTGCTTGCGTAGCCTGTGTGCCGATGTCTAATCTGTCGGGATGTCAAGTCAGAACTGCAGTTCCACAACCTTGTCCACATCGTTGGGCACAGCGTCGAAGAAGAGCATCACGCCACCCTGGCATTTCTGCATCTTTACGGCTTTGCGCGATGCGAAGTCGAGGGCTTTCTTGAATTTCTTGTCGCCGGTCGGGAGGAAAAGGGCCTTGTCCTGCAGGTTGAGAACGTGTACGAAGAGGCGGTTGTCCTTCTGTGTTGTCACTCCCCAGTCGTGTGGAGCGACCATTCCACCACGCGTGCCGTAGATGGTTTCGCCGTAGGTCTTCATCCATTCGCCCACTTCCTTGAGGCGTTCGAGAGCCACTTCCGGCAGACAACCGTCGGGTTGCGGGCCGATGTTCATGAGCAGGTTGGCGTTGCGTCCGGCAGCGTTCACGAGGTAGTGAATGAGTGTCTTCGGCGATTTGTAGTTCTGGTCGGTAATCTTGTAACCCCACATTCCGTTCATAGTCTCGCATGTTTCGAGCGGGAGCTGGCTTATCTCCTGTCCGGAGAGGCCTGCAGTGTTCTGTCCCGGAAGGTCGCGCTCAAACGCCTGGAAGTCCTCTCCGTCGTAAGGCTTGCTGTGATGGTTGTTGCAGATGAGGCAGGCTGGCTGCAGACTGTGTATGAGTGCATACTGTTCGGGCAGCTGCCAGTCGAAATCGGGGTTCTCGTCCTGGTCCCATACGCCGTCAAACCAGATGGCATCTACTTTTCCGTAGTTGGTGAGGAGTTCGGTGAGCTGGTTGTTCATGAACGTATAGTAGCTCTTCCAGTCGCCCTTCGGGTTGGGACGACCCGTTCCTCGGCCTGTTCTTCCCCATACAGCGTCCTCGCGCCACCAGTCGATGTGCGAGTAATAGAAGTGGAGTCCGATGCCCTGCTTGTGGCATTCGTCGGCCAGTTCCTTCACGACGTCGCGCTTGAAGGGTGTTGCATCGACGATGTTGTAGTCTGAATATTTGGTGTGGAACATCGAGAATCCCTCATGATGGCGTGTTGTGAAGCAGATATACTTGGCTCCAGATGCCTTGATGGCAGCTACCCAGTCGTGGGCATTGAACTTGGAAGGGTAGAAGCCTCCGGCAAGTTTCTCGTACTCTTTGTAGTTGAGATCCTTGTTGGTCATTGTCCATTCGCCCGTCGCGAGCATGCTGTACAGTCCCCAGTGCAGGAATATTCCGAACTTGGCATCCTGAAATTCCTTGCGTGCTTCAAGGTTCTCCTTTGTGGGCTGATACTTGCCCACGGGTTCGCCGGCACTTGCCGGTGCTGCGTTGGCACTCATTGCTACTGAAAGTGCGAGCAGCGCCGTACCTAAAATTTTCTTCATAAACAGTTTAAAGTTATTGTTGGTTATACATTTTTTATTCTTCCTTTTCCGCCTTTTTCGTGCGCGGCAGCACCAGATTGAGCACTACGCCGATGACAGCGGAGAGTCCGATGCCCGAAATGGCGAACGAACCCGACGACAGAACGGCTCCGCCCAGACCCATGGTGAGCATCACCGACATTATTATCACGTTGCGTGTCTCGTTCATATCCACCTTGTGCTGCATCATGTTCTGCACGCCTACGCTTGCAATGGTACCGAAGAGCAGCAGCATTATGCCGCCGAGCACGGCCTGGGGAATGGATTGCAGCAGTGCGCTCAGCTTGCCTATCACCGAGAAGCAGATGGCTGTTGCCGCGGCGATGCGTATTACTGCGGGACTGGTGACCTTGGTAATCGACATGGCACCGGTCACTTCCGAGTATGTAGTTTCGGGTGGTCCGCCGAGGAATGCAGACACAAGGCATGCGAGTCCGTCGCCGAACATGGTGCGATGTATGCCCGGATCGGCCACAAAGTCCTTCTTAGCCACTGCGCTCACCACATAAACGTCGCCGATATGTTCAAGCACCGGGGCGATGGCAACGGGAATCATGTAGAGGAAGGGAGCCAGTTGGAAGTGTGTTATGGTGTCGAAATGCACCGGCATGGCAAACCATGAGGCGGCAGCCACGCCTGAAAAATCGACGAGACCCATGCAGATGGCGATGATATAGCCCACGATTACGCCCGAAATGATGGGCACGAGCTTCATCATTCCCTTGCAGAATGTGAGCACGCCGATGGCTGTAAGGAGTGATGCGAAGGCGAGAATCCAGTTTGTCTTCGCCATGTTTACGGCGCTGCCGGAAAGCGACAGACCTATAAGTATAATCACCGGACCGATGACAACGGGCGGGAATATGCGGTCGAGAAGTTTCTTTCCCTGCCATTTCACGAGCGCGCTGATGACGAAATACACCAGCGATACGGCTGTGAGTCCTGCCAGTGTGCCCGGCAAACCCCACTCTTTGGTGGCTGCGATGATGGGCGCGATGAAGGCAAACGAACTGCCAAGGAAGATAGGCACCTTGCCTTTTGTCACGAAATGGAATAGGAATGTGCCCACACCGGCGGTGAAAAGTGCCGTTGCGGGGTCGATGCCGATGAGCAGCGGCACGAGCACTGTGGCGCCGAATGCCACGAAAAGAAACTGTACTCCGACGACAGTCTTCTTTGTAATCGATAATTGTTCAGTGTCCATAGGTTTATAGAAATGTTGTAAGATGTGACGATTGTGATGTTTGTCAGCCTTTTCGGCTTGCCACTTCTGCGCTCATGCAAAGTGCGTCGCAAGCCTTGTGCAAAGGTAATGATTTTATTTTTACAACAAACAAAAAGTGCATAGTTTTCGCAATTATGCGCTTTGTGATTTTCAAAAATATCAATGTAAAAGTTAATCAAAAAATCATCGGTTTGAAAACAAGGCTTGTTTGCGTTGTAAAGAAGTCTTGTTTATGATGCAAAGAAGGCTTCTTTTTAAAACAGTTGATTATGGGTTGTTTTTGCTATGCGTTTTCAGTACCTGCGAAGGCTCGGTTATTGGTGTTTTGGAGAGTTTATTTCGATACTCTCAAGGTCGTCAGGTACGAACACGTTGCCGCTGAATTCGGCTTCTGCTTCAGCCTTGTATGTCAGTCTGCGTGTGCCGAGCGAGCGGTCCTCGGTGTGGTAGAGCACGAGGTTGCGCACGTTGAGCGAGGCGGCGAGGCGTGCTGCGTCGCGTGCGGTGCTGTGGTGCTTTTCGTATGGTTTGTACCTCTCGCGGTCGGCATACAGGCAGAATGCTTCCGAAAGCAGCCATTGCGCGTTCTCGGCGTATGGCTTTGTCGCTTCGTTGTAAGGCTCGTCGCCGAGGCAGACGAGTGTCGTCCCGTCGCTCCACCGTGCACGGAATCCGAACTGTTTCTCCTTTGTCGAATGTATGTCGAACGCCGTAACCGTCATGTCGCCCACGCTGAAACTGTCGCCGTCCTCCACTTCATGCAGCATCACCACGCTGCCGATGAGTGCCGAAAACTTTGCGGGCAGTGTCTGCCGGCATATCCATTCGAGCACGCCGAGCACCTTGTCGTGCCCATACACATGCAGCACGCCGTCGTAAATGCCATTTCTTGACATCTGCATCACCATGCGCACTACCCACACTGCACCCAGCACATGGTCGGTGTGGGCGTGTGTCAAGTACATATAATGTATGTCGTCCAGCGGCGTACCGCTCTTTTCGAGACGGTTGAGAATGGCGTTTCCGCCTCCGGCATCCACGAGAAGCGTCGTTCCGTCAGACTTGATTGTGAAGCAGGTGTTGTAGCATCGTGTGGCGGTGGCATAGCCAGTGCCGAGCATTGTGAGTGTGCGCTTTGTCATGAGTCAATCTTTTCCTTCCCTTTTTGTCTTTGTCTTGTTCTACTTTCGCAAGTTCAATATCTTGCTCTTTTACTTTTCCTCAATTCCTTCCACATCCGTAAACTGTGGCAGCGGGTTGCGGTCGCTCTGCTTGGCACCGAGCTTTTCGAGTTTGTTGCACGTTTGTATGATGCTCTGTCCCGATGGCAGCAGTTTGCGTTTACCCTCTTCGTAGGCTGTGTTTGCGTTTTCAAGGGCCTTGCCCAGAGCCTGGTATCTCTTCATGAACTGTCCCACGCGGTCGAGCATCTCGTTGGCAAGGGCATACACACGCTCGTGGTTCTGTGTCTGTACTATCTGTGTCCATGTTAATTTCACTATGCGCAGGGCGGCAAACAGAGTCTGCTCGTCGGCAATGAACACGTTCTGTTCCATGGCCTTGCGCCACAGGTCGGGCTGGGCGTTGAGTGCCGTCCACATCGCGCCTGAGTGTGGTATGAACATGATGACATAGTTCATGCGCACCTTCGGCGGCTGTATGTATGACGAATAGTCCTTCTTTGAGAGTTCCTTCACATGCTTCATCACACTCTCTATGTGCTGTTCAAGGAAACGCTTGCGGTCGACTTCGTTCTCGGCGTTCACATAGTCTATGAACGCAGTGAGTGACACTTTCGAGTCGATTATCACTTCGCGCTTGGGGTCGAGATGCAGAATCACATCGGGACGAAGCGTCGCCCCGTCTTCAGAGGTCACCGTATTGCCCGCCGCATCGCGTATCACTGCCTGTGTGTCGTAGTGTACTCCGCGTTCCAGGCCTTGCGCCGTGAGCAGTTCGTCGAGCACCGTCTCGCCCCAGTCGCCCTGCACCTTGCTGCCGTGCCGCAATGCCCGTGCGAGTTCGTCGGCACTCTGTTTCGTCGCCATGCTCTGCTTCATCACGCTCTCTATGTTCTCCTTTAGCATTGCGGCGAGCCTTGTCTGTTCCACGGTGCTCTTTCCCATTGCCTCGCTCATGCTTTTTATGGTCTCGCGCAGAGGGTTCACTATCTGTCCGAGATTGGTGTTGCTCTGGTCGGCGAACTCCTTCTGCCGTTGCTTCAGCATCTCGTCGGTGGCGTTTTTCAGTTGTGCCGTCATCTTGTTCAGCGTCTCGTCGAAGCGTTCCTGCTGTGCTTTCATCGCCTCTTCGTGCCGCCTTTCCTGCGCCTTCATCGCTTCGTCGCACGCCTTCTCCTTCTCGTCGAGGGCCTTCTGACCCGTTTCCTGTGCCTCGGCCTTGGCTGTTTGCAGGCGTTTCTCCGCCTCGTCCTTGGTTTGCTGGAGCCGTGCTTCGGCTTCGTCCTTTGCCAGTTTGAGCTGGCGCATGGCTTCGTTGCGCTCGTCGGCAATCTGCCGTTCGAGCATGTGTGCCTGCGTCTCAAACGTGTTACGCTCGTTCTCCACTGCCGACATGGCTTTCTGCCCCTTGCTTTTTGCAAGGAGGAAACCTATTGTCAGACCCGCAATCGTTGCGGCAACTGCTGCTATTATGATGTACATGACAATTGTTTGGTTTTTTCTTGTTGTTCTTTTTCTTTGGATTGAAAATCTGAATCGCTTAATGCAATCACAAATTTACGAAGTTTTTTCCATTCAACCGAACAATCGTGATACAATTTTTTTGTGCCGGGGGAGGGCAGGATTTTGTCGGACTTTCACAGGTTCCGCGTGTCATGGCATTTGTGCGTGAGACTTTTTTCAGCGCATTATCACTTTCTTTCCGTCCCTTATGCATATCTCACCCTTTCTTGGTTTGCTTATGCGCTGCCCCATGGTGTTGTACGTCGGACTTTCCTTTTTCCTGTCGGCATCAAGTGTTGATATGTTTGTGGGGATGGCTTCTTTGCTGAAATCGTCCCAGTTGAACGTGAGTTTGCCGTTGTCGTAACACGCGATTACGTTGGAATAATTGTATCCGCTTATCGGGCGTCGCCCTCCATAAAACCAAAAGTCCTGTCTCGAACCTATTCCTTCCACCCAATATGAATAGTATTCTCCGCCGTATGCTCTGTCGAATCTCAACCGGCGATACTTCACGCCTCTCACTTCAATGGAGTCTTCACACGTCACGGCTTGGGATTTGTTGTTGATTCTGTCGCCCAGATGAATGTTGAAATCCAATATCTTTTTAAAACCCCAATCCGTGTGATACACTTTCCGGTCGTGCTCGTATGCGGAATAGTAGCATTCCTTAATCATTGATCCGGCATCTTCCGGGTTCAGACATACACAATGTATCCGTTTGCAGGTCTTGCCTTCTACGATTGTATCGCCGCACACGGTGTAGGTGTATCTTATGTCTTTCGTATAAATTCCGTCTCCCGGCCTTATCACTTCCCATGTTCTGCCATCGATAAGCAACGGTTTGTATTCCTGCGCATCGGCGTTGATGAAGAGGAACGAAACGATAAATAATAATAATGTTCTCATAGGCTTGGTTTTTTATTTGATGTCTGTGGAAAATTGATTGATTTTCTTATGTTAATAATATGTGTGCTAAGATAGCTTTTTTTAAAATACGAAGCAAATTTTTCTTGAAACGTTTTCGTTCTTTTTTGAAATCTGCCTGAAATTCTGTTACCTCAAGTTTCTGTCACGCACTTCTTTCTGTGCTTATTGCACACTGTTTGCCTTTGTTTTGCCCCGACTCCTTACAGATTGAAACCAAAGTGCGGTACATGATTCACAATTTTCTGTTTTTATGCGTGTAATGGGCTGTATTTTCACACACTTTCACATATTTGGGGTTTCAAAAAAGTGCTGTCTGCACTGCCGTTCCAGACATTCCGCAGAGGCGAAAAAGTGGCGTTTTCGCATGATGAAGCCTTGGTTGCGATGCAAGGAAGCCTTGCTCCGTGTGCAAGGAAGCCTTGTTTGCAGTAGTAGGAAGCCTTCTTTTCCTGTTCGCCGACGCATGAAACTGGCGCAAAACCACTGTTTTTGCGTGAAAACAAGTATTGTTTGCCACTCCGGCAGAACCTTTTCCGCACACCGGGAATTGCACACTTACGGTGTTGGGCGTGGCAATGCGTTACACCCCAAAGCCTTTGCTCCTGCACGCCTCATTTTCGCATAAATCCGCACACGGCATGCTTCGCACGAAAAACCGGCAAAATTGCGCGTTAAAATATGTAATGATTATACAATAAACATATAATTTCAATTTGTCATTACATTTCGCCTTTCATATTGTCGGCATTAGAAAAATATTTATTAATTTAGCACCTTGAAATTTATAACTCAAGTTTTGCAAATCGTGCAACGTGCTGTCGGTGAGCGGCAAAACGGGCGAAACATGGTGGAGCGACGCTCTTTCTGGGCGTTTGCAGCGGGCCGGAGCGTGTAGCGCCGGTGTTTCAAGTCGTCCGATGACCCCTCTGCCGAGGCATTCTGCCGGTGTGTGAAGCTTAAAAGCCTTTATTAAAATGAAACAGACTAAGATCCTGGGTGCTGTAACTAACCAGATGTACAAAAAGAGTTTCAAGGACTTGTTATTCATAGCACTGGGTATCCTTTCCTACTCCGTGGGCTACACGGCGTTCATCCTTCCTGAAAAGGTGGTTATGGGCGGCGTGTCGGGTATCTCAGCCCTCCTTTATTACGCCACCAACATCCCTGCCGGTATCAGCATTCTTGTGCTTAACGTCTCGATGCTTATCATAGCCTTCAAGGCTCTTACCAAGCAGTTTGTTGTGCGCACCGTCATCGGTGTGGGCATAATGTCGGTGTTTGTGGGACTGTTGCAGCCCTTCTTCCAGCAGTCGCTGCTCATTACTCCCGGACAGGACAAGTTCATGCACGTCATCATAGGTGCGCTCATGGCTGGTGCCGGACTGGGTATCGTCTTCTCGCACAACGGTTCGACAGGAGGCACCGACATCGTCATAGCCATGCTCAACAAGTATTTCCGTGTGAGCTTCGGGCGTGCCATGCAGTTCATCGACTGTACCATCATCTCTTCGTCCTACCTGCTCTTCCATAGTACCGAGACCATTGTCTATGGCGTTGTGTTCACCCTCGTGGCAAGCTACGCCTGCGACTATGTGGTGAACGGTACGCGCCAGACGGTGCAGTTCCTCATCATCTCGAAGAAGTATAAGGAAATAGCCGACACCATCAACGCGCGTGTACGACGCGGCGTGACGCAGGTGGAAGGCAAGGGATGGTATTCCAAGGAGAATGTGGAAATCCTTCTCGTGCTCACACGCAAGTATGAGTCGCAGGATGTGTTCAACCTCATCAAGGAAATCGACCCCGACGCTCTCGTCTCACAGTCGTTCTGTCACGGCGTCTTCGGCGAGGGATTCGACAAGATAAAGTAATGTAGGTCTCCCGACTGATAGGGTTTCACTCCCTGTGGTCGTGAGAAGTTAAAGGAGTTATAGAAGTTATCGCTCCCTTCGGTCGCTGAAAGTTATAGCCAATAGTCTTTTTGCTGAACCTCAGTAGTAAGACTATTGGCTTTAACTTCTCTAACTTCTATAACTCCTTTAACTTCTAAATAAAAACTTCTCCCGCTCCCGTTTTTTCTCCTTTTATTCCCATTTTGAACGTAAACGCAATGAAGCTACGGCAAACCGACCGCAAGATTCTCGGCATAGCAATGCCCGCCATCGTCTCCAACATCACCGTGCCGCTTCTCGGACTCGTCGATGTGGCGATAGCGGGACACTTGGGCAGTGCCGCCTACATAGGTGCCATAGCCGTAGGGACAATGGTGTTCAATGTGATTTACTGGGTGTTCGGATTCCTTCGCATGGGTACCAGCGGACTCACGGCGCAGACTTTGGGCGGTCGCAGTCTTGTGGGTGCAGCCACGACACTTGCACGCTCGCTCATGGTGGCACTTGTTGTGGCGGCGGCGATACTTGTTCTTCAAGTGCCTTTGGGCAGTATTGCCATAAAAGCAACGGGGGCGACTGGCGATATTGCCGTGTCGGCGCACGCTTATTTCCGTATCTGCGTGTGGGGAGCACCCGCCATGCTGGGGCTTTACGCACTCACGGGATGGTTCATCGGCATGCAGAACACGCGCATACCCATGCTCGTCTCCATCGTGCAGAACGTGGTGAACATCGCGGCAAGCCTCGTCTTCGTCTATGCAGCCCATTGGCGTGTGGAGGGAATAGCGGCGGGCACGCTCGTGGCACAGTATGCCGGACTGCTCATGGCAGCAGGACTTTGGGCAAAATACTATGGTGTGCGCATGATTAAACGTGTGGAGTGGGGCGGCGTGTGTCGTAGAGATGCACTGATGAAGTTCTTTGCTGTCAATCGCGACATATTCCTTCGCACACTCTTTCTTGTGGCGGTGAATTTCTATTTCCTTTCTGCCGGAGCTGCGCAGGGAGCCGTTGTTCTGGCGGTGAACACTCTGCTCATGCAACTTTTCACCCTCTTCTCATATATCATGGATGGCTTCGCCTATGCCGGCGAAGCCTTGTGCGGCCGTCTTTATGGAGCTGGCAACGTTGTGGAATTCAGGCGTATGGTGCGGCGACTATTCATCTGGGGTGGCGCACTCACCGCTGCCTACACGCTGGCTTACGCCCTTGGCGGCAGCGGCTTCCTCTCATTGCTCACCGACGACAGTGCCGTCATCGGCGAGGCAACGCATTATTTCGCATGGGCGGTGCTCATCCCCTTGGCGGGAGTGGCGGCATTCGTGTGGGATGGGGTCTTTATCGGCATAACGGCGACACGCGGAATGCTCGCTGCAACGGCAGTGGCGGCAGCCGTTTTCTTCGCTGTCAATGCCTCGCTCGCGCATCTGCTGCACAACCACGCCCTCTGGTTGGCGTTCCTCATGTTTCTCTTCACAAGAGGAGCCGTGCAGACATTCGTTTACGGCAGGCGTGGCTTTTGGAATGGTTTTCGCACCATCGGGACTTGAAAAAAAACTGCTAAAAAATCCGGTTTTTACTTTGATTTCGTTTGAAAATGCAGTATCTTTGTACATTATTATATTATAAAACGAACTTTTGAAAGTTCTGAATTCAAGAATGTACGGAAATCAATGAAGTTAAAGTCAGGCTTCTTTCTTGCTTCTTAATGCAAGGACAGGGTGATAATTCCGATTTCTGGCGACCGCAGGAGCAACGGCTTCTTTGGTTTTCTATGACATTCGGGTAGGCGGAACTCGAATATAAACTAAAGAACGAAAGATATGAAAAAGACGGCATTTGCAACGATTCTCATCGCCTTTCTGTTGCCCGTAATGGCTTTGGCAGACAGTTATACTTCGCTTTGGAAGCAATACGATGCAGCCGTAAGCAAGGATCATCCGCGCACACAGATAAAAGTGCTCGGCGAAATAATCACGAAAGCAACCCACGAAAAGGCTTACGGGCAGCTGCTCAAGGCGCAGGTGGCGTCGGCACAGGCCATAACAGCCATTTCGCCCGACTCGCTCGACCCTGCCGTGAAGCGCATTGAGGCAGCTGAGGCTGAGGCAGAACAAAGCGGCAATAAGGTGCTTGCAGCCGTCTATGCGTCGGCGCTCGGCACGGTCTATCAGCAGAACCCGTCGCTCGCACCCGACGCCGAGGAGAAGAGCAGGGCTTTCTTCAGGAAGTCGCTCGCCAATCCCGACGTGCTGTCGAACACCTACACGACCGCATACGAGCCTTTTGTCATCGACGGAGTGGACAGCCGCTTCTTCTACGACGATATGCTTCATGTCATAGCGATAGCCGCCGGCGACTTCAATACGCTGCACGACTACTACGCTTCGCACAACTTGCGCGAGGGAGCGTGTCTCACTGCGCTGATGAAGATAAAGCAGAAGCGCGACTACGGAGTGACGAAAGTAAAGAAATCGAAGTATATGCAGTCGCTCGACTCGCTGATAACCGAGTATGCCGACCTCCCAGTGGCTGGCGAACTCGCCATAGAACGCTATTCGTTCATGAGCGATGCCGAGGATATTACAGCCGAAGACAAGATGAACTACCTCAACTATGCCCTCCTAAAATGGGGCGCATGGCCGAGAATGAACATCCTGCGCAACGCACAGCGCAAACTCACGCTGCCCATGTTCCATGTCTCTATTGGCAAAACAATGCTCACCGAGGGACAGAAGCGCAACGTGGTGGTGATGTCGGCATGCAACATCGGCGAACTCAAGATGACGGTATCGCGCATTAATGCCGATGGCACTACACAGCTCGACCCGTCGAATCAGAAGGATTACGAGAAGTTGCGCCGGAGCATCGACCCTGCTTTCACACCGCAGACCGACACACGACGCTACTTCGGAAAGGCCGATTATGAAGTGTCGCGCGACACGCTTGTCATACAGCCGTTGTCTGCCGGAATGTATCTTGTGGAGTTTACGACGAACAATGTGAACATCGCACCCGAACGGGCATTGCTTAACGTGAGCCGACTCTACCCATTGACAGAGTCGTTGCCGGGCAACAAAATACGCGTGGCAGTGCTCGATGCCACCACGGGCGAGCCGGTGCCGGAGGCTGTTGTCGAGGTGATAACAGGGTACACCAACGACAAACCGGACATCAAAAAATACACTTGCAACGCCGATGGTGAGGTCTGCATAACCTATTCCGGACGCGCACCGGAGTCGTTCCGCGTATGTACCGCCACCGACAAGGCGTTCCCGTTCACACGCATGAATACTCGTTTCTACTATTCCTCGGCACGACCCGTCACAAAGACGACGAGTCTGCACACCGACAGGAGCATTTATCGCCCCGGACAGACGGTGCATGTGGCAGCGATAGCCTACGACTACGATAGCAAGACACTTGAAGCTGAAGCCGTGAGCGGCAGGCAGATAACACTCACTCTGCGCGACGCCAACCGCAAGGAAGTGGCACGACACAGTGTCGTGACCGATGAATTCGGTATGGCAACGACCGACTTCGTGCTTCCGCAGAATGTTCTCAGCGGACTGTTCACCGTGTCGGCAGACTATGGAAATGTCATGTATTCGGCATTCTCCGTGGAGGAATACAGGCGACCCACATTCACAGTGGAGTTCGACAAACTCAACACCAAATACCAGAACGGCGACACCGTGACGGTGAAGGGCGTGGCAAAGTCGTACGCAGGAGTCGCCGTGCAGGGCGCAAAGGTGGTGGTGAAGGCCACACGCCGCCCGTCTATGCTGTGGCGTTATGCTGCAGGCGAGGCGAGAAGCGAGACCGTCCTCAACGACACCATAACGACTTCGACGGACGGAACATTCAGCATGAGAGTGCCGATGGTGCTTCCCGAAACCGAGGAGGAGCATCCGCAACGTTACTACAGAATCGATATAGAGGCGGCAGTGACCGACGGCGCGGGCGAGACAAGGCTCGGCAGCGCGTCGATACCATTGAGCGACCGTCCCACTTTGCTCTCATGCGACTTGCCGAAGAAGTCGTTGCGCGACAGTTTGAAGACGATACGCTTCGACTATCGCAACAACGCCGGAGAAGAAATTGATGGCGATGTGACCTATTTCATCGACAATCTGCGCAGAACATGCAAGGCAAACACCGAGGTGAAGATTGATGCTTCGCAGCTCGCTTCGGCACAACACACGCTCACCGCCTATTGCGGCAACGACACGATAAGCCGTAACTTCGTCGTGTTCTCATTGCAGGACCGCAAGGTTGCAATCGACACTCACGACTGGTTCTACGTCTCTGCGACACAATTCCCACGCGACGGCAGTCCTGTTTATGTGCAGGTAGGTTCGTCGGACAGCGTGCAGCATGTGGTTTACACACTGATGTCGGGCGACAGAATAATCTCTGAAGGCAACATAAACCTGCACAATTCGCTCAAAACAAAAGCGATAAGCTATCGCGAGGACTTCGGCGACGGTGTGGTTCTCTCTGTGGCTTGGGTGAAGGAGGGAGTGGCTTACCGCCACACCGCACGCATAACACGACCCATGCCCGACACTCGTCTCAACATGAAATGGACCACTTTCCGCGACCGTCTCACACCGGGTCAGAAGGAAACATGGACTCTCAACATAACAAACCCCGACGGAACGCCGGCCAAGGCACAGCTCCTTGCCACGCTTTACGACAAGTCGCTCGACGCATTGAGGCTTCACAGCATGACAATGGCGCTGCCTTCCTATTCGTTCGTGCCTTATCTCGCATGGGACGAGAGCTACATCCCGTTGCAGACACGCTTCGGCGAGATGCCGGTGAAGTTCCTCGAGGAGCGCGAACTCGACCTTAGCCGCTTCAATGAAATAAGGATATGGAGAGGAAACTATATGCCTCCCTACGGCGAGGTACTCTGTGCCAAGGAGGAAATGAAGGGTAGAAGCAACGCAATAAAACTGAAGTCGGATAAAGCCTTCGCCAAGATGGAGTCGGCGGATGCCCTGTCCGCTGTCGAAACAATGGCAGACCGCAGTGGAAACGATGCCGGTGCAGAAACCGACGACAACTCCTCTGCCGCCACTGCACAGCTGCGTGAGAACCTGAACGAGACCGCCTTCTTCTTCCCCGGACTCACAACCGACGACAAAGGCAATGTCTCTATGAAGTTTACACTGCCTGAAAGCGTCACAACATGGCAGTTCTACGGATTGGCGCACGATAGAAATATGAACAACGGAACGCTCAGTGCCGAGGCGGTAGCACAGAAAACGGTGATGGTGCAGCCTAATATGCCGCGCTTTGTGCGCTCCAACGACAAGGGAACATTGCAGGTTCGCATAGCAAACACATCGGAAAAGAACGTGAACGGTACGGCACGCATGGTGCTGATAAATCCTGAAACCGACAAGGAGGTATATAAAAAAGATGTGAAATTCAGCGTTAAGGCGAACGAAACTACCGTTGCCGACTTCCCGTTCGACATGAAATCGGTGTCAAACGACGGTTTGCTCATCTGCCGTGTCACTGCTTCCGGCCACGCATTCAGCGATGGCGAGCAGCATTATCTGCCCGTTCTGTCGGACAAGGAACTCGTCACCAACACCGTGGCATTCACACAAAACGGTGCGGGTACGACTGTTATCGACCTCGAACCGCTCTTCCCCGTAAAGTCGAATACCAACCGTCTCATCGTAGAATACACCAATAATCCCGCATGGCTCATGGTACAGGCGTTGCCATCTGTTGCTTCCACCGACCGGGAGGACGCTATAAGCCTTGCCACTTCGTTCTATGCCAATAGCATCGGACGCAGCATCATGGCGTCATCGGAATCCATTAGGAAAGTGGTGGAGTTGTGGAAGAATGAAAAGAACGATGAGACTTCGCTGCAAAGCAGTCTGGAAAAGAACCGCGAACTGAAGCAGATGGTGCTCGAAGAGACTCCCTGGCTTCTTCAGGCGGAGCGTGAAAGCGAGCAGAAACGAATGCTTGCGTCGTTCTTCGACGAGTCGCTCATCGACTATCGCTGCGCTGATGCCGTGTCGAAACTGCAACGCCTGCAAGCCAACGACGGCTCCTTCGTATGGTGGAAGGGCATGAATTCCAGCCCATACATCACCGTTTCGGTGCTGACAACGCTTGTTCGGCTCAACGCAATGATTGGCAATCAGCAGCAGACAAAACTTATCACCGACCGCGCCTTCGCTTATCTGGCCAAGGAAGTGGCTCGTGAAGTGACCAATATGAAGAAGCTTGAGGCCAAAGGAAGCAAGAACCTGCGTCCGAGCGACATGGCTTTGAACTACCTTTACGCCTGTGCCATTGCCCACCGCAAGCTCTCTGCATCGGAAAAGAGCAACAATTCCTACCTCATCAACCTTGCAGCGCAGCAGAACGGAGCCTACAGTATCTACGAAAAGGCTATGTCGGCAGTGATAATGGCACAGTATCAGCACACTGAAGAAGCCAACGATTTGCTGCAAAGTCTCAAGGAATACACCGTATATAGTGAGGAAACGGGACGCTATTTCGACACCAACAAGGCCCAATACAGTTGGTACGACTACCGCATCCCGTCGCAAGTGGCGGCCATCGAAGCCCTGCAACTGCTCAATCCGGACGACAAACAGACCATAAGCGAGATGCAACGCTGGCTGTTGCAATCGAAACGCACACAGAGTTGGGACACGCCCGTGAACTCGGTGAATGCCATTTACGCATTCTTGAAGAACAATTCGCAGACCATTGCCGGCACCGACGCTCCGCTGACAACGCTTAAACTCAACGGAAGCAAGCTCCAAACACCTAAGGCAACAGCCGGACTCGGCTATGTGAAGACCGCCAAAACGGGTAGCGACATGAAGTCGTTTACCGTCGAAAAAGCCACCGATGGCGTGTCATGGGGTGCTGTCTATGCCCAGTTCATGCAGCCTCTTGCCGACATTGAAGCCTCGCAAAGCGGTCTGACAGTGACGCGTCAGTTCATAATCGACGGCAAACCTCTCGCCGGCGACGACCTTACCATAAGCAAGGGCGACCGTGTTACGGTGAGAATCACCATCCGTGCCGAGCGCGACTACGACTTCGTTCAGGTGACAGACAAGCGTGAAGCGTGCCTCGAACCCGCCCAGCAATTGAGCGGATACATCCACGGTTATTACTGCACACCGAAGGATAATGCCACATATTATTACTTCGACCGCTTCGCAAAGGGTACTCATACCATTGAGACCACATATTATGCCGACCGCAGCGGCACCTACCACAGCGGCGTCTGCACGGTGCAATGCGCTTACAGTCCCGAATATTCGGCACGCGCAGCAGCCTCGGTCATAACCGTAAAATGATGGTTCTGTGCCGGAATGCTGCCGGCACAGCCTACCGACAACGACAACAAAAGAAACAAGAAACAAAAATATGAAGAACATTCTCATTGCCGCTTCGATGCTCGCCTTCGCCGTTTCCGGTGCCGATGCACAGCGGATTGAACCTATAAACAAGGTGGTGGATTGCGGACAGGTGACCTACCAGACTCCCGTCACCGCCGAATTTGAAATAAAGAACAAGGACAACCACAGCATACGCATAAGCAATGTGCGCACAAGTTGCGGCTGCACCTCGGTGGATTATCCCAAGGGTGAAATCGTCGGCGACGCCGCATTCATGGTGCGTGTCACCTACGATGCGCAGACAATGGGCCGTTTCGAGAAGTTCATCGACATTTACACCGACAACGGACAGTCGCCCCTCATGCTCACGATGCGCGGTACTGTGGTGAGAGAGGTGGTGGACTTCGGCGGTCCCTACGACTTCATGCTCGGCGACATCAAGGCCGACCGCAATGATTTGGAGTTTGATGATGTGAGCCGTGGTGAACGCCCGCAGCAGAAAATACACATCTTCAACAACACAAGCAATACCGTTGAACCCGTCGTTATGCACCTGCCGGCATACCTCGAAGCCGTGGTTTCGCCTTCAAAACTCAAACCGGCGCACGGCGGAGTGGTGACTGTGACCCTCGATTCCCGTAAACTCAAGGACATGGGACTCACACAGACATCGGTGTATCTCGGTTCTTTCCCCGGCGACCGCGTGCACCGCAGCAAGGAAATAAGCGTGTCGGCGGTGCTGCTTCCCCAGTTCGACAACCTCACGAAAGCGCAGCTTGCCGTCGCTCCAAAGCTTTATATATCGACCGACGAACTCAACCTCGGTGCCTTCAACGGCAAGAAAAAACTGAAAGGCGACATCATTATTCGCAACGACGGACACTCGGAACTCAAGATAAACAATCTCCAGATGTTCACAAACGGCATACAGTTGTCGCTCGGCAAGACCAGACTTGCTCCCGGCGAGAGTACGAAACTCAAGATTACGGCTGAGCAACGCCAGTTGAAGACCGTCCGCCGCAGACCCCGTGTGCTCATGATAACAAACGACCCGTCGCAGCCCAAGGTGGTAATCCGCATCAATGTGCAGACCGACGCTGCCACTAAGAAATAACAATCACGAGTCGAAGATGATACAGATAGAGATTGACAGCGGCAGCGGCTTCTGCTTTGGAGTGACCACTGCCATCAAGAAAGCGGAGGAGGAACTTGCTAAAGGCAACACTCTCTACTGCTTGGGCGACATCGTACACAACGGTATGGAGGTGGAACGGCTGCACGAATGCGGACTCGTCACCATCAACCACGACGAGCTTGAACGGCTGCACGACGTGAAAGTACTGCTGCGTGCCCACGGCGAGCCGCCCGAAACCTACGCCATTGCACGCCGCAACAACATCGAGATAATCGATGCCACATGCCCCGTGGTGCTGCAACTGCAACGCCGTATAAAGCGGCAGTATGACGAACGCCCCGATGCCCAGATTGTGATATTCGGCAAGACGGGACACGCCGAAGTGCTCGGACTGGTGGGACAGACCCGCAGCAAGGCTATTGTGATAGAGAAGTTTGAGGATGTGAAGTGCCTCGATCTCTCGTGCGACACATATCTTTATTCGCAGACGACAAAGAGTCTCGACGAGTTCCATCGCATCATCGAGTACCTGCAAAGCCACATCGCTCCCACAGCCACATTCCGAAGCTTCGACACTATATGCCGCCAAGTGGCCAACCGTATGCCCAATATCGCCGCTTTCGCGTCGCGCCACGACCTCATCCTCTTTGTCAGCGGGCGTAAGAGCAGCAACGGCAAGGTGCTGTTCAAGGAGTGCCACCGCGTGAACCCCAACAGTTTCCAGATAGAAAACGCCGACGAAATAGACATGAGCTGGTTCAAAGGCGTTGCCACAGTGGGCATCTGCGGTGCCACAAGCACCCCGAAATGGCTCATGGAGGAGTGTCGGGAGCACATCATCAAAGGCATCGCCGATGAATGACATATCCATAGTCCGCGCCCGACTCCATGACGTCAGCTGCATCATGGGCATCATGGAGGAGGCGAAAGGCATAATGCGTGCCGACGGAAACCCTACGCAATGGCCCGAAGGCTATCCCGCAACGCAGACGATAGAGGCCGACATCGCTTCCGGTAGCGGCTATCTGTGTGTTTCAAACGGTGTCGCTGTGGCATACTTCGCCTTTCTGAAAGGTCCCGACCCTACCTACACCGACATCCAGGGAGGCTCATGGCTCGCACCGTCGCGCCCTTATTCCGTGCTTCACCGTGTGGCAAGCCGTGCCGGAACGCACGGCATCTTCAGCGCAGTGCTGCGCTTCTGTTCAGCCATTGACGCCAACATCCGTGTCGACACGCACGCCGACAACCGCATCATGCAGCACTGTCTGTTGCGCAACGGCTTCACACGGCGTGGCATAATCCATGTCGCTGACGGTACGGAACGCATTGCCTATCAGCGTATTGCCGATTGTCTCGATGCCGTCTGACCGTGCTTCGCTACCGCCAAGAACCGGCTTCGCGGCACAACGTTGCGGTAATGGTTTTTCAAGTATAAAACGACAGCTTTTCAAACAAGGCTTGTTTACACTCAAAACAAGGCTTCTTTACGACTCAAAGAAGGCTTGTTCGCAGTGTAAACAAACCTTGTTTGCGTTTGTATGGTTTTGTCGTTGAATTTTGGGTAACCCAAATCGGTCTAATGACCGATTTGGGTTCAAAATCATGGTTGAAGCATATTTAACAGCTAAAAACTTGGAAAAGTACAGATAAATAACATTCGTTACGGCGGTAATACGAAAAATATAAGTAATTTTGCAGCGATACATAAAACGGAATTTTGTAAGAAAATGAATAGATTTAATAACAAGTTCGGTCTTTTCAAGGTTTTCATGCTTGCCTTTGTCATGCTCGTTGGCGTGGCTTGCATTGGTTTTGCCGCCCCGCAGTCTGCCGATTCGGCAACCGCTTCTGCCCCCGGTGCCGCAGCTCCGGCAGCTGTCAATGACGACATGGAGGCGGCTATGGCCGACAGCGAGGACTTCCTTGCCGAGGAGGACAATGGCGGATTGCACCAGGTGTTGAAGACAAAGTTCATCGAGGGCAACGCCTCGTTCATGTCGCTTGTGGCTCTCGCCCTCGTCCTCGGTCTGGCTTTCTGCATCGAGCGCATCATCTATCTCAGTCTGTCGGAGATTGATGCCAAGCGTTTCGTCGCCGACCTTGACGACAAGATAAGCCGCAACGACATTGAAGGCGCGCTCGCCCAGTGTCGCGACACGCGTGGTCCGGTGGCTTCCCTCTGCTACGAAGGGCTGCAACGCGCCGGTGCCGACCTCGCCGACATAGAGCGTTCCGTGGCTGCCTACGGTACGGTGCAGGCGGCGAAACTTGAGAAAGGCTGCTCGTGGATTACGCTTTTCATTGCAATGGCTCCCTCGCTGGGATTCCTCGGCACGGTGATAGGCATGGTGATGGCGTTTGAACAGATTCAGATGGCAGGCGACATAAATCCCACAATCGTGGCTGCTGGCATGAAGGTGGCACTCATCACTACCATCTTCGGAATCATCGTCGCCCTCATCCTGCAACTCTTCTATAACTATATACTCTCGAAAGTCGATCATCTCACGGCGCAGATGGAGGAGAGCGCGATATGTCTGCTCGACTCACTGCTGAAATACAAACAGGCAAAATGATGAAGTCAAAGACACGTAAACAGCCCGCCGAGCGCATATCGCAAGCCGTGCTTTATGCCGTTGTGGGTCTGGCGGTGGTAGTGTTCGCCCTCTTCCGCTTCGTGGGCTACGACACTCCCTATTACGACAACCCTGAGCTCAACGCCCCATTGCTCACCGATGTGCTCGTGGGCTTCATGTCGCTGCTCACCCTTGCCGCCGTCATCATAGTGCTGTGGGCGGCTTGTCGCAGCTTCGGCAAGAACCGCAGCGCCGCCAAGGTGGTGAACGGAATACATGCGGCACGCCTCGCCCGTATCGTCGTGGCAGTGGTGGTGCTCACGCTTGCCGCCACGTTCATGCTCGGTTCCACACATCCCATAACCGTCAATGGCGAGGCTTATGCCGACGCTTTCTGGTTGCGCACGGCGGCAATGTTCGTCGATTCGTCGCTGCTGCTCATAGCCGTGGCTGTGGGTGCGGTGGTGTTCGGAACCACACGAAGCGTAAGGAAAGACAAAAGAAAACGATAACAATGCTCATAAAACGCCGACAACACAGAGTTCCCGAACTCAATACCACTTCCACTGCCGACATCTCATTCATGTTGCTCATATTCTTTCTTGTGACAACATCGATGGATATCGACCGCGGACTCGTGCGTATGCTTCCGCCAGCCGACGATGACACTGCTGAAGAGCAGCCTCCGCTGAAGGTGAGCAAGGAGAATACGATGGAGTTTGTCGTTATGCCCGGAGCCCGTATCACGCTCGACGGCAAGGCGGTGGCGATGGAGTCGCTGCGCAGCGAGGTCGCCGCTTTTGTCAGAACACGTGGCAAGGAGCATCTTATATATGTCGATGCGCGCCCCACGGCAAGCTACGACACCTATTTCAGATTGCAGAACGAGATAATGGCAGCCTACTCCCTCGTGCGCAATGAAGCTGCCCTGCGGCGTTTCGGCAAGGCTTATATGCGTTGCAGCGAAGAGCAGAAGGATGTCGTGCGCGACCTTTATCCGCAGCGCATCAGCGAGACTTACGACACCGGCGAGGAGGAAGGAGGCACACAATGATACTCCGCAACCGCGCCGGCCGCACAGTACCCGTGCTCAATACGGCATCGCTTCCCGACCTCATCTTCACCGTTCTCTTCTTCTTTATGGTGGCGACACACATGCGGACGGTGACGCTCAAAGTGAAATACACCGTTCCGCAGGGTACGGAGGTGACGCGACTCACGCGCAAGTCGGCGGTGACCTACATCTATATCGGGCGTAATGGCGACGGTTACTGCGTGCAGATGAACGACAGAATAGTGCCGACCGCCGAGATAGCGAGCCTGCTTGCGGCAGAAAAGCAGCGTATGCAGGACGACGACCGCCAGCGGATGACCGTCTCGGTAAAGGCCGACCGCAACGCACCTATGCGCCTTGTCACCGAAGTGAAGATAGCGTTGCGGCGCGCCAATGTGCGCAAAATAAGCTATTCGGCAGAGAAACCAGGCAGACAAAATGCGAAAAAATGATATAAATATTTGCTGTTTTCGTCAATTTTGTTGTACCTTTGTTGTCTAATCTAAATTTTTTAAATTACAGAATGGCACATCACAGCTTAGATTTGCTCGATAAGAAAATACTCAAACTCATTGCCGAAGACGCCAGAATCCCATTCCTTGAGGTGGCACGTTCGTGCAATGTCAGTGGAGCGGCAATCCATCAGCGAATCCAAAAACTCACTAATTTGGGAATCCTTAAGGGTTCGCAGTTTATCATCAACCCTGAGAAAGTGGGCTACGAAACCTGTGCCTACATCGGACTCTACTTGCAGAATCCTGCCAAATTCGACGATGTTGTTGAGGAATTGCGCAGCATTCCGGAGGTGGTGGAGTGTCATTACACTACCGGCGGGTTCGATATGTTCATAAAGATCTACGCCCGTAACAACCATCATCTGCTCAATGTCATTCACGACAAGCTGCAGCCTCTGGGTCTGTCGCGCAGTGAAACCATCATTTCCTTCAACGCTGCCATCAACCGTCAGGTGCCCATTGACGCGCTTCCGGTGGACGACGACGATGAGGACGACTTGGATTACGATGACTGAAAAGGTGTCGTAAGTATTTGAATCTTATAGAATCGTTATATAAATGAGGTCGGGTGTCATGCCCGACAACACTCTGTCGCTGCTTGTAACCAAAATGGATGCAGGCAAATTAGGACTTGGTGTTGTCGTGTATGACACCCGACTTTCTGCCTTTCTGTTGATGTCTGCTTACTTTTCGTAATCCACGAACGCATAGCGTTGGTGGTGTTTCTCATCGGTTTCGTGCTCTTCTCGCCACACTTCATGCCAGTTGTCGTAGGCAGGGAAGTAGCAGTCGGCGGCAGTCGGCGTGTCGTCTATCTCGGTGAGACAAAGGCGGTCGGCAAAGTCGAGGGCCTGGTTGTAGATGCTTGCGCCACCTATTATATATATATCCTCATCCTTTTTGCAGCTTGCGAGGGCTTCCTGTAGCGACGGGTAGCAGTCGCATCCAGGAAATTCCGTCTGTGTGCGGCTCACCACCACATTGCGTCGGTTGGGCAGTGCGCCCTTCGGCAGCGACTCGAACGTGTTGCGTCCCATGATAATCGTATGTCCCGTGGTGAGTGCCTTGAAGCGTTTCAGGTCGTTGGGGAGCCAATACAGCAGTTTGTTCTGGTAGCCTATGGCACGGTTTTGTGCCACGGCGGCGATGATGGTAACCATATATTGAAGTTTCGTTTTTTTGAGTTTATTTGTTTCTTACGCTTTGCTTACAGTCCTTACACGCTCACTGTCGCAGCGATATGAGGCCACGGGTCGTAGTCTTCGAGTTCGAAATCCTCGTAGCGGAAGCTGAAAAGGTCCTTCACATCGGGGTTTATTTTCATGCGTGGGAGCTTGCGTGGGGTGCGTGTGAGTTGCAGTTGCGCCTGTTCCAGGTGGTTGAGATAGAGGTGTGTGTCGCCCGTTGTGTGTATGAATTCGCCCGTTTGCAGTCCGGTCACCTGTGCCATCATTTGCAGAAGCAGTGCGTATGAGGCGATGTTGAATGGTACTCCGAGGAAAGTGTCGGCACTTCTCTGGTAGAGTTGCAGCGAGAGCCGGCCGTCGGCAACGTAGAACTGGAACAGACAGTGGCATGGCGGGAGTGCCATCTCCTCCACTTCGGCTGGGTTCCATGCTGTCACCATCATGCGTCGTGAGTCGGGATGGTGCTTTATCAGGTCGAGCACGTTCTGTATCTGGTCTATTGTGCCGCCCTTGTAGTCGGGCCATGAACGCCACTGGTGTCCGTAAACGGGTCCGAGGTCTCCGTTTTCGTCAGCCCATTCGTTCCATATCCGCACGCCGTGTTCCTGCAAGTACTTCACGTTGGTGTCGCCGCGGAGAAACCACAGCAGTTCGTATATGATTGATTTCAGGTGCAGTTTCTTTGTCGTGAGAAGCGGAAAGCCCTCTGAGAGGTCGAATCTCATCTGGTGTCCGAACACGCTTTTTGTGCCTGTTCCGGTGCGGTCGGTCTTTGTCGCGCCCTCGTCGAGGATGCGTTTGAGGAGTGAAAGGTATTGTTGCATATTGGGTTATTGTTGTTTTTTACGTTCTATCACTATCGGTCGGTCGGTCTCTGCGGGTGTGTGCGAGCTTTTTATGCACCACTCTTTTGGGTAGAGATTGTTCGCCCGGTTGCCTATGTTCTTTTCAAATCCTATCGGTGCGCCGTCGTAGGTGAGCAGCACGAGTCCGCGCGGAGTGTCCTGCGGCAGTGCCACCGCCTCTTTGCGCAGATAGGCAAGGGCTTCGGCATATCCCGTTTCCACGCGTGGAAAGGCTTCTGTGGCAAGGCGTCGCGACAGCGCAAGCGACTGGCTTGGAACGACATCTTTGCCCTTCAGCGTGCCGAGGCACACTCCGGCGTGCATTATTTTCAGTGTGGCGGCAGCGGCGTCGTAGTCGTCGGTCCATCGTGAGGGTATGGCAAGGATGTCGTCGCCGCATCTGCGTTGGCAGAAGTCCTGCTGTCCTTGCAGCGTGTTTCCGGCGAAGACGGGTGGCAGGGTGTTGTCCTTGCGTTTGGTTTTTTCGCCTTTCTGCTTCTTTTTCTTCTTCGTCTTTGGGTCGGAAGGAGTCTCACCGGTGCTCTCGCCGTGCTTGCGCAGCACTGCCATGAAGAGTCCTTCGCCACGGCTTATGCCCGGCATGAAGCGGCAGACGGGATTCTCTCCTGTCATTGCCGGCGTGATGTTCCACTCCTTTTCCGTAGGTACGGCAACCACATCGGCACCGAGTTCGCTGGCTATCCATGCCACATTCTCCTCGTTTTCGTGTGCGTTGAATGTGCAGGTGGAGTAGAATAGCAGTCCGCCGGGCTTCAGACAGTCCCAGATGTCGGTGATAATCTCACGCTGTAGCCGTCGGCAGTTCTCCACATTCTGCGTGCTCCATTCCTCCCGCGCCCCCTCGTCCTTGCGAAACATTCCCTCGCCTGAACACGGGACATCGGCAAGAATGGCATCGAATGTCATTCCCGCCTTGCGGTAGTCGCGTGGATAATTGTTGGTGACGACCACATCCTCGTGTCCGAACTTCTGAATGTTCTCGCTCAGAATCTGTGCTCTGGTGCGCATCGGTTCGTTGGAGAACAGCAGGCTGCCTTCGGGTAGTGCTGCTCTGAGAGCCGTCGATTTGCCACCCGGTGCAGCGCAGAGGTCGAGCATACGCACGGGCGACTGTATGAACGTGGTCACTGCATGATGTATGAACATCGACGCCGCTTCCTGCACATAATACATTCCTGCATGGAGTAGAGGGTCGAAGGTGAAGTTGGGGCGTGCCTTCAGATAGCGTCCCGTGGGGCTGCACCAAGGCACAGCGGTGTCGGCAACGGCAGCCGAAGCATCGTAGCCGGCGGCCTTGAACGGGTTGAGGCGTATGCTTGTGGGGCAGTCGTCGGAGTCGAGTCCCTCTGCAAGTCGTGCGTAGAGAGTCTCGCCCAGCAGTCGGCGCGTGTATTCTGTGAATTGTGATGGCAGGTTCATGTCTTGTTCGTGAAGTGAGCATGCGGCTGCAAGAGAGCCGGCATGTGGGGTGTGGATATGTTTTGCAAATTTAGCCAAAAATCCCGAATTACCGTAGATTAGATGTGGATGAAAAGGAAAAAAATGCGCCTGTCGGCACGTTCCGGCACACCCCGTTTGCAAACAAGCCTTGTTTGCACTCAAAAGAAGTCTTGTTTACACTCAAAACAAGCCTTGTTTGGAAGCAAAAGAAGCCTTGTTTGAAAACCATTGAAAATGTGCTTGAAAACATGGTGAATTCCGCACGAATAATGACGGCTGGTTTATTGCAAGTAAAAAAAATCATTACCTTTGCAACTATCAGGGCGCCGCTTGCGTCAAACTTAATGAAAACTGATAAGGACGGAAGTTTTGCGGGTCGTCAGGCTTATTTGCAGCCGCGGCTGCGGAACTTGCGGAACATGAACGGAAAAAATACATCACAACATGATAAAGCAGATTCTCATATCTCTCGCAATGGTTGCCGCAGCCGGCACCAACGCAACGGTAAATGCGCAGCAGCGCACCGCTGTCGGAAGCGCAGCAGTGGCCGACAGCACGCACAAGAAGTCGGAAACAGTGAAGCATGCGAAAACCGTCGCCCCACAGACGGTGAAGAGCAAAGTGGCGGAAACGAAGAAGGCGGTAGCCAATGCGCACAAGACTGCCGCACAACGCCGCCTTGAAGAGAACAAACGCAGTCTGGAAGAGGACAAACGCCGCCTTGAAGAGGAGAACCGCCGTCTTGAACGCGAGCAGGAACAGCTTGAAAAAGAATCGGAAAACCTTGGCGCTGCGATGGAAGACATTGCTGACGGCGACGATGGCATGGAGGCGTATTCAGACACTTCTTCGACATCCTCCAACGGACATGGCGGCGGCAACATCTCCGTAGATGACTCCAACCGCTACAACCCCGCACGCTTCACCGACCCGTTCTCATGGATTGCATTCATGTGTACATCGAGTTTCTGGGGCGTTCTGCTCACCATCTTCGTCATGGTGCTGATATTCCTCTTCTTAGCCATGCCCTTCATCCTCCTTATTGTGATTGTGCGCTATCTGGTGCGCCGTCATAACGACCGTGTGCGTCTGGCGGAAATGGCGATGAAGCAGGGCCGTCCGCTCGACGAGATAAAGATGGGTATGAGCCGCAAGCCGCGTTCGTATATGTGGCGCAGGGGTGTGAGAAACCTGTCGCTCGGTGTAGGTTTGGTCTTCTTCTTCTGGTGTCTTGGTGCTGAACCGCTTGTCGGCATAGGCGGACTCGTGGCATGTATGGGTGCGGGACAGATGTTCATGGCACGCAACCGGTACGACGCGAAGCCCGAAGACAAGCCTTTCGGCGACGGCGACTTCTTTGCCGACGACTTGCAGGACAAGACCGCCGACGACATATTCGGACCGAAGGACACTGCCGGCAAACCGGCGGAGAACGATAATGAGGAAACGCAGGGACGCGACTCTGTGAAGGAATGAAAACAGAAATCTCTTGATGAACTCTCTCGATGATAATAAACTTGTCACACAGGCGGCTGTGTTTCACAACAGGCAGGCTTTCGGCCGCCTCGTTGTGAAATACCAGTCGCCCCTAAGGCGTTTCTTCCTTCACCAGACGGCTGGGGATGAAGCGTTGAGCGACGACCTCGCGCAGGAGACATTCATCAAGGCTTATACGAATATAGGGAAGTTTCGTGGCACGGCGGCGTTCTCATCATGGCTCTACCGCATCGCCTGCAATGTGTTCTACGACTATGTGCGTAGGCAGCGGCCCACCGCCGATATTGATTCGGGCGAGGCGTTGCGTCTGGGTGCAAACGGGGCCGAGCACGGGCTGGGCATGGACATCTGCAATGCAATGCGGTGTCTCTCGGACAGGGAACGCATCTGCATAACGCTGCAACTCGTGGACGGTTACCCCATCGACGAGATAGCGCAGATAACGGGACTGGCTGACGGAACGGTGAAATCGCACCTGTTCAGGGGAAAACAGAAACTGACGGAATATCTAAAAAAGAACGGTTATGACAGAAAAAGACAATGATGTGTTGCAGGAAAAAATGGTGGACGAAGAACTCCTGACCGCTTTCTTCGCACCGAGCCGCCACATGCAGATGGCCGACGACGGCTTCACGGGGCGTGTGATGAGGCGCATACCTGAGGCAATGCCGGTGCGCCAGCGTCTGGCTTACTCCTTGTGGACACTGCTGTGTACGGCGGCATGCCTTGCAGTGTTCTTCGTAACCGACGGCGTGGCATTGTTTAAAGAAAGCTTCGGCAGCATTCTTGGCAGCGTGTCGGCAGCAGTGTCGCAGACGGTTGCCAAGGTCGATTTGTCGGCACTCCTGCCGGCTTCCCTTCCCGAAAACGCACTCTACACTGCGCCTCTTATGGTGGTGGGACTGCTTACTGTCATCGGATTTGTGGGACTCTACGGCATAATGCAGTCGGAGTAAGGGTGCCGCAGACGGTGCCGACGGTGATTCCGCTTGGCGTTTTTATATAATGATTTGAGCAAGCGGCAGAAGGTCGGGGGTGAAAACAGAAGTTATCGGAAGTTAGAAGGAAGTCAATCCACCTGTGGCGGATGGAAGATAACGGACATTAGCACTATCTTTCAAGGAGTTGTACTATTGTCCGTTATCTTCCGTTTAACTTCCGGCGAAGTCTAACTTCCGATAACTCCTGTTTTCGTTTCTTCTTAAACCGTCATTCTATGAATATGTCGTAGTCGTCGGTCTGCTTATCGTTGTCCTTGTCGTCGGTTGCCGACGGCGCCTTTACAGCTTCCTTCTTTAGCTTTCCGTTCTCGTCGAACATTCCGTAAGTGGTGCGCAGCACGATGAACTCGGTGCGTCGGTTGAGCTGATTGCATATTTCCTGCTTGTCGTTGTCAAGTTTTTTGATGAACTCTTCGGTCAGCACATCGTCCTCTTTAAGCCACGGATACTTCTCGGTGAGCTTCTTGCGCACGGTCTTAGGCTTGTCCTTTCCGTAGCCGACGGGCGAGAGACGGTCGCGTGAGATGCCTTTCTGCGTGAGATATTCCACCACCGATTCGGCACGGCGCTGTGCCAGCAGCTTGTTGTATTCGGCAGAACCCTTGTAGTCGCAGTGTGCCGACAGCTCTATGGTGACATTGGGATTCTCGTTGAGCAGCTTCACAAGTTCGTCGAGAGCCGCGGTGGATTCGGGGCGGAGCGTGGCTTTGTCGAAGTCGTAGAAGATGTTGTCGATGAGCACCGGGGCTGTGATTGAGGCCAGGGGGAACTGCAATACATACTCCTCCGACTTGTCGGTGACGGGTGCTTTCAGTTCCTCCTTGTGGTTGAGGAACCCCTTGCAGGTGGCGAGGAAGATGTAATCGACATTGGGGCGTATCACCTCTTCAAACGAACCGTCGCCCTTCACGCTGAGTTTCTTGTTGGTTCCGTCGCTGCCCACCATATAGACCTGCGCCGAAGGAAGCTCGTAGCCGTCCTGTTCGTACACCCATCCTTTCACGTTCTGTATTATTTCGGGGTTCTCGAAACTGTATATGTGATCCCAGCCGCGGCCGTCGTTGCGGTTCGACGAGAAGTAGCCTCGGTTGTGTACGCCCTCGAATGTCATGCCGAAGTCGTCGCCCTGCGAGTTGAGCGGATAGCCGGGATGGCTGAGATGATACTTGCCGTCCCTGCCCACAGAGGCTATGAAAATGTCGAGTCCGCCCATGCCGGGATGCCCGTCGCTTGAAAAATAGAGGTCGCCGTTGGGTCGGAATGTCGGGAACGCCTCGTTGCCCGGAGTGTTGATGGGTGCGCCGAGGTTCTCCACGCCGCCCAATCCGGCTTCGGTCAGGCGCACGCGCCAGATGTCGAGACCTCCCATTCCGCCGGGCATGTCGCTTGTGAAGTAGAGCCACTGTCCGTCGGGCGAGACGGCAGGATGGGCATAAGCCGAGAGCGTGTCGCGTGTTATCTCCACCACAGAGGGCTTTCCCCATGCGGCATCGGAGCGGTTGGAGGTGGCAATCTTGGCGTAGCGGGGATAGGAAGGGTCGGTGAGACATTGCGTGAGATACATTGTCCGGCTGTCTGGGGTGAAGCAGGCGGCACCCTCATCGGCATCGGTATTGAGTCCGCCGGATACAGGTTCGGGTCGGCTCCAGTGTCCCTTGTCGTCCTTCTGTGAGTGGAATATGTCGGCATTCTTCGTTCCCGTTATGCCGCTGAGTTCGTTGCCTTGCGCCTCGTTGCGTGTGGATGAGAAGTAGATGTGCTCGTGCTGGTCGCCGAAGAGCATGGGAGAGTAGTCGGAACGGCGCGAGTTGAACATGTCCATCCGTTTCACAGTGTAGCGCGAACCTTGCTCTTTCCAGCGTGGGGCGTTTCTTGCCGAAGTCAGACCGTTCTTTGCCAGAGTCCTTGCGGCGTCGGCGTTGAGGGCGATGCCCCATTGTTTGCCGTCGGCTTCGTCGTAGGCTCCGTTGTCGAGGGAGTCGAGCACCTCGCGAAACAGTTCTTCCGCCTGTTTGTAGGCACCGTTCTTCAGGAGCTGACGGGCATAGCAGAGGCGGTCGGTGGTGGTGGCTTTGTCGTAGCGTATGGCGTTGCCGTAAGCAGCCAGAGCCTTCTGTGTGGCGTTTATGCGCTCGTTGCAGTGGGCGATTTTCACGGCTATCTCTCCGCGGCGGGCCTTGTCTTTGGGCGAAGTCTTTGAGTAGGCTTGCTTGAACTGCGATGCTGCATCGTAATATTCACCTATGGCGAGGTATTTTTCGCCTTTCTTCAGATTCTTGTCGGAGCCGCATGCGGCTGCTGTCATTGCGAGAATGGCAATGACAGCGAGTGTGATGTATGATGAAAATGGCTTTTTCACGTTGCTCTTTGTTTGGGGGTTATTGTTGTATGAGGTTGCTTTTGCTGTGTCGCTAAGCCTTGTCAGGACTCTGCGGCGTTGCCGTTGTGGAGTCGAAACTGATGCGGTAGTTGCATCCGTTGCGCCAGTTGCTGCATCCGTAGGCTGTCTTTCCTTTTATTATTGTGCCTTTGCCGCAGACGGGACATACGGTGCCTATGATGGAATCAGAGGCTGCCGGCTGCGCGGCGGGTGCTGCTTTGGGATTTGATGGAGTCTTGGGCGAGGGCTTGGCAACCTTCTTCTTCGTCTTCTTCTTGAGGTCTTCGTCGGTGGTAACGGTCACATGGCGGTTGCTGTTGTCGCGCAATACGTCATAGACAATCTCCGTTATCTGCTGCTTCAACTCGCTGATGAACTCGGCGGCGTCGTATTTCTGGTGCTCTATGTCGCGGAGTTTCTTCTCCCAGATGCCGGTGAGTTCGCAGCTTTTGAGCAGTTCTTCGTGTATGGTGTCTATGAGTTCTATACCCGTCGGGGTGGCTATGAGGTTCTTTCGCTCACGCTTTATGTAATGACGCTTGAAGAGAGTCTCGATGATTCCGGCTCTTGACGATGGGCGACCGATGCCGTTCTCTTTCAAGGCGGCACGCAGAGTCTCGTCTTCAACGAACTTGCCGGCGGTCTCCATAGCTCTCAGCAGGGTGGCTTCGGTGTAGTATTTCGGCGGTGTTGTGGTCTTCTCCGTCAGCGTTGGAGTGTGCGGTCCGCTCTCACCTTTTGTGAATGAGGGGAGCGTGCGCTCTTCGTCGCCTTTCTTTTCTTCGTCGTCGGGAGCGTTTTGCTGCTGTTGTGAAGTGGCGTCGGTGGGTTGGGCATAGACGAAACGCCATCCCTGCGAGAGGATTTCCTTACCCGTTGTCTTGAATTCCACATCTTCAACCTCTCCGAGAACGGTGGTGGTGGAGAACTTACAGTCGGGATAGAAGGCGGCAATGAAGCGTCGGGCGATGAGGTCGTACACATGGCGTTCAAGGTCGGTGAGGCCTGTTGCCGGCACGCCGGTGGGTATGATGGCGTGGTGGTCGGTCACCTTTGAAGTGTCGAACACGCGTTTCGGCTTGATGAGCTTCTTACCACGGAGGGGCGCAAGAAGCTGTTCGTAGCCGCGCAGACCGTTGAGTATGCTTCCGCACTTGGGGTAGATGTCGTCGCTTAGAAATTGCGTATCGACACGCGGATAGGTGGTCAGCTTGCGTTCGTAAAGTGTCTGGATGATGTTGAGGGTGGTTTCGGCACTCAGCGAGAATTTGCGGTTGCATTCCACTTGCAGTGATGTGAGGTCGAAAAGGCGTGGTGGCGCTTCCGTACCGTTCTTTTTTGACACGGAAGTGATGGTGAATGGTTTGTCGGCAATGGTGGAAAAGGCCTGTTCGCCTTCTTCCTTTGAGG
>ERZ857629.599-NODE-599-length-47780-cov-3.450267_pt1 | contig 47780 bp, 44 predicted proteins | sample MGYA00519700_ERZ857629 | MGnify/ENA primary metagenome ERZ857629 (study PRJEB31778, sample SAMEA3449351) | human gut metagenome | biome: human gut; feature: human-associated habitat; material: faeces | place: United Kingdom | collected 2010/2012 ... | reverse complement strand
ATATGATAAACTCGATGTTATCTTCCTGTCGTTCGTTCAAATCGCGTGCGTCTTCGTGTGGCTAAAATAGTGTCAACAGGCTCTAATTCGCGATACGTATTCCATATACGGAACATTCAGGTCGTGCGTCATAAGTTCAATAGCCGCAACTACCTCATCGTCAAAACCCATATTTCGTATATCGTCAAGAGTGACGTCCGAGTCCTCGACGACATCATGTAACAACGCAACAATCGTAGTCTTTTCGTCTTTCATTTGCTCCGCCAGGTGAAACGGATGAAAAACATATGGCATACCGCTCTTGTCACGCTGGTTTTTGTGCGCCTCAAAGCATAAATTCAAAGCTACTTTTGTCATTTTGGTATAAATCATTTTTGTACTCCGACATAGCAAAACTGCGTGCAGGGACCGTTGACTTTTTCATATCTATCAAGCCAGCGCAACCGCTACAAAAATCAATACAGTTGATCCGCATACTCAAAATAGTAATCTTTCTCGGTGTCATCCATGTACTCCATCGCTTCTTCCTGTAGCTCGTCCGGAATCCCGAAATATGCCTCGGCGATCGCGCCTGCCATGGCGCCGATCGTGTCGCCGTCGCCGCCAAGAGAAATGGCATTTCGCACAGCATCCTCAAAATCTTCCGCTTCCAAAAAACACATAATTGCCTGCGGCACGCTGCCCATACAGGTGACATCAAAACTATAGGAAGGACGGATCTCATCCAACGTGAAGTCCAGATCGTAATATTTCGCTTCTATGTACGCCCTAATCTCGTCCTTATCATGCCCTTCTTTGGCAAGATAGATTGCTGCCGCAACAGCTTGCGCGCCCTTGATTCCCTCCGAATGGTCATGTGTCACCTCGGCACTCCACTTTGCGAGCTTTTCCGCCTCATCAAGTGTCCCGGCAACGTAAGCCACCGGTGAGACACGCATGGCGGAACCATTGCCATAGCTACCGTAAGGTCCTATCGTATCGCTCATCAACCAATCAAAAAAACGGTCGCCGTAACCTGCATCCGGGTATTGTCTTCCGATCTCACGCATCATAAGGGCAAGTGTATGTTTGAACTCGCTCTCGTTGTGTGTATCAGCAGACACGCAGGTAACGCCAACCGCCATTGTCATCAGGCTGTCATCTGTTGGGGAACACCCCGGCGAAAACAGCGGAAAGCTTTTTGTTTTATCAGACCGGAACTCGTAAATCGAGCCCACAATATCTCCTATGATTGCGCCAAGCATTTTGCTTTTCTCCTTTCAATTTTGCTTTAATCTTCCCCGTCAATAGTATCTTCGTCTATGACGGGTTTACTTGCTTTAAAATTATAAACGGGCAAAATATGCTCTATGACCTCTGCCGTTGGATCGATAATGTTCAGTATCTCGTTAACCCTGCGGTATGCCATAGGCGATTCATCTATCGTAGATTCATTTACAGAGGTAGTAAACACTCCCTCCATTTCGGCTTTGAATTCATCCAGCGTTATGATCTCTTTTGCCTCGGAGCGACGAAGCACTCTTCCGGAGCCGTGTGGCGCGGTGTAATTCCACTCACTGTTCCCTCTGCCGTGGCAGATAAGTGCCCCGTCCTTCATATTTATCGGGACAATGATCGTTTCTCCTGCTTGTGCCGACACGGCGCCCTTGCGGAGAATCTTATTCTCCGTATGTAAGCACGTCCAACGCCTTGCGATATTTCTCGACTCTTTCCAAATCGGCATCTGTAACAATTGGCAACCTCGAAAGATCCATATTGTGCTTCAAGTCCTCAATCTTTACCGCTTTTGCGATGGGATCAAGTGACAAACGTTTTACATAATCGAGATACTCTTCCCCTTCTCGACGTGTCATTGCCAAAACCGATTCTAAAATTTCCACGCTGAACTCCGCTTTGATTATGTCGGGTGATAACGACGTATCCTCCAGCGTGTCGTGTAAAAGTGCAACGATCTTACAAATGTTATCATCAAAGTGTGACGCTACATAAATAGGGTGCTCCGCATATGATTTTCCGGACTTATCACATTGAAGCATATGATATTTTCGGCAAAGAAAAAACGCTTTGCTTACCGGATCCGATAAAACCGACAATTTGAATCGCTCGTTGTTCCTCTCAAGCTCTTCAAATGTAACCGGTTCAAAACCGTTAATATCGACTCCTGCATTCAAAGCGTTTCCAATTTCAAAAAGCGGTCGGTACATCTTCATATCCGAATTGTGAATATGTCCGTGCACCATATACCCGAGTTTTCGACTACCAACCTTGCGACTATTCTGCCACTCCAACATTGGATAATGGCAGAACGTCAGAGGATGATTATCCAGACGCACTTCTTTATATTGCGTCACTTCCTCAAAATATGCGGAAGGCTCTACACTTTGAAGCCACGAATTATCATGATTTCCGATGATCAATACTTTTTTCCCATTTAATTGATCAAGATACCACTCCGGCGACTTACTGCTTTTATAAATCAAATCACCAATGATATAAACCGTATCGTTCTTTCTCACCTTGCGATTCCAATTATTTATCATCGCTTCATCCATCTCTTCCACGGAAGCAAACGGACGATTGCTGAAGTTTATCACATTGACGTGACCGAAATGCGTATCGGAAATATAATAATTCATAATTACTCCTCTTGGCACCATAAGTAATCTACCAATTGTCGATTCACCTCATTATTCTTCTAAAAGCAAGTGGTAAACGACTATTTAATTTGTAGCCGCTACCACTTGCAATTAATAAACAAAGTGCTTTTACTGATTTACTTGTGCTTTTGAAACGAATAACCGTAACAATTAAGCGTAGGACTTAGTTGATTAACGCAGTAACCTTTTCAAAATCACAAGATCTGATGACTTCGACACCTTCTCGTGCTTCCAAATCCTCATCGGTTACAATAACCTCTGCATCTTCCGGAGATGCTACAATCTCGGTTGCAAGCATCTCAAAGAGAGTACCTACATTCAAGATAGAGGTTGTTTTGAAGTAATCATTAAGGAAAGAGAGCGATGTTGCACCTGCTATGATAGCATTGCTATCGCGAGATGCGTTGAGCCACACAAAGTCGTTCTTTTCAAGATCAATTCCGAACAAGTACGCAAAGGTGCTATCACAATTGATGATAAACGAAGACTTTACGGTTTGGGGTTCAAATACTTTGCCGGAATCCAGAACATCTCGAAGCATATATCCTGCCTTACACAGGCAACCGGAGAAACATGTTCCCGAAAAGACATTGTCGCAGAACACCAAATACTTGATATCCGGGTGATTCTTCTTGAAAAGTTTCACATCAATATCAAAGTATTCAGAACCGCCGTTATAGCCCGAGGTTTGATCTCCGGAGAATGTAAGCTCACGGGATTGCTGATTGTACATCGTTCTCCACGAGAACTCTCTCTGCCGTCCGTCCTCGGTAATACCGATGACACTCAAATCGATATCGTTGACCTTCTCCCAGTATGTAAAAGCGCGAATCTTTTTCCCTTCCGGGATATGAATTCGAGATCCTTTGGGCAGAACTCCGTATCCACCATTGGAGGTGTTCTCCTGGAGCGGCAATGCAATGTTATACATTTCGGGAGCAATATATGTCTTTCCCACCTTGCCCGCAAGCAGCTTTTTAAGGTTCTCTCGCATGACCGCAGAAAGTTGTTCCACTCTCTTCGGAGAAAGAACAGACTTTCTCTTTTTCTGCTCGACAGGGGTCTCCTTATGAACTTTAAGCTTGTTGTAACGGGTGAACTTGAAGGATCTACCGGTGCCGGCAACATAATTCGCATACTGCATGATAAGTTGAATGAGAATGATAGCGTTCTTGGTCTGCAACGAATTCATTACAAACTCAACGTCCTTTTCGTCCTTACATCTGCTGAGGATATAGTTGAGCTGTCTCAAAAGTGCGCCGGATCCCTTACCTTCGCGAAGGCAGGTCACAGATGCCTCAATATCCTGAAGCATCATCGCACGTTCAAACTCAGAGTATACAGACTGGTTTTCCCTGCCACGCATAAGTTCAACAAAGCGTTCGGCTTCGGGAGACTTAGGCTGGTAATGAATGTGATGAAGCAAGCCACACCAAATTGCCTTCTTTTCAAAGCACTCTCTTACATTACGGCGACCCTTTTCAAAAATCACGTTGATGATCTTAGCGAGAAACTTGCGGTCTTGGTTTCGAAAATTGAGTTTCTTGATATTCTTGTTGTTATAAATCTTATAGTTCATAATATCAACAAGCTTGATAACATCGGAAAGTGCCAAAAATTTTGCATACTTAGCATCTCTGGTATCGATCAAGAGTTGAATTGCCGTATCCTTACATACGCAGTTCTGAATCTCATACTTATATTCATTGATATAAGTCTTTACAAGATTATACTGATCATCGCTAAGAGGACGAGATCCTTTGAGCATATCTTCGATATACTCTTTTAATTTTTCCTCTGCTTCTGCTTCAGAAAGGATGAGAAACTTTTTGATTTCCGCATTTTCCTTAAATGCAAGTCTTTCAAACTCTTCCTCAAACAAAGAATACCCTGCTTCAGAAAAGTTGCCGAGGCCATATGTGACAGAATAATGCAAAAGCTGATCGAACAGGAGCTGATCAGGAGACAATTCTCTCACAGAACTGGGAAAGTTATGATAAAAAGGTGCAGGAACACGCTCCCCAACCATTTCAGCAACAAAAGGAATCATATCCTCATGTACATACTGCTGGCCGCTTGAAATGCTGATATTGAATTTATTTGCAAGCGCAAAGCGTGCTGCAAACGGATTCTCGCTTACTTCTGCGCCCACCAAGATTTTCTTGGTGAACAAAAATTTTGAAACTTCTTTTCCATGTTTTTTCCTCCTAAATACTGTGCAGACTGAATTGCCAAACTATTTCATTCCGGTGCTCTATCACTGAGCTACGCTCTTTAAGAGCGAAAGGAATTGAACCTTTGACCCCCGGATTAACATTAGAAAGAAGTAAGCCTGGCTAGCTGTCTGCTTTTCGTGAATTGTGGCACTATTTTAACTCTAAAATATGAAATAAGTACCACTAGCTACTACCGAACGCGAATTGCAAAACTAATTTTGATTAACAGTCAAGTGCCTTGCGGCGAAATAAGCTTTGCTAGCTACGTTCTACATATTATAAGAACACGAATCACAAGACTAAGTTTGATTAAAAGTCAAGTACCTTACGGCGAAATAAGCCTCGTTAGCTGTGTTCCTTATACAATAAATCATAACCTCTTTGACGGGTAGTCAAATGCAGTTACGACTATTGTATTCTCTATTAGGTGCGAATGTAATTATCAGATTATACTATATATCCCGGCGCTCTATTTTCTGAGCTACTCATCTCGAGATTGAGGAGGGACTTTCACCCTCGACCTCCGGGCCCAACAACATATTTGATGTAAACCTGATTAGCTATTCGCACTTGCGGATCACGGAACTCATTCTTTCTCACATTATTTGTTAAAGTAAGCTCCGTTAGCTGCAAAGATACAAGATGCGTTCCTGTATCACTTTCACACTCGGTTTCCCTTGTGTGATTATATTTTAGCATTTTGCCTTCACTATGAAAATACTCAAATCACGAATTTTGACTTGTTCGAGCGAAAATCATGTTCGGATTTCACGACAGATATTCGGGAATACCGAAAAAGCGCCTTTAGTTACCCATTCGAACCTGTTTGATTGGTAGACATCCATCAAATAGTGTGTCTGTATAGCATGGATTATTTTTAAGAACGGTGTACTATATATACACCTTTTAGAAATGCAATTTGAACTACCGACAGCGGTATCTAAAAGTCTTATGCGGTTGCTTTCATCTTATATCACAGAAGGGAGAGCACTCAAGCGCCTCCCTTCTATGCAAGTTAATCTTTTTGGGGGAATTTTCTTTTTATCATACTGATCGCAGCTTGCGGGTCCTCTCTCAAAAAGGCGAGAAAACTATACGCATCCCGGAGCGTGGTAATTTGCTTATAATCTCGCATAAGAGAATTCGCTGTAAACACATCCTCTCCGATGCGAATGGTGACCGGCTTATCGGGGATCTGTCCGGAGCGAATGCGAAATGCAAATTCAGAAGCGATATCTTCATGCCGCTCGAAATTCTTCATGATCGCATCCAACACGTATGCCCTCGGCACAAGTTCGGACAGATGCTTTCTAATGACTTCGAGAGCTTCCAAGTGAGACGCGCTCTTCTCCACCGGAGTATCCGGCAAGACAGATTCATTATCACTCGTATTAGAGATCCATTTCTTTCCGTCGAATTTCATCAGATGCTCATCCAGCCCCAACTCCAATGCCTGTTGCATCGTTAACTCCTCATATCGGTTTTTCAGTGCACGGGCTTTCCGATGATTCAAGTCCTCAATCGACTCAAATACCGACAAGCACTCGTCACAGACAAAAATCAGTTCAGAAGAGTTTTGTTCGTGTGCGGGACATACAAGTCCCGCACCACCGCAATATGGGCAAAAGCCCACAACAGCTCTGTTCATAGTATCCTCCTCTCAAAAAATCGGATAAGCCGTAATCAAAACGTTGTCGCCAAGCACGACGATCCGAATAGAATTTGCCGCGCCGACATATTGACCGTTTGCATATACGCTTCCAACATTCTCCATTGGTATATTATACACCAAATTTGAGCCTTCTACAATAGGAGTTCCCCGTCTCATCCATGCGCTTTCGATGATTGATTTCAAAGAATTATCATCCGAAACATTGAACACCCCTTGCTCCGCCTTGCCAGTTCTGATGCTTGTATGCTCTCGCATAATGTGATCAAGGGTCGACAATCCATCTTTTCGAGTCGAGTTACTCCAATCCAAAGACTTTTTGCCATAATTGTTTACAATGTTTTTCCATGCCTCTCCGTTTTTGAATGCCTGATCTTCACAAGCTTGTCTTCTGTATGCGGTCCAATCCTCTTCCGGTGTGATGTAGTGGAGATACGACCGCGTTACGTCATTAAGCACTCCATTTTTTACCAGCTGACTCTGATAAGCATGGGTAAGCTCATGTGCAATGGTATCCACAAGCTCCTTAGAATCGTTCCAGTAGGCTTTGTTAATATTTATGGAATAATCACTTTCGCGGAAGAATCCATAGCCCGCATCATCTGACGGGTCATTATAGTATTTGATCTTCGGCACTTTATCGCCAAGACCAATGTCTTTTGCGATAAATTTCGACGCTCGTTTAATGGCACTCTTCTGCGCAGATTCACTTAATTTTTCCCATGTTTCCGGTTTGAACTTATTGAGCGCTTTTTCTTGATTTTCGACATAGTATTTCAGAAGGACATCTTGCTTCGTATAGAGCCCGGAAAAATTCCATCGCCTATCAATGGCATTCAGTCCCTTCATGGTTGCAAAACCGGTTGCAAATCCCGCAGCAAGTCCGGACCAATCTGCTGCAATCTTATTATCCGTCCATTCCTCAACGAGATATGAGGTAACTTTTGCTGCGGCCACGGATGCCGCCGTTGTAATTGCCAGTTCGCACAGATACACACCCGTAACGCGAAGAATAATACCGGTTGTCTGACCGATTCCGGCTCCAATTCCCGACGCAAGTTTAAAGCCCGAACCAATTGGCATAGTCAGAGATTGAATAAACAAGCTACCGAGACCAACTGCGTTGTAAATGGTAACGCCCTTCTCTCCAAACTCTTTGACGAAACGGTCGCGCACGGGATTCATCGCAGGAGAGTAAATATCCCCACAATTTGCGAGTCGAACGTTGTCAATACCCTCCACAAGATTAGATACGGCGTATACACTTGCCGCAACGCCTGTCACGACTGCGATAGAGGTAACAACAAGAGGCGTTCCTGCGCCGAAGGAGCAAGCAGCAATTACAACAGACCCAAACAGCATCAGAGAACTTGTCAGAATCTGCATGAACCCATTGGAACGTCGTTCTGCCACCATTTCCTGAACATCGGGAAGCGTGTATACTTGTACCCCCTCCGTTGCGGAAATAACCAAGAATTGATTTTCTTCAACCTCAATGCCGCGAATTGCTTTCATGGCGTAGTCGTTTAACAACTCCGGGGTTTCTCCAAGAGCAAGTGCATCCAGTATAGCAGGATCAATTACCATAAGCACTGTTTTTTGACCACGGTACGCGTTTTCTTCCTGAAGTGCAATCAGTTTATTCACAGCATCGGATGCTGCCTGATAAGCCTTTGCTTCATCCGAGTAGAGCGAATACGCTTCGAGAGTCGGACGCACGGACGGGTCGGTCTTCCACTTGGTTCTTTCGGCATCAAAATCATAGCAATCGATGCCGTAATCGAAGGTGGGCTGTTCAGCCATAGGAGTGGACGAAACAGTCATCACATAAGGTGACGCCTGGCAGTATTTAAAATAGGTATCGCTGAAAATCCCGGAGAATGGATTCAACTGTACATATTGATTGACAAGATATGCATCATCCTCCCCGACGACTGCTATCACGCCGTTTTTGACTGTTTCCTTAGTCAGAAGAATTTCGGTATGCTCGTCAACGAGCTGCAGAAAACCGGACGACTGCATCTCATTATCGCCGTCGGAATATGTGGACTTGCCGTCGGTGAAAACAAGACCCATATAGCTGTTGCCCTGTGCATCCGTGGCAATACCTTCACATACAGCATAGCCATATTGCGTGATATCAAACGCGATACAACTGATAATGAATGAATAGAGATCGGTTTCCGCCTCATATTCTGCGCTTTGTTCTTCAGCATCCACAAGTTCCACCTTAAAGCGGTCACGATATTCTCCATACGAAAGATTGAGCAAAGAAGTTACGGGGGGATCGGTTGTATTGTTGAGCTTCTCACCCGAATTTCCGGGATTCTTGAAACTACTCAAAGCAGGAGCACATGAAGTCAGTATGGTAGCGAATGACAGTACCAATGCTACCAAAGAAATAAAGCGTTTCATCATTTTTTACCTTTCCTTTCGTTTCAATATCGAGATTTCTTCCGCATCCCAACAAGCCCAAAGATTCCTGCGAGAACAGCTCCGCCGAGAACAAGCCAAACACTGTATTTCGTAAAGAAATCCGTAGTTGAACTGTCTCCAACCGATTCGCTGTTCGTAGCGTCAGTATAAGTTACGGATTGAACCTCCGCAAAGTTTTGACTACCGTTTGAAAAAGCTTTTGTAAATACCGTGTCTGTATAATCGACTTCATCGTGAACACTCACTTCAAAGGAATATCCTGTGTTAAACCTATTAACAACAGAAATGTTCCAGGTTCCTTGGGGCAAGTAAAGTCCGGAAGCCTCACTCAAAAGCAGTGTTTTCCGTTCGGCTGTGCTTTCATTATGAAGGATCAGCACGGACTGACTATCAAATGGGTCGGACGCAATACCTACGCGAATTCGATCAGCATTATATGTGGTTCTCGTCGCATTCTTATCAACTCTCTTCTCTTCATCGTTCAGAATGAGCGTCAAGTACCCCGAGTTGTCGCCGGGCACATAATATACTGCATCATACTCTGTGATCCCGTTCCAGTTGCTTTCCTTAATGCGAAGACGAGCCGAATGGTCAATCACTCCGGTCAAATCGCTACCGTAGGGTATTACATATTCCCTTCCGGTTTCAACGTCGATAGCGATAACAGAGGAACTTTCGTAATCTGCAAACTGCTGAAACACAAATCCGTTCAGATAGATTTCCGGGGCTTGCAAGGCGCTTCTTAAACTCTCATTGCATACAACTTTTACATCACGTTCAATCGAATTCTTTGTAATGCTCTTGAGTGATTCGAAATCTTCAACAGGAACAACCGCATACTGACTACCCGGTTCGACATAAATAGCATTGATGTTTCGCTGAGCATATTCGCTAAGCACCTCATACATCAATTCCTTGCCTTTATTCCCATCATATCGAACCTTAACTGAAGCGTTATCTCTTGACTTGTAATACCAATACGGAGTTCCGTCGGGAGACGTATAACTTTCAATACTGAGGGCTTCAACCTGCTCGGCAAGATCATATGCTATGGAACGATAACTATCCGTAGCAGGAAAGCTGTAAAGATAACTACCGCCTCCGGCCGTCTTCACGGCAACCGTCAGGATTTTTGAAGCGTACAAAATATTGCGGTCTGTACTTGTGAGAAGTGCTCGGTTCAACCTTGGAGCATATGACGTATCGTTACTGATAGCAAAGGCAAACGTATATTCGACGATCTCTCCAGACATAACCGTCGGATCGGATGAATACATATGTACGACATACAAGCCTTGTTTTGTAAGTGCACTTTCAAAGGATTCCGTTCTTCCCGAAAAACGTTCAATTACCGTCGCGTTCTCCCCGTCGAGGCTGTATTCGATCGTTCCATAAAGCCCCGGAAGATACTCGGAAGTAGGTGCAATTTTCAGTTTCATTCCCGTCATGTAAGTGGGAACGGCGAAGTGCTCATCATACATTCTTACTCGTGCATCCGTTATACCGGAACCAAAGTACTGCGAATAGGCAAGATCCGTTCCGGAATCGATGATATACACCGTCTTTTGACGATTAGTCCCAAACGCACTGGTAATGGAGAACGTGTACTTGCCGGGTCTGGTAAAGACCTCGCCGTCTACGACAGCGGACTCAGTGCCTCCGTTATATTGAACGGTAACCTTGTCCGATGTGCGTCCGAGAAAGTCAGCCGTAATCGATGTAAAGGATACAGATCCGTCTCCAAGCGTTACGGAACGCCTAAGAATTTCGACTTCAGATTCTGTCAGTTCCATTCCCTCGACCTCCGGTGTAAAGTCGCGGCTCGCCTCGGAATGAAGTGCAATGTCTGCGGTATCATACGCGACAAAGAACTTGTATTCGGCTCCGATATTACGATAATAGTTGCTGTAATCGTCAACGTAATAGCCGTTGCCCCAAAGTTTATTCCACCAGTTGGAATATTCCTTATGGGAACCGCTTACATAGGTGTAATACACTTCGGCGACACAAAGCACCTTAATGTATATACCCCTTCCCACGTCCTCACCGGAAATCTGATATGTGACCTCTTTATCATTGATCCCGACGGAATTGGCTCCTGCATAGTTCCAATTCACACCGTCCGTTGAAGTGTATAACAGCCATGCACCGGAACCAATCGTCCCGACTTTATTACCGGCAACATTTTCGTAGCTGTCAGAACTAAGATGCCAAGTATGATTCCCGGAATTGTTTGAAGGAATCGATTGCGTATACCGGATTTTTACCTGTGTGCCTCCCTTTACAGCAATCGCTTGCATTCCATTGAACGATGTTTTGAGTACATTCCCTTCAACCGAAAGTTGGCCCATCTTTTCAATACCGTTCGAGTACTGACCAACCATATTCGAAGGGTCAAACCCATAACCGCTGTTATCCTCGAATTCGTATTTTGTAGATGTCAGATCAGCTGACCGCTGTTCTTCCGTGTCCGGCTCCGTAGCCGCATAAATGTTCAGCGGAAGCATCATGCCGGCGATAATGAACAGCATCAGAACGATTGCTTGAAACTTCATAATTGTTTTTTGCATAACAACATCCTTCCTTTCATTTTCGTGTACTGTGAGGGAAAGTCCCATATGACCTCCGACATCATTATTTTAGCGCTTTATCCCATTGAAAAAAATCTACAAATCACGAAATTGCCCGAAATTTGGAATCACACTTGTTCGAAAAAAGCGAAACGTCTTACATTTTAACGAAAATTGCAGAGATGTCATCTTGAAAAACACTTTCTCGAGTAAGTCGCACAAACAGTGATTTCAAGCACCTTAAAGGACTTCTCCCCTCATTTGGCTTGATGTCCCCTATTTCCTTCATTTTTTTGCTAAATCCATCATCACTGTAGAAAGAGTTGCGCAATCCGTCCGTTGAAAGAGCAAGCATTCTCGGGCAGATCGCTATTTGATCCACAGTTCCATCACTCAAGCTTTCTGTTTTCAGTTCTGTGTACGAAAATAGAAAATCATTTATAATGCATTGTGGATCTTCGCAGAGAGAAGCTGTTTCGCACTCATATGCCTCGGATTTTGGCAAAACCCACTCGATTCTATCATCAACAAGAATTATCGTATCGCCATCTCCAAGCGCCATATGGAACATATAATTCTTGCCGATAAACGATGCGCGCACGGTCGTGCCATATAAATACAGAATGCTCTGCAATTTGTCTCCAAGACGCTTCTTCTGCGCATATTTCTGTCGAACCTGTTCGGGAGCATATACAACATTTTCTTTCGTAAATAACCCGTCAATAAAAGCAAGCAACTCTTCTTTTTCTTCAGCCTCAACAGATACGGGGCAACGGGATATATAATCCGCCATTACGAGCCGGGAGAATGTTTGAACGACACCCTGTGCGATCGCCTCACGCCTTGAGTTCCAATACACAGACGGATCCTCACTCTTGACTTGTTTGCCGAAGTATTTCAGTACTTCGCAGGCAGCTCTGACCGCCAGTTGTGAACCGACGTGAGCAAAAATACATCGATAATCACCATGTCCGTCTGCCACAGCCATGATTGTTCCGCTTTTTGTGTGAATAACGCGCGTGGCATCTTCACAAGGTTTCCCCTCCAAAAGCTTATGATACCCTGTCACACTACACGAAATAGTCTTGTGCATTCTCATATCAGATCGTCGCACCCTTCATCGTTTTTGATTTGAATGGCATGTACAGGGCATTTCGGCTCACATACGCCGCACCCGACGCAAAGTTCAGGAGAAATCGATACGATTCCCTGACTATACTGAATGGCGGACAAAGCACAAGCATCGACGCAGCCAAGACAACTTTCTTTCAAACATGAAACTGTATCGATTTCATACGGCGTATCGCTTTCGCTGATTGCACTACCGTCTCCATGTTCAGAATTCGAGCTGTTGACCGGTCTCGTAGCGTGTCGAACGAGCGACTTTCTCGTAACGAAATCCAGCTTTTCCGCAAGCGACTCCATCTCTTCCACGCGGTAGAACTTGCCGGGATCTGCAAACGTAGTCAGCATATCCTCACACGCATCGTCACCTACGCCAATGCTGTAAATATCCATATTCGGACGAAGACCTCTTTCCTCCAGGTAAATCTTAAAATCTCGAATCGTTTTGCCGTACACATCCTCGTCCACAACATATCCCTCTGTATCCGTCGGATATCCGTCAGACATCAAGATAATGTTGACTGCGCGATTACATCCGGGTAAATGCTTCGGGTCGAGAAAACTTTTCAGTGTTGTAATGGAGTTTTCAAGGCAAGTAACTCCCTGCGCTTGAAACTTCACCTCTTCGGATTGCACCGACAGAGGAACGAAATCCGGGAAAAGTGCCTTTCCGTAGGAGTTTAACTCAATAATTTGGTAATAAACCTTATAGAGTACGTTATTCGCCTCAAAACGTCTCATACTGTTCAACGCATCGGAAAGACCTTCGTTCAATTCCTCGATTTTCTTTACGGAGCGCATTTCTCCATTCTTTCCCTGAACAGAGACTGACTCATCCATACTGGATGAAGTGTCCAAAATGAACACCATATAAAGCGGTTTACGCGTGTCCTTCACCTCACGCATCGGTCTTCTTGAAATTCCTCTCGGCTGAAAGATTGCCATATCACATTTCCTCCATTCTAAAAGTTTTTTGTTCGTATTCATATTCGGCGTTCATAAACAAAGGCACCGTTTTTCCCTTTTCAAAAACGACCTTTTGACCGGTGGAAAAACTTAAAATCACTTTTCCTTGCTCCACTAGCAAACCGCACTTCCCACTATAGGGCGTTGTAACGACTTTCAGTATCTCATGGGATTTGACATTTTTGTCCCAGATACTTGAATCTATGATTGCATTGCCCACAAACAGCGGAACGGTCTTGTCGCCTTTGAGTAGCAAAGGTTTTCTGATGGGATAGCCACAGCACGAACAGATATTTGACGCCCGATCGGTGAAAAACTGTTCCTCGCCGCATTCCGTACAACAATATGTCAGATCATACACCTGCTTTAAAACCATTATCCACTCCTCGGGTGTCGTGCGTTTCTCCCTTACGTAAAGCCCATCAACGAAAGTTTTCTCCATTGCTTTCAGAAAGACATCCGGATACTTGGCAAGTTTGAGCGTCACGTGTTCATCCTCGGGAGAAGGTCTATTGGAAAGATCCGTGGGATGAGCAACGTATAGCGGATGTTCCGCAAGCAAATAGGTTTCCATATCGCCATCATGCGGAACATCTCCCGCTTTACCCATCAAAGGATGATTCCCTATCAAAGACATAAAGATCATTACTGCCAATGCATAGGAGTCGTTGTATTTGCTTGGTGCTTCTTTTCTCAGCATCGTAAGCGGTGGCATAAACCCGATCGTTCCCTCCACGATGCTCTCGCCGTTTTCTCTCACGATCGTGTCGGTATCTATTATTTTGACAGAACAGTCATCCAGATCGATCTTCAGATTATCAAATTTCAGATCCAACATAGCTAGGCCCGCGTTATAGAGTATCGATACCGCTTCCGCCAAATTATATAGGATAGAAAGTTTCATGTGGAAGGGTAATTCTTCCCTTGCCCCATCTTTTTCGATACCGTTATAAAGAACACTTCCGGGATAATAAGAATCCGGAACGTACTCCATTATGTATCCGATCCTACCATCGACACGGACGACATCCAACGGATAAACATATGCAGAGCAGGCTTTCCCACGCTTCATGAGGACACGGATCTGCTCAAGAAGCTTCTCTTCACCTTCATTATAAAAGAGCTTCATGGCATATTCCGTTCCACCGGACGTTACCTTGTATACGTCACCTTGGCCTGTGCCGGAGCTGATCAGAGAAGAAATGGTATACTCTGTTCCTTTGTCGGACAAGATCGTCGTGTTTTTATTCAGCATCATCCTCTACCCCTATTCCCATACGAAACGCTTCTTTCAGAAGTATTTCAATCAGTTTTTTGTTGTTTTCGATATCTCCGGTCCGCAACAACTGTGCGAAGAAAAATCCGGCCTTCTTTTCGTTTGCTGTGATATACAGGCGATTGACGTTGGAAATGAGCGACCGCTTTTTCCCTTCCTCAATAAATTTCCCACTCAGGCGAATGAGCAACAGCAAATTCGCTTCCGTGTTGCCTTCCTTTGCAAGAGTGTTCAGTTCCTTGTCACTCTTCTCGAACAATTCCGGAGAAAGCACATCTTCGTAAACGCGTTCGAAATCTATGGAAAGAAAATCGTCGTCCGTCATAAAGCACAACTGTGCTTCTACCTCGCTATCATATCGGATCCCCAGAGATTTCAATGTAAAACCTTCAATTGGTTCCCGATACGTTTCAATGTCCACGCTGCGATATTCCGAAAAACGAACCGGTGTATCTATGGCCTTCTCAAGTTGAGACATAAACACATCTCTTGAAAGCAGAAAATAGATCGGGGATACCGGCATAACGTTCCATCCTGCATTCTCAAGCACGGATACCTTGGTAACAGTTTCCTGCGCCGTTTGTCTGAACGATGGCATCAGAAGTCCCAATCTGTATTTCATCTCGGTTTCTCTGCGGATCGCAACGTCAACCGCCATGCTTGACGAGCCTACTTGAGGCAAAGATTTGAATCCGGTCATGGTTTGAGTCACCAATTCGGATACACCGTTTGAGATAGCATAATCTGCATTCGTTGAGAGACTGGGTGTTAATTCATTCAGTTCTCCGTTTGCCGCGTAGTTCAGATAACTATACAGCCTTTTAACACCCGGATTGTCCGACTCTTTCAATTCATGATAATCAAAGGACATGACTACGATATTCTTATATCTTGCCCTTGTGAAAAGCACGTTCAGCCGATTTTCTCCGCCCAAACGGTTGATCTCGGATATGCCCTTATGTAGACTTCCGTCTTTGTTTCGACGGCAATGCCCGATGCTGATGAAAACAAAATCTGCTTCCTTGCCTTGTGCCTGCTCCAAGGATCTTACCCATAGACGATCATCATCGTTGTAATTCAGTAATTCCTCAAGCTTATCACAAATCATATCCTGTTGGATCTCATTGAAGGCGATCACACCAATCGTCTTGTCGGGCATTTCGTCTCGCAACAACGCAATTCTTTGAGCGATTGCTTTTGCCTCGGTAATATTTCCACCCTTCTTTCCGATCTGCGGTTCTTCAACTCGAATGATCTCCCAACCAAGATGCTCCGGCAAAGCTTTTCGCTCTGCATAGATATCGGGAATGGTTTGAAGCATTCCGTCATAGCATGTTTTGTTTGAAATATGGATCAACATCTCCGTATGGGAACGGTAATGATAATTCAAGCTACAGTCATCTAACCTTCCTTGAACCGCTTGCAAAACGGAGCGATCGATCAGTGCTGTGTCACTGACCGCATCCGACATATTCACGTTATCTTTCCGCATAAATGCAGAAGTGATCCCGAGCTGCATATGGTCGCCGAAAACCACAAGTTGATGAATGCGGTCCATGTAAGGAAGGATCGAAATGATCGACATCTGGCTTGCTTCATCCACGACCAGCGTGTCAAATTCGTCCAAACCGGTTCCGTATATATAATTGGATGCCGCCGTAGGTGTTGTGATCACAATGGGACACACCATCAGAATCTCCGCGCCATACTCTCTGAACAACTCCTGCGGAGTGACTTTGGTGACTTTAAGCTTCTCAAGTGTGGCAACGAATTCATCGTCTGAAAAGTCTTCAATTCGCTTCGTCACCTCCTGTTTCATGAGTGCCACATACAGGTCCTGCATCTGAAGCGAACACTCTACCAGTGACCGGTAAATAGACGCAACCTTTCTGTTCCCAATCTCATCCAACTTCGCTTTATTGACAGTATCTAAGGCAACCATCCTCGCTAAATTGGAAAGGATCGAATGGATGGCTCCTGTATGACTGAGATGATTTTGTCGAATCAAATTCCTTACGTCAACGCCTAACACCTCAAGCTTGTCCAATGCTCGAGCGAGCATTCGATCGAGTTCCTCATCTCCACTCTTGCCATTCTGAAAATACTCGGAGAATTCAGTTTCGCTCATCGTGGAGATCAGCTCCGTCTGGAGATCAAACAATTGAATGCGAATATCGCCGTATGCCTTTTTCTTGGGTCTTAGTCCAGAAGGTTCAATCATTTCGGGATATGCAATTGCTTCGGAGATTAGATCAAATAAAGAGATGCCAAGAGTTGGAATAGGAGCATAAATATCCTCTCCCAACCTCTCATACTCGGATACGGCGTGACGATACCTTTTCAGTGTTTCCTTTGCTGTGGGGGGTTGAACGAATTGTCGGCGTGTTTTAACAATTGTTTTGATCTGACGCACGATGTCGGCAGTTTTCATATTGCTGTTGATAGACAGACAGTATTTGTCCAAACCGATCCGTGAGGCGTAATCGAGGAAGACTTCATTTGCGGCGCGTTTTTCGCTCATAACACAGACGCTTTTCCCATTCACTACGAGATTCGCTGCAATGTTCACGCTGGTCTGAGATTTTCCGCTTCCGGCAGGTGCTGTCACGTATACGCTCTTACCGTCAAGCACCCGAGTAACGACCTTCTGCTGGCTTTCATCCGCAGACAAGGGATAGATAGGAGCACATTCGCTCGGTATCGACGGCAGTGAAGCCGGATTGCCGGCAAGGATCTGCGTCAAAGGAGCCTTACAGATCTTTTCCATGTTTCTCTCAACAATCTGGCAGATTGCTTCATCCTGCGAATCAAGAATACACAGATGAAATGCATCCGGATCTACCTCTGCATTTCCGATATACTCTCGTACCGTATTTTGAACTGCGGCTACAGCCTGCAATAATTCCGATACGGGGATCTCCTCATCACAGGCTTCATATATGTTGACCGCCATCTGCTTCAACAGTTCCCTCTTCAGTACGCTGTTACATTTAAAGGAGTTGGCTGTAAACTTGAACTTATATACGCCGGCCCCAGTGTTTTCTTCTCTGATAGGGATCATAAACAATGGTGAATGCACACGTCTTGCGTCCTTTTTTCCACTGTTCATCTCCCAACGAAGCAGTCCGACTGTCAGATAAAGAATCTCTTTTGCTTTATCGTTACGCGCTTCTCTTGCGATTCGAATCAAACTCTTCCAAGTTGTTCTCAACCCCGATGCATTTTGTCCCGCTTCAGCAAACAACTGCGCCGGCCCGAGCGTATGTGTCTTTAAGTATTCATACTGATCCGGTGATACGATTGCCCCATCTGCCGTGCGAAAGCAGATCGATGTTCCGTCCCATATCATTCCGTCGTCTGTCAAAAAAGCGTTATCGGCAGAAACCACACTTCCGTCCTGCATTGGCTCTTCATCGCTTCTGCCCATTGTTGCATCAACAAGCTCGATCGGCTTTCTGCCTATCGTATCAAGATCCAAAAGAAAATTGGAGGTCTTTTTACCACGAAGACGCAAAGAGTTTCTCCCTATTCTGATAAAAGATGCGGCTCTGAGTTGTCCTCTCGTCCTCTCTACTTGCAGATTGACGTACTCTTTTGCATTCATGTTCATCCCTCCTTCAATTTACAAACTTAAAAATGTACGATCTCTTGATATCTCGCTTTTCGTCCTGTTAAAGTATTCTCTGCTCGGAGCGCTCCTGCTGCAACTACGTCCGATATCATATGTAATATCGGCATACATCGTAATACCGTTATCCGCACAAAATGCGTTCCATGCGTGTGGTGTGCCGTTATCTGCGTTTCCGATAATTACAGCACCGTCAATGCCTTTTTGTCGCATAAGCATACAGGCAAGTTTGCTTACGCCCTCGCAAACTGCCTTTTTCCGGATAAGCGGTCCTGCTGCGCTGAACATTCCAGGAGAGCGTATAGCTTGAACTAATCCCGAGTGATCATACTCAACGTTCTTTACAAACCAGTCGTGAATGCCAAGCATCTTTCCGTAATTGCTGATACCGGGTATACTTCTCGCCAATTCGGCAATTTGGCGATTGATCCTATTGGTCTCACCTTCGTCGTATATCATGGATAAATGGACAGACATTCTTGTCAAATAGCATACGCATTGATTTCCCTCCATCCAATTCACGTAAAAGAATTCCGGATGATCGTAATTCACCGCCGACAATACTTTTGATATATTCGGCTGTATTGAGATCTGAATATCTTGCCTATGCAGTGAGATCCCGCGACACAATTCGTCATACGCCTTCCGTTCATACGGATTCAACTGTTCTCTATATAACGTGTTCAGCATATTCAGTCATAGAAGTGCCTTGCTTTGATGATCATCTTGGGTTGTTCTCCGCTTTCTGCCATTGTGGTCGCAGGCTCGGTGCGAGATACGTGTCCATTTGTGAGTATAATGTGGTTCAATCCATCTGCACGACTTCTGGGCTTCGGAGGCGGAGCTTTTATAAACCGCTTGGCTGTAGCCTTGCATCCGCATCCCGGTGCAGTGCATCCACCGCAATCATCCCACGTACTTTCCATAGAAACCATATGGCAATCGCGACACACAACAACTCGATCTCCGGAACGGAATTGCTCTCGTGTCATTGGATCAATGCGTCCCATCTCAATGAACCACTGATAGCTATTATCCAAACTAAAAACATTACTTGCCATTCTTTATTCCTTCTTTCCAAAATTACAAGGGGCGATCAAAGGAAGATCTCCGGTAAGTTCGACCATAAATTCATTGTCCTCTTCATCAAAGGCGTGCAGCACATGAAGCGGCGGGATTCCCAACCGGTCGAGCGTCAAGTCAAGAACATCCTCGTCGTTAAGGGAGTAATACTTCATCGTATTTGTGATAGGCTCACTCGGCTCGTCATGAGTTGCCGCTTCCCTGCATTTCGGGCAGATCGCCATCTCATCTTTGAAGCGGAATCTCGGAGTACCGACTGGTGTCTCTTCCCCGCAATAGATGCACATTGCGCTCTTAATATAGTCTCTACCTTGTTCATCGCTCAGATCGACCGTGATATGACCACAAACACCCGGAAGTGCTTCAATTGCTTGGAGCAATTCACGCATAGTAGCTCGGTTTGTCATCTGATGTAGTTCGATAACATCCTCAGAAAGCGGGATTTCATTGTGCATACAATCTTCATCATGTCTCATGTTTGAAAATTCAAATGCATTCTTAGTTCCTTGGAAGTAATAATTCTTCCCCCATTCAACCGGCTTGCCACAAACATACTTTACAGTCTCTTGTGCCTGAAGTCCGGAAACGATTGCCGAGGCGACCTGGATCGTCGGGATCTTTCCTGCCTTCAAATCGGAAATTGCCGTCTTTCCGCAAGACGCTTTTCGACTCATAACCCTTGCGATGACATCCGGAGATTCTCCGCAATGGAAACAAACATTTGTTTCCTTCGTATAGATCAATTGCAGACCGGCAGACAATTCGGAAATACCTGCGTTGATCCACGGTTTTCCAAACATTGTGCAACATCTGTCAATGAAGAAACGGGTCGCATCGTTATCAAGACATCCAAGCACAATATCGAAGTGCCGAAAAATGCCAATTCCAAGTTCGTACATAATATCTCCGCAGAAGAAATCAACCTGCGGATCATCGGCAAGGCACATTTCGCGTGTACGTTCCGCCGCAACCTCTGCCTTTTTGCGTCCTTCATCCTGCATTCTGTAAAGAAGCGTTCTGCTCAAGTTAGATAACTCGATTATATCCATATCGCATATGAATATGTGCTTGAATCCAAGAAGAGCGAGATTGTGCAGTGTTTCGTTGCCGATAGCTCCTGCTCCCATTACCAATACTTTTGCCTGCTCGATTTTATCCTGATTCCACCAAGAAACAAGCTTCTGCCTTGCAAAAGGATCGTTCATCTCGTCAATATTCTGATGTTTCCGGATACCTTCTTCCGTGGAGCGTTCCCCGTTCCACTTCTTAATTATAATGCCTACCATTTTCTCCTCCTTATCCTGCATAGCAACGTATTCCAATTTGCAAAGTCCCATTATCTTTTACACCCGATTCACTTATCGGTGCCTTTCTCCAAATTTCTTTGCCGGTTTCTCTGCACCAAATGACATAAAATTCCCTTTCGTAATCATATCCCTTGTTGAGTTCGGGCAAGACACCAATTTTAATTAATTCTGAAACGATATATTCTACCGTCCAATCGGATTGCAAATCAGCATATATTTCAGAGTTATCTAAAGGGTGCTTAATAATAACATCTCTGATCTCCATTTAACCCGTCCTTTTCATCTATTTGGATATATGTAATATCCGTAAAACTCATTGATACGTTTTTCTGCCCATTCGCGACTATCCACTTCTACTATTTGTTTGTAATACGAGTCAACACCATCCGAAACAGATGAATAATCAGAAAGATTGTCTCGATACGCTTGTATTTCGCGAAAAACTTGTAGCTCTTTATACCGATCGTCAATATGACCTTCTATATCTCGATACATATTGATCATCGTATATTGAAATCCGTGACGCACTTCGTGTAATACAGTATTCAAAACATTTTCAACAATATCATTTTCCAAGTGTGACTGATTCACCAGTACCCTTCTGTCGCGGTCGTTATACGCTCCCAGTACAGTTCCTGTTTCCGTTTTTCCCGAATATAGCCGTACTCGTTCGCATCCTAAAATAAATCTGCATTCATAGTCGCAAACGACCTGAAGAATGTCCAACTTCTCCTGCGTAGAGCATTTCGCCCATTTGTCTGCTTCAAGTTTCAGACATGCGTCCCGATACTCTTGTTCAACCTGAGCTTGTGCTGACTCGATGAGTTCACTTTCGTTCGCCTTGTAAGCATAAGCCGGCACTCCGGATACGGAAACATAGAAAAAAGCTAATGTCGCCAGTATTGTCAAAGCAAATCGAAAAGCTGCAAACCAACGTTTCCACAAACCGGTTGCCAAATTTCTCCTGTTCATAATAAAGAAGTATCCTACACCTGCGCCGATCAATAGGATAAATGCTACAACACGAGCCCATACGTGGTTTCTCATTACTCCGAGTAAGATAATAGTGCCAACAGGAACAAACGCATTGAGGTAACTACCTAACGGTTCTCGGGTATCTTCCAATAATACAAACATCGCACCTGCAAAAAGGAGTTCGATGACCCAGACCATCATAGAAAGTTGATTGAAAGTTAGTGTCGGAATCAATACCGACAGCCAACGTGTCGCTTGAGATATACACAGTGTTACCATCAATACTACCCAGAAGGCAGCAATTATTAATCGGAGGAGTGTAGGCGACCTTCTCTTAATTAATTGAAAAACATCTTGTTTTTCCCTATGTATGTTTACGCGCAATTCCCCACCGGAAATAGTGTCGGTGACGCGATATGTCTCACCTTTTAACGGGTATTTCTTTTTATCATTATCATGCCATCTGATAATGGCATTGCCTATATTCAATATATCCTCGGGTACCACGCTTCTTATATGGGAAAAACCGTTCCATACATCCCATGTTACCTCGATACATTCGCATCGGTCTGCACCTTCACTGTTTGGCTGCAAAACGACGTACTGTTTGTTCTCTTTGCTAAAACTGAACAGGATCTTACTTGTTCTAAGCTTCCCTTTATTTTTCAACGTATTGATACATCTCATAAGATTACCCCCTGTTCTTTGTAAGCTCTGCGAGGGCTATGTATTTTCAAGCCCCCGCAGAGCCGGATCGTTTAGTCCTCTACTTCTTCACGATATACCACAAAGTGCCACAGATTTCCGCAGTGATTGCACTTGTAGATCTCGGTTACGGTCTTGTTTCCGTCTTCGTCTGTTTCAGTCTCCTCACGATACGGATCATAGGCGCCTACGCCGCAACGGGCACAGCGCTGTCCGACGCCGGTCCAAGAATCATAACCTGCTTTGGGACGGATCACGACGTTGATAACATCTCCATCCTCCACTCCGGCCTCCGCCGCCGTGGTCTGGGCACCGAATTCCGTCGAAGTCCTTTTGATAACTAAGCGGTATTCCTCCTTTTCAACATTTTCCAGTTCCTTGAGAAACTCATTACGCTGCATTTCACTGATGATGAAACCCCCGGTCCAAGAAGTTTCAATAGTTGCCTCAATCGAACTATTATCGGTGGGGTGCGTGAAGGTGTTAGTAGTGGTTGCCATAGTCTTTTTCTCCTTTATATTTATTTTTTGAGATTCTTAATAATCATGCCCCCAGCAACGGGCTGGGGAAGTTTGCTTGTATCGCACGGAAATAGTCCAGTATTGTGCTTGTTTTGTTCATACCAGTTTGCAGCATCCAAGTTTGCAGGACTAGTTACATCGATCATATGTGAAACATATTGCAATGTCTGCATATACCTCACCAAAAAGTTGCCGGTGCCTTCTGTGAAGTGTGAGGCTGAGCCATAGCACCACGCACCACTTTTGAAACAGTTGGGGTGATACGGATATGGCTTGGTAACCATAACAATTCTTGGATAATCTTTTGTAGGATATCCTGCCGGGAATGACAACCGAACAATGTGAACGCTTCTATATGTCGGTTCCGGTCCGATAATAGTACGAATACGTATCGTCAACTCGTACTCGTCATAGTATGGTGCTCGCCCCGATATCGGTCTTACCGACAAGTACGGTCCCTCCATACTCATCAACTCCCGATAATCATTTGCGAGACGTTTTTTTCGCGTTTCTGTCACTCAAACAACCTCCTCACTTTAACTTGTAAAAATTTGAATTAACAAAATAACAAGAACATTGATCGGCATTCTCGCCAACAAATGCTGCAATTCGCTCGTCCTGCGGATTTGCAACTACTGCAAACTGCCAATCTTTATGAAAATACGCAGATTGCGTTCCTTTATCCGTGCCGGACATAAATACGCTCATGTTAGGATGCGTATGCCACCATCCGATTTTTACGTATTTTCTTTTTCTTGACTCGTTCAGCTTGTCCATCTGTTGTTCCATTGCAAACCACTGTGAATGAGCCGATTCCACAAACACCTGATTACCAATCGCTTCGGATAGCAGAACCTCCTCAACAACCCCTGTATAACCGGAAGGCGTCTGAAACACTTGTCCAAGTAGTATCCCCTGCTGTTCTGTCACATTGAAATCAGTTTGAGTCCCCCACCCGATATGTTTCTTAAGACATCTGACCGCATGAGGTTTGAATATAATTTGACTGACTTTCTTCTTGTCCCCGTTGCCGAGTGCCGGAGAAATGATCTCCTCATCGACTTTAGTCGGAACATAGATGTTCTTCTTACGAATCAGCATTCCACCCCTCAACGATTCACCGAAATCTGTTTTTCTCTTCCGGGGATCTCCCCGTATCGCTTTTCTCTGAGCGATCTGCTTTTGCTTTTTCAGCTTACGCTGACGTTTGGATAGTTTCTTCATACTCCGCTCCTCCTTGAATTTTTTCTTGTTTGTTTACCATACGGATATCGCAATCTCCGCATTTGATATTGACCTCTTTTGTTGCTCGAACACTCATTCCACAACAAGGGCATATATATTTGCGCGTACTACTCTTGGGATTATCGGGCTTGTCTTTTGGTATTGCGAATGTCTCACCATTATTCCTTGAGATGAATGTACTTTGTTCATCATATCGTTTCAGTTTCTCACGAGTATCAGCCGACAATTCAGTGAATGCAAATCCGTAATAACGAGATTTTTCTACCACAAGACCATGAGACATTGCAATATCTCTAAATTTTTTGTTATGATAAGTTCCGCTACGGGATGTATCGTTAATATCGTTGACGATTGCATACTGATGGCACATTTCATGCAACAATGTACCTACAATTTCTTCTACAGAGCGATTCATATAGGCAGCAGTCAAGTTAATTTCAAGCGCACATTCTCCTTCCGGATCATGCCACACCTTGTTGCATGTAATGTAGCCAAGTATCCTTTTGCTTCGTTCTTTTTGCATTGTAATAACGGGTCTTGAAAGTGCACTTTCAAAAAACATCCTATTCAAGATATCATACCATCGGCACAATTCCACGATAGACCGAACATACTTTTCACTTGCATTTTTCATATAGCTCTACCCTCCTTGCAAAAGCATTTTACAACACACAAACACATGGAGCAATCCGCAGCCTGCGAATATAGCAAAATAGTACCGTCGTACACGTTCAGATTTTCCGACCTTGTTTGATATAGCATTGTAGCGATGTGTGCCTCTGCTGCAATCACATAAAGAATCCCGTTTTCGAGGGTTCTTTTAAGATGGCATCCCAAAAAAGAATCGAGACGACATCTTGAAGCAAGTCGTGATTTGAACTGCCTACATCGACTATCGAACGATATTTCATCGCCGCTTTGGGATCCTTCGGAAACCCCATAGCCCCATTACTAAGACAATAAGAAAGCAAAGCCGCAGAAGGAATGTCGTTCTGTGAGGCTGCCAGTTCAAGCCATTTTTTACCTTGAGCATGACAATTCTCTTCATTTTTATTATTGTAACCTGCAGGAACCAAATGCCCCGCAAATGCCAACCCGGCGAGTTCCCTGGATGCTAAGGCAAGTCCGGCAATAGCCGCTCTTCTCAGTTGCGTCTGCACCAATTCATCAGACTCGCCCATCTGATACAGAATGTGTGCGGAGATATAAGCCGCCTCTTTGTCTCCTCGATTCGCCCTATCCAAATAGACATCAAGTTGCCAAATCATTTCCAACACCTCCATCATCTTTCTGCCTCCAGTATACAAAAAAACGAGTATGATGTCTGCACAGGAAATCCGCACAATCACGAGTTTGAGTATACAAACTTGTTCAAAAAAACGAAAAAGCACCGGATATGCTCAATTCACATATCCGGTGCTTAAAAGTATTCACTTATAATCATCCAGCTAATCTCTCCAGAAGGTCATTGTATTCGAAAGCGGGTGTCACACGCTCGCTTGCTTTCTGACGCTCGAAACAATCAAACATGGCAATTACCATGATATTGTTCATAAGCTCGTCTTGAGTTGCGATGGAAATGCATTCGTTCATCATCGATTCTGCTCTCTTCTTGTTCATCTTAACGCCATACAAACCATACTGATAGCATTTAGACATAACCGCCATTGCCGTCACATCCTTCAGTTCAGCAGCCGTTGCGAGCCAATACATCCCCTGATCGAGATTATCGGAGCTTTGGCAACGTTTGGTCTTTCCGGAATCATTCAGCCTACCAAATATTCCCAACACGGCCAATTCTTTTTGTGCCACGGTATAGCCGCCCTCAGCGGATCTCCTGAGTTGCGTCTGAATCATTTCAGGAGTCCCCCCCTCCTGCGCCAACAAATGGGATGCAACAAATGCCGCTTTTGCATCACCTCTAATTGCTCTCGACAAACAAACCTGTAATTTTTCAGTCATCTTTCAGCCCTCCTCGCCTTTGATGACTAGATTATACCACATCAGGCTCAAATAAAGAAGTAGCAATCGACGAAATTATCTCTATTTTAAGCGACCCTAAAATTCGCGTTTCGCGTTATGCGAGTCGTATTTCGCGTAATTTTGCGTTCTTGGGGATTTTTTTGTCGAAATCTCATTGACACCGTCGGCAAATAGTGGTATAATCTACTCAAAAGAAAATTGAAAGGGGAACTTATTATGGCTAGAGAACCTGAAACTCTCAAGAGAGTTGAAAAATATCAAAACGAGGCAAAGCAGAATTTTGTAAAGAATATTATAAGTCTCAGAACTGCATTACACAAAACCAAAGAAGGCATGGCTGCGTACTTGGGAGAACTACACAAAGGCACATATGGCGATTGGGAAGATGAGTATAGTCTTGTCCTTCCTTCATATGGAGAAATCGCCAACATTAAATACCAATTAGAAAACGACCCAAAAAATCGAGCCAAAACAGCTGTATTGGCTAAGTTTTCTGTTGGAGACTTCTATACTTCTATAATCGATTTTGAAGAGCTTAGCAACCAAACTGACACGGCTGATTATGTACCTTTTCTTGGTACATATATTGCATATTACTATGATTTTTCAGAGGTTCGCGTTAATCAATTAGAAGTATCCAGATTGAGAATGCGTCATCTTGTTATGCACCTGTATGAAAAGCGATCTCGTACTGGAAGCAAAGAACTATGTTGCTATGTTATCCCGTTCAAAAATATCACACACGCCGAGAAGGCATTAACATCTATATCTCTCAAGGCCAAAACATGTGAAAAGCTTGATATTCCTAGAGAATTAGAGCAGCATTTCAGAGACGAACTTGGTCTGTTGGACAATGATATTTACCACGGTACGGTTCTTATGTCCAAAAACAATCCTTGCGTACAGATTTCAGTATCAAACAAATCCCAAAGTGATTATGTATCTATTATGTTTCTCGTTCCCGGAACGCTCTCGGTTGAGGATATGTATCTGGGAGGACTTGGTAGCATGAACTCCGTCAACCGAGGGATCAACAATCACCCCATAGCTCAAAAAATCATTATTTCAAGATTTCCCCTTCAATATGATGAGGCTCGTATCGGAAAGCACCTTTGTGTTCAAAGTTCAAATTTGCCCATCGACAGTCAAGTCGAAGACATAATCCGCTCTCATGAGGCTTTAAGAAACTCCGATTCGTTTGGGCTTTATCCTGATGATCGTTATCATCTGCTCGCCTACCGATTGAAGAAATTGGTTGACACCTATAACACACAACTCAACCTCACCGGATTCCATATTTCCAAAGAAGAAGATAATGCCGTCTTCCATTTAATCAAGCATTTTTCCATTAAAAAGTAAAAGAAGGGGGTAAGTTTATGGAAAAGAAGAACAAAACCCTATATTTTGTGACACCGGATAACTGCAAGGAATATGTTAATGCCACCAAAGAACTTGCCGTCCGCCACAAAAGAGACGAATTGATTGAACTCAATTGCGCAGCTGATGAGCAAATCAAAGAGCTCGAAGCCCTTCATGAAAAGCTTGATAAAGCTTTTAACATGGCGGAACAATCATACCAAAATAGCGAATTATTCAGAAACGAAACGGATTTGGATATTGTTCTCCCATATTACTGCTACCGTGTTCAAGTAGCCTATTTGGTTGCATCACGCTCCTTTGCTTCCTATGAAGGAATTATTCTTGCACTTCTTGTTCCGGCAACCATCAAATTTATGCCAACCGGTAAAATCAAAAAGATATCTGTAGACGAAATAAAACTTGACTTCGGAGAATCGTGTGCGGCATTGTTCAGCCGGTTTCCTGATCAACCCACGAGCGAACGTGAAATCGATCAAATCATATACGAGTATTGCGCCGAAAACATTTTTTTGTCCGTAAAATCAGAAATCGAGAAGCACCACGGCGTCGTCAATCTCGCAATAGTTGACAAGGCGTACAACTTTGCCAAGGGAGCGCATAGCCAGGTTTCAAGGAACTCGGGAGAAGCGTACATCTTACATCCTCTTTATGTTTCGTTGATTCTTGCTCAAAATGGCCTGGATCGCGACGTTGTTTCGGCGGCATTGATTCATGATGTTGTTGAAGATGCACGACCTAAAATTCCCATTGACCAAATCGAAAGTGCTTTTAATTCCACTATAGCTTCTTATGTCGACGCGGTGACATCCGTCGATAGCGAAAGGTTTCCTCACGACTCCGTTGCCTATCACTCGCATGAAAAAAATCACGATGATAGAGATGAAGCGACCTACCAAAAGCTCAAAAACGCCGTTGAATCGTCGTCGGAAATGGTTGGAGCTCTGTACATTAAGGCTGCCGATAGAATTCATAATCTTTTGACATTAGACACAATTGCCGAGAAAAAACTGTATGCCAAAATTGACCAGACAGAAGATTCGTACCTTGAGCTCTTCAAAAAGTATCATTTGAATCATTTTGTTCGCATCATCGAAAGCGAATGCCTGCGCTATCACAACCCTGAAAAGTACCGTAAGCTTGAGCACGATTATTCGCAAATGTTGAATAATAGCAGAGCTGAATTGAGCGGTGATGATTTTAAAAATGACAAGAATGGTCAGTCAAAGCACCTTGCCGGTTTCCATGAAATCATAGAAGAACACATTTCTCACTTCAACAACTATGCATATTTCAAGAAGATGCTTGACAATCCTGTCGCATTCAAGGTTGAATATAAAGCTGTTCCCTACTACCCTTCAGAGATTGCAGAGCAACTTCACGAATATGCCCCGGATTCGACTCTGTCCGCCGATGAAATCGTCATATCAAAGCGAAACATCCTGCTTGAAAAATACTATATAATTCTTACATCTCCGCAGGGTGATCGTAATCTTAATAGCTTCATAAGATTTTTCATGATGAATTATAGGAACGGGTTGGCAGAAAAAGGTTACATTATCGTTAAACTTCACTATGACGAAACCTATAACCAATACCATTTCTACATTACCGATCCCTATTTCAATACGATAGACGTCATCGTTACAATGAGATCAAATTATGTAGAATCACTATACGGTTCATTTTATCTTGATCGTGTTACTCCTGCACCTGCATTTAAAGCCCATGATTTTTCCGATAAAATCACTGTAAAAACGCCGGATGGTAAAAAGATAGAACTGGCGGCAGGTTCCACTGTCCTAGACTTTGCGTATTATGTCCATGCCGAGCTCTGCCTGGAAGCCTACGAAGGCATAGTTAATGGCAATAGACGCGCCTTGCACGCAAAACTAACCAATGGAGACGAGGTATACATATGTAAATCCCCCAATGAATGCAAGGAAGCACAAAAAAAAGAATCAAAGACCTTTACCCCACGTGCAACAGTGCGTTACCTCAGATACACAAAAAACGTGGATGTTCAACGCTATATTATCAATTACCTATCACAGCAGTTTTATGGCGATGACATTACATTTGAAGACGTAGTCGGAAACGATGCGTTCATCGAACATTTAGGCAATATGTTCAACATCAACTCTTCCATTATGCTCGTTCAAGAGGAGGGAAAATCATGAATAAACTCACACCCGAACAAATTATTTTTGTGTATAACAAGGTAACAGGGCAAAATTATGCCACCGATTCCCCTCAAGTCAACCTCAAAAAGATCAAATCCATAAACGAAGAGGCATGGAAACACACAGCGGATGGGACCAAATATGAGCATCTTAATATTCAGTCTAAAGCAGCTGTAATGTGCTTGGAACTATCTCGTCAGAAGCCATTTCCAAACAACAATCTCAAAACAGCGATGTTGGCTAGCATAACAATGTTAGAGTTGAATGGAATATACATCAAGCTTGATGACGACACTGCCCGGCAGCTGTCAAGCCTGCTAATCGACTGCAACACAGATTATGATGAGTTGGCAGATTGGTTTAAAACTCACACCTTAAAATCCATGGAATAATGGCAATTTCGGAAAATACGATGTAATTTTTCGTCCAAATTTCTCATAATTCGTTTTTTCAAGATTGTGATAACAAAAAAATAGCGGTACAATTATCGTGCGAAGGAAACTTTGCGATAATTGTACCGTTATTTTTTTGGGAGGATTGCAATATGAAAGAAGCAGTAGTAGAATCATTAAAAAACATTGAAGCGTTTATGAAAGACAATCATAAAGGGTTGTGGGGCATGATGCAAGGGGAAAAGCCCGGCGCCATCGCAAAAATACTGACGCTGGATCGTTTCTATTTCATGATGATTGAAGTGGATGAAAACCTTGACAAGGTATTTTTGGATATTCATCCCCAGTGTGTATGCGAAAAGCCGTATCGGCAAATGGCTAATAGCTTTATCAATGCCCATACTTCCACTTACAAATCCGGAAGGATCGACGTTGACGAAAGCAGCGGTGAAGTGAAAATTCGTATTGAAACTCAGATATCTGATCACCCTGTATCGGTGCAGGACTTGAATGATATGGAGCATCTTGCCGTCAATATTTCCGATGGCATTGAACGCAAATTAGACAAGCTTTGCCATGGAGTATGGTTCGACGAAAACGATCCCGAGTTGATGGGCAGTATGGAGCGCAAGCGCAAAAGAATAATGGATGGGCTAAAAAATGCTTTGGCCCACAATGACAATGATAGCGATGATGACAATGATGATGACGATGACAATGAAACATTGTTCCCGAGTTTTGACGACGATGACGGCAATGACGGCTCAGGCGATGATGAGTTCAAAAATATACTGAGGATGATCTCTTCTATGGCTGGGATGAATGATACGGATGATCCGGATTCTTCTGACGCAGGAAACGACGAACCTATAGATGGAGACTTTACAGACTCCGAATCTTCTCAAAGCAAAACGTACAAGCTGTATATAGTTGAAGTATCTTCCAACATCGATATTGACGCCGTTGCAAAAACGCTTGAGCAAACTCTTGGCATGAATCGAAATGAAGCGCTATCTGCAATTTCAAGCTGTCCTGCTTGCATTGCAGAAGCTGTCAATGAAGCTGATATGGCAGCAATTATCGAACAACTTGAAGAACTTGGGGTCAAGATCAAGAGCGAAATCAATTCCATTGATTAATTAACACGGGAGGTGCATCTATGAACAGGCAAAATGATATCGCAACAGCATTAAGTAAATTGCCTACCGACGTTCTTGTTGAGCTGATGAATCTGTATCAGAAATCCAGCCTGGCGATGTCGAAGGATGACAATACTGCTGAGACCTTCAGAATCTGCAATATTCCCGATGATGTCAAAAGAGAAATCAAAGATTATGAACGTATGGGAAATTCAAGGATAGCGGAACATAGCAAGAAATGGGTCTCAACAATCAAGCTTCTTCCCCAGAGTACCTCCCCACGCCAGGTTCTCAATGCGGAATTTTTGGCACATGTCGATCAAGTGTGGAGCAAAAATATCAGTGGTCTGGAATCAATAAAGGAACGTTTGAAGACCCACTTTGTAGAATACCTGCAAACAGGCGCAACGCGTCCGATTATTCTCTCCGGTAGCCCCGGATGCGGCAAAACCCGCGTGGCGAAGACGATCGGAGAGATCCTTCAACGTCCCGTACACATTGCTAACGCTGTTCAAATCGCCACCGGCAACGGACTTACCGGTCACTCGAATACATATATCGGTGCAATGCCGGGTGAAGTCGTGGAAGGAATGGTGCGTACACGGTCCGGAGATTACGTTTTCGTGATCGATGAGGCGGATAAAGCTCATATGATCGCGGACCGTTCCGGAAACTTTCAGAATGAACTCCTCGCATTGACTTCAGACGAAACGGCGATGTTATTCAAAGATACTTTTATAGGCTTCCCCATCGACGCTTCACATCTTTTCATTATTATGACAGCCAATGAGTTGGATGATCTTAGTGCTCCGTTAAAGAGTCGCTGCGATATTATTGAATTTCCAGAGCCTGATCGCCAAACCATTGAAGCAATTCTTTTGGACCATACAATACCTACGTTGTTTGAGAAGCTTCGTTGCAAAGACATGATTACGGTCGACAATAGTGCCGTTTCTCATCTTGCTGATATACTATTTCCGAAATGCAAAGACGTGCGTAAATATCAAAGCATAGTTGAGGCTACCGTCAATCATGCGTTCCTACGGTCGTTCACGCAAGGAAGAATGATTGTCATCGATTCCGAGATGATCACACCTTTTGCTAACAGCTTGTCTTTCAAACAAGAAGTCAGAATCGGTTTTTAGGAGGTAAAAAATGAAAAAGAACATATTGACAACTCCGGAAAACGTTTCCGGTCGGGAACCGCTTTCCGATGCCTTTTTTCTTAACAGAAATGTCATAAAACTTTTTGGCGAAGTTTGTGATGAAATGGCTAACTACGCCATCAGCGCTATGCTTTATTTGAATTACCTATTCAAAACGGAAAATGTACCTCGCGAGCAACGGGAGATCAATATTTGGATCAACTCTCCGGGAGGATCCGTTGCGTCCGGACTTGCTATCTACGATACGATGAATTTTGTAGATTGCGATATCAGAACAACGTGCGTTGGAATGGCTGCGAGCATGGGTGCATTTCTCCTCTCTGCCGGAACGCATGGGAAGCGTGAAGCGCTCCCACACAGTACGGTTTTGATCCATCAACCTCTCGGAGGAACGCAAGGACAAGCATCCGATATTTTGATCTACGCAGAACAGATCCGCGAGACACGAGAAATCCTGAATGAGATTCTTGCCAAAAACACAGGAAAGCCAATAGAACAAATTCGCATCGACACTGATAGGGACAATAGAATGACCGCAAAGGCTGCAATGGATTACGGACTGATCGATCGCGTCATTCCAACACCGATCAAAGCATTCTATAACTCACAGGAGGTAACCAAATGAACAAACGCTATAGCATCGCACCGGCATTTTTGAAGGAAACTTTCCTTTCTACCTATCTGTTTGCCGACGTACTCTTTTCTCGTTTCTTACATCCGGAAGGCGCTAGGATCATATATGAGAAACACGCCGAAATGTTTTGCATCGAAGAACCCGATTGGCTGGATAGAATGTGGGGTATTATATCCGCACCCCTTTTTGTCAAGGCCGATACCAGCTCCAGTTTTAACACTTTGGTACGGCTCTCCCAAATGTATCCGGATCATTTTTCGACGGACGCTTTGTATATTCTCTCCTTAAAATCGATTGCAATGCAGATCAAAGAAGAAATCCTGACTGCGGGACAGAATATTACCTTGAATGCAACAAAATCCATCATTGAAGGAAGATCCAAGGGTGGGGACACAGACTGTATGGCTTTGATGGCGTTTTTGGAGTACTATGGTTTTTTCTTCGATCGAGATCATAAGCAAGCGATGGAACACATTCATGACTGCGCGTGCTGGAATCATTTGTTCGGAACCTTGATGGGTATCAAATTTGCACAAGAACCTCTTCCGTATCAGGAAACGCTCTGTGCGATCCTTGCAGATCCTTCCAAGGCCGAAGCCCTGGAATATTTGCGCTCGGCACTGAACACTTCTACGGATACGCAGGCGGGCAAGATATCCGCAGAACTTGAGACGTCATTTCATCAAGGGGCGTTTCAAAGATGCAAACTCTATCCGGATATGTTAAAAATGATGTCATCCTGCGTGTTGAGCGAAAAAGCAAAATGTAAGATCATCAAGCACTCAAAGAGTAAGGATGCGTCACATCCGGAGCTTCCTCTTGATATCAACAAGGCAACCGAGCTTACCGTAGATATGTCGGGATTTCAGATTTTGTCGGAAGCGAGAGCGGATGAGTATGAGAAAATTTCCTCAAATCTCGCTATCTGCGATATTCGCGCATCATCCACATACCGACCGTTGCTAATCGTGTGTCAGGATAAAGCAACCTTTGATCTATATCATGCCGCTTTTTCCATGTGCTTCAAGAATTGCCCCTTCTCCACGCTTAATTTCGCCGCCATCGAAAAACCTTCGTTTGCACCGCACAAAGAAAACACTCTGATTTCCGCCATGGATAAGCTTCAGGACCGAAACCCCGTTCTGCTGCTCGAACATTGTGAAGCTCTCTCTGAAGAAGATTCTGAGACGTTGTCAAAATTTCTCTCCGGTTCTTATCGTAAAAATTTCAAATTCGGCAATTCTCCATCCATAACACTTGATCTGTCCGGTATGCTACCGGTCATGTTATCTTCGGATATGCCATGCAAGGAGATTGTCGCAAAAAGCGATGTAATCGTAGCATCTGAGTTGTATCCGGATGAATTCAAGAATGTCATGGACAAACTGCTTTCTCAAAAGAAAGACTTATTTGGCTTGAATTCGTTTGAAATCAACGACGAAGCACTGCAAGCCTTGTCCGAATACGAAATCGAGACAGCTTCTACGCTTTTGGATAAAGTGATCGGGAAAATCAGAGCTAAAGCAAAAGATGTAACTGTCACTTTATCAGAACTGCAGATGGTTGCCGATATGTATTGTTCTAAAAAACATAATTTCAGTTTCTGGGGGGAATATCACAATGGTAACGAATAAAGATTTCAAGCAATACATTGCCGACACATCAGATAGCAAACCCGGCAGTTACATTTCTGAAATAGAAAAGCAGTTCCCTTTATTTGAGAACAACGAGAATTCAAAACTGTGTTCCGGAAGAGCCTACCAAGAAAGGAATCCCGGTCGAACAGTGCCATACAGTAAAATCCGTCAGACAAACATTTCCGGGTTCCCAATTTGCGTTATGCGTGACAAAAACGGTGAATTACAAGCAACCTTCAGCGAAGATACTCACGGACTTATCATCGGATCAACCAGTAGCGGAAAAACGACCGGATTCGCCATTCCGTTTCTGAACTGGATGCCGCTCAAGCAGAACAAACCAAGCGTAGTGGTCAGCGATCCGAAAAACGAGCTGAATGAACTGACGATCAATCGTTTTATTGAGCAAGGATACCATGTTATCTGGTTGAATTTCCAGGATTATACCGTTTCGGACTGTTGGAATCCCCTTACGAAAATATACCGGCGATATCAGCAATATCTAAATGTCGAGGATGAAATCACCGTAGTGACGGACAATGGAAAACGCTTTAACAAATTCAGAGGGGGAGTATACAAAAACCAAGCGGAACTTGAGCTGGCGGTTTTAACTATTAAAGACGGTATTCTTTCGGATGTCACAAATATGATTGGGAATATCGCAACGGCACTTGCTCCTGTCGAAAAGAAGGATGATCCGTATTGGGACAACATCAGCGCTACATTCATTCGAGGTTTTTTATGGGCAATGTTAGAAGACAGTGTTGAAGGCACAGAAAATCGCATTACAGAAGACACCTTCTCTTTCGACACCATGATTCGGATTTATGACACTTTTTCTGATGGCAGTCGCGGTCTGAATGACCATGGCTACTTCAGTAAACGTAATCCGGAAACATCCAATGCGTATCAACTTGTATACAAAAACATAATCGAATTAAATGCTTCCTCTACCCGCAGCTGTGTCATCTCTATTTTTGCAGAAAAAATCAAGCAATTCAGAGACACCTCTATCAGACGAATTACTTGCGCCAATACGATTGATATTGATTCGCTTGACGACGGGAAGCCGACTGCTATCTTCGTATCATATAAAGATGAAGATTCGCTTCATTACAATGTTATCAGTATGTTCTTATCAGACCTCTATACGTCTTTGATCGGTATTGCCCGGCGAAAACGCGGCAAATTGGAGCGACCGTTTTACTTTCTGATCGACGAATTTGGAAATTTCCCTAAATTCAAAGATTTTGAAAAAGTCATTTCCGCATGTCGTTCCAGAAACATATGGTTTCTCTTGATTGTGCAATCGTTTGCGCAGCTGGAAAATGTATACGGAAAAAATACCGCTTCCATCATTATGGACAATTTGAATATGCATCTGTTCTTTGGATCATGCAATCACGAAACGAAAAAATCGTTTTCCCAAGAATGCGGAATGCACACGGTACTCTCCCCACTTTCCGCGCTCAACGGCGTCGGGCGAACAATCGAACGATATGAAAAAGAACTTGTGCCTTTGATCCCAGTTAGTCGTTTGAGTGAGCTGACGGACGGAGAATGCGTCATCACCCAAATGCGAGGAGATGTACTCTGGTCAAAAATCGAACGCAGTTATCTTTGCCCGGAATATGACAACGGAGAATCCACTATTCTTCAGAGACTGTCGCCCATATCTTTTTTTGATAAACGCTATACCTATGATACAAGCACATTAATAAAACGAAAACCAAAAAGCGGCGTGGACCTTTTTGACATCTAACATTTGCTTCTTCCACACCGCGAAAGGAGTATTATTATGAATATTACAAAAAAGACTGCAGATGAGTTTCTTTCTCATCTGCAGGTTCCTTCCGTTTCAATCCCGGATATTCAAGAAGAAATGGGTATCGGGTACAGAGAAGCACACGATTTAATCGATTACGCCATCAAACGCAGATGGCTCTTCCCCTGCGCCGAAGGAAATGAGTACATGACAAACCCCTCTGCATTTAAACCCAAATCACTCACTAAAGCTCAGTGTCAAAAAATCTATGATGACCTTGACAGCGATTCGCTGAATGTACTCTATTACTTTTCCAAGAATGAAAGTGCAACGTTCAGCGACATTCTTGAGAATGTAGATGACGATGACGATGATATGCAAGAGGCAATCGAGAGTTTAATTGCAGCAAATATTTTTGTCGAATGCGCTGGAAATTACTATTGCAACATTTCAATCAAGAGTATTGAAAAAATCAAAAGCTGTAGCAAAAAAAGCGAAGCGGAGATACGGTCGCTTAGATGAATGCTTGAGGATTTGGAATAATGTTATCAAGCGTCGGACTTGCTTTGCGGGGACATCCATCTCATAACACTGATAAAAATGATAAAATCCATACAGATGGTGCAAAAACTTTAAACGCGGCAAAAGACGTCGTAACAGTGAGAACCGACGATGTTGTATAATGTTTTATTCGTCAAGTACTTTTAATATTAAAAATGGCTTGACACTAAAAGAACAAACACTTGCTTACTAATAGAGGTATGCAAGTGTTTTTGGTTTAGTTGTTGCAAAGCAATACCTATTTGGTACTAATCAACTCAAGAATGGCGCAACGCTCATATTGTGTTAATCTATGTAAATAAGAATTCTCATAAAACCGAGTATCATTTCTGCTAAGACACTCCTTCACTTTGGGCGAGGTAGATAGTCTTCTCAACTCAGCATGCCGATTAAAAAACATCGCAACAAACTCCTTTTCACAATTTTCATAACATACGTCTTTAAAAATCAGCTCGATATAGTGCTGCATTTGTAGAATACTATGTTCCATTACAATCGATAGAGCAACGGCAGCATTGACATATTTATCTAAAATATACTTTATTCGTATCGGAAGATATGAAAGCCTCTTTATTTCCCGCCAAATAACCGTTGATGCGATTAGAGCATCTACCCATTTGATTGATTCCGGTGAATCAATCAAATCCGCAAGCTCTTGATTCCGCAAATAATCATTTGCGAAAATGCAATGCTTAAGTTGAAAATAAGCTTGCAATAAAGTTTCGACTCCGCCTCCAAAATCGATGCCCACCGGCTTGCCATCATCAAATAAAGCAATAGTATTTCCCCAATTAACTAAACCATTTGTGTCCCCTATCTCCCACCTTGTCCCATATCCAACAATTCCACGGATTCCATACTTCCATTTCAGATTATTCGCATCACACTTTGTTTTCTTTATCAAGACATCAATGCTACCCAACTTCTCTTGCATATGCAGAGACAACGGCAAAAACTCTTCGTACTGAACAGGAATAGTTAAAATGATCTCCGATGTTTTAAACAGATGCCGCAAGAACAAGGCTTCACTCCAAACAATCAAATCAAACGATCTTCTGAGTGTTTCTCTACAATCTAAAAATTTAAATCCACCAATCATTGTAAAGCATGTGGAATACCGCGTATTTTGATCAGATGTGTGAACAAAATTGTAGTTTTTGGTTCTAATTGCTGGTTGAACCAGGATATAGTCTTCGCCAACCATTCCATTCACAAGGAATGGTTTGGCAGCGCAAATTGTACAGTTGGTAAATTCCAACGTTATATCATCCGTTGTAATCAACGGCATTGGAGCAATTTGCTTAAAGCCAAGAGCTAGGTAAATACCTCGATACTCATCTTCGATTTTTTTTCTAAGACTCTCAATAGCCGTTTGGGTTAGATAACCGTACACTTCATTCCAACTCCTCAATATAGAATCTTTCTCCAGTTTGACTTTCAAAATATTGCTTTCCGGCGTCATCTGTTTTATAATAGTCTGGCATCAGCAATACTTTGCCATCATAAAGCGGAGCTATATACAGGGGTATCGCCAAAGCTGACATATGACAATACAAATCTCTAATGATCTCGGTTCCAACTGAAAGCTTAGTAACAAGATAATGAGTTCCAGTAGTATTTATGCAATGATACAAATAAAATGGCTTAACTTTGATTTGAATCAATTTCCACAACAATTGACGCATGACTTCGGTGGAATCATTCACGCCCTTTAAAAGGACCGATTGATTGAGCACTGGTATGCCGTTTTCTATCAAACGTTTGCACGCCATTTCTGCTTCTTCTGTTATTTCCTTGGGATGATTAAAATGAGTACAAACATAAAGTGTGGGATACAAACGCAATGTTTCCACCAGGTTTTGAGTTATACGTTGGGGCATAAAAACTAAAGAACGGGTGAAGAGTCTCACTACTTTGACATGATCAATGCTCTTTATTTTATCTAGAAGATATTTGATTTTTTCATCATCCACTACAAGCGGCTCGCCACCTGAAATGCAAACCTCTTGTATGTTTTCGTCGTTTAGTATCCTGTCAATAATTGCATCAATTTGTGCATTGGACAATGTTCTATTGTTTTTTCCAACCCAAAATTTTCGGAAGCAGTATCTGCAATAATTGGGGCAAACATATGTCAACAATATTGTGCACTTATCTTTATACTCTTGGCGAAATCCAGGCACTTCCTCATACGAATTCTCTTTTTCAATATTTGGCGAAAAGTCTCCGTTAAATTCCAGAAGAGATGGAATTATCATTTTGCGTATCGGGCAATTATGATCAAACTTGTCCATTAACCCTGCATAATACGGAGTAATGGACATTTTATAAACTCCAATGACCTTATCAATATCTTCTTTCTCTTTCTCGCTCAAGTCGACATATTCTGATAATTGAGAGCTAGTTTTTATTGCATGTGCAACTTGATATTTCCATTCCTCCATCCGAAAAACCTCCCATTCATTTCATTAGTGGGAAGAAGATAATATCCCTCAAAGTCGGTTGATCTGCTAACAAAGTAATCAATCTATCTATCCCTATGCCCACCCCAGACATTGGCGGCATCCCGTGTTCCATGGCCAAGACAAAACTTTCATCAATGTCCATTGCCTCGTCATCTCCCGCTATTTTATCTTTCAGTTGCTGTTCAAACGCTTCTCTTTGCGTTATGGGATTAACCAATTCTGAATATGCCTTGCACAATTCCCAACCATTAACCAAAACTTGAAACATATCAATGATCCTGGAGTCATTGTCATTTCTTCTTGCCAAAGGAATCATAAAAGCAGGATAATTATATGTGATCGTCGGCTGCATTAGATACGGACGCAATTTCTTTTTGAATACATAGTCCACTACTGCAGTGATAGAATTCAATTTTGAAAGTTCCTCGGCAGTAAAAATTTCGTGACTCAACAATATATCTTTCAATTCTTGAACACTCTGCAAATCAAGTATGTTTATTCCTACAATCCTATTGATCTCTTCAACATAATTTACACGTGCAAAATTAGAGAAATCAAAAAACTCGCCCTGGTATTGTACCTTAAGATCACCCTTGACAGCCATTATCACATTTTGAAGTAATTCAATCACAAAGTTGATATTATCGTTATAATCCCAATACGCCGCATACCATTCTAACATAGTGAACTCTTGCAGATGAGAGGGGTCCATGCCTTCATTACGAAAATTCTTTCCGAGTTCAAATACTCGATCAAAACCGCCAGCGACAATTTGCTTTAGATACAACTCCGGAGCTATTCTCAAAAAATACTCCTTATCGAGAGCATTATGCTTAGTAATAAACGGACGGGCATTTGCGCCGCAAGCAACATTTTGTAAAATTGGAGTCTCTACCTCAATAAAACCGTTATTCACCAAAAAAGCTCTTATGGAGGCAATTGTTTTAAGTCGAACCTTGAATGCATTTCTGCTGTCCTCATTCGCGATTAAATCCAAATACCGCTGTCTATATTTAGCATCAGTGTCATTTATTCCGTGAAATTTTTCTGGCAACGGGCGCAACGCCTTACTTAAAATAGAAAACTCATTTACTCTAACAGTGATCTCTCCGGTCCCGGTCGTATATAACTCCCCACTGATCCCTACGAAATCCGCAACATCGGCATACGCTTTGAATGTTGCAAACGCATCTGGAGAATCACCCTTTGAAATACTGAACTGTATTTGTCCATCAATGTCATAAATGTGCGCAAATATCAGTTTCCCCATGATCCTCTTTGAAATCAATCGCCCGCAAACAGAAACATTGGTCCCCATGCTCAATGTTCTAGCCTCGGCAATTTTATGGGTTCTAGAGAATCTACTCTTATATGGAATATCTCCATTTGTCGAAATCGCATTCAATTTGTTTTTGCGAGATTCCAACTCATTCAATTCATAATTATCGCTCATTTTATTTTCCTCCCTTTTCGCTACATGCGTACTCAATATTTATGTTATTTTCTTTTACATTTAAATGGTAATAACCACCTATTACAAGCGGCATGCACGGATGGGTATGACCACAATCAAATTCCCCCACAACCGGCATATTAGGCACTCCATAATATTTCATCCAATGAAAAAACCACTCACTAAAGGTCATTTGTGTCCCTTGACTGCTATATCTTTCTGATTTGCACAATATAAGGCCTTTTATTTGTTCAAAAACTCCATTTAATAGAAGAACCAAGAAGGAACTCTCAACCTGTTCAGCAGAAACGCAAGTATCTTCTAAAAAAAGAATCTTATCTTGAAAATCATAAATATATTCAGATCCACATAATTTAATCAATGTTTCGAGATTTCCTCCAACTAAAACTCCCTCAGCCACACCTTCTTGCAAGGCAATCCATCGATTCTCGTGATGTTCTTTTTCTCTCTCGTAAATTTCCCAATTTATCCAATCATCTGTCCAGAACGGATACGGAAAGTACCTATATTTCATTGGAGCATCGATAATTATTTTTTGAAAAAACAGATAGTTAGTCTCTGAAAAAAGGCCAAACTCTCCCATGGCCGGTAGACAACATTGAAAATAGTAAACTTGGCATCCAGTCTTAACATAAACAGCCGAAAGCAAAGATGTAACGTCAGAGTTGCCAATGATTGCTTTTTTGGAGCGTTTTACCTCATCAAAGTCTACAAAAGGCAATGCTGACGATGAATTCAATCCACCAATCGTCGCGTATAAAATATCAGCATCCGACTGCAACAACAAGTTAAATTCTTCTGCCCGTTCTTTGGGCTTTCCAGAGCAATAAAAATAACTATTTCTAGCTTCAGTAATATTCCCAAGTTGAACAATAAATCCCTTGCCTCTTAAAAAGTTGATTGCTCTAGAAAACCTAAGCGGAGACATGGCACTTGCTGCACTTGACATTGAAAACAACGCAATTTTTTTCATTAAACCATCCCTCCGCTTAAATTTATTGGTGCACCTTCGGGGATTCGAACCCCGGACCCACTGATTAAGAGTCAGTTGCTCTACCTGCTGAGCTAAAGGTGCGTTGGTGGCTCATCGGAGATTCGAACTCCGGACCCCTTGATTAAAAGTCAAGTGCTCTGCCTGCTGAGCTAATGAACCGAAATGGGCATCAAGTCTAGTAATACTTAGTCACCCACCTTCAATCATAAAACCAACCTATGGGTTGTAAACAGTTCAGCCTCCTCCTTAATCGGGTTCTTCCTCATAAGTAAAACCGAATAAGAAGCAATCTGAAGATTTTCGTTAAAAGTCGATATTATAGTCTTCCATCGTTTACGAATCAGTGCTTTTGTCTCTTCCGGCAATACATTAATGTGTTTTTTTTCGTGGAAAAAATCTTCAATGTATTTTTCTATCGTTTCGTCATTTTGCTCATCAAATCCGTAGTCTTCGCAGAAATACAATTCCAAGTTGTTAACCTTAGGAAAATTTATCCAATCTATTTTTCTTGTACACAGAATGTCAAATCCAAGAATGTCAGAAACTCTCCTCACAATTTTTAAATCTGGCTCGTTATTATACCAAATAGGCACCATGCTCAAGAAGCCCGACGGCTTTAGCACCCGAAGTATTTCATCAATTGCACCGCTTTTGTTTTGGATGAACGACATCGCATTACCACAAATGACGAGATCGAACATTTCATCTTCAAACGGAAGGTCATCTGCAGACGCAACAATAAAATTAACCTTTTCTCGCGGTAGCTTATAAGCATTAGCTTTAATGCACGCATTATCAACAGATTTGGGGTTAATGTCAATTCCTGTCACACAGCATCCCGTTATTCTGTGGAGTTCCAACGACGAAAATCCATTTGTACACCCTATTTCTAGCACTCGTGTTTGAGAACCAACAAAAGCATTTTGAGCAATTGTTCTAATGGTTTTTTTCCCCCCCGAAGGTCTATTCTCTTCCTGCAAAAATGATATAAAGTCCGTATATGACGATTTAATTATCTCATCAATTATCATTTCACAACCTCACATAACACATAGTTAGGGCACAGAGAAAATTCCATTTTGTCTTAACAGCAATTGACAGTCCCTAATATCATTGTGTCTTAATAGCCACAAAAGATATCTTTCTACGCCCATTCCAAAGCCAGATGTTTGCAACGGATATCGTTCTTTCATCGTTATATACCAATCATATTCTTTCTCCGAAACAAAATGTCTTTTCAAAGCTTTGCGCACATCGCTCCCCATGCAATGACGTTCACCAGCCCCCACAACCTCTCCAATTCCAAAAAGCAAATCAGCACAGTTAGCTTTATTTGGATCATCTGAATTCACCGCTTGGTAAAACGGAACCAAATACTGATCCATGTGCCTCAACCACACAACGCCGCCATAGGTCTGGATGAGATGTTTCTCGCCTTTCGGAGTTATAGAAAGCCTTCCGTCAACTGATTTTAGGGCCCCTTCAATGCCAGTTAATTCCGTTATCGCAGAATCGTATTCCAAAGACGGAAATGAATCCATTTTTAAAAGTTGCTCAATATGTTCAAGGGTACCTGCGACTTGCAATATAAGATCGGAGCATTTATTATACAGATGCCCAGTAATGCTTTTGATATACGCTTCCGCTAATGAAATGATGTCTTCTAACCTTCCTGGAATCTCAACTTCGCTATGGTAAAACTGAGACAAATGTCTTTCATCCGTCGCTTCGCCCCTAAATGACGGCATAACGTAATAGCACCCATTTGGACGGATGCGACATCCAAACTCCAGCATAAACTGCATTGAATCCGCAAGGTATGTTTTTACATCACAAATTGTTACTGATACCGGCACAGAATCGCTTCCTAGTCCCATCGGACTTGAGATAGAACCCGTTGTTACGGGTAAAAACATCGTGTCAATGCCTCTATCTCTGTAAAACATAGCCGTAGCAAAATGCAACTCATTGTCCAAAATTGCAATTGTTTTATACCATTCCGATGAAAGAACATCAAGATAGTACATATCATTATTCCATGTTTTTGGAGGAATAATTCTATTCATTAAAACCCGCCGCTCCTTTCACCGATTAACAAACGAATTATACAATTAAAATAAAAACAAATAACGGCCCAATATTAAAAGCCGTATGCCAAATAAAAAGTCTAATATCGTCACGCACAAGAGCAAAAATTGCACGTTGCGACAAGACACATCTATTTTTAAGATTATACCATGTTATTCTTGTTTTGTCAAGTGAAATTTCAGAGAATCCAAAATGTTTTCAGAGAATCCAAAATGTTTTTTGTTGAGTGAATTCCCAAAGCAAGTTCCACTCCATATGGAATTTAGCCTGGGAAATTGCAATTCAGGCTTTGTTGTTATGCTTAGATCAAACGTGATAGAATTTATTCTGAAAAAAGGAGGTTTGAAACTATAAAACCCGCATTAAAATCCATCCATCTTTCAAATTTGAGAAAACCCATTTAATTTAGAATGAGCCATACATTTTTCTTGATTATTAACATAATCATTATGTATAAACACATTACCATTACTGAAAAATCCTATTTCGTTTGAGCGTTTTGTCAAGAACGGACACGGATAAACTTTCATGTCCGGTGTAATATACACCTCATCTATTCCAGCCGTACACCGGAACTTTGATTTGTCATTTCCAACGCCAAAACTACCGCATCGCTCAATATAAAACTCATCTTTATCAAACCAGCCTCTGCACTCTTTTATTCTGTCTAACACCTCAAGAATTTGAGTCCCTTCAAGGAACAGTTTTCTATCTAAATCAACTGCCATACCAACATTCAATAAATTGGTAAACCTAATTCTGCAAGCTCCAAGCGAATAAGCTTCACGGCAATAATCACATATCTTAGTCATATTTTGAGTCGAGATAGTACAGTTAATTGTAAATTTTAGTCCCCTTTGTGTTATTTCTTTAAATAGCAAATGCAAGTATTCCATCGGAACAGGTGAAATTAAATCATGCAAATCGAAATGATACGAAATGTTGTATGTACTAATTCCATAGCTCTTTAATAAATCCAAATACGAATAATTGTCTTTAAAAACCAAACCATTGGTCATAACTCGAGTTTGCCCTACAACACGAAAAGTACGCAAATATTCTTCGTGCAAAAGTATTTCAGACCCATTTAAAGCTACCTTGTAACCTTTTTCAACGAGACCTTTTGCACATTCTTCGAGATTATTTCCAGAAAAATTCCCTTTATATGATATATAGCAGTGGCTGCATTTAACATTGCAATCACTGCAACACATTATAGTTACTTTTCTGCCTTTAAACAAGTGGTAAGAATTCATTTGTCCTCCTATTTGTGTACCAAAAAACCTTTATCTCAATATTCGGTTTTATTCTGCCGGATAGGCGACCCAAGTAGCGCCATACCCGTCAAAATGAAAGCGACTGCCACGCGTGTTCTCAACAAACTCCTCACGAACCGCATATCTGCCACGCAGTGCTTCCCTGAGCTTAGTGTCTTCGGATATCGGCTCTACCCAAACTTCCTTCTGCACGTACAGCTCATCGAGAAGCAATGGGCGATCGGTCCTCATCTCCGATTCGGTATAGGCCGGCGGGGCAAAATACAATTCGATATTGTCCCCGATCTTGTCATGGCTTCCGTCTACGTATAAGACACTGTTGTCTGCAGCGTTCACCAAAGCCCAGCCCTTTCCGGTTACCCAAACCGGTTTACCGTGAAAGATCCGGATGGCTTCTGCCGGGATTCTATCGGCGTGCGATAGCATCTCGAACGAATCGTAGCCGAGCAGATATTCAATGGACACACCATAAAGCTTTGCAAGCTTCGCAATCGTTTCAATATTCGGCTCTTTCCGACCGGTCTCCCATGCACTGACGGTCGACTGGACAACGTCGAGAATACCCGCGACCTCCGTCACCTTGAGTTGTTTCTTAACACGAGCTTCCTTAAATCGTCTTTGCATCGTCTCATCACTTCCCTTCTCACGAATCTGCATCGTCCATTTCCTTTTGACAGCGATACTCATCCCGTTCTGACTCGTTCGCCGATCTGACACCGAATTTACCGCAATCCGGACAACGATACCGATCACCTTGTATATCTCTCAGCTGCTTATCAGAGACAAACAGATATTTGCATTTTTCACACATGTATAACATCTCGAAATCCTCGTTTCTTTATTTAATTATATCACAATTTTGTGACATTTTCAATCACCAAGCCCAAACTCATATCGCTATTTTCCTATCACTTTCGCTACCACGTCTCTTTCGTCGATGAACGGGGCATCCCAATATCGGGAATCGTATGAGTTTTCACTATTGTCCCCGAGAACGATCAGTTTTCCGTCGGGGACGATCAAGCTTTCACCATTCAGAATAAGCTCGTCACCTCCAATTGCGGCAACCCGTTTGACCAACACCTTGCCTTCATGTCGGAAAACGATAATGTCCGACACTTGGATCTCATGAAAAAAGCGGAAAGCCACAAAAAAGCTTCCCGCCATAAGTGTCGGTTCCATAGATTCCGATGGCACAAAGCCGATCAGAAAGACGAATCTGAAAAGGATAGCAATCATTAAAAAGACCGCCAACGGTATGAGTTTTTTCAATTTTTTCATATAACGTCATCCTCCGGAATATAGATCTCCAGCTTGTTGGATCTTCTACCTTTCAATAGCTTACGACATTCGTCGATAACCAATCGGCAGTAGTATTCACCGAGATACCCGATATGCGCTTCGGACAGCGGTGCGTCGATCAGATGCGACAACCACTGATAAGCCTCCTGCTTTTCCATAAGCCCTGACTGGTATAGCTGGTCAAAATAGTCGTGCGCGGTCTTGCGCAACATGCGGAGCTTGCGATCTGCCATCGTCCCCACCGGGATCCTTGTCCCGTCACGGACGCGAACGTAAGCATCGCATTCCGGATAATGCGAGCATACGTATAGCATCGTGCCATTGCTGTTGTCGCGATATATACCGTCGGCACTTCGGAACACGACGGAACCGCCACAATACGGGCATCGCATAGCGCTATAATTGATTCCCTTTCTGCTTGATTTATTTTTGTTCTTTTTCTTGTTTTTCACGGTTCTCACCTCCTTCAGGTAAAAAAATAAAGCCGGAAGACTTCTCCGGACAGAGTCCGGGTGAAATCCTTTGATTCACCCGGAAGTTACTCTGTTCAAAGCAAGCCTTCCGGCGTTCTTATTTGGTTAAGCATCGGCGTGCCGTGTGGGCTTCGCTGTTCTCTTTGCTCTGCCCGTAACGGTTCCCCGCTCCCTTGTGAGCCGGTCTGACACTGCGAATTCGTTCAATGTACCGAAAGCCTGGGCACAACCCTTTGCTGTGCCATAAGTATAGCATATCAAACGCACTTTGTCAAGCCTTTTAGAAATATTTTTTGATTATTTCAAAAAAATATTTCTTTCAGCACCCAAAATTCAATTTCATGTCAGTATGACAGAAGAACTCAAGACCCTACATAGAAGTCATCATAAATAGTTCCGTCGATGGTCAGTGTGTTAGCGTTACGGACTGCCGTGATCATACCTGCCGGAGTCCAAATCTGCGTTGCCGTTACCGAAACGGTATAGCTGCC
>ERZ857629.596-NODE-596-length-48094-cov-28.238494_pt1 | contig 48094 bp, 43 predicted proteins | sample MGYA00519700_ERZ857629 | MGnify/ENA primary metagenome ERZ857629 (study PRJEB31778, sample SAMEA3449351) | human gut metagenome | biome: human gut; feature: human-associated habitat; material: faeces | place: United Kingdom | collected 2010/2012 ... | reverse complement strand
ACTCAAAATAAAAGCATCATTCTGCTATTTCTTGCTTTTTTAGGCGTTATTTTCTTGAAAAATCCCCACCATTTCCCCCGATTTTAACAAAAAACCAGGCGGAGTTGCTAAATTTTTTTGGCGACTTCGCTTGTTTTATCGTTATTTCTGTATGGTGAAAAAATGCGATTATTTTTTTTGATAGATTGATTCTTTTTCGGGGATTTTATTGTATTTTTGCGGATAAAATTCAAGTGCGCTGTCAAAGTGTCAATATCAAGGCTACTCTAACAACAATTTATAAAAACAGTTATGTCAAACAAATTATTCATCTTCGGAATGGCTGTCACTTGTTTGTGCGGATTTTCCACAAAAGGATTTGCAACAACTAATTCTTTTAAAGCGCCAGCCGGAACAGACACAGTATGTCAAGTTCCTTATGCAGAAAACTTCAATGATGCGAGCAAAGTTTTAAATCCCAATTCCACCTGCGACTATAAGGGTTGGACTATTTTTGGCGCAAATGGCAATACCAAGCGTTTCAAGGTTCGTGTGAATTCCACATTAAAGCCTGCTGGCGATGGCAGTTACCTCGTTAATAATACTGTTTACGGTGCTCGTAACGATTGGGCAATTTCTCCTGCAATTTCTATGAAAGGAGGCAAGCAGTACACAGTGTCGTGCAAAATTCTTGCAACAGGCGGCTCCAACTCTCTGAAAGAGAGTATAAAAATCACGGCTGGTCTTGATACCACAGAAACAGCTCAGAGCACAGTTATCCTCGATTTGCCAAGCGCCAATTACAAAGAGTGGACAACCGTGAGTGGTGAATTCACTCCTACCGCAGATGGAAACTACTATATTGGATTCAATAACTATACTCCACAAAGAGGATATATTGTGGCAATTGATGATATTTCGGTTACAACTGCCGAATCCAATGAGGCTGTAGCAGCTTTTACCATTCCAAGCGATGGAATTTTCACCGACAAGAAGGAAATGATTCTATATCCTGATAATGCCCTGACTTTCACAAACAATTCACAGAATGCCACGAGCTACATGTGGACCACTGGCGCAAACCCTGGCACTTCTGATGAAAAAAATCCAACGGTTAATTTCCCTGCATCGGGCTTATATACAATCACATTGAAAGCGTCAAATGAAAGTAGCGAAAGTTCTGCAAGCGAAGAACTCGCCGTTAAACTTATCGATGCCGAATGTTCTGGTGACGTTACCACTGTTGGATCAAAAGATGAAGTAAATGCCGAGGCATTGAAGTTCTCTACCGCAAGTATGAATACTAATTACAAAGTGGGATTCAATAAATATTATAATAAATTTGCTGAAAAATTTGTTCTCCCAGAAAAAGCTGAAGCTGTGGTGTCGGGTTTTAAGTTCAACATCAACACCTATGCTACTGGCTATTTGATGACACAAAAAGACTATGCTGTAAATGTGAAGATTGTGGGCGATAAGGATGGACTTCCTGATGAAACAAAAGAATTTGGAAAAGTAAGCACCACAGAAATCGGACTATTTGGCAATGCCTCTGTTAGTAATTCTACGTTGAATGTGAAACTCCAATCACCAATTTCCGTTGCAGGTACTTTCCATGTGGTTTTTGATATCGATTCATCGCTTGAAAACGACTTGACGAATTATCTTTCATTCAGCAGTTTCTATCATGCTTCAGAAAACACCACGTTCTCTGTATATGTTAAAAAAGGTGTGCTGAGTGGAGTTGAAGAAGGCTGGAATAATGTGTTCAACATCACAAAGAACGACGAAGATAAGAAACTTGGTTGGAATGTGGGTGCAGTAATGACTTTGAAGCCTTATGTTAATTCAGGAATCCAAGATGCTAAAAACGAGGATGTGGCAGTTAAAGTCGCTGATGGTGTGATTAAAATTAATGGAATTTCCGATGCCACTGATATAGTAATCTACAATATTTTGGGCGCGAAACTGTATCAGACCACAGCCACCGACAACCTCACAGTCGATGCCTCAAATTTTGCAGATTCTATCTGTATCGTAAAAGTTGGCAATAAATCATTTAAAGTGCTTGTGAAGTAGTTTTTCCAGCACATATTTTAAGTCAATATCTAATCGGTTCAACAAAGTTCACCATTTGTTGAACCGATTAATTTTTCTATCTGTAGAAATAAGCCCGTTTACAAAGGATTGAATTGCTGTTACTTGAAAAAGTTAGATGCAAAAGCTTGGTGGTGTTGGGTGGTAATTTGGGGGAAATTGTTAACTTTGTAGGTTGAATGCGCGAGGCGTGGTTTTTTTTGATGCGCGCGCGTTGCGTAGGCTTTTTTAGATTGGAGGTGGCGTGATGAAGATTGTTAGCAATCGCTTTGTTCCGTTTCCGGGATTTAAGGCAGTAAATCTCCTGGGCGTGATGTTTGTGCGCCGTGGCTTTCGGGTGACGGAGGTGGACATCAGGCATGAGCAGATTCACACCCGTCAGATGCTTGAACTGGGTGTGCTGCCGTTTTACGTGCTGTATGTGGTGGAGTGGCTTGTGCGCTTGCCGATGCGTGGCGATGGCTATCGCAGCATATCGTTTGAGCGTGAGGCTTACGCCCATGAGCATGATGCCGACTACCTCAGTCGCCGCCACCACTATGCGTGGCTACATTATTTTAGAAACAAGAAAATACAACGATAATGACAGTAGATATTGAAAAAAACAAACAGGAGTTTAACGATTTACTCCGCAGTGTGGGTCGTGAAGGCACCGACTATTTGATTGAAGACCTCGAAGATTTGGGTTTTTACGATGCTCCGTCGAGCACGCGGTTCCACTTGGCGTGCGACGGCGGTAATGTGCAACACTCGCTCAACACTTGCCGCGCTGGCTTGATGCTTCGTGAACAAATCATTCAGATGCGCCCCGAAATGGAGCGTGAATTGCCAAAAGACAGCGTGATAGTGGCTTGTCTGCTCCACGATGTGTGCAAAGCCGACGTGTATAAGAAGGTGGTGAAAAAGCGCAAAGACCAATATGGCAACTGGGTGGATGTGAAGGGATTCGATGTGGATTACAGCAATTTCCCGATGGGCCACGGCGAAAAGAGCGTGATAGTGGTGCTGCGCAGCGGTTTCGACATTCACGACGATGAAATGCTTGCCATTCGTTGGCATATGGCGGCTTGGGATTTGGCGTTCCAAAGTCCCGAACAAAAAAACAATATCAACACAGCCCGCGACAAACACGCCCTCTGCGGCTTGGTGCAACTCGCCGACGGCATCGCCGCCAACCTGATAGAGTGGGGCACCGACCAGGAGGAAATGCTGTACTAAGGAGTTAAGGAGTTAAGAAGTTAAGACGATACTTTTGTGGGTGAAATTTAACTGCACTTTGTGAGATCTGTGGGATCTGTGTGAGGCACCCTCAACCGATACGCTTATGAAAAAGATATTGATTTCAATGGTTTTTGCCTTTGTGGCAATGGTGGGTCAGGCGTTGACCCACGAGGTGGCGCAGAAAGCCGTCGATGCTTTCGGCACCGATTCCGCCCTCACTCACGGCTCGGTGACGGTGGCTGTGTATGATATTGATGCCGATACGCTTGTGGCAGGCTTCAATCCCGATATGTCGTGCATCACGGCTTCCACCATGAAGACCGTCACCTCGTCGTCGGCACTATGCCTGCTTGGTCCGAACTTCACGTTCAAAACTCGCGTGTATTTGATCGGCGAGCAGAAGGGCAAGAAATTCAAGGGCAATATCCATGTGGTGGGCTCTGGCGACCCTACGCTCGGCAGCGTGTTCTTCCCTGACAGTTCCAGCATAGTGATGGAAATCGTCAGCAAACTCAAAGAAAAAGGTATTGAGAAAATTGAGGGCGAAATCACTGTGGATTCTTCTATGATGCCTTCGCCTGCCTCTAATGGCTGGTGGGACGTTGGCGATTTGGCGTGGAGTTACGGCATGGGTATTCACGGCTTCAACTATTTCGACAATCGCTCCAACTTGAAGTTCACGGCTAAAAATGGCGAAATCCTCAATGCCTGCTTCGAGCCAGCAGTGCCAGGCGTACAGATTATCCACCGCCTGAAATCGGCGAAGAATGAAGATGACATCGATTTGCGTTTGGAGGAAGCCGACCCTGCTATCGTGCTCTACGGCACCGTCGCCAACCGCGACTATAATATGTGTGTGGCAATCCCCACGCCATCGGCTTTGTTTATCGACAGCCTTTCACGCGCCTTGGTAGCCAATGGTTTCAAGCTCAAAATCAAGCCAGTGAAGTTGGAGAAAATGAAAAAAGCGGTGAAAGCGGATCTTGTGGTGCATCAGTCACCCACATTGGCAGCCATCATCACCTCGCTACTCGACCGCAGCGACAATATGTTTACCGAAGGCGTGCTCCGTGCCGTGGCTTACTACACCGGCCACGAGGCCACAGCGGCTGCTGGTGTGCAGGTGGTGGACAGTCTCTGGCGCAGCAAGGACATCGACACACGGGCAGTGTTCCAGCGCGACGGTAGCGGACTGGCTCGCGCCAACAAGATTTCGGGTCGCTTCTTTGCGCAAATGCTCTCTTATATGGCAAAGCACCCAGTTGAGGGCGTGACCTTGAGCCAACTGATGCCACCAGTGCGTAAGCGCATCGGCAAACTCATTCCCCAAACGCCACTTGCCGAAAATATGGTGGTGAAAAGCGGCAGCATGAGCGCGGTGCAGAGTTTTGTGGGATATTATCCTGCCAAGAACCCAAAATACGCTTGGGCACTGATTGCCAACAACTGGAACGGAACCCGCGCCGACCTGCGAAACAAGATGGACGAGATGCTCATCAGCCTGTTCGGACAGCCCGAAATTGAATAAAAATGTGAAAGAGGCAAAAAAAATTCTTTTAAATTTGTATTTTACAAATTAATTTAATTATGTTTGCACCGAAAATCGTTAGCATACATAAAAATAAAAGTTATGGCTACTACTTACGGTAAACTGCTTCTCGCAGTCTATGAACTTGAGGGACTGCTACTTGTGCTGGAAAAGCATGGCGACGACACCCCCGCTTCTGTGGTTGAGCTTATCAAACAGAAGGCGGCATTTGTGGCTGAGGAAGCCCAAAGTGTTCAATTCCCCGACCAATCATCGGAGGAAGAAATGCTCGATGCCGCACTCGACGAGACCGACGACACCACTGATGTGCGTGACGAGGTGGTTCAAGATGAAGTGGCGGAGGAAGCACCTGCCGATGAACCAGAGGAAATCAGTTTCGCCGAAGTGGAGGTTGTGGCAGAGCCAGCAGCCGAGGCGGAGGAAGCCATCGCTGATGAGGAACCTCCTATGTATGTGAAATGCCCTCAATGTGGCAAGGTGCTGCCTATGGGTTACACGTTCTGTAACGAGTGCGGCTGTTCTTTGGGTGCAGATGAGCCAAACAATGCCGACGAAGAGGCTGTGCCAGTGGAAGACGAAGCCGCCTTCGTGGAGCCAGAAGAAGAAATTACCGCTCCAGCGGCCTACGCAGATGATGACGAGGAGTTTGAGGAAGTGGAGACCGAAGATGAAGAAGAAATCACCGATGACGAAGATTACGACGACACTCCCGACGCCCTCAGCATTGAAGAAAAGTTGCATCGAGGCATTGCCAAGAACATGCGTTCGGCATTCTCGCTCAACGACAGCATTCGCTTCCGCCGCGAACTCTTTGGCGGCAGCCAGGCTGAATACAACGACGCTCTCGACATGGTGCAGTCGATGCACTCATTCGGTGAGGCAGAAGAATACTTCTACGACGACCTCGCTTGGGACCCTACCAGCGACGACGTGAAAGACTTTATGGAAGTGGTGAGAAAGCATTTCCTTTAAAAAATCCTCTAAGTACTAAGTAGATATTGTACATAATAAGTATTGAAGATTTAAATTTATAATGGCTGGAAAACTATATATTGTTCCAACCCCAGTGGGAAATCTCGACGACATGACCCCGCGCGCTATTGCGGTGCTTCGCGACGCACATTTGGTGCTGGCTGAAGACACCCGCACCAGCGGTGTGCTGATGAAGCATTTCGGCATCACCACCCCCATGCGTAGCCACCACAAATTCAATGAGCACGACACACTCCCTGCTTTGGTGGAAGAATTGCAAGGTGGCAGCATCATTGCGCTGGTGACTGATGCGGGCACTCCTGCCATCAGCGACCCCGGATTTTTGTTGGTGCGTGAGTGTCGCCGCCACGATATTGAGGTGGAGACCCTACCGGGCGCAACGGCTTTCGTGCCAGCGCTGGTCAATTCGGGTTTGCCTTGCGAGCGTTTCACCTTCGAGGGCTTCTTGCCGCAGAAAAAGGGTAGGGCATCGCGATTGGAGTCGCTTGCCGCCGAGCCTCGCACCATGATTTTCTACGAATCGCCAATGCGATTGGTGAAAACGCTGGAGCAGATGGCTGAGGTGTTTGGCGCCGACCGTGAAGCGTCGGTGAGCCGCGAAATCTCCAAACTCCACAACACCACCCACAATGGCACACTATCCGAACTTGCCACCTATTTTAAAGCCAACGCCCCACGCGGCGAAATCGTGCTGGTGGTGGAGGGCAAGGCTCCAGAGGCCACAGTGAAAGTGGACAAATACGCTAAATTCAAACAAAAGCATATTAATCAACTAAAAAATAATGAATTATGAAAAAGATTGTGTTAATGTCGTTGGCGTTTATCGCCGTTTCTTCGCTCTCTGTTTCATGTAATAAGGGTGCAGAAGACAAGAAAGTGAATACCGATTCACTCGAAAATGTGGAATTGAAAGGTGAACTTGCCTCAGTTACCGCTGCAAAGGATTCGCTCAACCTGCTGATGAACGACATCGCTGATGGTATGAACCAAATCATCGATATTCAAGATGTGATGAGCGTGTCGAATCTGAATTCCGAAACCGCTGACAAAAAGAATGCGCTTCGCGACCAAGTGGTGGCTATTCAAATGTTGGTGAAAGATCGTCAACAGCGTTTGGAAGCACTTGAAAAGAAATTGCAAGCATCTGGCGTGTATAACGACGACTTGAAAAAGCAAGTATCTACACTTAAGAAGCAAATCGACAACCAAGTGAAGATTATCAACCAACTCACTGCTGAATTGCAAGCCGCAAATGTGAAAATCGGCAAGTTGAATGTGCGCGTTGACTCTCTCCGCACCGAAAACACTCAAGTGAAGAACGACTTGAGCGTTGAAAAGCAAAATGTGGCAGCAGAGAAGGAACGCAACACTAACCTCACCAACACCATGAACGAATGTTTCTACGTGATTGGCTCTAAGAAGGAACTTAAGGAACAAAAGATTATCGAAACTGGTTTCCTCCGCAAGACCAAGGTGATGGAAGGCGACTACACCAAGTCATACTTCACTAAGGCCGACAAGCGTACACTCACCCAAATCAACCTCCACAACAAGAAGGCGAAAGTGATGTCGAAACACCCAGCCGGCTCGTATGTGATTGAGGAAGTGGGCGGTCAGAAAGTGCTTCGCATTACCAACCCTGCACGTTTCTGGGAATTGTCGAACTATCTCGTAGTAAAAGTAGGATAATATGCCATAAGGCTTAAATAATTGAGGCTTAATCACGTATTAAGCCTCTTTTATTTTTCGTGTCGTGAAAATAGTATTGGCATTTGATAAGTTTAAGGGCGTGGCCACTTCGCGTGAGGTGGCTATGGCTGCGCGTGACGCCATTCTCGGAGTGGTTCCCGATGCCCAAGTGGTGCTGATTCCTTGTGCCGATGGGGGAGAGGGCACGATGGAGGCACTATCGCCAGCACATTCGCAGCGTGTGAGTGTGGAGGTGTGCGGCCCATTGCCCGATATGCGTGTGAATGCCGCCTACACCATTTCGCACGGCACGGCTGTGATAGAGATGGCGGCTGCCAGCGGACTGGCGTTGCTTGCCGATTCGCAGCGTGATGTGATGCACGCCACCACTCGTGGCACCGGTATGCTCATTCGCCATGCCATAGCGCAAGGCGCACAGCGTGTGACGCTGGGCATCGGCGGAAGTGCCACCAACGATTGCGGCATGGGCATTCTCTCTGCTTTAGGCTTCCGATTTCTCGACCAGCAAGGGCGTGAACTCGCTCCATGTGGCGCATATTTGGCGAAAGTGGCTCGCGTTGATGCCGATGCCGTGCCACAGCAGGTGTTCAACACCCGATTTGATGTGATCACCGATGTGGACAATCCGCTCTGCGGCACGCATGGTGCGGCGGCGGTCTATGCTCCGCAAAAGGGTGCGTCGGATCAGCAGGTGACACTGCTCGACGAGGGCGCACGCCATTTCTCCCAGTTCATGCCCCAAGGCGTGGCTGAAGCCCCAGGCGCAGGAGCGGCTGGCGGTGTGGGAGCAGGACTGAAGGCATTTCTCAACGCCATTTTGCACCCTGGCGCTGATGCCGTGCTTCGGTTCCTGAAGGTGGACGAGGCGATAGTCGATGCCGATTTGGTGATGACGGGTGAGGGGAAAATGGACGCTTCCACCGCCCACGGCAAACTTCCCTACGCTGTGGCTCGGCTCTGCCGCAAACGCACCGTGCCAGCCGTGGCACTGTGCGGTGTTCTCGAAGGCGAAGCCCCTGGCGTGTTTACCTCGGTGCTTTGCATCAATCCTTTGCCTGTGGATATGCCATTGGCGCTTAACTCTGAAGTATGCCTCTCGCGAGTGGCATCAACAACCGAAAAAATGATAAAAACCATATTCAAATGATAAAAAAACTATTCACAACCCTTTCTTGCATGATGTTGGCTATCGCCACGCTGATGGCTGCCAACTCGCAAGTAGATGAAGCCATGGCGCTGGCAAACCGCCTCTCGCCCCGATTGGCTCAAAAAGTACAATTCAAGCAAGGCAAGAAAAAGAGCACCGACTATTTCACGCTCTCAAACAATGGCGACAAGGTGCTCATCACCGCCAACAATGCCAATTCTATGGCGGTGGGCTTGAACCGCTATTTAAAAAAATATTGCCACACCACTGTGTCGTGGTATGCCGACATCGCCGTTGACCTCCCCGAAGTGCTTCCAGCAGTCGATGCCACCGAATCAGTTGATGCCCGTGTGCCAGAACGCTTCTTCCTCAATTACTGCACATTCGGCTACACTATGCCGTTTTTCGACTGGAACGACTGGGAGCGTGTGATCGACTGGATGGCACTCAATGGCGTGAATATGCCGCTTGCCATCACTGGTCAGGAAAGCGTGTGGTACAATGTGTGGCGTAGCATGGGCATGACCGACGAGCAGGTGCGCAGTTATTTCACTGGTCCTGTGTATCTCCCTTGGCACCGCATGGCAAACATTGATGTGTGGTGCGGACCGCTGCCCAAGGAGTGGCTCGATGGTCAGGTGGTGCTCCAGCAGAAGATTTTGGCGCGCGAGCGTGCGCTGAACATGCGTCCTGTGCTTCCTGCTTTCGCTGGCCATGTGCCCAAGCAACTCACCGAACTTTTCCCTAAAGCCGACATCAAGCGTCTCGACCCTTGGGACGGCTTCCAGGAGGAATGTCAAACCTATTTCCTCAACTCCGAAGACCCACTATATGCGAAAATCCAGCGCAAATTCCTGGAAGAGCAAACTCGCCTCTTTGGCACCGACCACATCTATGGCATCGACCTTTTCAACGAAATGGAGGCTCCAAGTTACGATTGTGGCTACATCAGCCGCCTCTCGCGCCATGTGTATGAGTCGCTGAAAGCCGTCGACAAGAAAGCGGAATGGCTGCAAATGGGCTGGTTCCTCTACTATCAGCGCAACAAGTGGACCAAAGATGTGACCAAAGCCATGCTCACCGCCCTGCCACAAGGTAAGATGACGATGCTCGACTACTTCTGCGAGCGTATGGAGGTGTGGCGTATGCACGATAAGTTCTACGGTCAGCCTTACATTTGGTGCTACCTCGGCAACTTTGGCGGCAACTCGGTGTTGCAAGGCAATGTGAAGAAGTCGGGCGAACTGCTCGAAACGGCGTTGAAAGATGGCGGTGCCAACCTCAAGGGCATCGGCTCTACGCTTGAGGGCTTCGATGTGCAGCAGTTCCCATTTGAATACATCTTCGACAAGGCGTGGAACTATGGCGCTACCGATGCCGATGTGGTGAAACTGGTGGCTGACAGCCATGCCGACCAGCCCGACGAGAATGTGCGTAAGGCTTGGGACGTGCTTTACAACAAGGTGCTCACATCACACGCCACCACATGGCGCGGCACTGGCGCCAACGGCTTCCCGAACTTCAAGAAGGCAACTAAAAAGTGTCGCCCTTATTCCGATATGAAAGCACTCAACGAGGCTTGGCAACTGCTGCTCAAGCAGAAGTCGGTGACTGTGGATGCTGCAAAGGTGGATTTGATTTGGACAGGTCGTGAACTGCTCGGCAACCTCTTTGGCTACGAGAAGGCGGAGTTTGACTCTGCCTATGTGGCTGCCGACACCGTGAAGATGCATGAAAAGGCGTATATCATGCGTTCGCTGCTCACCGACCTCGATATGCTCAATGCCCAACACCCATTCTGCACCGTGGATAAGTGGATTGACCAAGCCCGTGAGTTTGGACAAACACCAGAGGTGAAGGATTATTACGAAATGAATGCACGCCGACTCATCACCACATGGGGTGGCGACCTTAACGATTACGCAGTTCGTAATTACAGCGGACTTATCGCCAACTATCACGCAAAGCGTTGGGAAATCTATATCGACGAGGCATTCCGTTCGGTGCGCACAGGCACTCCGTTCCGCGACAAAGAGCGCATCAAAGCCACCAACGAGTTCCAACTTTCGTTTGCCGACAAGCATGGCGAGCAATTCCCTAAATATCAAGGCATCGAACTCCTATCATTCTCACGCGCCCTCGCCTCAAAATACGCCACCGAACTCCAATCCTGGCTCGCGAAATAGAGGTTAGAAGTTAGAAATTAGAGGTTAGAAATTAGAGGATAGAAGTTAGAAATTAGAAGTTGGATTTTTGCAGAAGAGCCTCCGAGTGCTCCGATTACTCCGAGTGCTCCAAATCCCTCCAAAAACCCACCCTTTCTCTAATTTCTAACTTCTAATTTCTCTTTCTTGCTTCTTTTTTGTAATTTTGTGTGATTTTAGATAATAAATAGCTTTTGGAACAGATATTCAACATCTTCTCACAGCACACATCGCTGCAGGCCGTGATTCTTCTGGCTTTGATTTGTGCATTGGGTCTAATCTTGGGAAAGGTCAAGTTAAGAGGCATTTCGTTAGGTGTGACCTTTGTGTTTTTCATCGGCATTTTGATGGGTCACATCGGGCTTTCCATCGACGAGCAGGCTTTGGGCTTTGCACAGGATTTCGGTCTGGCGTTGTTCGTTTACGCACTTGGTGTGCAGGTGGGTCCGGGTTTCTTTAGTTCGCTTCGCAAGGGAGGCATTTCCCTCACCATGCTTGCCCTGCTTCTGGTGGCTATCGGCACGGCTTTCACCATTCTCATGCCTGTGATTTTCGACATTTCATTGCCCGATGCGGTGGGTGTGATGTGTGGTGCCACCACCAACACTCCAGCTCTCGGTGCTGCTCAGCAAACCCTTGCCCAACTTCATCAGCCCACCAGCGGTGCCGCTTTGGCTACTGCTGTCACTTATCCGTTGGGCGTGGTGGGTGTGATTTTGGCATTGCTGGTGATGCAGAAGGTGCTTGGTCATAATGGCCGCATGTATATTGCCCCCGACACCCCCGAAGATGGCACTTTCGTGGCTGCATACCATGTAAATAATCCCGGCGTGTTTGGCAAGCGCATTAGCGAATTGGCAGAAATCACCCACGAGAAATTCATCATTTCGCGCCTGTGGCACAATGGCAAAGTGATTATCCCTTCGAGCGAAACGGTGCTCAACGAAAACGACCGCATACTTGTAATCACCAACGAAGCCACCAGCGCGGCAATGACGCTGCTCTTTGGCGAACAGGAAAAAACCGACTTCAACAAAGACACGGTGGACTGGGATGCTATCGACAGTCAACTCATATCGCGCCGCATTGTGGTCACTCAACCCGATATCAACGGCAAGCGACTGGGTTCGCTCCGACTCCGCAACCACTATGGCGTGAATGTGACACGCATCTACCGTAGCGGTATGCGACTGCTTGCCACCCCCGATTTGCGTATCCAACTTGGCGACCGCATCACTGTGGTGGGCGAGGAAGCCGCCATCAAAAATGTGGAGCATTTTATGGGCAACCTCGTTTCTGACCTCGACGAGCCTAACCTGATTTCTATCTTTATTGGTTTGACACTCGGTTTGCTGCTCGGTCTGATTCCAATCGCCCTTCCCGGCATTTCCACACCTGTGCGCCTCGGTCTCGCTGGCGGCCCTATCATCGCAGGTATCTTGATAGGTTCGTTCGGACCTCGACTGCACATGGTCACCTACACCACCCAAAGTGCCAACCTGATGATGCGCCGACTGGGTTTGTCGCTCTATCTGGCATGTTTGGGACTTCATTCGGGTGCCGATTTCTTCACCACCGTCATGCGCCCAGAGGGTGCGCTGTGGATTGTGGCTGGTTTTGTGCTCACGGTGATTCCTGTGCTGATGGTGGGCTATGTGGCACTTAAATTCTGCCGTCTCGACTTTGCCACCATTAGTGGTATGCTTTGCGGCGCAATGGCTAACCCGATGGCACTCGACTACGCTCGCGACACACTCAAGAGCGACCGTGCGTCGGTGGCATACACCACGGTTTATCCGCTCTGTATGTTTATGCGCGTAATTTTGGCGCAAGTCATCTTGCTGCTGTTTCTGTAACCGACTGAACATTGACTAAATTACTATAACGATGAACCAAAAACTTTTGAAATCATTATTGATTTTTGTGGCTGTGCTGAGTTGCGTTTCGGCATCGGCACAAGAAAAATGGACTGGCATCGACCGCTATGCCGCCGATAACGAAAAACTTATGGCAGCACCTGCCGACACCGCTCGCATTGTGCTCTTGGGTAACTCCATCACCGACTTTTGGCCAACACGCAGCCCTGAATTTTTCAAGCGCCACCCTCAACTCGTGGGTAGAGGCATCAGCGGACAAACTTCACACCAGATGCTGGTGCGCTTCCGTGAAGATGTGGTGAATCTGCACCCCAAGGCTGTGGTAATCAACTGCGGCACAAACGATATTGCCGAAAATCATAAAATCCCATACAGCGAGGCGAACACCATGGGCAATATCATGTCGATGGTGGAAATTGCAAAGGCGAATGGCATCAAGGTGTATCTGGCGTCGGTGCTCCCCTCGAAGTGCATGTACTGGGCTCCTGAAAAGACCAACATTGCCGACAAGGTGGCGAGCCTCAACGCACGCATAAAAGCCTACGCCCTGCAGCAAGGCATCACCTACATCGACTACTATTCATCAATGGTGTATGGCACCGAACGTGAACTCAACCCCGCCTACACCAAAGACGGCGTACACCCCACGCCCGACGGCTACCGCCTCGGAATGGAGCCCGTTCTCCAATCTGCCTTGCACCTCGAATAGCATAATATGGTGGGGATTCGATAATTCACGTTCGCCCATAATTGTAGTATCATATTGAATATCAATAATTTGTGGCGGACGCGAAGTGTCGCGTCCCTACCATGCAAAATCGTTTAGGGAGATTTGATGCGACCTCCTTTCAAGAAATCATTTTATCATCAGGGGTTTTTCGCCGTGAAACGGCGAGCGGTTTTTATCCTTGGGGCAAAGTGGATAGCCCTCGTAAGAGGGTGGCGGAGGGATTGTGTGGTTGGCGGCATGGAAACTCGTTTCCAATGACGCAAAGCGCACAATCGCACCGCCAAATGCGAAGCATTCCACTTTGCTCCAAGGCTGTTTTTTATGTTTTTGTTTTTGGTTCTATTTACGATTCGGCAACATTGCATAATCTATCCCCAGCAATTTTCCACTGAGCTGCGCTCATTCGCTTCTACGGAGCTTCATTCGCTTGCATGGAGTTAACCATAATCAGCCGTTTCCGACGGCTAATCAAGAATTGATTTGGTCTGTTTCTTCGTTTTTTCTTTGGCTGTTGATGGTCAAAATGTCTGATTTTTAATTCTATTATTACTCATTGTGCAAAAATTTGGTAAATAATTATTACCTTTGCAATTGGTGTTTTAGCGCCTAACTGTTACAAAATTAATTTGTCATCATTAAGAAAACTATGTTTAAGCTTCACAAAATAGGGTTATTAATGGGCTTGGTGTGCTTGCTTTTTGCCTCTTCCTGCAAGGATGAGCCGCTAAATGCGGAGTGCGACATCGAGCAGGTGATTCTTCACACGAATCACGTAGATGAGGCGTTTTTCAATAAGACCGATTCTGCCAAATCCATTCTCTATACTGACAACGAGGTGGTGTTTAACGTGCGCCGCAACGCACCGCTCGACGGCATCACGCTCGAATTTAAAATCACCGAAGGTGCCACCATTCAGCGCATCACCGAGGGCGACGACTTTCATGCTGATGTGCCTGTGAGTTATCGTGTGACCTCGCAGGACGGCAACTGGCACCGCGACTACAAAATCACCATTTCGCCAGAGCCTGTGCATGTGGTGAAGAGCGTAATCAAGTATGATTTCGAGAATTTTGAATTAGATCCACAAACTAAAAAATATTACATCTGGCACAACGAGCGCCTTGATGGCACTTTCGGCAACGAATGGGCTACGGGCAATCCGGGCTACAAGATGAGCAAGTCGTCGGCACTTCCCGACCAGTATCCTACCGTGCCCATCGACGGCATGGACGGCAAGGCGCTGAAACTCACCACTTGCGACACCGGTCCGTTTGGCGCAATGGCAAACATGCGCTTGGCGGCTGGCAACTTCTTCTTGGGCGAGTTCGACGTGTCGCAAGCCTTGGGCAACGCCATGGCGGCTACTCGCTTCGGTGTGCCGTTCACCCTTGAGCCAGTGAAATTGTCGGGCTACTATCAGTATCAGCCGGGCAAGAAATTCCAGGACAAGAGTGGTAAAGAGGTGGTAGGCCGTGTGGATGAGGGCTCAATCTACGCTGTGATGTATCGCAACCACGATGCTCAGGGCAACCCTGTGCGCTTGCGTGGCGACAATGTGCTTACCAGTCCGCTGATTGTGGCGCTTGCGAAAGTGAAATCGCTCCCAGCCACCAGCCAATGGACACCATTTGAAGTGGAATTTGAGTATTATGAGGAAATCGACAAGGTGCTTCTCGCCAACAAGGGTTACAACCTTGCGGTGGTGTTCTCCAGCAGCGAGGAAGGTGCCTCGTTTCAAGGTGCCATCGGCAGCTGCCTCCTTGTGGATAAGGTTCGTTTAACTTGCCAAACTGAAGAATAATGAAAAAAACGATATTAATTGCCGCTGTGGCTTTGCTCACTGCCGTAGGCGCTCAGGCGCAGAGTTTTTTCCACAAAGGAGTGCTCTCCGATGTGAAGTATGGCGCACGCTTAGGCTACAATTTGGGTGGCTCCGCTCCGCTCAATATGCCGGCAAGTATTCGCAAAATGAACAAATTTCCGCTCACGCCCAACATTGCCTTTGGCATCAACGCCGAAAAGCCGCTTGATGGTGATTTCGGATTGATGGTGGGTGTGCGTTTTGAAAATAAGGGTATGTCGGTAGATGCTTCGGTGAAGAACTACAAGATGGAAATGGTGAAAGGCGGAGAGCGCCTCGGCGGCGTGTTCACTGGCAAGGTGGTGACCAAAACCACACAATGGATGTTCACCTTCCCTGTGCAAGTCACTTTCCACTACAAGAAGGTGACCTTTAAGGCTGGCCCCTATGTGTCGTATCTCACAGGCCGTGAGTTTTACGGCTGGGCTTACGACGGTTACCTCCGTGTCGACGACCCCACAGGCCCCAAGGTGATGCTCGGCTCCACTCCCGATGAGCGTGGCGACTACGATTTCACCCCCGATATGCGCCGCTGGCAAGTGGGCTTCGATGTGGGTGTGGACTGGGCGTTCGGTCGCCGATTTGGTGCGTATGCCGATCTCTCGTGCGGATTCCACGGTATTCACCGTAGCGGTTTCAAAATCATTGAGCAAACGCTCGTGCCTATCTATGGCTCCATAGGTGTGACTTATGCGTTCTATTAATTTCGGATAAAAAATATTTACACGCTAATTTATAATTAAAAAAGAAAAACATGAGAAAGTTATCAACATTGTTTTGTGCAGTGCTCATGACCCTTTCGGCAATGGCAACCGACTACAAGGGCAATCTCACCGTTTCGATTAACGGAGAGGGTAGCACTCAGCCTGCCACTATCTCTATTGTGGAGAATGCAGGTAAGTATAATTTGAGTATTCTTAACTTTATGCTCGTTGAAGGAGAATCTGTTTTCCCGGTGGGCAACATCGTAATTGAAAATGTGACTGGTGCGGTTGCTGGCAATCTCACCACCCTTTATGTGAATAAAAACATCACCATTCAGAAAGGCAACGCCGCAGGTATTGCCGACGATGCTTGGCTGGGCCCAATGTTGGGCGAAGTGCCTGTGAAAATGTCGTCGTCGTTCAACACCAATGGCTTCCTTGGCGTGAATATCGACATTGATATGGTGTCTACTCTCGGTCAGGTGATCAAGGTTACTTTCGAGAATGTGGGCAACCACTTCCAAATGCCTAACAGCGACTTTGAAACTTGGAGCGACAAGAACAAAGCTCCACGCCACTGGCACGGTTTTGAAAGCGTGAAAGGCGGATTATCAGGTACTGCAAAAGACAACAATAAACTGCAATCTTCTTCGTTGAAACGTCCTGGCTCGCTTGGCACTAAAAGTGCAGTGGTCACAAGCTCAAGAGTGTGGGGTGTACTTGCTAACGGCACCATGACCAATGGCATTTTGAATGCTGGTGCGATGTCGGCTGACAATCCTGGTAACCACAGTGAAACAGACCTTTCAAGCGCCAGCAAAGACGCAAACGGCGATCCATTCTCCACACCAATTTATGCTAAGCCCGATGCTGTGAAATTTTGGATGCGATTTACACAAGCCCAAGAGGTGAAGGATTATCCTTATGCATCGTTCAATGCAGTGATTACCAATGGCACTTACTATCAAGACCCAGAAGATAAAACATATAACAATAAGGTAGCTGTGGCAGCTCCTAAGTCTTCGGATATGACAGTGGGCGACTGGCGTGAGGTGACATGCAACTTCGACTATGCAAAGTATGCCAGTTACAAAGTTGATGCTAAAGCCATTTTGGTGACCTTCTCTACCAATGCCACTCCTGGTAAGGGTAGTTATGTGGCTAAATCAAAAGCCGACTCTGTGTATATCGACGACCTCGAACTCGTGTACAACGCTGGCATCAAATCAATCTCTTTCAAGGGTCAAGCCCTCGATTTGGCTACTATCCAAACTACAGGCATCGAACTCGCTGCCGATGAGGCTGTTTCGGCTGCCGATTTCGAAGTGGTGAAGGAAGGTGAAGACGCTAAGGTGACCAAGCTCGTTGAGGCTACCGCAGATGGCTATGTGGCTGTGATTACCGCCGTTTCTGCCGACTTGAAAACTCAAGTGGCTTATGAAATCAATATCAAAAAGCCTGCCGCTCCAGTGCTCAAGGGCGATATCAATGGCGATGGTGTGCTTGATGTAGCCGACGCTTCTGCTCTTATCGATATGGTGCTCAATTCGGGAACTTGCACCGAAGTTGCCGATGTCAACGGCGACGGTGCGCTTGATGTGGCTGATGTGACTGAACTCATCACTTTGATTTTAGGATAAACAATAATAAATGGAAATAGTTATGAAAAAGATTTTAGCATTTTTTGTGGCTGCTGCATGTGCTGTGTCGGCCATGGCTACTAATTATGAAGGCGAACTCACCGTTGCGATCAACGAAGATTCTACTGCGATGGGAACCAACATCACAGTGGATAAGACTGGCGCAGGTTATGACTTGAGCATCAAGAACTTCAAACTCGTGGCTGGCGACCAAGTGTTGCCTGTTGGTAACATTGAATTGAAAGGCTGCGAAGGTACCGACGCTTACGGTATCACCACCATCAAGTTCAACAAAAAAGTGACTATCTCTGCTGGCGACGACCCAACTATTGATGCCGATAGCTGGATGGGTCCAATGCTTGGCGAAGTGCCTATCGTGATGACCGCTAAACTCAACGACACCGTGCTCAGCGTGAATATCGACATCGACATGCAAGTGCTTCAACAAGTGATTAAGGTTGGATTCGTGGGCAATGCTCCAGCTCCTGCTAAGGGCGACATCAACGAAGATGGCTTGCTGAACGTGGGTGACGTTTCTGCCCTTATCAACATGCTTCTCAAGTAAAAAAAGTCGCAAATTTCAGAAAGAAAATCATCAATTCACCTCTCCGATTGAGGTATATCAATATTTGATTCGCTACACCCCGATAATCATGATTATCGGGGTGTTTCCATTCCCCCGGAAAACGGTGCCTGGTAGGGACGCGATACTTCGCGTCCGCGCCAAATGATTGATATTCAATATGGTATTATGATTATAGGCGGATGTATCGAGAGCACTGAAAAACTATAAAAATAGTGAATGAAGTAAAGATTTTGTGGAGGCTTGTAGCCGTTGGAAACGGCTGATTATGGTTAACTCCATGCAAGCGAATGAAGCTCCGCAGGAGCGAATGAGCGCAGCTTGGAGATTGCACTAAAGAGGGTATGAGCCTCGTAGAGGGTCGGTTATGGTCAAAACTATTGATGCTACCACGACCGACCGTCTCCGACGCTCGCCACTATATTTGGACCTGTCTCCAAGCTGCGCTCGCAAGCGAGCTTGCATGGAGTTAACCACAATTTGCCGTTTCCAACGGCTCTAAAACCCCTCTATTCGACTTTTTCAGTGCTTTTGATAATTCGCGTCCGCGTTAAATGGTTGTTTTCAATGTATTATCACAATTATAGGCGGACGTGATGTATCGAGAGCACTGAAAAAGTAAAACCATCTTTCAGATTGAAAGTTAATAACGGAGAAATAGTCGTTTTACCCTTCTTTTTCTGCCTATCATAGCCTTATTGAGGCGATTTGTGGAAAGAAAAGTTGTAAATCGTAAGCATTATTCGTTTTGGTCTTTAAAAAACAGGACTTTTTCAGTACTCTCGATGTATCACGTCCCTACCATTTTCTTTTTGACACATTTTGGTATCTTCGATGCTGTTGGCTTTTGGGGCTTTTTGGTGTAGCATTTTGATGCTGTTTTTGAAAAAAATCTAATTTGGTACACTTTGGATGACTACAAATTGTGATTTTTAACCATAATTTTGTAACTTTATATCGTTTTTTGAAATATGTGAAAAAAAGAAAACATTTTAAACGGTGGTTAAAACATACATATTTGGTTAATCCTAAGTATAACATATAGAATTATTATGGATAAGATTATCAGCAAACTTTTGAAAATTAAATGGTTAGCATCAATTAAAGCAAACACAGCACCACGATGGATGGTATTGTTTGTCGACCTTATCATCATCTCCTGTAGTTATCTTCTTTTGGCTACCAGTGAGGCGTTTATTCCTGGTCACTCTATTAGCTCACTTGTTTTCCTCCGCAACTGGGGTATAGTGCTTGCAGTGTATTTGCTGATGATTTTTATCACCAAAAGCTACACTTCCGTTATTCGTCTGTCGGTTTTTGAAGACCTTTACCGCGAATTTTTGGTGGTGGCAGGTAGCACGATTTTACTTTTAATCATCAATGCCGTGTTGCCGGTTTGCTCTTACGAAGACTTGGCTCGCTCTTGGAATATCGTTATTATTGGTGCCATTTCATTCTCGTTCCTTGTGATGGAGCGATTGCTTATCAAGCACGCCTACACAGTGCTTAGGCAGTACGACTCTTCCGAACGCAAGCGTGTGTTGTTGCTTGGCACTTCGATCGAATCGATTATTCTGGCAAACGCTTTGAAAAGTGAGATTGGCGGTGAATACTACCCAATTGGCTTGTTGGCTGAAAAAGGAACAAATCCACCTGCTCAAATCAGCGGTTTCAAGGTGTTCCCCTACGATGAAAATACGCTGGTCAACACTTTCGTGGAAAACAGCATTCACGCTCTTATTTTCAGCCACGACAAGGTGAAACTTGTGAGTCGTGAATATGCCGATTTCTTTATCAACAACAACTTGCGCATTCTCTCTCTCAACCACGTTGAGGAATTTTCTGGCGATGAGAATGGCGACGATAATAGCGCAAATATCTCCACCCACGTTAAGAACGTGCAAATTGAAGACCTTTTGGGCCGCGATTCTATCGTGCTCGACAATTCGCTCGTGCGCTCCAATATCCGTGGTTCGGTAGTGATGATTACCGGCGCCTGTGGCTCGATTGGTAGCGAAATCGTTCGTCAGGTGGCAACTTATAAGGCTAAGAAAATCATCTTGGTCGACCAAGCCGAAACCCCAATGCACGACATGGCACTTGAAATGAAGGAGAAATTCCCAGAAGCCGACATCGTGCTCTTTATGGGCGACGTTCAGAACCGCGACCGTATGGAGCGTGCATTTGCCGAATACCGTCCACGATTCGTGTTCCACGCTGCGGCATACAAGCATGTGCCTATGATGGAAATCAACCCATCTGAAGCAGTGCTCACCAATGTGATGGGTACGAAAAACATTGCCGACCTCGCGCTCAAATACGATGTGTATAAGTTTGTGATGATTTCTACCGACAAGGCTGTGAACCCAACCAATGTGATGGGATGCACTAAGCGTTTGGCAGAGGCTTACACTCAATCACTCTTCTTCGATGCAAAGCGCAAGGGTAAGAAAACCCAATTCATCACCACTCGCTTTGGCAATGTGCTCGGCAGCAACGGCTCTGTGATTCCTATTTTCCGTAGGCAGATTGCAGAGGGCGGACCGGTCACCATCACTCACCGCGACATCATTCGCTACTTTATGACCATTCCAGAGGCTTGTAGCCTTGTGCTTGAGGCAGGCTGTATGGGTAACGGTGGTGAAATCTATGTGTTCGACATGGGTAAACCAGTGAAGATTTACGATTTGGCTACCCGCATGATTTCGCTCGCAGGTCTGCGCCCAGGTGTGGATATCGAAATCAAGGAAATCGGCTTGCGTCCGGGCGAAAAACTCTACGAGGAATTGCTCAACGATAAGGAGAAAACACTCGACACCACCGAAAATGATAAGATTATGGTGGCGAAAGTGCGCACCTACGACTTCAACACCGTGTGCGACAATATCTCCAACATCATTTCCTTTGCTGAACATGGAAATGTACACGACATGATTAAGAATATGAAGATGTTCATTCCAGAATACCACAGCAATCATTCTGAATTTGAGCAAATCGATAAGGAAATTGAGGCTGAGCACAGCAAGGGCGTGAACGATAAGCCTGTGCAAGAATCCGAGATTTTCTATTAATTACGATACTTATTTTACTACTACTATAATAAGCAAGCATCACCAATATGTGGATAGTACTGACTATAGTCTCGTCTATTAGCCTCGGCTTTTACGACATAGTTAAAAAATTGGCGCTTGAGGGCAACAACGTGTTCCACGTGTTGTTCCTCAACACCTTTTTTTGCACTCTGTTTATGTCGCCTGTGCTGATCTACACCCTCGGTGATATGGACGGCAACTTTGTCCACCCCATGAGCCACTTCTATCTTTTCGTGAAGGCGGTGATTGTGACCGCTTCGTGGCTGTTGGGCTATTTCTCTATCAAAAACTTGCCGCTCACCATTCAAGCCTCCATCAATGCCGTTCGCCCCATTCTGGTGCTTGTAGGTGCGCTCATCATCTTCGGCGAGTGCCCCAGTCCGCTCCAGTGGATTGGTATAGTGTTGGGCTTCGTGTCGCTGGTGTGGGTAGGCTTCATTGGGCATAAGGAGGGTATCTCGTTCACGCAAAACAAGTGGCTGTGGGCAGGCATGGCAAGCGTGCTGCTGTGGGCTGCGAGTGGGCTTTACGATAAGTTCCTGATGCTGCATTTCAAACCCCTGAATGTGGAGGCTTGGTATTCGTTCTATCAGTTGGTGATTATGTCGGTGGTGATGGCACTGTTGAGGTTCCGCAAAAAGCGCTTCGACAAATTCCAGTGGCGCTGGTCAATCCTCTTCATCTCCATCTTCATTTGTGTGGCCGACTTGACATTCTTCATGTGCCTCTCCGAGCCTGGCTCAATGGTGTCGATAGCCTCGATGATACGCCGATGCAGTGCCCTCGTGGCATTTATCTATGCCGTGATTGTGCTCCGCGAAGGCGACCTCAAACTCAAAATCATCGACCAGTGCATCCTTATCGCCGGCGTCCTCTGCATGGTCATCGGCAGCCTCTAATCCCCCTCCCCAGCCCCCCCCTCTGCTCTCCCTCTGTTCTCCCACGAAAACAAAAACATAAAAAACATCCTTTTGGCGATGCCAGTGCTTCGCACCTGTCGTTATCGCTGTGGCATTTCAGATTTCAAGCCGAGGCTTGAATCTGCCACGCCACAACGCTAACGTCGCCCTCTTACGAGGTCGATGGCATCGCCAAAAGGACAAAAACCACTCGCCGTTTCACGGCGAAAAACCCAGTCATTCCACCCAGCCATTCTACATTCACATCTTCCTTATAATTGCGAAATATAATAGACCTTTGATTTTGATAAGAATGGATTTATTCATACATTTGCTTTACAAACTGATTTGTACTAAAAACCAACCAATTACCAAAGCATGTACTTTAAAATTCAGAAATTAGCAGATTTCAACCCCGATTTGGCAGTGAAATTAAAGAACTATTGTTATGACATAACTGGGTGTTGCCAAATCGTTCACAATGATATGGGTCCGTTTCTCAACGAATACATCTATCAAGATGCGCTGGAAATTGCGTTTCAAGAGAAGAATATTCTTGCCGTGCGTGAATTTTATTTCTCTGTAGAGTTTCATGGCCAGCGCATTAACCACAAGCACCATGTGGATTTTCTGGTAAAAGATAATATGATAATTGAATGTAAGGCTGTTGCCGCTCTTGGACCAGAGCATCGTCAACAGTTGTGGAATTACATGCGCCTTACGAAAGTTCAAATCGGTATTCTTTACAATTTTGCCCCTATAAAAGACCAAAGCGAGCGTTATTATTTGGATATAGAGCGGAATGTGATGTATGTGTTTTAACCCAAATCGGTCATTAGGTCTTGGAAGTAATCAAAATATTATTTACACGGCCTAATGACCGATTTGGGTTAAACTCGCCAAAAAGGAGATGAGCAGGGTTTTTCGCCGTAAGGCGAGTGGTTTTTGTCCTTGGAGGAATGTGGTTAGCCCTCGGTAGAGGGTGGCGAAGATATTGTGTGATTGGCGGCATGGAAACTCGTTTCCAATGACGCAAAGCGCGCAATATCATCGCCAGATGCGAAGCATCCCACATTCCTCCAAGGATGTTTTTTATGTTTTTGTTTTCGTGGGAGAACAGAGGGGGGAAAACTGAGGAGGGAGAGCAGAAGGGGAGCGATGCCACATTATGGATTTGGGGGATTCGGGGGAAATCGTTATCTTTGCAATATCAATAATATGATTTAATTATGGCATCAATTTTGAAATCGGGCTTGCCTGTGGCACTCTGCAGCGACCACGCCGGTTGGGCAACCAAGCAAGCAGTTATTGCGTATTTAGAGAAAGAAGGTATTCCTTACAAGGACTTTGGCACCTACAACGAGGAAAGTTGCGACTACCCCGACTTCGCACACCTTGCAGCCGTGGCTGTGGAGAGTGGCGAGTGCTACCCAGGCATTGCCGTGTGTGGTAGCGGCGAGGGCATCAACATGACCCTCAACAAGCACCAGGGCATCCGCTCTGCGCTTTGCTGGATTCCTGAGGTGGCTTCACTTTCGCGTCAGCACAACGATGCTAATTTCATCGCCATGCCCGGCCGTTTCGTGACCAACGACGAAGCCTTGGCAATGGTGAAAGTATTCCTCAACACCGATTTTGAAGGCGGCCGCCACCAGCGTCGTATCGACAAAATCCCCCTGAAATAATCAACATCCATACACCCCATGCAAATCGCAAGAGTGGCGGTGTAATAAAATCACGAATCATAACGTAGGGACATGCCTTCGGCATGTTTCAAATGCGATGCCACAATGGCGTTTGCACTCGAAACATGCCGAAGGCATGTCCCTACGTTATGACGTGGTCGTTTTTGGGGAAATATAGGGTGTTTCTTTATTTTAAAATTCAATGGTGATATCCACCTTTTCCATGTCGCATTTGAATGGAGGGGTGAGTTTACTGATGGTGATTTCTCCGCCTGTGATGGTGGGGAAATTCTTTTTTACGGCTTGCGTGATGCGGTAAGCCACATTTTCGAGCAGCAGCGATGGCTGCGCCATTTCAGCCTCCACCGTGGCGTAGAGGTCGGCGTAGTTCACCGTGCCGTTGAGGTCGTCGTCGGTCATCGCCTTCTCCATGGGGCAATACACCTTCAGCGTCACCTCAAAGTGGTTGCCCACCACTCTCTCCTGTTCGCCCACGCCGTGGTAGGCGAAAAATTTCATCTTATGCAGTGTGATAGCGTTCATTTCTCCTGTTCTTTGTTTTCAATCCAAACGTATGCGCCCAGGTCGGTAGCCGTGCCGTTGGTGAAGCGGTCGTTGCCGTAGCGGTCGTAACGTGCGCTTTCGGGGCAGAGGCTGATGTCGCCGCGCGCTATTGCGGGGCTCTCGTTCATCAATCGGTAGTCGAAGATGTATTTCTCGCGGTTCACATAATATTTCGGGTCGGCTTCCCACACGCAGTTGAAGAAGTGGTCGTCGTCGTTGCCGCTCGACTTAAACAGCGTGTTGTAAATCCAAATGTTGGTGCCGCTCATGTCGCCCAAGTTCACATCGTAGCCCAAACCGTAACTGATGCTGTTCATGATTTTGCAGTCGAGAGGCATCAGCGAATTTTTTTCATCGTTTTGGAAGAATGCGATGTTCGGTCCTTCAATCGCAGCAAACAGATAGTAGTTGGCAAAGGTGCACTGTGTGGCGCGGATTTTACCGCCCATAAACGCCACCACGCCATCGGGAGCGTCGCTAAACTCGGTGCCTTCCGCCTCCACCCATGCGTTGATGGTGAGCATACAGTATGATTCGGAGTTGTGCACCACGCTGTTGAGCAAGTGCAGCGATTGCCTTTCGGGATTGTTGCTTGCCACCTGTATGCCGTATTGCGTGCTGTGAAGGTCCACGTATTGCAACTCATTGTCGTGGCTGCCGGCGAAAATCAGCAAGCCGCCCCATTGTCCCGACATGATGTCGAAACTGATGTCGCCCACCACATGGTCGAGACGGTCGCCACGCATCACTATCTGCTTGTCTTTCGTGCCGATAGCCTTCAGCGTGCCATACACCTCCAGAAGCGCTTTGTCGTGGAAGAGTAGGGTGGTGCCGGGGTCGATGGTCAGCGTCACGTTGGGGCTCACCACCAGTGAGTCGTAGATGACGTATGGCGTTTCGTTGGTCAGGTGGGTGTCTTCGGTGAGCGTCACGGCTTTAAGGGTGCGCACATCTTGCCCCCAGGCGTTGAGCGCCACACTTTGCGTCACACCGTTGGTCACGAAGTCGATGCGGTCGTTGATTTCCTCCGGCTCGTTTTTGTCCAACTTATCCACAAATCCTTCCACAAACACATAGATGCTGTCGCCGCCACGGATCTCAATATCGCGAAACACGCTGCCCTTCGTGCCGTCCACGTTCAGATAGAAGTGTGCCTTGCTGATGCCAGCCACCTGTATGTTGGAGATGTTGATTTGCTTCTTGCTCCTGTTGTAGATGATAAACTGCTTAGTGGCAGTGCCTTTCGTAGTCATCACCGTGTCGAATTTCACCGTATCCACCGAGAAAGTGAGCAAATCGGAGGGGTCGGTAGTGAACGAGTCGTCGATGCAACTGCCCAAGCCCAAAGCGCAAACTATGGCCATGGCTATGATATGTAGTATCTTTTTCATTCTAATATTGATAATAATGCCTTATTAATAAAGAACGTGAAGCAGGAATAATTATTACATTCTGTGATAAAAAATGTGGACGACTTTTTTGTCAATCCATCTAAAAGATATATCTTTGTGTAAAATAAAATAGGAGAATGATAGTAAACATTATTAATCTTAAACTTAAACATATATGAAAAGAAAAATTTTCGCGATTTTACCATTTTTACTTTGTGTGACAAGTGTGCATGCTGCTGTGGGTCAGGCTGTGATAGATGGCATGAATTATGCGCTTAGTACCGATGGCGAAGTCAGAACAGCCACACTGTTGGCGGGAGACAAGAAATACGCAGGCCGCGTGGTGATACCAAGCATTGTCACTTTTGCAGGCGATCAGTATAAAGTGACTGCTGTCGGTAACGAGGCTTTCAAAGAGTGCACCGGTTTAAAGTCGATAACTTTTAGCGATAATGTGACCACCATTGGCGATGCTGCATTCGAGGGTTGCACTAAAATAACGGAATTGGTTTTGCCGCAAGGTCTCACTTCAATTGGAGCTTATGCCTTCTGCTATTGTTTTGGATTGAAAACTATCGACATACCCAACTCTGTGACTAACTTAGGAGATTGCTGCTTTATCCAATGCATGAACATCACTTCACTGAAGATAGGAAGCGGTGTTAGCACTATTCCTTCATACGCATTTGCACTATGCAACAGTTTGACCAGCGTGGTGATACCAAAAAATGTGAACTTGATAAAAAATTACGCTTTTGCGGACTGTATCAAGTTGGCTTCTGTCACAATTCTTTCAGATGCAATATCTATTACTGGAGCAAATGTGTTTCAGAATTGTTCTGCTCTCGATTCGCTGGTATTTGGTGAAAGTGTAAACACTATCCGGAGCAGTTCGTTTACTCTTGGCAATCGAACTAATGTGATAAGCCTCGCCAAGTATCCGCCAGTGTGTGAAGGCGACACCTCGCCATTTGCAGGCGTGAGCCCTTACTGTGTGCTTTATGTGCCAAAAGGCCGTGCCGCCGACTATCGCATGGCGAAAGGTTGGGCAGGGCAGTTTCGCGCTGTTGACGAAATGAACGACTCCAGCCATTTTGCCAATTATGATGTGAATGGTGATGGGGTAGTGGATATCGCAGACGCCACGGCAGTCATCGAATGCATATTAGGCAAGTAGCCAACCCACTTACTAACCCCAAATGGTCCGTAAATGGGTCTGTTACGGGTCTGTTGCGGGTCTGAAAAAACACCTATTTAATTCATTATCAGAAAAAAACACCTATTTAATCCATTAAAAATCCATTAACACCGATTTTTATTATTTATTTTAATTCGGTGAAAATCGGGTTTTAATGGATTAAATAGGTGTGAAAAATCGCATTAAAATGGATAAAATGTAAATGGATAAAATCGGGTTTTAATGGATAAAATAGGTGTGAAAGATCGCATTGAATTCGGTGTTTCTCACACCCAGTGTCCAGTAGATTACCAACAGACAAAGCCATCGTCTTAACTTCTTTAACTTCTTAACTCCTTAACTTCTAATCTAATTTCTTGATAGAATATTCTCCTGCTTGTGGGTAAATTTCATTTTTTTTTGTATATTTGTAGTGTAATATGCCTATTTGTGCGCTAACAGATTGGGCGTATGGTTTTATAAAGACAATAAACATTTAAAACTTAAAGAGTTAAATGAAATCTGATAGCTTAATTATTATTCCAACCTACAACGAAAAGGAGAATATAAGCAACATTATCCACGTGGTTACCAATATGCCAGAGCATCAATTCGATGTCTTGGTAATCGATGATAATAGCCCCGATGGCACCGCCGCTATTGTGGAAGGCATTATCGCCGAAATGCCTGGCCGTGTGCACTTGGTGAAGCGTGCCGGCAAACTCGGACTGGGCACCGCCTACATTGCTGGCTTCAAGTGGGCACTTGAGCACGATTACCAATACATCATTGAAATGGACGCCGACTTTTCGCACCGCCCCGAAGATTTGATTCCGTTGCAGCGTGCGTGCGCCGAAGAGGGTGCCGATGTGGCTGTGGGCTCGCGCTATGTGAATGGCGTGAATGTGGTGAACTGGCCTATGGGACGTGTACTGATGAGTTACTTCGCGTCGAAGTATGTGCGCATCGTCACCGGCATGAAGGTGCACGACACCACCGCAGGATTTGTGTGCTACCGTCGCGAGGTGCTTGAGGCGATGGACTTGGATATGGTGGAATTTAAGGGCTATGCTTTCCAAATCGAGATGAAGTTTACTGCTTACTGCATGGGCTTCAACGTGAAGGAAGTGTCGATCATATTCGTGAACCGTGTGCTGGGTACCAGCAAGATGAGTGGTGGTATCTTCAGCGAGGCTCTGTTTGGTGTGGTGAAACTGAAATGGAGTTCATGGTTCAATAAGAAGAAATTCACCCGTCGTGTAAAATGAGCAACCTTTATTCTGTAAACCTTGAGGCTGTGTCGGGGGGATATAACCCGTAACCGACACCATAACCGTAGGGACATGCTTATAAGCCGCCGAGTCATCGTACCGCTGTTTTTTGACATCGCAACGTGCCAAAGGCGTGCCTCTGCATGAACACGAAATCAATTTTTCCGGCACATCCTCATTAATTATTCCTTACCAACTATGAAAAAGATTGTTTACAATGGCACCGTTCTTAATGAGGGTCGCCGCTATTTAGGCTATGTAGTGATTAGCGATTCGCTCATCGCAGAGGTGGGTGAAGGTCGTCCGTCGAACTGTCTGTTAGACGAATGTGACGAGAAATTTGATGTGCAAGAGGCATTGATTCTGCCTGGTGCCATCGACGCGCATGTGCATTTCCGTGACCCCGGCATGACACACAAGGCCGACATCGCAAGCGAGAGCCGTGCCGCAGCCGCAGGGGGCGTTACTTCCGTGATGGATATGCCCAACTGCAAGCCAGCCACCGTCACTATCGCCGACCTTGAGGCGAAATACGCGAAGGCGGCTGAAAACAGCGTGGTGAACTATAGCGCTTACATTGGTGCCACCGATACCAATTTCGACGAACTCAAAAAAGTGGACTTCTCTAAGGTGTGTGGCATCAAGGCATTTCTCGGCACTTCCACCGGCGGAATGCTTTTGAGCGATGCCGAGGCTAAACGCAGGGTGTTTAGCGAGTTTGGCACGATTATTGCTGTACATAGCGAGGACGAGAGCATCATCAACGCCAATCGCGAGGCTCTGCTGAAGAAGATGGGCGGCGATGATTTGCCTCTGGGCTATCACAGCAAGGTGCGCTCGGCTGAGGCGTGCTACGAAAGCACCCGCCGTGCCGTGGATTTGGCTCGTGAGTGTGGCACCCGACTGCATGTGCTCCACATTTCCACCGCCAAGGAATTGTCGCTGTTCGACAGCGCGCCACTCGCCGTGAAGAAAGTCACTGCCGAGGCTTGCGTGGCTCATCTGCTCTTCACTGAGGCAGATGGCGCACGACTGGGCGCACGCATCAAGTGCAACCCATCGGTGAAAACGCCAGCCGACCGTGCTTCGCTCCGCAGGGCGCTGCGTGAGGGCGTGATTGACGTGATTTCCACCGACCATGCGCCCCACCTGCTCACAGAGAAGGAAGGCGGCTGCCTGAAAGCGGCTTCGGGAATGCCGATGGTGCAATTTTCGCTCGTGGCTATGCTGGAGTTGGCGCACCAAGGCATATTCACCCCCGAAATGGTGGTGGGCAAGATGTGCCATGCGCCCGCACTGCTCTACAGAGTGGACAAGCGCGGCTATTTGCGCCCCGGCTACAAGGCCGACATCGCCGTGGTGAAGGAAGTGCCTGAAGGACTCACCATCACCGATGCCGATGTGGTGTCGAAGTGTGGCTGGACTCCGCTCAACGGCTCCACCGTTCATCACCGGGTGGTGATGACGATGGTCAATGGCGAGGTGGCTTATGCCCACGGCAAGGTGAACGACTCCGTCCGTGGCGAACGCCTCACATTTAATAATTAAATATAGATGTCAATTTCAGAAAAATTCGGTTCGGGTAGTGTGGCTGGGCTTTCTCAAGTTCAGGTGGAAGAAAGCCGTGCAAAGCACGGTAGCAACACGCTCACACCGCCCGAACGCACTCCGGCTTGGAAGCAATTCCTAACCACATTCAACGACCCACTGATCATCATCTTGCTTGTGGCATTGATGCTGTCGGTGGGTATTGCTCTTTATGAACTGTTCTACATTCCGAGCAAGGGCTTTGAGGCACTACTTGAGCCGCTTGGCATTTTCTTCGCCATCATTCTTGCCACGCTGGTGGGATTTCTGGTGGAGTATAATGCCAATAAAAAGTTTGACGTGCTCAACAAAATCAACGACGATGTGCCGGTGAAGGTGGTGCGTGGCATGACCTTGGCTGAGGCTCGCCGAAAGGGCGTCATCATGCAAGTGCCACGCCGCGATGTGGTGGTGGGCGACATCGTGCTGGTGGAATCGGGCGAGAAAGTGCCTGCCGATGGCATTTTGCTTGAAAGCATGTCGCTGGGTGTGGACGAAAGTTCGTTCACTGGCGAATCAGTGATTTGCCACAAGTCGGTAGATACCGAAAATGCCAAAAGTTCGTCGGCTTACCCTGTCAACAAACTTTTGCGTGGCTCGAATGTGAAAGAGGGCTATGGCGTGATGCGTGTGGAGGCTGTGGGCGATGCCACGGAATACGGCAGCATCTACAAAGACGCAAAAATCGAGCACGATACCGAAACGCCGCTCATGCGCCAGTTCAACAAGTTGGGCAAACTCATTGCCCGCTGTAGTTTCGTGGCTGGTGCCGCCATTATCGTGGGGCGTGTGATAGTGTATGGCGTGGCAGAGAACTGGTCGTTCGAGTTGCTGCCCACTATTGAATATTTCGTGGAGACGGTGATGCTTGCCGTCACGCTCATTGTGGTGAGTGTGCCGGAGGGGCTTCCGATGAGCGTGACGCTCTCGCTGGCGCTGAGTATGCACCGTATGCTCCAAAACCAGAACCTGGTGCGCAAGATGCATGCTTGCGAAACGATGGGTGCCACCACGGTGATTTGCACCGACAAGACCGGCACGCTCACGCAAAATCAGATGCGTGTGTTCCGTATGCATTTCTATGGACTTGAGGGCGGCGACGCGCTATCCGATTCGCTGCAGAGCCACATCGCGGCTTGCGCTTTGGCTTGCAATTCCACCGCCTACCTCGATTGCAGCGATGCGGCTAAGGCGCAGCTCATTGGCAATCCCACCGAGGGTGCTTTGCTCCTGTGGTTGAGGGATAAGGGCGTGGACTACGCTTCGCTGAGGGAGAGTTGCCCAGTGGAGGTGCAGTTGCCTTTCTCCACCGAAAACAAGTATATGGCCACTGTGGTGTCGTGCGCCGCTTTGGGTGGCAAGCGTCTGCTGCTGGTGAAGGGCGCAAGCGAGATTATACGCGCCTACTGCAAGAATGTGGAAGGCGGCATCGATTTCAACGACATTCTTTCCGAACTCCAAAACTATCAGAATAAGGCGATGCGCACCTTGGGCTTTGCCTACCGTGTGCTTGCCGACGATGAGCCTTGCCCCATCACCGAGGGCGCAGCCAACCTCGGCGGCTTGACCTTTATGGGCATTGTGGCTATCAGCGACCCTGTGCGCGACGATGTGCCACACGCCATAGGCACCTGCATCGACGCTGGCATACAAATCAAGATTGTGACCGGCGATACCCCAGGCACAGCCAAGGAAATAGGCCGACAGGTGGGCTTGTGGACTGAAACTGAAAACGATTCGCACCTGATTCTCGGTGAGGAATTTGCTGCACTGCCCGACGACGAGGCTGCCCGACGCGCCGAGGAAATCAAAATCATGTCGCGCGCTCGCCCTGCCGATAAGGCTCGCCTTGTGTCGCTGCTCCAGAAGCAGAACGAGGTGGTGGCGGTGACTGGCGACGGCACCAACGATGCCCCTGCGCTCAATGCCGCACAAGTGGGACTTTCGATGGGCGATGGTACAGCCGTGGCAAAGGAGGCAAGCGACATCACCATTATCGACAATTCGTTCACCAGCATCGCCAAGGCGGTGATGTGGGGACGCTCGCTCTATAAGAATATCCAGCGCTTTATCGTGTTCCAACTTACGGTGAACGTGGCGGCTTGTCTGCTCGTGGGCATCGTGTCGTTTATCAGCGAGAAGCAACCTGCGCTCACCGTTACACAAATGCTGTGGGTGAACCTGATTATGGACACCTTCGCCGCACTGGCGCTGGCTTCGCTACCGCCGAGTGTGGAGGTGATGCGCGACAAGCCTCGTGGCAATAAGGCAAACATCATCACGCGCAGCATGGGCAAGTTTGTGATTGGTGTGGGCGTGCTATTTGCCGTGGCTATGATAAGCCTGTTTGTGCATTTTCTGCTCAATAACGTGGGCGAAGGCGGACGAATGTTGCAGAGTGCCATTTCGATGGAGGAACGCACCATCATCTTCACGGTGTTTGTGTTTATGCAGTTCTGGAATCTGTTCAATGCCAAGTCGTTCGGTAGCGGACACTCCGCATTCCACAACATCAAGGGCAGCGGTTTGTTCTTTACCGTGGCTTTGGTGATACTCGTGGTGCAAATTCTGATTGTGGAATTTGGCGGCTTGATGTTCCAAGTCACTCCACTTCCGCTCACCACCATTCTGTGGTGCCTGTTGTGCACAATGCCTATCATGCTTGTGGGCGAGGTGTACCATTTGTTGAAAAAAATCAAAAAATAAAATATAAATATGCGTGCTTTCAAAACCTTATTCTGTATGATAGCCATCTGTATGGCTTTTGCGGTGTGCGCACAGCAGAACGAGAATGTACCGCCTGTTCGCCATTCCCGAATTGGCGATGTGGCGAAGTCGGCTGATGGCTCTATCATGCTGAAAGTGGTGGGGCAGAAGTTGAACTACGGCGGCGTGAAGCCAGAGTTGTGCGACACCGATGTGTGGTCGCCCAAGTCGGTGCATTTTCACCCCAACGGTAAGAAATACTACATCAATTCGCTGGAGGGCTGCCGCACGATGGTGTATGATGCACGCACCAACAAGAAATTGGCGGTGATTCATCATAAGTTCACCCCCGCCAACGCCTATCTTTGGGCGAAGGAGAGTGGATTTTTCCCTTTCCACCACTATACGAATAAGAAGAACCTCAACACCTTCTGGGGCAGACCGGTGGAGAGCACTTTTTCGCACCGTGGCCGCTACCTGTGGATTCCCTACTATCGCCGCAGTTACGACATCAATGCGCAAGACCCCTCTGCCATTTCGGTGATTGACACGCGCACCGATTCCATCATTAAGGTGTTTGAAACCGGACCGCTCCCCAAGATGGTGGCTACCACCCACAGTGGCAAGTACCTTGCCGTTACGCACTGGGGCGACAATACGGTGGGCATTCTCGACATTTCGAGCCCGAACCCCGACGATTGGCACTATGTGAAGTGTGTGGTGGTGGATTATCAACTCAAACTCAATTTGAGTATGACCACAAAGGTGGACCGCGACTGCAATAGCGGCTATCTGCTGCGTGGCACGGTGTTCACCCCCGACGACCATTATATGCTCATCGCCTGTATGGGCGGTGGTGGCGGCATTGCCGTGATTGATATGCAGAAAATGCAGTATGTGGGCAGGCTCACGGGTGTGTCGAATGCTCGTCACCTGGTGGTGAAGAATGGCTATCTCTACGCCAGCCTGAATGCGGCGGGCATCGTTCAGCGACTGCCGCTCACCAAGGTGGAGGCAGCCATTAAGGCGATGAAAGGCAAAACCGCCCCTATCAGCGGTTGGCAAACTTGTAAGGTGGGCGGTGGCGCACGCACCATTTCGCTCTCGCCAAGTGGCAATTTCGCCTTCGCGGCGTGCAACAGTGCCAGCCAACTTTGCGTGGTCGATACTCGCACTATGAAGCAGGTGGCGACACTCACCATCGATTCCTACCCTGTGGGGCTTGACATCTCTGCCGATGGGCGTTTTGTGGTGCTCACTTCGCAGGGGCGCAGAGGCCACGGTGGCAATGCCGTGAATCTGGTGGAAGTGACGTATAAGGAGAAGGAACCCACCTCGGCGCTCATCGACGAGCAGAAAGAGGAGGAAGATGCCGCAGCGGCAAAAGTAGCCCAAGAGCAGGAGCAAGCCGAGGCGCAGTCGGGCATTGATAGGTGGTATATCGGTGTGGCTGTGGGCATCATTTTGGGGATGCTGGCAGTGGCGTTCTTTCGTGGTCGTAAAAAATAGTAAAACAGAAGATTAATAATTAATGGCAAAATATTTTATCATAGCAGGTGAGGCAAGTGGCGACATACACGGCGCAAGCCTGATTCGTGCACTCAAGCAGGAAGATGCCGAAGCGCAATTTCAGTTTCTCGGCGGCGATATGATGGCTGAGGCCGCTGGCGTGAAGCCGCTTATCCATTACCGCGATATGGCATACATGGGGTTTGTGGAGGTGCTGAAGCATCTGCCCACCATTCTCGGTTTTATGGCCACGGCTAAGAAGGCGATAATGGACAATAGACCCGATGCCGTGATTCTTATCGACTATCCGTCGTTTAACCTGAAAATTGCGAAATTCGCTCACGATAAGGGCATTCCTTGCTTCTATTTCATTTCGCCCAAGGTGTGGGTGTGGAAGGAGTATCGCGTGAAGCAAATTAAGCGTTACATTGCGCGCCTGTTCTCCATTCTGCCTTTCGAAACGGCATTTTTCCGAAAGCACGATTACGAGGTGGAATATGTGGGCAACCCCTCTGTGAAGGAAATCGACGAGGCGGCGCAGCAGTTCACTCATTTTTCCACTTTCGTTGCCGACAATGGGCTCGACGACGAGAAACCCATTATTGCCATAGTGCCGGGCTCCCGACGCAAGGAGATTCGCGACAATTTGCCCACCATGGTCGAGGCGGCGCTTCGTCACCCCGACTACCAACTCGTGATAGCAGGTGCGCCAAGCATCAGCCAGCATCTTTACGACGAGGTGCTTGAGCCGCTGGGCGTTCAGGTGCCGGTGCTTCACGGCAAATCGTTTGAATTGGTGCATCATGCCCGCGTGGCACTCGTCACCAGTGGCACCGCCACACTCGAAACAGCCATTTTGGGCACACCGCAAATAGCCTGCTACCGCATGAACGGCAGCAAGTTTATCTATAAGTTCTATCGCCGATTGCTCAAGGGCAAATATGTTACGCTCCCCAATCTCGTGACCGATGAGCCTATCATTCCCGAATTGCTGCTGCATTTCTGTTCGGCAGATACCGTTGATAGCCACCTCACGGCTCTCTTGGCTGATTCAGCCGAGCGCAAACAGATGCTCGATGGCTACAGTCGAATGAGGCAAATTCTCACCAATAAGGATTGCACCACCTGCACGGCAAAAGGCATTGTGGAATATTTGAAAAAGCAGAAATGAAACGACCAAACCACTCCGAAATAGCAGATTTTCTCGAAACTTGCATTGTGCCGCTCTACGACGGCTTCGATGCAGGGCATCAGCGCGACCACGCCCATGCTGTGATGCGCACAAGTCACAAACTGGCGCAGTATTATCCCGAAGTGGATGAAACCATGCTGCTGGTGGCTGCCGCCTACCACGATGTGGGCTTGGCAAAGGGGCGTGAGCACCACCACACCGACAGTGCCATATTTATGCGTGCCGACGAGCGTTTGCGCCAATGGTTTACCGACGATGAAATCAATCTCATGGCAGATGCCGCCGAGGATCATCGCGCTTCGAGCAAACATGCGCCACGCACCATCTATGGGCGTATTGTGGCAGAGTCCGACCGCCAAATCATTCCCGAAACGGTGATTCTACGCTGTATGCAATACACTCGCAGTCACTTCTCCGACCTCGACGAGGAAGGCGAATGGAATAGGATGGTGGAGCATCTCCAAAATAAATATGCCGAAGGAGGCTATCTCCAACTGTGGATTCCGGAGAGCGACAACGCCCAACGCCTTGCCTATCTCCGCACCATCATCGCCGACAAGCCTCGCCTCCGCCAAATCTTCCTCCGCCTCCTCCCCACCCTCTAATCCCCCCCTCATCCCCTTTGCCTCACACAGATTCCACAGATCTCACTGATTTCTTTGTGGGTGGAAAATCTCACGGAGGTGGGTGAAAAGGTCGTGTGGGGCGTGTCCGATTACTCCGATTACTCCGATTACTCCGAGTGCTCTGAGTGCTCTGAGTGCTCTGATTACTCCGAGTGCTCCAATTTCCAAGGCTCACACAGATTCAACGAGATTCAACAAGAATATTATTTGTGAAAATTTGTGCTAATTCGTGGCTAAAAATCCCCATAACAAAATATTCGTGTGATTCGTGGAATTTGTGGTTTTAAAGTCAGCCACAAATTTTCACGAATTATTTTTGGGCAAAATGGCCTGTTTCTCAATAATTTTGCATACCTTTGCCTATATACGTTTAAAAAAACCTTCGTGTCATGACAACCAGTACTCCACATCGCCACACCAAAAAACGGCTAATTAAAACCGTTGGGGCGCACACGCCGTGCTCCTGTGGCTATATGCAGGGTGGGGAACTGTATTTTTACATCAAGGACTATCAGGGCAATGTGCACGTGGTGCTCAATCAAGCTAACCAACCAGTGGAGGTGAACAGTTATTATCCCTATGGTGGCTTAATGGCAGCCACCACCACCGAAGGTGCCCAGCCCTACAAATACGGCACCAAGGAACTCGACCGAGAGAATGGCCTCGACCTCTACGACAGCAAAGCTCGCATGTATGACCCCACTATTGGTCGCACCCCCACCCAGGACCCCATGGCCGAGAAATACTACAGCATGAGCCCCTACCTCTGGTGCGCCGGAAATCCTATCACCTTCGCCGACCCCAATGGGAAAGAAGTTGATGTTATTTGGCTTTTACGAATAGACCAATCATGTAATACGAATTATTCACAACAATTTATTTCGGAATTGAATTCAATCACCAGATTAAGTTTATATATTGACAAAGAAGGAAAATTAAAGTATAATATAAAAGAAACAGGAGAAGTGGAAATTAAAGCAACTAATAAAGGGCAAGGAAGCCAAACTGCAAGAAACCACTTGAAAAGCCTAATTGACAATAAAGAAACTGTAACAGTTGAAGGAGGAAAAGAATCCTGCACGAGAAGGAATACTGTCGCTTTAAATTTACACCAAATAGCTTCTTTTGTTAACGGTTCAAATAACGTTAGTAACCTCACTTTAGGATTAGGCATGGTGTTCCTTCATGAGTCATTTCATACAGAAGCCGGAGGTGGTTTACATGATGACGGTTCTCCATTCTGTACAGGGAGCGTTGTGGATAAAATGAATACAATAAGGGAGGAAATGAATAAAAATGGATATGATTTTGGTAAAAGGATGAGTTATCCTTCTATTTTGCTTCCAAATGGTCAAAACGTAATACCTTTTGACAACAAATCTTTTGAACTTTTACGACAAGGTTTTCCTCCAACGCCTTCAAGTAAGTTTATCTCTTTCTGAATTTCTAAAGCCTCGAAATATGAAGAAAAATATTTTTTTATTGCTGTTAGTGCTGGCTATTTCGGCATTTCGAGTAAATTGTCAAACAAGCCTTCATTCAAAAATGTATAAAGCAGCATTGAAATGCATTGTGGATAGCATGCACTTCTCTGAAGAGGAATACTATGTTTCGGACTCCATATATGATATAAGCGTTTTGAATTCTTTTACTCCCAAGAATATAGAGAGTTTCCCAATAGAGAAAGAAATTTTAAATCGTTTGCTAGATTTCGACAGGCTGTATGTGAAGTGTGATATTCACAAGCCCCAGTATTCGTTGTTTTTGAAGACTTTAAACAAGGGGATTGACTCTACCAAGACCCAGTTTGCAATTTATTTCTCATATATAGAAGAAACTGTACTGTACGCGCAAGTCCTTAAAATTCATAGAGAAAGGGCGTTATCCCTTTCTAATTACGATATCAATAACTTTTATACGGTGTGCCGTTTTAATGAAAGTAAGTTTTTTCGTTTCTTTTTTGATGAGGATGGCAGTTTCAAGCACATTTATACTGCTAAGATTATCTTTGATTGACCTAAATAAGCCATAGTGTCGGTGAGGCGTTGGACTTTTCGGTGGTGGGGATTTTGAGGAGTGGGCTATATTCAGTATTTCTGCACATACCAAAGGGACGGTTCTTCTGGCGGTTTTCAATGCGTTGATACATTGGTGTTTGTGCTGAAACATGCCGAAGGCATGTCCCTTCGTTGTGATGCGCCATTGTGGCTGGCATGAATCATCGCATATTATCAAGGCTCACACGGATTCAACGAGATTCAACAAGAAGATGGTTTGTGGGAATTTGTGTGAATTTGTGGCTGATTATTTAGAACACAGATTGCACGGATTATACGGATATGTGGGTTTGTTGAATCTGTGTGAGGGGTTTTGTTTGTTGAGGGGGGAGAGTAGCGGTTTTATGAATTTGTGGAATCTGTGGGAGTGGGGGTGTAGTCGGCGTGGATGCTTTCTGCCATGAGGCGGTAGATTTCTCTCATGCGCTCGTTGGTGAGCATGTTCATTTGTTTGTTCATCACATTCACGTCGTAGCGCACCATAGGACCGGTTTGTGCTTCCTTCGGCTGCATGGTTTGCACTTTGTTTGCTGTTTCGGCAATCAGTGGCAGAAACAGTTTGAAATCAAGGTTTTCCGCTTCCAGAATCTGCTCCGCCAAGCGGTAGCAGTGGTTGGTGAAATTGTTGGCAAACACCGCAGCCAAGTGCAGGCGTTCGCGCTTGTGTGAGTCGGCTTCCTGCACCGTGTCGCACACTTGTTGCGCCATCGTCTTAATCACCGCCATCGCCTCGCCATCTGAAGCCTCGATGAAGCATGGCACACTCCTGAAATTCACTTCGCGCGTTTTAGAGAACGTCTGCATAGGGTAGAACACGCCGTAATGCCGTGCCGCACCGTCGAGCACCGTCATCGGCACACTTCCAGCCGTGTGCAGCACCACGCCATTCTGCGCCACGCTGGCTATCTGCTTAACCACTGTGGCGATGGCATCGTCTTTCACGGCGATGATATACGCATCGGCATCAACCACCATATCCGAAACCGTACAGATAGCTTCGCAATCCAGCCTGTCGGCAAGCGTCAGCGCATGTGCCAATGTTCTGTCATACACTTGTGCCACTTCCATTCCTGCACCCTTCAATGCGAGTGAAAGATGTGTTGCCAAGTTTCCTGAACCTATGATAACTACTCTCATAACTCTTTAGTGGCGTGAAATATGCCTTTAAATTGAAGATGTGGCTCAACGGCGATTTCGTGTTTGCAATGGGGCATGATCTGCTTCGACATACCGCCAGTGGCAACAATTTTCACTGGCTGATTGCCGAACGAGGGCAGAATGTCGCTGATAATGCCGTCGATCATTGCCGCTGTGCCGTGTATGATGCCGCTTTGCATACACTCGATGGTGTTGCGGCCGATAATGTGTTTTGGCTTCTCGATATTGATGGTGGGGAGTTGCGAAGCCCTGCTGGTGAGCGCGCTCAGCGAGGTTTTCACGCCAGGGATAATCATGCCGCCAATGAAGCATTTATCCTCGTTCACCACGCCCACGGTGGTGGCTGTGCCCAGGTCGAACACAATCACCGGCGCACCGTAGCAAGCCACAGCGCCGATAGCATCTGCCACTCGGTCGTTGCCCAACTGTGTGGGCGATTCCACATCTATGTTGATTATGCGTTTGGCGTCGTGCACGCTGAAGAAGTGTGGAGCCTTGCCGATGACTGAAATCACCGCCTCGCTCAATTCCTCTTTCACCTCTGGCACCACCGAACTCACCACCACCGCCTCAATTTGCGAGGGCGTGATGCTTCGGGGCGTAAGTCCGCCGATGATTTCGTTGCGGAAAAAGTATTCCGTTCCGTTTTTCTGCGTTTTAAATCGCCAAGTGCTTTCAATGCTTCCGTCGGCTTTCGCAATCGCCATCACGGTGGTGGAGTTACCAATATCTACCAATAGACGCATGTGCTGATTATTTTTCTTTCTGAAGTTCTACGATGTGCGACAATATGAGGTCGGCTGTTTCCTCTTTTGTGCAGAGGGGCAGCGTTATCACCTCGGTTTCGGTGATGAGTGTCACTTGGTTGGTGTCCACGGCAAACCCTGTGGCACCACCGTCGGTGATGGTATTGGCGCAAATGATGTCGGCGTTTTTCTTGCTCAACTTCTTGCGCGAGTTCTCAATCAGGTTTTCCGTTTCCATTGAAAATCCCACAAGCATCTGACCCTCTTTTTTCTTCATTCCGAGCGTGTGGAGAATGTCGGTGGTGCGTGCCAATGGAATCGACAGTTCACCATCGCTCTTTTTCACCTTTTGCGCGGAATAGTGCGTGGGGGTGTAGTCGGCCACAGCGCTGCACATCACCACTATGTCGCTTGCCTCGCTTCTTGCTGCCACGGCTTCAGCCATGTCGGCGGCGCTTTTCACGTTCACCACGTCGATGCCGATAAATGGCTCAATGTTCACCGGACCCGACACGAGCGTAACGCTCGCGCCACGCATCACCGCCATTTTCGCCAAGGCATATCCCATTTTGCCACTTGAGTGGTTGGTGATATATCGCACAGGGTCGATAGCCTCTTGTGTGGGGCCTGCAGTGACAAGTATGCGCTTGCCCTGCAAGTCTTTTTCCTTGCCCACATGCAGCAGGATATGACTCATCAACACCTCTTCCGATGGCATTTTGCCACTTCCCACAGCGCCGCAGGCCAGTCGGCCCGATGCAGGGCTGATGATGTCGTAGCCGTAATGCTTGAGAGTGGCCAAATTGTCTTGGAGAATGGGGTTTTCCCACATGTTGGTGTTCATCGCTGGCGACACCAGTTTGGGTGCTTTTGTGGCAAACACGGTGGTGGTGAGCATATCGTCGCAAATGCCGTGTGCCAGTTTGCCTATCACATTGGCTGTGGCTGGCGCAATCAAAAATAGGTCGGCTTTCTGTGCGAGCGACACGTGCTCCACCTGAAACTCGAAGTTGCGGTCGAATGTGTCGATGAGGCATTTGTTGCCTGTGAGGGTTTCAAACGTGGTGGGGGTGATGAAGTTGCACGCATTGCGTGTCATAATCACGTGCACCGAAGCCCTTTGCTTCACCAGCATCGAAGCCAAGTTGGCAATCTTGTAGGCGGCAATGCTTCCCGTCACGCCCAGTACGATGGTTTTACCTTGTAGCATACTTTTGCGAGTGGATTATTGGTCGCACAGCAGTCCGTGCTTCTCGTAGTTGGCTTTTCGTGCAATCTTGTTGTCGTCGTCCACAAACACCACCATTGGCTTGTGCGTTTTGGCTTCCTCTGGGGTGAGGTTGGCGTAAGCCATGATAATCACCTTGTCGCCCACGCTCACGCATTTTGCGGCGGCTCCGTTCAGGCAGATGATGCCCGAACCAGGTTCGCCCGCTATGGTGTAGGTCTCGAATCGGTTGCCGTTTTCGATGTCCACAATCTGCACTTTCTCATATTCTAAAATGCCCGACTCTTGCAGCAAGGTAGAGTCGATGGTCACACTTCCCACATAGTTCAGATCGGCTTGTGTGACCACAGCACGGTGAATTTTTGCTTTTAAAAGAGTAATTTCCATGTGCTTTGCTTTATCCGATAATGAAGTTGTCGATGAGGCGTGTTTTGCCGATATACACGGCTATTGCCACGAGGGTTTCGCCGCTGATGGTGTCCACGCGCTGAATGTTTTCAAAATCCACCACTTCCACATAGTCGATACGTGCCAGTGGCTCGGTAGCGAGGTTCGCCTTGATGATTTCAATCACCTTTTTTGCGTCTTTTTCGCCATTTTCAATCGCTTCCTTACCCAATTTCAAACTCTTGGAGAGAATGAGCGCGGCTTGGCGCTCGGCTGGGCTGAGGTAGGTGTTGCGGCTCGATTTTGCCAGTCCGTCGGGTTCGCGAACGATAGGACATGGCACAATCTCGATGCCGAAATTAAGGTCGCGAACAAAGCGGCGAATAGTGGCCAACTGTTGAGCGTCTTTCTGACCGAAGTATGCACGGTCGGGGCGGACGATGTTGAACAGTTTGCCCACCACGGTGCAAACGCCACGGAAGTGAATGGGGCGAACAGCGCCACACAGCAGTTCGGTGGTTTCGGTGGTGTCGATGAATGAGGTGAAATGTGGTGGGTACATTTCGCTTGGCTCTGGGTTGAAGATGAGGTCGCCGCCTGTGGCTTCCACCAGTTGCATATCGCGGTTCAAATCGCGTGGATATGCCTCAAGGTCTTCGTTGGGGCCGAATTGGATTGGGTTTACAAACACCGATACCACGGTGCGGTCGTTTTGGCTAACTGATTTTGCAATCAAACTTTGGTGACCTTCATGAAGATAGCCCATGGTGGGAACCAAACCCACGCTGAGGCCTTCTTTTCTCCATGCGGCAATGATTTCTCTTGCCTCTTGAATTGTTTTTACAACTTTCATGTTGCTTCTGTAAATGTGTATATATTTATTAAAATATGATTTTCAATATAATTTCTCAAGCACTTCTTCGCTGATTTTGAAGGTGTTGCTTGGGGTGGGGAAGGTGCGGTTTTCGCACTCTGCCTTGTATTGCTTGAAGGCTTCGAGCATCACTTCGTGAAGATTGGCGTATTTTTTCACGAATTTCGGGGTGAAGCCGTCGGTGTAGCCCAGCATGTCTTGATACACGAGCACCTGACCATCGCAGCCATTACCTGCGCCGATGCCGATGGTCAATGCTGGCACGCTTTCCGTCACCTTCTTGGCAAGTGCGGCTGGCACACACTCAAGCGTGATGGCGAAAGCACCTGCCTCTGCCACTGCTTTTGCGTCGTCGATGAGGTGTTGAGCGGCTTCCACCGTCTTGCCCTGCACTTTGTAGCCGCCGAGCATGTTCACCGATTGTGGGGTGAGGCCGATATGCGCCACCACAGGTATTCCTGCCTCCACTATGGCTTTGATGCGGTCGGCATACACCGCACCGCCTTCCAGTTTCACGGCTTGGCAGTTGGTTTCCTTCATGATGCGCCCGGCGTTGCGCACTGCGTCGCTTACCGAGGTCTGATACGACATAAATGGCATATCCACCACCACGAAGGTGTTTTTTGCGCCACGGCACACGGCTTTACCGTGGTGGATCATATCCTCTACGGTCACAGCCAATGTGTTTTCGTAGCCGAGCATCACGTTGCCGAGCGAATCGCCCACGAGTATCATGTCGATACTGGCTTCGTCGATTGTGCATGCTGTGTGATAGTCGTAAGCGGTGAGCATACTCAATGGAGCACCACCCTTACGGCTCAATAAATCATATATTGATTTCTTCATTTCCTTTTTTCGTCTTACTATTTACAAATGCCTTTTGTGTAACAAGCCTACAAAGTTAGGTATTTATCATAAACTATGCAATTCTGTTTAACCCAAATCGGTCATTAGGGCTTGTGGTATTTCGGATTTTTAGAAGAATGAATTTTGTTTGTCTTTTAATGAGTGATAGCGAGCTATTACGAATTAAAAACGAGCAAAAGGCATCTTATAAAAACCGAAAGACCGCAAGAAGTAATCTAAAAAATCCTTTCACGTCCTAATGACCGATTTGGGTTTATATTTGTTCACAGTTAGCAATAAGTCTATTTCTCTCAAAAGACATTCTATTTGCCACGCATCAACTCGTCGTAATTCCGCTTCTCAGCACCCACGAACCGTGGTCGCTTGGCGTTGTATTTGTCGTTGATGAGGCTGCGCGAGGGGTTGAAATATGTGCACCGTATGCCTGCCAGTTCCAGCAGCAGGTGCGGCATATCGTCGGTTTCGAATGGGCGGTTTGCCGCGCGCTTGATTTTCTCCACCATGTCGGGGTGCAGCGCCTTGTATTTGTCGGAATACCATATCCACATTGGCACCTCGTACTCCGATTCGAGCATAGGGCGTGAGTAGTCGTTGTGGATGCGCCCAAGCGTCTTGCTGTCGTCGTACACGTTTTCGCCGTGGTCGCTCACAAACACCATCACCATATCCTTGTCCCTGAAGCGGTCGATAAGTGCGCCCATTATCGAGTCTTGATAGAGCGTGCTGTTGTCGTAGTCGGCAATCGATTGCTTTTGCTCTTGGTTCAGTCCCTTGCGGTGGGCGTAGTCTTTGATGGTGAAATGGGGGCGGTCTTCGGGATAGCCGTACATAAATTCCACATGCTGGCCGCGCACATGGAAAAGGATGAGGTTGCGCTCGGCTTGTTTTCGCATTTGTGCGTCAAGTTCGGGCAGAAGTCCTTCATCGAAGCGGTAATGTTGGTCGTTGTGGTAGTCAAGTATTATTCTCGTCACTTTCGGATTGGTGAGGAAGAATCCGCCTGTGCTGTTCCAAATTTCACTGTTGAAGCGTGTGAACTGGTTGGAGAGCAGGCTCACACGGTATTTCGCCAGTCGGAACAGTTGTGGCATCATTGGCACCGACGACCATGAGCCCTCTTGATCCACGCTGTGCATCGATAGCATTTCTTTCATCACATTTGATGTGAGGGTGTAGGGTGTAACTGCATTGCTGAATGCCACTAAGTTGCCTTTCTTCATTTCCACCATCATTCGTGGGGTGGTGGGTTTGTCGTAGCCGTAGATTTGGGCATGGCGCTTGATGTAACTTTCGCCAATCATCAGCACGATGTTACTCGCCTTGTAGTCGCAGCCCTCAATCCTCGTTCTTGCCGACACCTTTACCAGTTCGTCGCATTGCTTGGAGGTGAGTTCGTAGAGTCTGATGCCGTGCATCACTCGGCTCAATGGCGTGCACGCTCCGCAGCCGCCGGCTTGTTCGCCTTCGGTGAATCGCTTCTCAAATTCGCTCACCGATGTACTCGTCATCGAGTACCAGTAGCGTGGCTGCATCGAGATCCAACCGGTGCGCACATAGTAGAATGTGCCCACAGCCACTATCAGCACCACTTTCGCCACCATGGTGCAACGAGGGTATTGCGCCAATTTGCTGAACAGCGGCAGCAATGTGCCTTTCGCCCGAATCAGATACAGCACCGCCGCCACAGCCAATCCGAGAAGGAATGCAATGAGGTATCGGAGTGTGTAGGACTGAAGCACGAATCCGTGGAAAAACTCGCTCGATTCGCGTGGGTTGGTTTCCATCAGCAGTTGTATGGCTTGGTACGACAGCGGCAGGTTGAAGTGGTTCGATAGCCACACCTCCACCGTGCTCAGCAAGCCGAGCAGAATGATGAACACCCATTCCAGAGCCGTGCGCCATTTGTCTTTCTCCACCAGCGACAGGAGCAGCGAGAGGGTGAACAGTTCGGGAATCATGTATTTCATTTGCAGGATTACGCCTCCCAAACCGTATTTCAGAGGAATGTAAACAGCCATTACCGACAAGGTGAACGCCCACATTCGTGTTAGCGGACGTGCTAAAAAGTCGATAATGGCTGTTGCCGTTGTTTTAATTCCAATCATCTTCGTTGATTGAACGTAGTGTATCTTTATTTGGTGATTTCCACTTCCACAGTAGCAGGTGCAGATTCGTTGTTGCACTTATCCACTGCGGTCACGGCATACACATATTTGCCTTTAAGTGTGCCGTGGGTGTGGTAGCAGGTTTCGCCGGTGATTTTCACAATGGCTTCTGCCTTGTTGGTATCTACTGCCTCGCCCTTTTTGAAGCGATACACCACATAGCGAGCTGCCTTTTGCATTGCGTCGGTGGCTTTTGGGGCGTTCCAGCGCAGCACGGTTTCGCAGCAACTTGCCTGTGCCTTGAGTTTCTTCACTGCCTCTGGAGCCTTGTTGTCGAGCCAAGTATATACGGGTGGAAGCGCTTGTGTGGTCATGTACTTGCGTTTGAGCATGTCGCCCACGCCCTTGAAGTTGTTGGTCAAGGTGTAGCCTGGCCACCAAACCACGCCGTTCACGTTGTCGAGTTTGTGGAGCAGTTCCATCTTTTCGCCGAGTTGGTTGTCGATGGTGCTGTCGCGGGTGTCTTTATGTGTCATTACGTTGGCCACCGAAAAACCGTAGTACATGCCACGGCCGTATGCTTCGCCGTTCCACCAGGGCATCAACTTTTCACCGCTTGCTCTTGGGTGTTCCTGTTCCCAGTAGAGTTGAGGCACCATGTAATCTACCCAACCTTCCTTGGTCCACTTGGGGCAGTCGGCGTAAAGTGCGTCGTAGCATTCCAAACCGTGGGTTTCGCTACCGCGAGCGTCGGTTTTCTTGTTGCGCCAGATGCCGAATGGGCTGATACCAAGTTGCACCCAAGGCTTCACCTCTTGCAGGGTGTTGTGAAGTTGTTCGATGAGCAAGTCCACATTGTGGCGGCGCCAGTCGCCTTTGTCGGTCCAACCTTCAGCCTTTCCGTATTTCTCCCACGATGCGCTGTCGGGAAATTCTGCGCCAGACACTGGGTAAGGGTAGAAGTAGTCGTCCATATGAATGGCGTCCACATCGTAGCGGTTGATGATGTCGCGCACCACCACGTCGATGAAGTTGCGACTTTCGGGCAAAGCAGGGTCGAAGTAAATCTTGCCGTCGGCATATTTCACAAACCACTCAGGGTGCTGATAGTAAATGTGTCCCTGTGCAGGTTTGTCGTCCTTTCCGCTGGTCACGCGGTATGGGTTAATCCAAGCGTGCAGTTCCATGCCGCGCTTGTGGGTTTCGTCGATCATAAATTGCAATGGATCCCACACTGGGGTTGGTGCCACGCCGGCAGTGCCGCTAATCCATTTGCTCCAAGGTTCGAGCTGGCTGGGATAGGCTGCATCGGCTTGTGGGCGGATTTGCCAGATAATGGCGTTCACGCCGTTGGCTTTAAGTTCGTTGAGTTGCCAAATGAGGTACTTTTGGGTCTCTTCAGGAGTCATTTTTGCGTATTGGCTCTGACCGATGATGTGGAGCCATGCGCCTCTGAACTCATGTTTCTTTGCATTTTGTGCCATGCTGCCAATTGCCGCCAAGGCAATCAACATGGCTGTGAATAGTTGTTTCATTCTTTTCATTTTATTAATTTTAATGCAAAATTACGACATCGTTAAATTTTCAGCAAATCTTTTTCTGTTATTCGGCTGAAATCTGTATTTTTGTGTGTTCATAAACAAACATCATCGAAAATGCTCACACAGAATCAAAAAATAGCTTTTACAAGTATTCTTATCGAAATGGCAAATGCCGACGGACTGATTGACGCACGCGAATGTGTGGCTGTCAAGAAAATTTTAAGCAGCCTTGGCGTTGAAAACGAAACTTTCTTGTTGGCGCGCGAAATTCCGTTGCCTTTGGCGATAGATGTGATGGAGAATGCTTCTACCGAAGGAAAAATCTTCCTCGCGAAAAAACTCGTTGAGGTAATTGATGCCGACGAAAAAGTGGCAGATACCGAACTCACGTTGCTTAACGCAGTGGCGCATCGCCTCAAAATAGATTCCCATTTCAAATAAATTCCCCAGACCGTCGTATCCCCTTAAAAAATCGCTCTATTATATAATGTGTAAAGCAAACTAATCTCAAACCACACATTTCCCCAAATTATTTCCATATTACCCTTGCATAAACACTCTTCCTTATCCTATCTTCGCTCCCATAAAGCCCAAAACGCAATATCCGACCTCCAAAATCTAATTTCTAACCTCTAATTTCTAATTTCTCACAAGGTGTTTCAGGTGTTTCAGGTGTTTCGGGTGTTTCAGGTGTTTCGCTGAAAAAGCCCGATTTGGCGTATGGCTCGAAAAACCGCGAAAAAAAAGTGAAAATTTTTCTTTCAGATTTTCAGTGAGTTATAAAAAAGTGTGAAATTTTTCTCCCGAAATATTTTGCTGGTATTGAAAAAAGCTATAACTTTGCACTCGCTTTTTAGGAGTAACACTCCGACACGGGAAGCGAGATCATTGAAATGTTGCAGTTTTTTGACAAGTAGTACAAGAGAACAAGATGGGACATAATTAGTCCCGTCGGTTCCTGAACGACAGGTACAGCATAAAGGCGAAAATGAATCATCGGCCGGGCCGGGACGAGAAATCAACTTAGGCGTCAAGCGTATTCAAAACATTTATTTCCGAGAAGAAGTAAAAATAAGATATACAACAACGAAGAGTTTGATCCTGGCTCAGGATGAACGCTAGCGACAGGCTTAACAC
>ERZ857629.595-NODE-595-length-48198-cov-5.979104_pt1 | contig 48198 bp, 36 predicted proteins | sample MGYA00519700_ERZ857629 | MGnify/ENA primary metagenome ERZ857629 (study PRJEB31778, sample SAMEA3449351) | human gut metagenome | biome: human gut; feature: human-associated habitat; material: faeces | place: United Kingdom | collected 2010/2012 ... | reverse complement strand
TGAAGATGCTGTACCGGGACAATGAGATCCTGATCTTCGACGAGCCCACCGCCGTCCTCACCCCGCAGGAGATCGACGAGCTGATGGAGATTATGCGCTCGTTCAAGGCTGAGGGCAAGTCCATCCTCTTCATCACCCACAAGCTGGCCGAGATCAAGGCGGTGGCGGACCGCTGCTCCGTGCTGCGCAAGGGAAAATACATGGGCACCGTGGAGGTGGCCGACACCTCCGTAGAGGAAATGTCCCGCCTGATGGTGGGCAGAGATGTGCAGCTGGTGACCGAAAAGCAGGACAAGGAGCCGGGCAAGGTGATCCTGAAGGTGGAGAACATGACGGTCCCCTCCAAGCTCCACAACAACAATGCCGTCAAGAACGTCAGCCTGGAGGTACGGGAGGGAGAGATCGTCTGCCTGGCCGGTATCGAGGGCAACGGCCAGACCGAGTTCGTCCATGCCCTGACCGGCCTGGAAAAAATGAGCAGCGGCAAGATCATTCTGAACGGCAAGGATGTGACCCACGCCTCCATCCGCCAGCGCAACGCCGTGGGCCTGTCCCATATCCCGGAGGACCGGCACAAGCATGGCCTGGTGCTGGACTATACCCTGGAAAACAATATGGTGCTCCAGCGCTTCCGGGAGCCGGAGTTCCAGCACCTGGGCTTTGTGCGCAGCAAAGCGGTGCGGGATTATTCCGACCGGCTGAGTGAGCAGTATGATGTACGCAGCGGCCAGGGCAGCGCCACCATCACCCGCAGCATGTCCGGCGGCAACCAGCAGAAGGCCATCGTCGCCCGGGAGATCGACCGGGAGCCCCAGCTGCTGATCGCCGTTCAGCCTACCCGCGGCTTGGACGTGGGCGCGATCGAATACATTCACAAGCAGATCATTGCTCAGCGGGACGCCGGGAAGGCGGTGCTGCTGGTCTCTTTGGAGCTGGACGAGGTAATGAACCTGTCCGACCGCATCCTCGTGATGTACGAGGGTGAGATCGTGGGCGAGTTTGACCCCAAGACCACCGATGTGCAGACCCTGGGCCTGTACATGGCCGGCGCCAAACGCGCAGAATAAGGAGGAGCTGCCATGCCAAAGAAAAATAATTCTCCCCGCCTGTCCTCCGGCGCCGCCGGCGGCGCCGCGTCGCTGCTGGCGTCCCTGGTGTGCGTGCTGGTGGGTCTGGTATTCGGCTTTATCGTGCTGCTGATTCTGGGCGGCATCACCATGAGCCAGAACGGCGACCAATTCACCTTCGGCAACCTGCTGAAGATTACCTGGGAGCAGGGCTTCAAGCCCATTGTCCAGGGCGGCTTCTATTCCAAGGCCAACATGATGGGCATGGCCGTCCGCATGGAGATTCTCCAGGCGGCCCCCCTGATTATGACCGGCCTTTCCGTGGCCTTTGCCTATAAGACGGGCCTTTTCAACATCGGCGCGGCTGGCCAGTATACCGTGGGCGCGTTCATGGCGCTGTACTCCGCCATCGTGCTGAAGCTGCCTTGGTGGGTGTGCCTGCTGGCGGCCGCACTGGGCGGCGCGGTGTGGGGCGCGATCCCCGGCATCTTCAAGGCGTTCCTGAACGTCAACGAGGTCATTACCGCCATCATGTTCAACTGGATCGGCCTGTACGCGGTAAACACCATGATCTACCAGGGCGGCACCGGCCCCATGTTCAACCTGAAAACCACCAAGACCTTTACCCTGAAGGAGTCCGCGCCCCAGGCACTGCTGCCCAGCTTCAATATCAGCGTGGGCGGCAAGGATTATTTCGGCAAGATGTTCCGGCCCACCATCGGCGTCTTTATTGCCATTGGCATTGCCATCCTGATCTGGATCATCATCAACAAGACCACCTTCGGCTACCAGCTGAAGGCCTGCGGCTTCAATAAAAACGCCGCCCGCTATGCCGGCATCAATGAAAAGACCAACATCGTCCTGTCCATGACCATTGCGGGCGCGCTGGCCGGTGTGGGCGCGGGGCTGTTCTATCTGTCCGGCAGCAAGGAGTGGGAGCCGCTGGTATCCACCATGCTTCCGGCCACGGGCTTCAACGGCATCTCCGTCGCGCTGCTGGCCTCGTCCAACCCCATCGGGTGTATCTTCTCGGCCATCTTCATCTCCCACATCACCGTGGGCGGCGGCTTTATGACGGCCAAGCTGTTCCCCAGTGAGGTTTCGGATATCATCTCCGGCGTGGTGATCTACCTGTGCGCGTTCAGCCTGCTGTTCAAGGGTGCCATTATGAAGCGCTTTTCCCGCAAGGCTGCCGCTGAGAAAAAGGAGGGCAAAACCTAATGTGGCTTCTTCTGAAATATACGCTGCTGTATGCCGCTGTGCTGACCCTGGTGGCCCTGGGCGGTATGTTCTCTGAGCGCTCCGGCGTCATCAATATCGCGCTGGAGGGGATCATGGTCATCGGCGGCCTGGTGGGCGTTGTGGCCATCAACCTGCTCAATGCCTGCGGCGCGCCGGTGTTCCTGGGCGTGATCGCGGCGGTGCTGGCCTCCGCTGTGGCGGGGCTGCTGTATTCGTCCCTGCTTGCCTTCTCCGCCATCAATCTGAAGGCAGATCAGACCATCGGCGGCACGGCGCTGAACCTGCTGGCCACGGCGCTGGCCATGGTCATCGCCAAGCGCATCAACGGCTCCGATTCCCCCAAGATCGTCTACTCCACCAACAGCAACAAGATTTTTAACAGCGCCAACTTTTCCTTCCAGGTGGGACCCCTGACGCTGAACTGGTTCCTGCTGGTCACGGTGATCGCTCTGGCGGCGGCCTGGTTCATCCTGTACCGCAGCCGCTTCGGCATGCGCCTGATGGCCTGCGGCGAGCATCCCCAGGCAGCGGACTCTGTGGGTATCAACGTGTATAAGATGCGCTGGGCCGGTGTGCTCATGTCCGGCGCGCTGGGCGGCATCGGCGGCATGGCCTACATTGTTCCCGCCGTGGGCGAATGGAACTTTGAAATGGGCGTGGCCGGTATGGGCTTCCTGGCCCTGGCGGTGATGATCTTCGGCCAGTGGAAGCCGCTGAACATTGCGGCGGCGGCGCTGTTTTTCGCGGTGTTCCGGGCCATGGCCAATATTTACGATTCCTTCGGCTTCCTGGCCCGGCTGGGCTGGCCCAAGGAGATCTACAACATGATGCCCTTCGTGGCATCCATGATCGTGCTGGCCTTTACCTCCAAGAGCTCCCGCGCCCCCAAGGCGGAGGGCGTCCCCTACGACAAGGGAAGCCGGTAAAACAGCCGGACAAAATCCGTTCATATGGTCTGCACTCTGCGTTTTGCGGAGTGCAGACTACTTTTTTACGTAAAAATACCACATTATTTTAAGAAAATCTTTAATTTCCACATTACTATTGACATTGACCGCAAAGTATACTATAATGGCACGAGTGTTTTGAAACGATGTTATGAAGAGAGGAAGAAGCATTGGATCGAAGAATTTTCATCCTGGTGCTGGCAGTGCTGACGCTGCTTTCCGGCTGCGGCAAAAGGGACCGGGATGTGGAGCGGTGGAGCACTGATTCCTCCGCCGGAATGACCTACGCCCGGTATAACGGCACCGAAAGCTACACGGTACGGCTGTCCCAGCCCGGTGCCATTGCGGTGGAGGTGACGACCCAGGCGGGCACGCTGCATCTGGAAATTGCCCAGCCGGGGCAGGAGCCGGTGTACACCGGCAACCTGACCGAGAGCGACGGCTTTACAGTCAATGTTCAGCCCGGTACCTATGCGGTCACCGTCCGTGGAGAGGATCATGCGGGCGGCTTCCGGCTGAGCTGGCCGGCGGACGCGAATACGGAGGAGAGGGCATGAATATAAAACTGGTAAAGCTCACCCCGGCATACCGCCCCCAGCTGGAGGATATGATGGGGGAGTGGCTGGCTTCCGAGCAGAGTTTTTCGCCCTATGCCATTCGGAAAAACGATTATCACGACTTTGACCGTTACCTTTCCCAGCTGGAACGCACAAAGGAGGAATCCGGCAGGGTGCCGGATTCCGTGTTCTTCTGCCTGGATTTAGACCGGGATATTTTTGTGGGTGCGGTGAATATCCGCCATTATCTGAATGAAGACCTGCTTCAATGCGGCGGCCATATCGGCGATGGCATCCGCCCCAGCGAGCGCCGCAAGGGCTATGCCACCGCCATGATCCGCCTTGCCCTGGAGGAGTGCCGCAAGCTGGGCATCCCAAAGGTGCTTATGACCTGCGATAAGGATAACGTCGGCTCTGCCAAATCCATTATGAACAACGGCGGCGTCCTGGAAAATGAAGTGATAAACGAGGATGGTGTTTGGGAGCAGCGCTACTGGATCGATTTGGAGCGGATTCCATCCGTGACTACCGTCTATTTTGTCCGGCACTGCCAGTCGGAATTTTCCCACCGGGACGACCGCACCAGACCTCTGACCGCCTTGGGAATGGAGGACAGTGTGGCGGTTGCTCAGGTGCTGCGTGCTTTTCCCATTGATGCCTTCTATTGCAGCCCCTACCGCCGCAGTCTGGATACCATTGCGAAGGCAGCCCAGGCGCATGGCCTGCCCATCCGGACGGATGAGCGCCTGCGGGAGCGTCAGAGCGGCGAGGGCGGTAACTTCGGCCTGAAAGACGACGGCGATACCCCGCTGCGCAAACGCTGGCGGGATTTCGGCTGGTGCGAGCCGGGCGGAGAATCCTTGGGCGCGGTTCAGGAAAGAAACATCCAGGCTTTGCAGGAAATTCTTTCGGAAAGCAGGGGGAAGACCCTGGTGATCGGCACCCACGGCACAGCGATGAGCACCGTTCTGAATTACTACCGCCCATCCTTCGGCTGCGAGGATTTTTTGAGAATCGTGGACTGGATGCCCTATATCGTTCGGCTGACTTTTGACGGCCAAAGGCTGCTGACAAGCGAAGAAATATTCCATATTGACCGTCCGTATCAGAAGTGAGGAGAGAAATTATGCTGAAAATCAACCATTTTTCCAAGACCTACGGCGAAAAAAAGGCCGTGGACGATCTGACCCTGCACATCCGGCCCGGTGAAATTTACGGCTTCATCGGTCACAACGGCGCAGGCAAGACCACCACGCTGAAAAGCGTGGCAGGCATCATGCAGTTCGACAGCGGCGAGATCCTGATCGATGGCCTGTCCATCCAGGCAGACCCCATTGGCTGCAAGAAAAAGATGGCCTACATCCCGGATAATCCCGATCTGTATGAGTTTATGACCGGCATGCAGTACCTGAACTTCATCGGTGATGTGTTCGGCATCCCGGCCAAGGAGCGCACCCAGCGGATCAAGGAGCTGGCCGATGCCTTTGAGATTACCGGCGATCTGAACCAGTCCATCAGCGCTTATTCCCACGGCATGAAGCAGAAGCTGGCCATTATCTCCGCCTGGATCCACCAGCCGCAGCTGATTTTGATGGATGAGCCCTTCGTGGGCCTTGACCCCAAGGCCGCCCATACCCTCAAGGGCATGATGCGCCAGGTGTGCGACCGGGGCGGCGCGATCTTCTTCTCCACCCATGTGCTGGAGGTGGCGGAGAAGCTGTGCGACAAGGTCGCCATCATCAAGGGCGGCAAGCTGATTCGCTCCGGCACCATGGAGGAAGTGAAGGGCGACACCAGTCTGGAATCCGTGTTCCTGGAGCTGGAGGGCTGAGCATGCTGAAGACCCTGATCAAAAAGCAGTTTATGGAGTGCTTCCGCTCCTATTTTGTCAATCCGAAAACCGGCAAGAGCAGAAGCAAGGGCGGCATTGCGGGCATGTTCATTTTCTTCGTTGCCATTATGCTGTTCCTGTGCGGCGTGTTCTTTGGCCTTGCCTTTATGATTGGAGACCAGCTCTTCCAGACGGGCATGGGCTGGCTCTATTATGTGCTGGTGGGCACGCTGGCGGTGGCCTTGGGTACCTTTGGCAGCGTGTTTAATACCTATGCCATGCTGTACCTGTCCAAGGATAATGATCTGCTGCTGTCCCTGCCCATTCCGCCGTCTAAAATTTTGATCACCCGAATGTCCATGGTGTATGGCCTGAGCCTGCTGTACAGCGGCAGCGTGTGGATCCCCTGCATTGTGTATGCCTGGATCTTTGGTACGGTGACGCCTGCGGCGGTGGTGTTCCAGGTGCTGCTGCTGTTCATCATTGCGCTGTTTGTCACCGTTGTCACCTGTGTGCTGGGCTGGGCCGTGGCGCTGGTGGCGACCAGGATCAAGAATAAGAGCTTCATTGTGGTGCTCGTCTCCCTGGTGTTCTTCGGCATTTATTATTATGTGTCCTTCAACATGGTGGGCATGATGGAAAAACTGCTGATGAACGCGGAAGCGGTGGGCCGGGGGATTCGCGTCTGGGCGAATATCCTGTATCAGCTGGGCATGGCCGCCGATGGCAGCGTCAGCTCCATGCTGATCTTCACTGGTACAACGCTGGTGCTCTTCGGCGTGTGCTTTGCCGTGCTGTCGCGCAGCTTCCTGCGCATTGCCACCAGGACCCAATCCGGCGGCAAGGCGGCGGGTAAGCTCTCCGTCAAGGCCGGGAGCGTCCGGGCGGCGCTGAACGGGCGGGAGCTGCGCCGCTTCACCAGCAGCCCCGTCTACATGCTCAATGGCGGCCTGGGTGTGGTGTTTATGCTGGTGCTGGCCGTGATCGGTGTCATCAAGCGTGATATGCTGACCCAGACGATCTCCAATCTTGGCGCTATGGCCCCCGAGATCGCGGGACTGGTCCCCCTGCTGGTGGTGCTTTCCGTCAGCTTCTGCGCGGGCATGGATATTATCACGCCTCCCTCGGTATCCCTGGAGGGGAAGAATCTATGGGTCGTCCGTTCTCTGCCCGTCAGCGGTAAAATGGTGCTGCGGGCGAAGCTGGGGTTGGGCCTTCGACTGAATCTGCTCCCCGCCGCCGTCTCAGCGGTGATCCTGAGCTGGTGTATCGGCCTGGGAGCGGTGCAGACGGTGCTGTGCGTCCTGCTGGTGGAAGCGATGGCGTGGTTCTTCTCCGCCTTCGGCCTGGTGATCGGCGTCCTGCGCCCCGATCTGCAGTGGACATCCGAATCGGTGCCCATCAAGCAGAGCATGAATGTGATGATCGCGGTCCTGCTGGCTTTTGTGCTGCCTCTGCTTGTGGCGGGCCTTGGGTACCTGACCCGGAATGTCATGGGCATGAATGCGTATCTTGCCGTCGCCGCCGCGGCGCTGGCGCTGGCCTGCCTTGCCATGGGCGTGTGGCTGGATACCAAGGGCGCGGCCAAATTTGAATCGCTGTGATTGCCTCTTGACAGCGGCGGAAAAATCGGGTATACTTCACCCCGTAATTTTATAGGACAGTTCGTGACCCTCCTGTCGATAAACAAAACTAGGCTTTTTCGGATGGGCGCATTGTATGCGCCCATCTGCTTTTGCGGTCACGGACGTGGCCGCAATTTTTTGTATCAGGAGAGACAATATGAAAAATCCCCGCTTTATCACCCATGCCGCCATCATTGCGGCGCTGTACACCGTGCTGACCTATGCCCAGTATCTGCTCTGGCCGGAATCCACCTCCATGGCCGTGCAGGTGCGCATCAGCGAGGCGCTGTGCGTGCTGGCGTTCTTCACCCCCGCCGCCGTGCCGGGGCTGACCCTGGGCTGCCTGCTGTTCAACCTGACCTATGCCGGGACCCTGCCCCTGGACTGGCTGGTGGGCACCCTGGCCACCCTGCTGGCAGTCGGGGGGATGTGGCTGACCCGCAAGGTCACCGTGAAGGGCTATCCCGTTGTGGGCATGCTGCTGCCCGCCCTGACCAACGCCCTGCTGGTGGGCTGGGAGCTGACCTATTACATCGGCGAAGCCAGCTTCTGGTACAACGCCGCCTTCGTCGCCCTGGGCGAGCTGATCGCCCTCCTGCTCCCCGGCACCGTCCTTTTCTGCGCCATCCGCGCCCGCAAGCTGGATAAGACCCTCTTTTCATTATGAGCGTTATCATAAGCGTGCCCCCTCGCTGCCCCCTTTGGGGGAAGTGGCGCGGAGCGGCAAAGGGGGTGCCGTTGGTATTTCTGAGCCGTTACCATTCATCGAACAACACCTCCTCAGTCAGCCCTTGCAGGCTGCCAGCTCCCCCATCGGGGAGCCGAGTCTGACCTCCCCTGAAAGGGGAGGAGGGCCGCGCGTAAGCGTGGCGGTGGGGTTTCGCGGTACGCAGAATACCATTTAGAATGAGTCAATGCGAATTCGTACAGTCCAAGACCAACATTCTGCGAATTCGCCTGGGGTTACATAAAGCGATGAGTGTCTGCTGCAACCCCTCAGTCAGCCCTATGGGCTGCCAGCTCCCCTTTCAGGGGAGCCAGGGCGCAATTCACCGAAAAAATCTATAAAAAACGCCAAAATTCCGTTGATAATCGGAAGAATGTATGCTATACTCACCCTGCATGGATATCTCCCGTAAAGTGAATATCAGCATCAGGATGAAGGAACCGTGTGAGAACCACGGACTGTAACGGCAACTGTAACGCGGAGCGACCCCCATTGTGCCACTGGGTAACCGGGAAGGCGGGGCAAGCGGTGAGGCGGAGTCAGGATATTTCGTCTGGTGATCATGTTTCCGATTAAAACGCTTTGTGTTCTGAAAATGCCGTCAGAGCAGCACGTTTGTGCTGCTCTTTTGTATTTTCCGGGAGAAGCGTTCAAGCGCCTTTGTGTGAGATCTCCATGAGGATTCCGGGCCTGCGTCCCCTCATGCAAAAACCGATGGGAGGGGAGAGGCCCACACAGGAGGCGTATTTTTTATGTCAACATTACGGACGAGAATCGTAGCGTTCCTGCTTGCGGTCTCCATGCTGGCGGGCTATGCGCTGCCCGCGGCGGCAGAGGAAGTTCAGCCGGGCGTGGAGATCGCTGCCGAGGTGGAGCCGACCGCCGCACCGGACCCCCAGCCTCAGCCTGAGCCGTTGGGGGAGACTCCCACGGAGGCTCCTACGGCAGCTCCCACGGAAGCCCCGACCGAGGCCCCCACGGAGCCGTCTGCGGTGACCACGGAGCCGGAGAATACCGAGCCGGAGGTCACGGAGCCTCAGGAGACCCAGTCCCCGGAGACCACGGAGCCCGAAGTCACCGAGCCGGAGGAAACGGAGCCGGAAGAGACCGAACCCGAGGTCACCGAGCCCGAAGAGACCGAGCCGGAGCGGGAGCTGGCCTACCCGGAACCCACGGTCTATTATGCCGCCCCGGTGGAGGAGCGCCTGGTCTACGGCATGAATATCGTGCACCCCGGCACCTATGACGGCTGCTGGGATTTCCCCATCAATTCCGTAACGGCGGTTCGCTATGGCGGCACGCTGTATGCCACCATGCACGTGGGCGTGGCGGCCGCTTACCGCTACCTGTACTTCGGCTCCAAGGCGGAGCTGGAGGCCCGGCTGGCCCAGGGCGGACCCTTCCCCGTGGTGGATGCCGTGGGCAACAACGGCGAGCTGCTGTTCCACTTCACCACCGGCGCGGCCGACAATTCCCGGCTGACCCTCTGCCTGGTGGCCGCGGATGACAGCCAGGAGCTGGGCTACCGGGTAGAGGAGCGGGAGCTGATTATCCCCGCCGTGCCGGAGGAGGCGATGGTCGCGCTCTTTGCCGCCGCCCCTGTCACCGCTTCGGTGATCGCCCCCGGTGCCTATGCCGCCGCCCCTAAGGACGCGCAGGAGCAGGAGACCTCCGGCCTGCTGGTGGCCGAGAAGGACCAGAGCACGGCCTGTGCCCAATTCAATATCACCTCCGCCGCAGCCCTTGCGGTGGACGGCACCGTTTACGTCACCCTCCGGATCGCTCCCCAGGAGGATAAGACCTATGCCTATTCCTACCTGTATCTGGACGATGCGGACAGCCTTACCGCTCTTATGGATGCCGGTGAGACGGTCACCGCCGTCCTGGGCGTGGAGAATAACGAGGACCCTGAGAACCCCTGCCGGGTCTACCACTTCACCCTGTCCGCCGGCAAGCTGGAGGAAACCAGCTACCGTGTCCCCGTCTGCCTGCTGAAGGATGACCTGACCGCGGAGGACGCCTACGCCCCCATGGACCTGATCGTCCCTACCCAGCTCCCCACCCCGGCCGCCCCCGCGCCTGCCGACGAAGCGCCCGCGCAAGAGGACGAGCCGGAAGGGCAGAACCAGGAGAACCAGGAGCAGGAGCAGGAGCAGGAAGATGCCACGCCCGAGGAGAAAGAGGACCCTGTTCCCACACCTGTGAATTATCCTGCCGCACCTGGAGAAGAGCAAACAGTAGATGGAATGATCGTCTCCTATCAGGGTCAGAGCAATCTTTATCCGATGTTCAAGGTTGCCTCTGCAACTGCCATAAAGGATGATAAGCAGATTTACGTAACTTTGAACGTATTGCGTACGAATGACAGCGGATTCACCTATTCCTACATGTATTTTGGGACATGTGGGGAGCTGACAGCTGCGATGGAAGCGGGCGGTCCGATCAGCGTTGTTAAGAGTGTAGACGGTACAGAAACGCAGAGCTATCATTTTACCCTACCGCTCAGTGCAGAGGGGACGCGTGTTCCTGTGTGCATTTTGAAGGGCGATATAACTGCGAAGAATGCCTATAACAGAAAAGAACTGGAGCTGATTGTTCCCAGTGGTATTGCCAAGGTGACTCCGACCCCTGCGCCTGTGGATTACCCTGCCGCACCTGGAGAAGAGCAAACAGTAGATGGAATGATCGTCTCCTATCAGGGTCAGAGCAATCTTTATCCGATGTTCAAGGTTGCCTCTGCAACTGCCATAAAGGATGATAAGCAGATTTACGTAACTTTGAACGTATTGCGTACGAATGACAGCGGATTCACCTATTCCTACATGTATTTTGGGACATGTGGGGAGCTGACAGCTGCGATGGAAGCGGGCGGTCCGATCAGCGTTGTTAAGAGTGTAGACGGTACAGAAACGCAGAGCTATCATTTTACCCTACCGCTCAGTGCAGAGGGGACGCGTGTTCCTGTGTGCATTTTGAAGGGCGATATAACTGCGAAGAATGCCTATAACAGAAAAGAACTGGAGCTGATTGTTCCCAGTGGTATTGCTGAGGTAAGTGAGGCAAGAGAGGACCCCGTTCCCACTCCCAAGACCTACTTTGCGGCCCCTGTGCCTGAGGGGGACATTGATGGCCTGGCGGTCGTGGATGAGGCGAATGTGGCCTGTGCTGATTTCAACGTTGACTCCGCTACCGGCATCAAGGTGAATGGTCAGCTGTATCTCACTGTCAATGTCAAACCGAACAGTGAGGGCGGCTTCCCCTATGACTACCTATACTTCGGCACCCTGGAGCAGCTGAAGGAGCAGCTGGACAAGGGCGGCGCGTTTGACGTGGTCGGCTACGCTGCCAATGGAGAAATGCGCAGCTACCACTTCACCCTGTCCGCTGACGAGCTGGATGACACCCGCCGTGTCCCTGTCTGCCTGCTGAAAGCGGATTTGAAGGCGGAGAATGCCTACAATACCACTGAGCTGGTACTGACCATCCCCGAGGGCATCGAGGAAAAGAACTCCGAAGCGGCTAAGGCCATCCCCACCCTGCCCGACGACCTGTCGGAGGCTGGGATCAAGGTCGTCAAGGCTGACGGCACGGAGTTCAAGATGTTCACTGCCGGAAAGACCGGCATGGTGATTGCGGGCGACAAGCTTCTGGTGCGCTTTGAAACTCCCAATCCCTCCTTTAGCCGCCTGTACTTTGGCAGCAAGGAAGACGGATTCAAGTCCCCCTATGTTCAGGGCAAGGAGACCGCAACCGGCGGCTGGGTGTTTGAATTTGAGCTGCCTGCTTCCTACCGAGGGGCGAATAACTCCATCTGCCTGGGCAAGCCCGACGGCACATGGTACACCGGCAAGGACCTGCTGATCTCCATCCCCGCTGACACCGGCGATACTGCTGTGGTAAGGGATGACGCCGGGATCATCATGGCCCCCACCAGCAGCTGGACGCAGGTGAGCTTTGTAATCGGCGAATCCAGCGCCATGCTCCTGAAGGACAGGATTTACATCACCATCACCGGCAAAATGGGGGGCACCGAGGCCGGTAAGACCGCCGCAAAGCTGTATCTGGGCAGCCGCAACGACGCTGACAAGAGCGGCTGCATCATCGGCACCGTGAACGAAGACGGCACCACCACTTTCAGCTTCTCCATCTCCGCCGACAAGCAGGGCACCAGCATTCTTGCGGTCGCGGGTTATGCCGATGGCAACTGGCATACCAATCAGGACTTCTTCCTGAATATCCCCAACTTCAACAGAGGCTTTGATTTCAGCTACTATACCGACGGCGTATATGATCTTTACGGCAATGCCTATGCCTACCTAGATAAGGTGGATAACAGAGGCCTTGCCGTGGACGATGGCTCTACCCTGACCGTTTCCGGCGATCAGATCACCATCAAGTGGGTCACCCGCGCCAGCGATACAGACAAGCTGTACTTCGGCAAGGTAAGCGATGACGCTGCGGCCCGTGAGGCCCAGGCAATCGCATCCACGGACGCCGGTACGCTGAATTGGAAGGTTTTCACCATTACCCTGCCCAAGAGTGACCTCAGCACCATGATCCCCTTTATGCGGCATTCTCCGCTGTGGTTCCAGGATACGAACGGTTGGCTTGAGAAGCAGGATTATCTGGTGCTGATGAATTGCCTGCCCCGGATCGGCGACCTTCCCGACGACACCGGCACCACCATTGATCCCGCGGGCATGAAGATGCTCTCCGGCGGCAGCGAAGTGGAGCAGATGTTCGTCATCACCGCATCCTCCGCTACCCTGAAGGGCAACACTATCACCTGTACCGTCACCGGCAGAACCGCAGGCAATAACAGCAGTAAGACTGCGGACAAGCTGTACCTGGGCGGCCGTTTTGATAAGGACAAGACTCCCTATATTACCGGCACTGTGAATGGCGATGGCACTACCACCTTTGTCTTTGATGTTTCCGCTGACAAGCAGGGCACCAGCATCCCCGTGGTGATCGGTCATACCGATGGCGGTTGGGATGCCACGCAGGACTATTTCCTGAACATCCCCAATTTTGACGGCAGCTTCGACCTGAGCTATTATACCGATGGCGTATATGACCTCTACGGCAACGCCTATGCGGAGTTGAGCCGGACAGAGAACAAGTCGTTCCCCGTGGACAAGGGCTCTACGCTGTCTATCTCCGGCGATAAGATCGTCATCAAATGGGTGTGCCGTTCCGGCTCCTATGACAAAGTGTACTTTGGTTTAGCTTCTGACGATGAAGCTACCCGCAATGCGGGAGCGGTGGCGTTCGAGGATTACGCGGGAGAGGCGACCTGGAAGGTTTACACGGTTACCCTGTCCAAGAGCGCCCTGAGCGCGCGCATCCCCTTCGCCCGCCATTCGACCAAGTGGTACACAGCCACCAATGGCTGGCTGACCACTCAGGATTATCTGGTCCTGGCCAACCGTCTGCCCAAGCTTTCCGACACCCCCGATATTCCCGTTGACCCCACCGATCCTACCGATCCTACTGACCCCGGTAAGAAGATTGAGGACGGTTATTATCAGGTGACCACCTCCTGCGACGCTGCCATGTTCAAGATCATTGACGCCAAGCTGAAGGTTGTCAATGGAGAGATGACGGCTGAACTGACCCTCAGCGGCACTGGCTACGACTACCTGTACGCCGGAACCGGCGCGCAGGCTGAGAACGATAAGGATAATTGGGCACCGTTCACTGAGAATGCGGATGGCAAGTACGTCTACACCGTGTCCGTTTCCGAACTGGACAAAGAGATTACCATTTCTTCTCACAGCGAGAAGAACAACAAATGGTATGACCGTACCGTTACCTTCCTGTCTGCCAGCCTGAAGAAGATCGGCGACGTTGATCCCACCGACCCGACGGACCCCACTGATCCGACGGAGCCTACCAGCCCCTCGGAGCCGGATACCAGCGGCTCTACCACCGCCGTGGACAATTCTACCGAACTGAGCGACGGCGATTACAAGCCCGATAGCTTCACTTTCAGCGGCGGTACGGGAAAGACGAAGATCGTCTGCGACAAGGTGATCGTCAAGGGCGGCAAGGCCTACGCGGTGATCCACTTCGAGAGCACCACCGGCAACCCCTCCGCCTATAAGTACGTCAAGGCCTCCGGCAATGTGTACTACCCCACGGCGGACGGCAAGTTCACCATCCCCGTGGCCCTGAACGCCAACAACCGCATCCTGGGCATGACCAGCAAGATGTCCGCTGCCCACGAGATCGAGTACACCATCTACATCCAGCTGAAGAAGGCCCAGTCCACCACACCCACCGATCCGACGACTCCCACCACGCCCACCGACCCGACCACGCCTACCAGCCCCTCGGAGCCGGATACCAGCGGCTCTACCTCCGCCGTGAACAGCAATACCACCCTGAAGGACGGCGAGTACAAGCCCGATGGCTTCACCTTCAGCGGCGGCAGCGGACGGGTAAAGATCGTTTGCGACAAGGTGGTCGTCAAGGGCGGCAAGGCCTATGCGGTGATCCACTTCGAGAGCACCACCGGCAATCCCTCCGCCTACAAGTACGTCAAGGCCTCCGGCAACACGTACTGGCCTGTGGAGGGCGGCAAGTTCATCATCCCTGTGGCCCTGAACGCCAACAACCGCATCCTGGGCATGACCAGCAAGATGTCCGCCGCCCATGAGATCGAGTACAGCATCTACGTCCAGCTGAAGAAGGCCCAGTCCACCACCTCCACGGGCAGCGGTGGCGGCGGCTCCCTGAGCACCGAGGAGGAAGAGAAGGACGATCCCAACTCCAAGCTGGACAAGACGGCCCCGGAGATTCTGGGCCTGGAGTTCAAGGAGAACATCAAGACCTCCGGCGCGCGCTACCTGAAGCTGTTCCAGTATGACCAGGGCGTGGTGCTGGCGGAGGTTGACCTGTGGCGCGACACCGTCCTGGATACCGATGAGGCGGTCCAGGCTCTGGCCCAGGCCGACAAGGAGGCCAAGGAGGCGGCCCAGTCCCAGACCATCCAGTCTGACGAGCCCGCGGACACCGCCCAGATCACCTCTGATTATGTGGCCGCCCAGTATCAGGGCGACATCCTCAAGTACCTGCTGGTCCCCGCCGGGATAGAGCTGCCTGCCGGACTGGAAAAGGACTATCTGATCGTCAGCGTTCCGGCATCCAACGTCTATCTGATGGATGAGACCCTGGCCGGGACCCTGGATCAGCTGGGCGCGCTGAAGAACGTAAGCGTGCTGCCTGAGGACTGCGAGGACGCGACCCTGTACGACATGCTGGAAAGCGGCGAGAAGCTGCCCGGCGGCACCTGGGAAAAGCCCGACTACCGCACCCTCATCAAGGAAAAGGTGGCCCTGGGCCTGATCGGTACCGAGCCTCTGCCCCTGAGCGAGCAGGCCCTGACCGAGCGCAAGGAAACCGTTCCCGAACGGGAGGAACTGACCGCCGTGGAGTACCGCGACCGCCTGACCAAGCTCACCGACCGCTTTGCCGTGCTGGATATCCCGCTGGTGGTGGACCGCTCCGCCGACGAGCCGGAGGCCAAGGGCCAGGCCGCATGGCTGAAGCTCTATGGGATCCTGTTCGGCAAGCAGGATGCGGCGGGCAAGCTCTATGACGCCGCCATTGCCAAGGAGGACAACGCATGAAAACGACTGTAAAACGCGTCACCGCGCTGCTGCTGGCCCTGGCCATGCAGCTGGCGCTGCTGGGCTTCGGCTGCCCCTCCGCCCTGGCGGAGAGAGTGCCCGAGCTCCCCGGCCTGACCTTCGAGGCGGAGACGGAGCTGGAATATGCCCAGTGCTTCCGCCTGTACCGCTACGAGGGGGGCTATACCCTCATCACCATTGAAAACGGTGGCGATTTCCTGGTCGTCCCCGAGGACGGCCAGGTCCCCGGCGGCCTGGACGACGGCATCACTGTCCTCCGGCAGCCGCTGGATCGGATCTATCTGGCCGCCACCTCCGCCATGTCCCTGTTCAACGCGGTGGACGCCCTGGATCACATCCGCCTCACCGGCACCAGAGCCTCCGGCTGGTACATCGACGCCGCCGTGGAGGCCCTGAACTCCGGCGCGATGCTCTTCTCCGGCAAGTACAGCGAGCCGGACTATGAGCTGATGATCGGCGAGGACTGCAACCTGGCCATCGAATCCACCATGATTTACCACACCCCCAAGGTCAAGGAAATGATCGAGGACTTGGGCATCCCCGTGCTGGTGGACCGCTCCAGCTATGAGCCCCATCCCCTGGGCCGTACCGAGTGGATCAAGCTCTATGCGGTGCTGGTGGACAAGGAGGACGAGGCCGCCGCCTTCTTCGACCAGCAGGCATCCGTGATCCGGGAGCTGGAGAATTTCGAGAACACCGGCAAGACCGTGGCCTTCTTCGCTGTCAACTCCGACGGCTCCGTGGTCATCCGCAAGCCCAGCGACTACATCCCCAAGATGATCGCCCTGGCCGGCGGCCGCTACGCCTTTGAGGACTTCGTCACCGATCAGGCCGCCACCTCCATCTCCATTACCATGGAGGACTTCTACGCCAAGGCCGTGGATGCCGACGTGCTGATCTACAATGCCTCCATCGCCGCCCCCATCTCCACCGTCGACGAGCTGCTGGCGCTGAACGAGCTGTTCACCGACTTCAAGGGCGTACAGGAGGGCAACGTGTGGTGCACCGGCAAGTCCTTCTATCAGGCCACGGATATCGTGGGCCAGATGATCCGGGATATCCACCTGGCGCTGACGGACGGCGACGAAAGTCAGATGACCTTCCTGACCCGGGTGGTCTAAGGTATGAAGAAAAGAAAAGATCCCATGATCTCCCAAGCCCCGGCGGAAGCCGGGGCTTATCGGGGGATCAATGCCCGCCGCCGGGCGCGGTACGCCTTGGTATTCGCACTGCTGGTGGCGGCGCTCTTTGCCATTACGGTGCTGAATATCAACATCGGCAATGTGCCCATCCCCATCCGCAAGATCATCCAGATCATTTTCACCAAAACCGGCACCACCACCGAGGTGAACATCATCTGGAAAATCCGCCTGCCCCGCATCCTGATGGCCGCGCTGCTGGGCGGCGCGCTGTCCCTGTCCGGCTTCCTGCTGCAAACCTTCTTTGAAAATCCCATCGCCGGTCCCTTCGTGCTGGGCATTTCCAGCAGCGCCAAGATGGTGGTGGCCTTTGCCATGATCTATTTCATGGAGTTGTTCGGCAGCGTCTCGTCCTATGCGCTGATCGGCGCGGCCTTTGTCGGCTCGCTGCTGTCGGTGGGATTTATCCTGCTGTTCTCCCGGCGCATCCGGGGCATGTCCACCCTGCTGGTGGCGGGCATCATGATCGGCTATATCTGTACGGCCATCACCGACTTCGTGGTCACCTTCGCGGCGGATTCCGACATCATCAACCTGCACAACTGGTCCAAGGGCAGCTTCTCCGGCATGAACTGGAGCAACGTGGGCGTGGCGGCCATTGTGGTGGGCGTCACCTCGCTGCTCACCTTCCTGATGGCCAAGCCCATCAGCGCCTATCAGCTGGGCGAAAGCTACGCCCAGAGCATGGGCGTGAACATCAAGGTGTTCCGTACGGCGCTGATCATGCTCTCCAGCATCCTCTCCGCCACGGTGACGGCCTTTGCCGGGCCCATCTCCTTTGTGGGCATTGCGGTGCCGTTCCTCATCAAGCGGTGCCTGAATACCTCCAAGCCCCTGGTGGTGATCCCTGCCACGTTCCTGGGCGGCGGCGTATTCTGTATGCTCTGCGATCTGATCGCCCGCACGGCCTTTGCCCCCACGGAGCTGAATATCAGCACAGTCACCTCCATCTTCGGCGCACCGGTGGTGATCTATATGATGCTGCGCCGGAAAGGCAGGCGGGAATAACATGGCGGAAACCTATTTTGAGACCCGCGGCCTGACCATCGGCTACCATGGCGTTCCCGTTATCCGGGACATCTCCCTGAAGATCCGAAAGGGGGAGATCGTCGCCCTGATCGGCCCCAACGGCGCGGGCAAATCCACCTTTTTGAAAACCGTGGCCCGCGATCTGCCCCCCATCTCCGGCCAGGTGCTGCTGGAGGGGAAGCCCATCCAGTCCTTTTCCTATAAGGCGCTGTCCCAGAAGCTGGCGGTGATCCTCACCGAGCGGATCAAGGTGGACCTGACCACCTGCCGGGACATTGTGGCCACCGGCCGCTACCCCTACACCGGCCGCCTGGGCGTCCTGCGCCCGGAGGATGAGCGGGCTGTGGACGAGGCAATGGACACCGTCCATGCCCTGGACCTGAGCGAGCGGGATTTCAGCGCCATCAGCGACGGCCAGCGCCAGCGCATTCTGCTGGCCCGCGCCATCTGCCAGGAGCCGGAGCTGATTTTGCTGGACGAGCCCACCTCCTTCCTGGATGTGCGGCACAAGCTGGACCTGCTCTCCATCCTCACCCGCATGGCCCGGAAGAAGAATATAACCGTCATCATGTCCCTTCATGAGATCGATCTGGCTGAGAAGGTGGCGGACAAGATTATCACCGTCAAGGGCGATACCCTGTTTGGCTGCGGTACACCGGGGGAGATCTTCGAGGAGGACCGCATCCGGCGGCTCTATGACATTGAAAACGGCTTCTTTGACCCCCTGTTTGGCAGCATTGAGCTGAAAAAGCCCACCGGCGATATCCCCCGGGTGTTTGTCCTGGCCGGGGCAGGGGAGGGGATCGGCGTCTACCGCAGCCTGCAGCGGGACAATATCCCCTTTGCCACCGGCATTTTGTATGACAACGATCTGGATCACCGCCTGGCCCGGCTCCTGGCCGCCCAGGTGATCGCCGTCCCCGCCTTTACCCCCATCGACCGGGCGGCCATCGACCGGGCGGCGGAGGTGATGGCCGGGTGTGAGCGGGTGATCCTGGCCGGGGAACGCTCCCGCATTCCCAACGCCCCGCTGCTGGAGCGGGCGAGAGAGCTGGGGCTGCCCATTGTCCAGTGGGCGGCGGAAAGGGCGGCGCTGTGATGCACAGACGCGGAACCTTTTATGCCGTGGGCGTCGGCCCCGGCGACCCGGAGCTGCTCACCCGCAAGGCGGTTGTCGCGCTGGAGGCATGCCCGGTGATCGCCGCCCCCAGAGTATCCTCCGGGGAGATGCTGGCGCTGAGAATCGCCTCCGGCGCGGTGCGCCTGGAGGGAAAGAAGATCATCCCTTTGGATTTCGGAATGTCCAAGGATAGAAGCGTCCGCGCCGCCGGGTATTGCGCCGCGGCGGACGTCATTGGAGAGCCGCTGGAGGCCGGGCTGGACGTGGCAATGGTGAACCTGGGCGACGTGTCCATCTACGCCACTGCCTATTACGTGCTGGATGAGCTGCGCCGCCGGGGCTTTGAAACCCGGATGATCCCCGGTGTTCCCAGCTTCTGCGCGGTAGCGGCAGCCCTGGGCAGGAGCCTGACGGAGCCGGATTCGCCTCTGCACATCATTCCCGCCGGGGCGGCGGATCTGGACGAGGCCCTGTCTCTGCCCGGAACCAAGGTGCTGATGAAATCCGGCCGCTCCATGCCCGCCACCGCCGCCGCTCTGGAGCGCTGTGGCCTGGCCGAGGAAAGCGCGATGGCCGCCGACTGCGGCCTGCCGACCCAGCAGCTTTTTCCCTCCATGAAGGACCTCCCCGAAAAAATCAGCTACTTTGCCACTGTCATCGTCCCTCCAAAGCGCTCATGACAAATATCCCCCCTGCCTCCTCAAAAGGGAGGGCAGGGGGATTTTATGCGGCCAAAGTTTTCTATTGACAAATGTGCCGTCAAAAAGTATAATTTCTAATATATATTTTATGCTATCGATTCGCGAAAGGAATGGATAAAAATGGCTCCACCGAATAAATTCACAAGGGAAGAAATGGTCCAGGCGGCGCTGCGGGTGGTGCAGGCCGGCGGGATCGACAGCCTGACGGCGAAGCGGCTGGCCCAGGAGCTGGGCACCTCCACCCAGCCGATCTTTACCTGCTTCGGCTCCATGGAGGGAGTACGGCAGGAGGTCCACCGGGCAGCAGTACGGCGCTATGACGAATATGCCGCCGCCGGGCTGGCGGAGCAGGTGCCGTTCTACGGCTTCGGAATGCAGTATCTGCGCTTTGCCTCCGAAGAGCCGGAGCTGTACCGACTGCTCTTCCTGAGCCGGGGCGCTTCGACTGGTTGCAGCGCTATGGAGGCCATGGCCCATTCCCAGCAGATCGTCCGGCCGACGCTGATGGACATCTACAAGATCACCGCGGAGGAGGCGGACCGCTATTTCCGCGACCTCTGGCTGGCGGTGTATGGGCTGGCCGCGCTGATTGTCACCGGGAGCTGCCCCTACTCCCGGCAGGAGATCGGGCAGATCCTCACCGGCTTCAGCGCCGCCATCTGCAAGGCCATCAAGGAGATCCCCGGCTTCGCCGCGGACAGCTTCGACCGGGACGCCTTTTTTCGTGACTTGCTGACGAAGAGCGAGGGAACAGAGAAGCGGGGATGAGCAGACCGGTCACGACGCTTTTTATGCTGATGTCTGTTTCTTCTTCCGCCTGGGAACCAAAGCCCTCACTACCAGCTCTTGCCAGTTTAATCTAAGGAAACTCTGATTAAATCGGAAAGAGCTGTGAGCGAGAGATTTTTCGGCCAATCGAGGTATCGGAAACGGCGGAATACTGTATGTATTTCCCGTTTTCGGTACCGAAGAGTGGGCGAAAAAGATCCGCTCACAGCCGCAGACGATTTATTCAGAGTTTCCCTAAACGTCCTAAACGGCATCGCCGCCCCGGGAAATCGGGGCGGCGATTTTATGTATGCAAACGTTATGCCCAGACCGCGTAGCTGAGGGGGGCAAGATGATCGGCGGTGAAGCCATCGGACAGGGCCGGGGCCTCAGCGGGGACATGGGGGGAAGCAATGGCCGGTGCGGTACCGGCGTTCAGCGCAACGGTGACGGTGTGCCCGTCCAGGCTGCGCCGGTAGATGAACAGGCCGTTATCGTCGGCGAAGACGCTGCGGAAGGCGCCGGTCGTCAGGGCCTCGCAGCGCTTGCGCAGCGCAATCAGCGCCTGGAAGAAGCTGCGCTCATCCCGCTTTGGCCTGCCCCAGGGCATCAGGCCGCGCAGATCATATTCGCTGCTGCCATCCATACCCAGCTCGTCCCCATAAAAAACGCTGGGCGCGCCGGGGGCGGTGAACAGGAATACCTCCGCCAGCCGCAGCCGCCGGATATCCCCGCCGCAGAGGGAGAGGAACCGGCTGACATCATGGCTGTCCAGCAGGTTCAGCTGGCCCTGTGCGATCCCGGTGGGATAGCGGAGCAGCATGTCGGTGACCCGGGCGGAGAATTCGGTGGCGGTGATGCTGCCCAGACCGAAAAAGTCCCGGCAGTGTCTGCGGAAATCATAGTTCATGGCGGAGTCGAACATATCGCCCCGCAGCCAGCTTTCGGCGCTTTCCCAGATCTCGCCGATCATGACGCTCTGGGGGTCAGCCTCCCGGGTGGCCTTCTTGAAGGCCCGCCAGAAATCCCGGTCCACCTCGTTGGCCACGTCCAGCCGCCAGCCGTCCACATGGAATCGCTCGATCCAGTACCGCCCTACCTCCACAAAGTAGTCGCGTTCCTCCGGGTTGGAGCTGTTCAGCTTTGGCATTTTCCGCTCATAGGCAAAGCAGCTGTAATTCGGCACAGTATCGGGGCGCTCCGGGCGGACCACCGGGAATTGAAGGTCATAAAACCAGTCCCGGTAGCGGGAGCGTTCGCCGTTTTGCACCACGTCGTCAAAGGCAAAGAACTGCCAGCTGCAATGGTTGAACACTCCGTCGATCACCACCCGCAGCCCGCGCGCGTGGGCCTGGTCCACCAGCTCCTGAAAATCCTCGTCGGTGCCCAGATTCGGGCAGACGTGGTGGTAGTCCAGAATGTCATATTTGTGGTATTCCCCCGCGACAAAAAGCGGGTTCAGGTACAGGCAGTTGAAGCCAAGCCCGGCGATGTAATCCAGATTCTCCGTAATGCCCCGGAGGGTGCCGCCCAGCCGGGAATGGAGGGTCAGCCCCCGCTCCCAGGGCGTTGAGTCAGCCTCGGCCCGGATGGAACGGCGGCCGGAGGCGAAGCTGTCCGGGAAGATATTGTACACAATGGCGTGCTTCAGCCATTCCGGCACGGTGCTGATCTCCTCCCGGCGCATGAAGGGGTACTGGTAAAATTCGCTGCGCTCCCCGGGAAGCTGCCGGGAGAAGAGGTCGGCGTAGAGATAGACCTGCTCCTCTTTATCCGCCAGCTCAAAGTAGTAGCACACGCGGGTGTAGGGGCTTTCAAAGGTGGCCTCATAGAAATCAAAATACAGATCCGATCCGATTTTTTCCATGGGCAGGGGGGTAAAGGGGATCGGGTCCGTGGGGTGCACCCGGTCGCCGAACCAGAGCGTGCAGCGCTCCAGGTTCCCCTTTGCGGCGCGGATGCGGATGGTCAGGCTGGTCTCGCTGTTGGTAAACGCATACTGCGACAGCGGAATGTGGGTAATGGCTTGCCGTTGAATCATAGTTGCCTCCGTGAAATTATCCCTTGACGCCTCCGGCAGTCAGGCCGGAAACCATGTACTTCTGCACCTTGAAGAAGATCAGAAGCAACGGAACGGACGTCAGGATGGATGCGGCGGTGAACATGGGCCAGCTCCGGCTGTAATCGTTGGACTGGAGCTGATAGAGTCCGCCCGCCAGGGAATAGGTGCGGCTGTCCAGCAAAAAGGTGGTGGAGAACAGATATTCATTCCACACCGTGATCAGAACCATCACACAGGTGACCACGATGGCGGGCTTGGCCAGGGGAAGGACGATTTTTTGGATCATCTGGAAATCGTTGGCGCCGTCGATTTTGGAGGCATCCTCGATTTCCACGGGAATGGTGTCAAAATATCCCTTCATGTTCCAGATGGCAAACACGCACATGGAGCCGGCGTAGATCAGGATCAGGCCGATGTGCAGATTCAGCAGCCCCAGGAGCTTGAGCACCCGGAACAGCGCGAACAGCGACAGCACCTGGGGGAACGCATTGAGCACCAGCAGCCCCTGGAGCAGCCCCCGGCGGCCCTTGAAGCGCCAGCGGGACGCGGCGTAGGCGGCGGGGATAGCACAGAGCATGGCCACAAAAATGGTCCCGGCGCTGAGCAGCAGCGAGTTCTTCATCCACAGCAGGAACGGCTCGTCAAAGAGAATGGCCCGGTAGTTTTCCAGCGTGGGATCCTTGGGCCAGAAAGACAGACTGCCGGAAAGCGCCGTCCCCTTTCCGCTGAAGGAGACCGACAGCGCGTACAGAATTGGCACCAGCGCCACAAGGCACAGCAGTACGAAAACCAGATTGAGAAGAACGGCCTTGACCAGCCGCTTGTTTTGTCTGCTCATAGGCTCACTCCTCCCGCAGGCTGCGGTTCGTCATCAGGGAGAACGCAATGATCACGACGAACAGCAGCATGCTGACCGCGCTGGACAGGCCGTAGTTATTGGAGACGAAGGCGTTCTGGTGGGCGTAGGTGATCACCGTATTCAGGCTCGCTCCCGTCATATAGCCCCGCTGCTGGGTCAGCAGATAGATAATGTCAAATTGCTTGAATGTGATGAATGTGGTCATCATCGCCGCCGGGGCGACGATGGGCCAGATGGCGGGGACGGTGATGCTGCGCAGGCAGGTCCAGAAGCCCGCGCCGTCCAGCCGGGCGCTCTCATACAGATTGCGGTCCACGCTTTGCAGCGCGCCGTCAATGGTGGAGATCATGAACGGCAGCGCCATCCACAGGTTCAGGGCCAGGCAGGAGCAGAACGCGATGGTATTGCTCCCCAGAAAATCCACCTTGCCCAGGCCCAGCATGGTCAGCAGCTTGTTGAGCACGCCGAACTCCGTGTTGAAAATGCCCACCCGCCACAGCAGGATGGAGATGTACGCCGGCATGGCCCAGGGCAGCATCAGCAGCGTCTTATACATCCGCCGCAGCCGCAGCGCGGGGGAATTCAGCCCGATGGCAATGAGAAAACCAATGCCGATCTGGAGCACCATGTTGATGAGCGTCCAAAGAATGGTGGTCCACAGGGCGCTGAGGAAGCCGGAATTGAACTTAAACAGCGCCCGGGCATAGTTGGCCAGCCCGATAAAACGATAGTCTGCCCAGTGATACAGGTTCATGTTCGTCGTGGAAACATAGCCTGTGTATAAAATCGGGAATACAAGCACAATGAGAATGAGCAGCAGCGCCGGCAGACAGTAAAACCACGGCTTCATTCTGAATTTCTGTGTCATTCTGGCAGGTCTCCTTATAACAGCTTGGGAGCGGCAGAGTGTGCCGCTCCCGGAATTGCTTTGATTTACTGCATGTCGGCGATGGCCTGCTCGGCGGCGGCCTGGGCATCGGCGGCAGCCTTTTCCACATCCGCGCCGTTCTTGTTGACGTTCACCAGGAAGCTCTCAGCGGGGCCCCACATCACGTTCATTTCGGGGATATTGGGCATGGGCTGAGCGGTGGAGGCGGTCTTCTGAATGGCGGCGATCATCGGATTCTCGGCCACGGCGGGATCGTCATAGGCCTTGCTGTTGGCAGGCGCGCATCCGGCGGACTTGGCCAGAGCGACGCCCACCTCGGGGGCGGCCATGGCGGTCAGGACCTTGGCGATTGCGTCCTTCTTGGTCTCCAGCGCCACCTTCAGGACGCCCGCGCCCTGCACGCCGGAGAAGGGAGCCATGCCGTTGCCGTTGGGCAGCTTGATGTCGGACAGAGAGGCCACGCCGTAGTCAATGCCGGCGGCCTCAATGCCGGAGGTCAGCCAGGGACCGCCGATGATGGCGGCAGCCTTGCCCTCGTTAAAGAGGGTGGTCACGGTGTTGTAGTCGCCGTCAGCCTCCAGCAGACCAAACTTCTTGTTGTACTCCACAGCCTCCATGGTCTTGGGGTCGGTGAAGCCGGGCTTGCCGTCCTCACTGAGCACGAAGCCGCCGAAGCCGTTGATGAACGGGGAGACATTGTAGGCGTTGGTGTGCTGGTTGACCACAGCGTAGGTACCGGCGTCCGCGTCGGTGTGGGCGACCATGTAGTCATACAGCTCCTCGCTGGTGGCGGGGATATCGCCCTCCCACAGCGCCTTGTTGTATAGGAACACCAGGGTCTCGAAGTAAACGGGCAGCAGGTACTGCGTGCCGTTCAGCTGACCGGCCCTTACAGTCATGGGCAGCTCGTCGGCCAGCAGCGCGTCGGTGTCCAGAATGTCAGACAGAGGCGCAAGAATGTCCATGGCCACGAAGGTACCCAGCACATCGTGCGCATAGAAGTACATGTCCGGGCCATTGGCGGCGTCGCTGCCGTAGAGCTTGAGCTGGTTGGGCATATCGGTCTTCTTCTCGAAATGGACGGTGATGCCGTCGTCTGCCAGGGCGGCGTTGACCTGGTCGGCGATGGTCTGCATGATGGCCTCGCTGCCGTCATGCCAGATGTTCACCGTCACCGCGCCCTCGGCGGCCTCCGCCTTTGTGCTGAGGGGGGCGTACACAGCCAGCAGGCCGAAGCACATGGCTAATACCAGCAGCAATGCGGTTGCTTTTTTCATTTTGGGTGTTCTCCTTTCGATCGTTCCATATTCTTCTTTCCAATTAGGAAAGCGTTTTACTATACGACGGCCTTTAAAATATCAAATTATCTTGCAAAATTTTTAGGGCTGTTGTATAATCTGATTGGATTATAGCATGGTTATTCTTGAGCTGTCAACGCTTTTTGCATCGTCTTTTCATCCAAATTCAGAAACCGTTTTCCGAAAATGAAGGGAGATTTTATGACCTATACCATTCAGGATGTGGCAAAAAAAGCGGGGGTGTCCCCGGCCACTGTCAGCAAAGTGCTGAACAATAAGCTGTATGTTTCCCCCGCCACCAGGGAAAAGGTGCTGGCTGCCGTGAAGGCGCTGAACTATTCGCCCAATATGTCCGCCTCCAATCTGGCCAAGCGGGCCACAAGGAATATCCTGTACGCGGACAGCTTTTACAAGGGCCTGCCCTTTCAAAATCCCCATATGTTCGATATCATCTGCGGCGCGGAGCACGAGCTGAGCCGCCGGGGATATCATCTGACGCTTTTGAACCTGAACAATTCCGAAAAAAAGATGGAGCAGATCCTGGAGGAGGCCATGGCCGGGCGGTCCGCCGACGGACTGATCGTCAACGGCGCGTTTGTCACCCCCCAGCTGGAGCGGATGCTGCTTCAGCGCGATTTTCCCCAGATCTGCATCGGCAAGCCGGAGTTCGATACCATCCTCTCCTGGATCGATACCAACAATACCCTCTCGGCCAATATGGCTGTGGAGCACCTGCTGGCCCGGGGCTGCCGTAGGCTTGCCTATATGGGCGGCCAGAAGGGCGACCGCATCTTCATGGACCGCCTGGAGGGCTTCCGCCTGGCGGCCCAGAAGAACGGCCTGGAGGTCCCGGCGGAGCATATCACTTATAATGAGCCGGATATCGACGCCATCTACCGCTCCGCCCTGCATTTGCTGGAGCTGCCCCAGCGCCCGGACGGCATCGTGTGTACCAACAGCCTGATGACCGTGGGCACCATGCGGGCCATTGCCCAGATGGAGCTGCGTATGCCTCAGGACATTTCGCTGATCGCATTTGACGACTACCCCTATACCCCGCTGCTCTCTCCCAAGCCCACAGTAATCGAAATCGACCTGTTCAGCCTGGGCGTCCACGCCGGAAGCCAGCTCCTGCGCAAAATCAAGGACCCCGCCATGCTCATCCAAGCCTACACCGCCCTCCCCCGCCTGACCCAGAGGGAGACGACGTAGGGAAGTTCTGCCAAGGCGCGACAAACAGAAGGAAGAACACAAAAGCTCCGCCGCCTGCTTCTGACAGGCGGCGGAGCTTTTAACGTGCTATAAGGCATTAAAATGTTTCCTTTTCTGGTTTGCCCCATTGCATTTTCTCAGATTCCTGCTGCTCACCGTTAATCATTTTCAGCAGCTTGATCGCCACGTTTTTCCCAAATGCGACCTTTTTGTGGGGGTAGGAAACATAGCTGCGGCTGGACATCTCATAGTAGACGCTGGCGTCGAAGCTGACGACAGCATAGCGCTCTGCCGTGCCGGGGAAGTCCCGCTCCAGTGCCTGAAACAGAGAGGTGGCCACGGTATCGTTGTAGCAGACAAATGCGGTCACATTTTCCACCACAGAGGCCAGCCACTGCCGATCGATGACCGGCGCAATTTTATCCGGGTTGCTCTCATCCAGATCACCGGTGCCGTACCAGGATACGAAATTGTCGTTCAGCGGGAGCGCGGCATCCAGCAGCCCGGCGTTGAAACCGGCGTACCGATCCAAACCCTGACGGTCATCCCAGCGGAAGATGCCGGCGATCTTTTTGTGCCCGTTTTCCACCAGCAGCTTCACACCGTCCCGGACCACGCTGAAATCGTCCATGGAAACCAGCACTACGTCATCCAGCTCCGGGTAGATCGTATTGAAAAAGACAATGGGCATGCCCATGCGCTGAAGCTCCCGGTAAAGCGGAATGTTGGGATTGGGCATGCATGTCTTGACGCCCTCCACGATCAGACCGTCCACCGGGTTTTCCAGCAGCTGCTGGAGGATCACACGTTCCCGGTCGACCCGATGCTGGGTGGGGGAAAGGCGGACGGAATAACCGGCAGAGGAGACGATCTCCTCGATCCCGCGCATGATGGAGGGGAAAATGTAGTTGCTCATAAAGCACGGAACCACCGCAATGGTGGCGGTTTTCGCGTGACGCTGGACTACCCGGGAATAGTCGGCCTCCACATAGGTTCCGCTGCCTTGCCGCTGAATCAAAAGCCCCCTTTTTTCAAGCAGGCTGATGGCCTGACGGATGGTTTGACGGCTGACGGAATAGGCCTGCACCAGTGCCAGCTCTGTGGGAATCTTTTCACCGGGCTTAAAAACGCCCTGCCGGATCTGATTTTCCAGCGTCCTGGCAATTGCCTCGTATTTATGCTCCTTCATTGCACGGCCCATCCTCTCCTGACTGTTTGCTTGTATTATAACGTACAAATTTAGATAATGCAATAAAATTGTATTTAAAAATGCAAACAAAAATGATATACGCTTTTTAGCAAATATGACGGAAACAAAAAGAAATGTTCAGGTATATAGAATAAAAGTCCATGTTTACTTACATATAAGCACGGTTTTTCACGGTATACGAAAAAGAATTGCTATGAAGACGGTACTGAGCGAACCTGGCATTGTATGTATTTTCCTACAATAAACAGACAAATATATTATAAATACAGACAAAACTGACAAAAAGGTATTGACACACCGCCTGCAATGGACTATATTGTGCTTGTCGAAAGCAAACCGGACGCGCCCCGACGAGAAGCACACCCCAAAACAAAAAAAGAGTCTAGAAAGGAAGTAAACCATGAAAAAGATTATCGCATTGCTGCTTTGCATTGCAATCATGCTGTCCCTGGCAGCCTGTTCCTCCGGGAAAACTGCCGACAACGCGAACCCGTCAGATCAGTCTAAGACTGAAACCAAGGACACCGGCAAAAAGATCAAAATTGGCTACACTTTCCCCGGACTTACCTCTGCCGGGTTGCTGGGCGACTGCAAGGCGATCCTGGATCTTGCCGCGGAGGCGCTGGGCATCGAGGTCCTGTACAACACGGATTTTGAAGGCACTGCAGAGAACATCATCAAGTGCACCGAGAACTTCATTGCCGCCGGCTGCGACGGCGTGATTGTGTGCAACTATTCCGAGGCGTCCCTGGTGAACATCGGAAAAACCTGTGAGGAGGCCGGTGTCTACTGGGCGCAGTTCTTCAGAACCGTCAGCGATGAGAATATCGCAAAGCAGTTGAGCAATTACCATTATTACGTGGGCCGCGTCCATGAGGACGAATTCGGCGCAACGTACAACATGGCAAAGGCCATGATCGACAAGGGCGCCAGCAATGTGGCGCTGATTGCCAGCCAGCACGGCGACCTGACCTATGAAACCCGCGCTGCCGGTTACCGCGCAGCCTTTGAAGAGGCGGGCGTCAAGATCGTGACCGAGGAATGGGACGTTGCCGTTGACGACTGCACCAACGTTGCCACCAATATTCTGACCGCCTTCCCGGAGGTGGACGGCTTTGCTCTCACCGGCGCGAAGTTTGCCCCCTATGTCATTGCCGCGGAGGAAAACCTGAAAACCGGCTACAAGGCAATGGCTGGCATCGACTTTGACAACACCCTGGAAAAGATGCTGAATGAAGGCTCTATCACCGCCATCGGCGGCGGCCACCACTCCGATCCGCTGTTTGCTCTGCTGATGGTCTACAACGCCATCAACGGCGCCTACAATGAGGCCGACTTCCCCCTGGACGTGGAAAACAACCTGATCTTCATCGAGTCCCTGGAGGACTACAGCAATTACAACAAGTACGTCATCGGCTACAACGAGGACTTCTACAACCGCCAGACCTTTACCATGGACGAGATCCGCGACCTGGCGATTACCTTCAATCCGAACACGACCATTGAGGATATTCGGAACGCTGCCTCCTCAATGTCCATTCAGGATGTGATGACCCGGCACGCGGAGCTGGTGAAGTAAACGCGCCCGTCCGCTCCAAGCAACGGCCTCCACTTGGATCCATACATTCAAGTGGAGGCTTGCTTTATCCGAAGAAGAAGGAGAATTCTGTATGCGAAAAAAAGCAACGGCATGGATCCCGGTCATTGCGATTTTGCTGGCCTTTGGCGTGTTCAAGGCGCTCCAGCCGGCAAGATTCGGTACGGTGAACGGCATCCAGGTGCTCTTCCAGCAGACCCTTATGGAGACGATCCTTGCCTGCGGCATGTATTTCCTGTTGGAAACGGGCATTTTTGATATGACGCTGGGCGTCAATGTACTGGTCAGTTCCCTGGTTGGATGCAGGCTGTCGGAGCTGTACGGCATCCCCGGGCTGCTCATTGGCAGCATATTGACCGGCCTGGCAATCTCCGCCATCAGCGGCCAGCTGATGACCCGTATTAAAATCAATCCGATGATTATCTCCGTAGGCCTGATCATCATCTACGAGGCGCTGACCAATATGCTGGTCGGCGGCGCGCTGGCCCTGCGAATCGATGATCGGTTCCGCGTTTTCGGCGTCGCGCCTGTGAATATTATCATCAGCATTGCGGTGATCCTGATTTCAGCGGCCCTTTCTGCCTATACGAAATTCGGCCTGTATGTCAACGCAATGTCCTCCAATCTGACGGTGGCGCAGAACATGGGCATTTCCGTCCGCAAGTATCAGACGCTGGCGTTTGTCTACGCGGGCCTGTGCGCGGGGCTGATGGGCATTGTCAATATCTGCTACACGACCTCCGCCAGCGCCGCCTCCGGGCTGAGCAGCACCGCAACGATTTTCACCCCTCTGATGGCATGCATGTTTGCCAGCGCCTTCAAAAAGCACATGAACCCGATTCTGGCGCTGTTCCTGGGCGGCCTGTGCATGAACATCATTGAGACCGGGCTGCTGTCCAACGGCCTGGAATCCTCGCTGCAAAACATTGTGGTGGGCGTTATGCTGCTGGTGCTGGTTCGCTCCTCCAAGAAAACCCACAAGTATGACGTATCCAAGTAGAAAGGGGGATGGAGATGGAAGAAAAAATTCTTGCGCGCTTTGAGCACATGCGCAAATATTTCGGCGTGACAAAGGCGGTGGATGATGTGACCATCACCGTAGAGCGCGGAGAGATCCGGGGGCTGATCGGCGAGAACGGTTCGGGCAAATCCACGTTTCTGTCCATGGTTGCGGGAATCCTGAAGCCGGATAGCGGTGCCATGACCCTGAGCAGCAAGCACTACGCCCCCAAGGATCTGACCGATGCCACACGCAGCGGCGTCAGCATGATCGTTCAGGAAATCAACACCCTGCCGGGGCTGACCGTCGCGGAGAACATCTTCCTGGGGCGCGAGGAGCTGTATACCCGCTATGGCATCCGCAACCTGCGGAAGCTGAACCGAATGGCTTCTAAGGTACTGGAGGAGGGCGGCATGCAGGCCATCCAGCCCGGGGACGATATCGGAATGTATTCCACAGAACAGCGCAAGATGATCGAGCTGCTTCGTGCGGCGGACACCAAGCCGGAACTGCTGATGATCGACGAAACCACCACCGCCCTGTCCCAGACAGGCCGCGATCAGCTCTATAAACTGATGCGGGAAACGAAGCAGCGGGGCAGCAGCGTGATGTTTATCTCCCACGATCTGCAGGAGGTTCTGAGCATTTGCGACACCGTCACGGTTATGCGGGACGGACATTACATCGGCACCGTCAGCACCGCGGAGGTTACGGAAAGCGATTTGAAGCGGATGATGGTCGGCCGGGAGCTTTTGGGGCAGTATTACCGGGAGGATTTCACCTGCAGCCACGGCGACGAGGTGGTGGTGGAAACCCGGGCGCTTTCCGAGAGCGGGAAATTTCAGGATATCAACATTCAGCTCCACAAGGGGGAGATCCTTGGCTTCGGCGGACTGAGCGAGGCGGGAATGCATGAGGTGGCAAAGGCCATCTGGGGCATCGAGCAGAATACGCACGGAGATGTATTGGTGGGCGGCAGACAGGTTTCCTGCATTCAGGATCGGATCGACCGTAAGATGGCCTACCTGCCCAAAAACCGCGACAGCGAGTCCCTTTTCAACAAGGCCAGCATTTTGGACAACATCTGCATTGCGTCCTTTAAGCAGTTTGCTCCCAGTGGGATCGTCACGGGCCGCTCCATGCGGAAAAACGCCGAGACCTACGCAGGACAGCTGAACGTAAAGATGAACCATGTTGACCAGTTTGTCGGCGCGCTCAGCGGCGGCAACAAGCAGAAGGTCGTCGTGGCAAAATGGCTGGCTGCGGATGCGGAGATCTTTATCATGGACAGCCCCACCCGCGGCATTGACGTTGCGGTGAAGGCGGTCATTTATGACCTGATGAATCAGCTGAAGCAGAGCGGCAAGTCAATTCTGATTATTTCTGAGGAGCTGACCGAGCTGATCGGCATGTGCGATCGGATCTGCATTTTCAAGGACGGGAAGATCGTGAAGGAATTCCCCCGCTCCGAGGATTTGACGGAGCAGGATCTGATTCACTACATGGTATAAGGAGAGAGCTATGAAAAAGACGTATTTAAAGAAAGCCGGTTCTTTCCTGATGCAGTTTGCGGGTCTGGCCTTTTTGATGGCCGTATTTGCAATTGCAAGCGGCGGCGCGTCCCTCAGTGCAAGAAACATGCGGCTGATCCTGGAGCAATCGATCATTCTGATCTTTGCGAGCACCGGCCTGATGTTTGTAATGACCATGGGGATGATGGATCTGTCCGTGGGCGCCGGAATCGGCATGTGCTGCCTGGTGATTGCAAAGGTTTGCAGCGTCAATATCCCGCTGGGCCTGGTGTGCGGACTGCTGACCGGGCTGCTGATCGGCCTGATCAACGGCTGGCTGACGGCCAAGCTGAAAATTGGCTCGTTCCTGGCAACGCTGTGTATGCGCTATATCCTGACGGGCCTGCTGGTGCAGTTCATATCAAAGGAAGCGGTGACGGTTCCGTTCGCCCTGTATGCAGCGGACAAGTTTTCCTATAAGCTGATTGGTCTGGTTGTCTGCCTGGTTTTGGCGGGCTTCCTCTTTAACAACACGCCCTTCGGCAGCAAGGTCAGGATGATCGGCTCCAACGAAAACGCCGCGTTCTATACCGGCATTCACGTCACCCGGGTCAAGATCATCTGCTATGTGCTGTGCGGCTTCTTCGTTTCCGTCGCCGCATTCCTGACTGCCATCCGCACCGGCACCGCGGCGGTGAATACCGGGTCGGATATGATGTTCAATGCCATGATCGCCCTGGTCATGGGCGGCTTCCCGGCAGGCGGCGGCTCCAAGGTTCGCTTCTCCGCTCCCATCATCGGCGGTATTATGATGCAGGTGCTGTCCAACGGACTGACCATCCTGGGCATGAACGCAACGCTGCAGCAGTTCCTGAAGGGCGGCCTGTTCCTCGTGATCGTCATCCTGGTTTCCCAGCGGGAAAATACCGAGTTTATCCAGCGCATCAAGAATCGCATTTCAATCCACAAGAGCCGTGAGGCAACTCAGAAAGAAGGTATCTGATTATGAACAAGCAAATCAAGGTCGTTATCATTGGCGCGGGCAGCGCGATCTTCACAAAAACCATCCTTAGTGACCTGCTGGCGTTTCAGGATGTTCCCATCCGTGAGGTGGCGCTGGTGGATATCAACACCGAAAAGCTCCGTGTCATTCACGAAATGACCGAATTGATGGCCAAGCAGGTGGGCAGGACGCTGAAGGTGTCCAGCAGCAGCGCCTGGCGGGACGTGCTGGAGGGCGCGGACTTCGTGATCAACACCATTGGCGTGGGCGGCCCTCACATCTACCAGCGGGATCTGGAGATCGCCGATAAGTACGGCGTCTGCGAGAGCGTGGGCGATATCATCGGCCCCACCGGCATCTTCAGAATGCTGCGCGCCTATCCCGCCATTCGCCAGATGGTGAAGGACGTGGAGGAAATTTGCCCGGATGCCTATTTCTTCAACTATACCAACCCCATGGCGCCGATCTGTCTGGCTCTGAGCCGGGAATCCAAGGTGAAGATTTTCGGCTTCTGTCACAGCGTTCAGGGTACGGCAAAGATGCTGGCCTCCTATCTGGATGTGGATGTGAAGCGGGTCTCCTATTGGTGCGCCGGTATCAACCATATGGCCTGGTACCAGCAGTTCAAGGTGGATGGCGAGGATGCCTACCCCAAGCTGCGCGAAATCGCCGCTGATCCGGCCCTGATCGAGGCTGCCGCCCGACGGGAGAAGAAATACAACGGCTATGTCGGCTCTGACTTCAGCGACGCCGTTCGGTTTGAAATTATGAAGTATTTCGAGTACTTCAACTCCGAGTCCCCCTTCCACATGTCCGAATATACCCCATACTTCCGCAAGAATCCCCAGATGATCAAGGATTGGCACGTATCGATCCGCTGGTGGCTGGCACATGAGCTGGGCAACGACGATTACTACGACACCCTGAAAAAGCAGGTCGAGGTAGAGCGGTATGTTCCCATGGACGCCGGCGAGGAATACGCGCCGAAGGTGATCCGGGCCACCGTCACCGGCCAGCCCTTCCGGGCCAACCTGAACGTGATGAACACCGGCCTGATTTCCAACATCCCCAATGACTGCTGCGTGGAGGTGCCCTGCTATGCGGACACCGAGGGCATCCACCCCTGCTATGTGGGCAGCCTGCCCAACGGGGTGCTGGGGCTGAACATGTCCAACATCAGCGTCCACAAGCTGATGGCGGATGCCGCCGTGGAAAAGAAACTGAAGTACATCCACGAGGCAGTCCAGCTCGATCCGCTTACCGGCGCGCAGTGTACATTGGAGCAGATCAATGACCTTGTCAATGAGCTGATCGCCAACAATGCGGAGTATCTGAAGGATTTCGCCTGAGTTTTATTTCAATTGTCAGAAGCGCATCCACCAAAAAATGTTGGTGGATGCGCTTCTCTTGATGATTGGAATGAATTCCAATGGGAAATTGTGAAACCTGTACAAAATGCGGGCGTGAAATTGTCACAAATATAGAATCTAACGGAAACTGCTTGAAATGATTTGGTTTCCGCGGTAGGATGGAAACCAGAAAAAGGAAATTGATTTCCGGGGGGATGGAAATGGAGAATGACAGAGAGCTTCGTGCCCGGCTGCGGGAGGCGGGGCTGGAGCTGTTTCGGAAGGAGGGGCTGCATTTTACCATGCAGCAGGCGGCGCAGGCCATTCATATCAGCAAAAAGACCATCTACTGCGTATATGCTTCCAAGGAGGAGCTGCTGCTGGACATGGTGGACGAGGCCTTTGCCTCCATCCACCGGCGCAAGCAGGCTATTCTGGATGGGCCCGGCACGCTGGAGGAAAAAATCCGCTCCGTGATCATTGCCCTGCCGGAGAGCTATTCGGCCATGGACTTGCAGCAGCTGGAGCTGCTGGATGAGCGGTATCCCCGGGTGGCGCAGCGGGTGCGGCAGCATCTGGAAACCGGCTGGGAGCCGACGCTGGCGCTGCTGGAGCAGGCCATGGAGCAAGGACTGATGCGGCGGGTATCACTTCCGGTGCTCCAGGGGATGATCTCCGCCGCCATTGAGCATTTCCTGGCCGACCGCTCTCTGGAGGCGCAGGGCATCAGCTATACCCAGGCGCTGGAGGAAATGATTTCTATTATTTTAGAGGGGGTGCTTCAATGACCGTCAGCAGCTTGTGCAATGATTGGGAATTTACGCCGGAATGGAGCGAGGCCTTCGCGGCGGGGGAAGCGGCGGACGCCGTCCCGGTGCGGCTTCCCCACACCTGCCGGGAAACGCCGCTGCACTACGCCAGTCCGGCGGACTATGAGATGGTGTGCGGCTACCGGCGCTATCTCTCGGTGCCGGATGCGCAAGGTGCGCCCAGGGCATTTCTGAAATTTGACGGAGCCGCCCACCAGGCGCAGGTTTATCTCAACGGCATTCTGGTGGGCAGCCACCGGGGCGGCTACACGGCTTTTGAGCTGGAGATCACCGACGCGGTAAGGCGGGGGGAAGAAAACCTGCTGTGCGTCCGGCTGGACACCCGGGAGGATCCGACGCTGCCCCCCTTCGGCTTTGTGATCGACTATCTGACCTACGGCGGCCTGTACCGGGAGGTCTGGCTGGAGACTTCCAGTCAGGCGCGGATCAGCGACCTGTTTGTGCACACGTCCGACCTGACCCACGCGAAAATCAGCCTGACCATGGAGCAGGCGGAGCTGGCCGCCTCCCTGCGGCTGTCGCTGCTGGACCTAAACGGGCGGACGCTGGCAGAGCACACCGGCGCGCCGGTGCGGGACATCACAATGGAGCTTGCCGACGCCGCCAGCTGGACCACGGAGCACCCGAACCTGTACATCTGCCAGGCGGAGCTGCTGGACAGCCGGGGAATGTCGCTGGACACCCGGCAGACCCGCTTCGGCTTCCGCACCGCCTGCTTCCGGGCGGACGGCTTCTATCTCAACGGCGAAAAAATCTTCCTACGGGGCCTGAACCGGCATCAGAGCTTCCCATACCTGGGCTACGCCGCCCCGGAGAGCCTGCAGCGGGAGGACGCGAGAATTCTAAAGCAGGAGCTGAGCTGCAACGCGGTGCGCACCAGCCACTATCCCCAGAGCCACCATTTCCTGGACGCCTGCGACGAGCTGGGACTGCTGGTATTTACGGAGCTTCCCGGCTGGCAGCACATCGGCGACGACGCCTGGAAGAATCAGGCCTGCGCCACGCTGGAGGAGATGATTGTGCAGTACCGCAATCACCCCAGCATCATCCTGTGGGGCGTGCGCATCAACGAGAGCGTGGACGACGATGAATTCTACACCCGCACCAACGCCATCGCCCACCGGCTTGACCCCAGCCGCGCCACCTCCGGCGTGCGGTATCTGGAAAAGAGCCACCTGCTGGAGGATGTATACGCCTACAACGATTTTTCCCACAACGGCCAAAACGCGGGGGCGAAGCGCAAAAAGGATGTGACGCAGGACAGGGGAAGAGCGCTGCTGATCTCCGAGTGCAACGGGCATATGTATCCCACCAAGACCTTTGACGATGCCGCCCACCGCCAGGAGCACGCCCTGCGCCACGCCCGGGTGCTCGACGCGGCCTACGGCTCCGGGGAGCACGCCGGATGCTTCGGCTGGTGCATGTTCGACTACGCCACCCACAAGGATTTCGGCTCCGGCGACCGTATCTGCTACCACGGCGTCATGGACAGCTTCCGCAACCCCAAGCTGGCGGCGGCGCTGTACGCCTCCCAGGGAGAGCAGCCGGTGCTGGCCGTCGGCTCCAACATGGACATCGGCGACTATCCCGCCGGGCAGGTGGGCACGGTTTACGTCTTTTCCAACGCGGACTCGGTGGAGCTGTATAAAAACGGCGCGCTGGTCACAACCCTGCGCCAAAGCCCCTGGACGGCGCTGCCCCATCCGCCGCTGGCTGTGGACGACACCATCGGCCAGCTGCTGGAGACCCAAGAGCATTTTGGAAAGCGAAAGGCCGCCATGCTCCGCGACTGCCTGCTGGCAGCCGGGAAATACGGCCTGCCGGGAATGCCCCTGGGGAAAAAGCTGAAGATGCTGCTGTGCATGCTGCGCTATCACATGACCTTTGCCGACGGCGTGGCGCTTTACGGGAAATACGTGGGCAACTGGGGCGGCGAGGCCACCGCCTGGCGGTTCGACGCCAAAAAGGACGGCAGGCTGGTTTCCAGCGTGACCCTGAAGCCCAGCGCCCGGCTGCATCTGGAGGTTCGGCCCTCTGCCAACGTACTGCGGGAGGGTGACACCTATGACATGGCCGCCGTCCGGGTGCGGATCCTGGATGAAAACGGCAACGTCGCCCCCTATGCCCAGCTGCCGGTGTGCTTCCGCATTCAGGGGGCGCTGGCGCTTGCGGGGCCGGAGACGGCAGTGGCCGAGGGCGGCATGTGCGGCACATACCTGCGGACACAGGGTCAGAGCGGCAAGGCCAGCCTGACGGTCAGCGCACCGGACTGCGAAAGCGTCCGGGTAGAATTTACGATTTTAGGGAGGAACGGAAAATGAAACTAACAGCAAAGCAAAAAGCGGCCTTTGGCATCGGCGCGGTGGGCAAGGACATGGTGTATGCTCTGTCCGCCTCCTACGTGATGTACTTTTACCAGGATGTGCTGCGGCTGAGTGCCACCTTTGTGGGCCTCATTCTGATGATCGCCCGGGTATTTGACGCCCTGAACGACCCCTTTATGGGGGTCATTGTGGCAAAGACCCGCACCAGATGGGGCCGCTTCCGCCCCTGGATCCTCACGGGAACGGTGCTCAATGCCCTGGTGCTCTATGCGCTGTTTGCCGCCCCCGACCTGAGCCAGGCGGGCATGATGGCCTATTTCAGCATTGTCTACATCCTCTGGGGCGTCACCTATACCATGATGGACATTCCCTATTGGTCCATGATCCCCGCCGTCACCAGCACCCCGGCCGACCGGGAGAACCTTTCCGTGGTAGGGCGCACCTGCGCGGGGGTCGGCGCGGCGCTGATCGCCATGTTCACCATGCTGCTGGTGGGCGCGCTGGGCGGCGACAGTGAGCGGGCTGGCTTCAAATACGTGGCGCTGATCGTGTCGGTCGTGTTCGTGGTCACGGAGATCGTGTGCTGCGCCAAGATGAAGGAGAGCAACCAGACGGAAATGAAGACCGCCACCGTCAAGGAAATGTTCCGGGCGCTGTTTTCCAACGACCAGGCCATTGTGGTGGTGCTGTCCATTGTGCTTATCAACTCCGCGCTGTATCTGACCTCCAACTTCGTTATTTATTTCTTCAAGTATGACTTCGGCGGCGCGGGCTGGAAGGGGAGCTACACCCTGTTTTCCACCATCGGCGGCGCGGCGCAGATCCTGGGCATGATGCTGCTGTATCCGCTGCTGCGCAAGAAGCTGAGCAACACCGGCGTGTTTACCCTGAGCCTGGTGCTGGCCCTGGGCGGCTACGGGCTGCTGCTGGCGCTGTGCCTGGCAGGGCTGTCCGGCAATCTGATCGCGCTGTGCGTTCCCGGCGTGGTGGTGTTTGCCTGCAACGGCATGCTCAGCGTCCTGACCACCCTCTTTCTTTCCAACAGCGTTGACTACGGCCAGCTGAAAACCGGGCGGCGGGAGGAAAGCGTGATTTTCTCCATGCAGACCTTTGTCGTCAAGGCGGCCTCCGGCGTGGCGGTGTTCCTGACCGGCATCGGCCTTGACCTGATCGGCCTGGTGGGCGACACGGAGGAGACCGGCGCTGTGGCCGCCCAGAGCGCGGGCACCCTGCTGGGGCTGCGGCTGATGATGACGGTGCTGCCCATGCTGGTGCTGCTGGCGGTCCTCTTCCTGTTCCGCAGAAAATTCATTCTGACCGACGAAAAGGCCGCCGAGATCAACCGCCAGCTTCGCGGGGAGGAACGCCATGCCTGAACTGCGCTGCCATGGAACGACGGATGCCGGAGCGGCGCAGACGTGCGTCCAGGTCACACCCCAGAGCGGCTGTGTGCGCCTGACCCTGCCTCTGCCGGAGGGAACGCTGCGCTCCGTTGAGGCGGAGCTTCCCTGGGCGATGGAATCGGATGAAAAGCTCTTTATGAACGGCTACCAGACCTGGACCTACTGCCCGGAGCTGGGAAAGCGGAGCATTCAGCGGGGATTGAAACGGGTGCCCGGCTTCATCAAAAACGGGTTTGCCCTGGATCGCTACGGCGACTATCATTTCGTGGATTACTCCGAGAAGCGGGGCGAGAGCCACGGCTTTTCCTACTGCTACTTCCGCCGGGGCGGCACCTACCGGCTGATCGCGTCGCTGGATGAGACGCCGGGGTATACGGTTTTTCATTACAACAGCCGCCAGGGGGTGCTGCGGTTCAGCCGGGACTGCGCCGGGGTGCGCCACGGAGGCGGGGACTATCCCGCGTTCAGCCTGTTTTTTGCCCAGGGAACCGAGACGGAGGTATTCGACGCCTGGTTTAAGGCCCTGGGCATCCGCCCCCGGACCGGGGAAAAGCTGTGGGGCTACTCCAGCTGGTATAACCGCTATCAGGCCATCACCCAGCAGGCCATCCGGCAGGATCTTTCCGGCTGCGCCGGGATGATGCCCGCCGGGAGCCTGTTCCAGATCGACGACGGCTGGGAGCCGAAGATCGGCGACTGGCTGGAGCCGGATGCGCAGAAATTCCCCGGCGGCATGCGGGCGCTGGCGGAGGAGATCCACGCCGCGGGCTACCAGGCGGGACTGTGGCTGGCCCCCTTTGTCTGCGAGACAGACTCCGCCCTGTTCCGGGAGCACCCGGACTGGCTGCTGAAGGTGGACGGTCGGCCCTGGAAATGCGGCTGCAACTGGAGCGGCTTCTATGCTCTGGATATCGACTGCCCGGAGGTTTTGGAGTACCTGAAAAGCGTCTTTCATCGGGTGCTGTGCGACTGGGGCTTCGACCTGGTGAAGCTGGACTTTCTCTATGGCGCTGTTCCCTTTGGCAATGCGCGGGAATCCCGGGCCGCCCGGATGCAGCGGGGAATGCAGCTCCTGCGCAGCTGGTGCGGCGATAAGAAGATCCTGGGCTGCGGCGTGCCGGTGATGCCCGCCTTCGGTCTGGTGGATTACTGTCGGATCGGCTGCGACGTGGGGCTGGACTGGAACGACAAGCCCCACATGCGCCTGCTCCACCGGGAGCGGGTCTCCACCAGGCAGTCCATCGCAAACACCCTCTTCCGCCGCCAGTTGAACGGTCGCGCCTACGGAAGCGACCCGGACGTGTTCTTCCTGCGCAGCGAAAACTGCCGCCTGACAAAGGCGCAGAAGCAGACCCTCGCCACTGTGAACGCCCTGTTCAGCAGCATCCTGCTGACCTCGGATATCCCCGCCTCCTACACCCCGGAGGCGGCGAAAGAATACCGAAGGCTCCATCACATCTTCCTGGAGGCAGAGAACGCCCGCCTGGACGATGACGGCCGCACCATCCGCTACACACTGGACGGCAGAGAATACATGCTCCGCCTTTGGTGAAAGAACCCGCGGAGGCAGTACAGGAGCTGCCTGAGCGCAACGCCGTTGCATGGGCTGAAAAGCGAATCGGAAACAGAATCAGACAGCAGGAGGACAGCGATCCCCCTGCTGTTTTGCTGCGTGGACAATGTAGTGAAAATACACAAAAATGATATAAAAATTTTTACGTAAGCAAAAAACTGATGAGTGACATTCCGAAAAAAGTCGCTATAATACAAATAAAGACGCCGCTCTCCATTCACCTGATGCGTTCCTGGGCGTATAATCAAAGCGCGGATCGGGATTCGCAGAATAATTAGAATTGGGTGGATCACAATGAAAAAGCACAGTATGAAATGGTTGGCAATGCTGCTCTGCTTTGCAATGATCGCAGTGTATGCGGCAGGCTTCACCACGGCGGAGGCGGCCGCTTCCGACGAAGAGCCGGTTACAATTACGTTCTGGCACACCTACGGCGACAACGAGGAAGCGCAGTTCCTCAGTGAGGTCATGCCTCTGTGGGAGGCTGCCCATCCTGAGATCAAGGTCGAGGCCGTCCGTCAGGACAGCAGCCAGTATCATCAGATGATCGTCACCTCCTTCGGCACCGGCATGAGCCCGGATGTCGCCCGTGTGGACATTGCGAACATCGCGGCCTACGCCAAGCAGGGCGGCCTGGCTGCGCTGAGCGACTATGCTGATTTTTTCCATTCCGTTTCTCTTTATGATCACCAATTCATTTGAGGAATTCAGCTATGTGCTTCCTTATCCGCCGAAGCTGATCCCCACAAGGCTGGATTTTTCGGCCTATAAGCATATTCTTCAAATGGACATTTTTTCCGTTGCCGTCCGCAACAGTGTGATCAACACCTGCCTGACAGTGGCGGTTTCGGTGCTTGTCTCCACGCTGTTGGCCTATGGATTTGCGCGCGTCCGCTTCCCGGGGCGCGAGCAGATTTTCTGGCTTTATCTCTTTACGCTGATGATGCCGGGCTTCCTGAACATCATTCCGCAGTTTTTGATCCTGAAGGGGATTCGCCTGCCCGGCATGCCCAATGGCTTGATCGGGACGCGGGCGGGCCTGATCCTTGTGTACGTGGCCACCAATGTCTGCGGGCATACCTTCTTCCTGCGGAATTTCTTCCGCAGCCTGCCGGACAGCCTGTCGGAATCCGTGATCGTGGACGGCGGCGGACACGGCGCGATCTTTTTCCGGGTGATGCTGCCCCTGTCAACGCCTGCCATTGGCACTATGACGATTTTTGCCTTCCAGGGCTTCTGGGAGGAATACTTTACCGCTAAGGTGCTTGTAGGGGCGGATGAAAAAATGATCACGCTCCCGCTTCTGCTCCAGCGGCTCAATGGGCAGTATGCCACGCGCTGGGAATGGGTATTTGCCGCCTTGCTGCTGGCCCTCATCCCGGTGGTTCTGCTGTTCGTCCTGTTCCAGCGTAAAATGGTCGTGGGCGGACTGACGCAGGGGGCGGTGAAGGGATGAGCCTGAAATGTGAATTTGACCGCGCGCAGTACCTTGCGGGGCAGGATGTCTGCATTTATCTGCCTGTGGAGGCGGATACGGCACATATTCATGTGTACAGTCTGGAGCGGGAGTACGGCTGTGCGTACAGCCGCCAGGGACGGATGCTTCTGCTCCGGCAGCTTCCGGCGGGCAGCTACGGCGTCGCCGTTGAAGCTGACGGTGAGCGCTGGGAGGGAGCCTTTGATATTGTGGACGATGCACGCGCGGTGACGCGCTATGCATTCCTGTCCGACTTTTCCCCGCAGGATGCGCAGGTGCAGGATGTGGAGTGGATCCGAAGTCTGCACCTCAATGCGGTGCAGTTCTACGACTGGATGTACCTGCACGACCGCCTGATACCGCCGCAGACGCAGTTCCTGGATCCCTTGGGGCGGCAGACCGACCTCTCGGTGATCGAAAAGAAGATCGAAGCATGCAAACAGGCGGGCATTCGGCCCATTGCCTATGGCGCGGTCTACGCCTCCAGCAAGGGACTCTTCCGGGAGCACCCGGAGTGGGGAATGTACACCATGGATGGCAAGCCGATGACCTTTGCCGACTGGCTGTATTATATGAATGTCTCGGAGGACTGCGGCTGGTCGGCGCACATTCTGGAGGAATACCGGCAGGCCATCGCCCTGGGCTTTTCCGGGATCCATATGGATACCTACGGCTTTCCCAAGCAGGTTTGGGATGGGGAGGGCCGCCCGGTGGACCTGGCACAGGCGCTTTCCGGCCTGATCGATCGCGCGGCCGAGGTCGTCCGCCGGGAGGATCCCGACAGCGGCGTGATCTTCAACGCCGTGAACAACTGGCCGATGGAGGCTGTGGCAAAGACAAGGCAGGACGCCGTTTACATCGAGGTCTGGCCGCCCAATGACCGCTATCAGGATCTGTATACCCTCATCCGGCAGGCGCGCCTGTGCTCCGGCAAGCAGGTGGTGCTGGCTGCCTACCTGAAGCCCTTTTTGTCTGCGGACGCGGAGGGAGCTGAGCATGCCTTCCGGCTGTGCTGGGCGGCAATATCCGCTTCCGGCGGAACGCAGCTGGTGCTGGGCGAGGAGAAGAGCATCCTGCGCGACAGCTACTATGTCAATTACGCTCCGCTTCGTGGGCAATTCCTGCCGGTGGTGCAGAAATACTGCGACTTCCTGGTGCGCTACGCCGCGCTGCTGTATCTGGACGATGGAATGGACATTGGACGCACCGCCGCCGGAGGAATCAACGAGGACATTATATTCGAGGCGGAGGGCTGCGTTTTTTCCACGGATGGCGCGGACGACACCGTCTGGAGCATTATCCGCGAGGGGGAGCACCGCCTGACGATTCAGTTCATCAATCTGCGCGGAAATGACGGGCAATGGAATCAGGCAAAGCGGCAGCCGGCGGCCGTTGAGCATCTGAAGCTTCACCTGCGGCTTGACCGCCCGATTTCTGGCATATATGCCGCCTCGCCGGACGGCGACTCGCTGCAGGCGCAGCCGCTGCCGGTGACCTATCGCCGGACACCGCAGGGGAGAATTTATACCGCCGAAATTCCGCGTCTGGAGTACTGGACGGCGGTCTGGGTCACAATGGAGGAATGAGCATGCTGTTTTCCTACAATGCAGATCTGCTTCCGAAGGTTCGGATGCTGGGGCAGATACGGTATAACGATCCGTGGATCCATTTTTCCCGGTGCATCAATGAATGGGTGCTGTACGTCATTCGGGATGGCAATCTGTATTTGCAGGAGGACGGGGTACGCTACCACCTGAGTGCGGGAGACTTTTTCCTGCTGGAGCCGGGGCTGACCCACGAGGGCTACCAGCGGGCAGCCTGCGACTATTACTATGCCCATTTCACGCACCCGGATATGTGTCGCGCGGCGGATGAGCGGCAGGCAATCGCCCTTCTGGCGGAAAAAAGAAGGAAGAGCCTCGTCGGCTATAATCTTGAGGCCGTCGATTCCACGCCGCCAATCACGTACCTGCCCAAGCAGTTTCGCCTGACCGGCGGAGAATTCAAGGCGCAGCTCCGTGCCGCCGTGGATTGCTATGACAGCCGGGAGGATGACTACAAGCGCAGGACATCCACCCTGCTGCACAGCTTCCTGCTCCAGACGGCGCATGAGCACCTGCTCTCCCGCAACAGTGCCCAGGGCAGAAAGCGCCGCAAATCCGATGTGATCGCGGAGCAGCTTCTGCGCTACCTGAATCAGAACTATACCAAGCATCTGACCAGCATGGAAATTGAAGAATTGTTTGAAAGCAATTTTGACTATCTGAACCGGGTATTTTCCTCGCTGACCGGCTCGCCGATATTCACCTATCTCAATATCCTGCGCATCAACAACGCCAAGCAGCTGATTTCCACCACGGATCTTCCGTTTTCGGAGATCGCCTACCTGGTCGGCATCGAGGACAGATATTATTTTTCCAAGCTCTTTCGCAAATCCACCGGCATGAGTCCGACGGAATACTACAAGGAGGTCAGGAGTCAATAGTATGCGTGAACCGTATCTGCAAACCGGCTTTATCCGGCTGTGCTGGCAAAAGCTCTTTCATCTGATGGTGCTCAATGGACTCTTTTTGCTGTGCAGTGCGGGGGTGCTGACCATCCCGGCGGCGCTGACCGCCCTGTCCCGCGGCTGTCAGGCGCTGCTGCTGGAGGAGCCACATCCGTTCCGCAGCTTCTTCCGCATCTTTCGGGAAAGCCTGCTGGGGGCGCTCCCGCTGGGGCTGCTTTTTCCGTTGACGCCGGCAGCGCTGGGCTATGGGTGCCTGTTTTATGTCCAAAACGCGGCGGAGCGGCCGTTTTTTACCGCGTGTGCCGTCTTTTGCCTGCTGTGGTGCTGCCTGCTGTTTTTCTGCGCCTCCCGGACCAGATAAAACTCCGCGTGCGCTTCTCACTGGATAATTTGAAACTTGACGGGGATGTGCTGAATATCCCGCTATTTATGGCGGATCAGGCGGATCGGCTGATTGGATTGGCAATGGGACAGCAAAGCGGAAACGCATAAGAGAGTAGAATTGGGAAACAGGGGGAAGTGTATTCCTCTTGTTGTTTTCTATATTATTCCGCTGAACGAGAATATATCGTTCCGAACAGTTGATATTGTTCCGCAAAAATGCTATACTGAATCCAGAACGAGGTGAGCGCAATGTTTATGACAGTCAAACAAGCGGCGGAAAAATGGGGCCTATCTGACCGGCGGGTGCGGATTCTCTGTGCGGAGGGGAAAATCCCCGGTGCGTTCCAGGAAGGGCGGGGCTGGAAGATTCCCATGGATGCCGTAAAGCCGTCGGACGGACGGTTCAAATCCGCAGAATCGCTGCTGGAACGGATTGACCGGAAGAAAGCGGAGCTGGACACTATGCGTCCGCTGACCGCCGGAGAGGTAGCCAGACTGACGGAGGAGTTTACGGTGGAGTTCACCTACAACTCCAATGCCATTGAGGGCAACACCCTGACATTGCGGGAGACGGATTTGGTTCTGCGGGGACTGACCATCGACCGGAAGCCCCTGAAAGATCACATGGAAGCGGTAGGTCACAAGGAAGCCTTTGATTATGTCCGGGAACTGGTACAGGAAAAAGCGCCCATGTTGGAACGGGTAATTCAGCAGATTCATTATCTCGTATTGGCGGACAAAAAGGAAGACCGGGGCGTTTATCGCCGGGTTCCTGTCCGTATCATGGGTGCCCAGCACGAACCAGTGCAGCCCTATCTCATCCGCCCGATGATGGAACAGCTGCTTGCGGATTTTGCGGCCAGCCAGGAGCATATTGTCACGAAATTGGCACGGTTTCATATTGAATTCGAGGGTATTCACCCTTTCATTGACGGTAACGGCAGAACCGGGCGGCTGCTGGTAAATCTGGAGCTGATGAAGGCAGGGTATCCGCCCATTGACATCAAATTCACGGACAGGATGGCTTATTATGATGCGTTTGACGAGTATCACGTGAAGCATAACTTGTCCGCAATGGAAAAGCTGTTTGCAAGGTATCTTGAGGAACGGCTGGATGCGTATTTGGCGATGCTGAGGGAGTAAGGAGAGACACCGTGTCAGACAGAAAGAAGGACGGCCAGCATTTCACGCTTGCCGATGTCTCGGAGCTGCCGGCCCGCCTGTACCATCGAAGGAACAAAGATTAAATATAAGGAAGTAAACAATGATAAAAATACTTTTTGTATGCCACGGCAATATTTGCCGCAGTCCGATGGCGGAGTATATTTTGAAGGACATGGTCCACAGGGCCGGGAGGGATGCGGCGTTTGAGATCGATTCGGCGGCGGTGAGCCGGGAGGAGATCGGGAATGGGGTATATCCTCCGGCGCGGCGGGAGCTGGCGCGGCATGGGGTCAGCTGCGGCGATCATCGGGCGCGGCAGGTGACCATGGAGGATTACAGGCTTTTTGATCGGATCTACTACATGGATGCCAGCAATGGCCGCTATCTGGCGCGGATGCTGCCCCGGGACGATGAGAAGATCCGGCCCCTGCTGGACCGGGAGGTGGCGGACCCCTGGTATACGGGGGACTTTGAGCAGACCTGGCTCGACCTGGTGGAGGGCTGCCGGAAGATCATGGAGGAATTTGCGTGAATCAGGTGCTTTTGGAGCAAAGGCTGGCGGAGCTTCCGCTGTATGCCTACTTTTTTACATCCCCCCGGGAGCTGGAATTCTCCCAGCGGGTGCGGTGGATCTGTGAGCACGAGTGCACCCAGTATGGAAAATCATGGGCCTGCCCGCCCGGTGTGGGGACGGTGGAGGAATGCCGGGCGCACTGCTTGCACTATGGGAAATGCCTGGTGATCGCCACCGTTACAGAGGTGGAGGACATTTCAAATCTGGAGCAGACGCTGGCCACCCGCAGCGAGCATGAGCGGATCACCGATCAGGTGGCGGATATCCTGCGGTCGCTGGGGGAGGAGCCCTTTGTGCTCTCCACCGAGTCCTGCGCCATCTGCCCCCGCTGCGCCATTCTGGATGGACAGCCCTGCCGGTTCCCGGAGCGGATGCACCCGTGCGTGGAGAGCCAGGGCATCAATGTGATCCCGGTTTTGGAGCAGAATGGGCTTGCGTTCCAGTATGGAGAAAACGTGGTCACCTGGATCTCCATGCTGCTTTATGGATCATAAATCGGGCGATATACCCCTAAGGACTGCACTTTGACAGAATCACCAAGGAAACGCCAAACGGGTTTTGATATTTTATTGAAAATTGCGAAAAAATTTTGCGAAAACATTTGCAATTTTTGGTAGACCGTGTTATACTATTCGGGCGTTAGATGTCATGATTTAAAAATGCACAGAAAAAGGCGAAAATGACTCGCCTGGAAAATCGGAAAGGGGTATTATTCATGTCTCATAAGTACGTCTACCTGTTCACCGAGGGCAACGGGAAAATGCGAGAGCTCCTGGGCGGCAAGGGGGCCAATTTGGCCGAAATGACCAACATTGGCCTGCCGGTTCCCCAGGGCTTTACTATTTCTACCGAGGCCTGCACCCAATACTATGAGGACGGCCAGAAGATCAACGACGAGATCATGTCCCAGATCATGGAATATGTGGACAAGATGGAGCAAATCAACGGCAAGAAATTCGGCTCTCTGGAAAATCCGCTGCTGGTCTCCGTCCGCTCCGGCGCCCGCGCTTCCATGCCCGGCATGATGGATACCATTCTGAACCTGGGCCTGAACGACGATGTGGTGGAGGCCATGATCAAGGGCAATCCCGATCCCAAGTTTGCCCGGTTCGTGTGGGACTCCTACCGCCGGTTCATCCAGATGTTCTCCGACGTGGTCATGGAGGTCGGCAAGAAGTATTTCGAGCAGCTTATCGATGAGATGAAGAAGAAGAAGGGCGTCCAGTTCGACGTGGAGCTGACCGCTGACGACCTGAAGGAGCTGGCCGGCCAGTTCAAGGCGGAGTACAAGGCCAAGCTGGGTGTGGACTTCCCCAGCGACCCCAAGACCCAGCTGTATGAGGCTATCCGCGCCGTGTTCCGTTCCTGGGATAACCCCCGCGCCAACGTCTACCGCCGTGACAACGACATCCCCTATTCCTGGGGCACTGCCGTCAACGTCATGCCCATGGTGTTCGGCAACCTGAACGACAACTCCGGCACCGGCGTCGCCTTTACCCGTG
>ERZ857629.593-NODE-593-length-48321-cov-4.905213_pt1 | contig 48321 bp, 58 predicted proteins | sample MGYA00519700_ERZ857629 | MGnify/ENA primary metagenome ERZ857629 (study PRJEB31778, sample SAMEA3449351) | human gut metagenome | biome: human gut; feature: human-associated habitat; material: faeces | place: United Kingdom | collected 2010/2012 ... | reverse complement strand
TATTTCGAATCACCGGACTGCCCAACAGCGAAAGAAGCCTTGAAGCATTTTATCGTTTGCTTGGATCAGGAACCTGATAGTGGTTGTTTGGAAAAAAAGAACGACCAGATATGTGGAGATTGCGACGCTTTTTATGAATGTCATATGGCCGGCGCCGAACATAATGACGTCGCCTGCCCGGGGTTTGATGATAGTGTGTTAAGTCAATTAAATAACAATAGATTATGAAAGGAATAGAATTAGGATTAACAATCTCAATAGTCATAATGATAATCTGGCTATTGTTCATCGGAAACATATCAATTAGCTTTAAGCCGTTTAGTATTCACCTCCCATTTTGGCATAGATCGTTAGGCATATTCCTGGCGGTTGCAGGCTTTATGATCTACAATATAGGAGAACATACGAAAGGATATTCTGACGGTTTGAAAAAAGGTGAAGAAATGACTTGGGAGGCTATAAACAAGGTAATTAAAGACAAGAAAGATCATGAAAAAGATAATGTTCAATGACCGGTTCGGTCTGACACAGTCCGTATTGGAAGGTCGAAAGACGATGACAAGAAGGATCGCCTCTATACAGCCTCCGTATAAAAATAATGAAATTGCATTTCCTATATTCGCTGGTGACGGCGAAGGCTCTCCTTTGTGGCTTGCATATTGCTGGGTAAATAAAGACAACCCGGAAGAACACACAAAATGGGTTAAGCCTCAGTATAATAAAGAAGGTGAAATTATAGCGATTGCACAATCCTACAAAGCTCTTGGCTATGATCCAGAATCACTTGATAGAGATCCCAAAGATTTGGGAATAAGAGGATTTATGAAAGATTCTGCCGGTTGGAACAATAAAATGTTTGTTTGCGCTGCTGGTTGCAAAAATCATATCCGGATGATCAATATTAAAATACAGCGGTTGCAGGATATATCGGACGAAGATTGTTTGAAAGAAGGAATAGAGGAGCATCTAAAGGATGTACAATACGGATTTCCTACGAATATAGGCTATTGTGGGCAATATCCTTTTCCAAATCCACGTGAAGCCTTTGCCGCCCTCATAGATAAAGTATATGGCAAAGGCACTTGGAAACTAAACCCCTGGGTTTGGGTTTACGAATTTGAATTGGTGAAATAGCTCAAATCACGAAAAATATGAAATAAACAGCAAAGCTGTCCAGGAGCCAGCCGGACAGCTTTGTAAACTCTCATTAACAGCCTCTAATTCCTATTTTATTTACCCATTAAATAAGATACATCAACCTTCGAAGCCTGCATATTTTCTCATTAAAGTTTACCGGCTCGAAGTCAAGGGAGTCAACTAGGCGATCGACTTCTTTCCTAGCTGATTCCCTTTTCAACTTCTGTATTTCCTTGTCTTTTTTTCGCATAGTCGCTTCTTTTGATGTTTGTGGCAATTGCAGCTACAAATAAACATCTGCATGTCCTTTGATAGCTTTCTACCGATGTATCCTGCCAAATAAGCTATTTCTTCCCCTCCTGCCGGCATCTTATACGCTGTTGCTATGTGATCCTCCAAATGTCTTAATTCATGCATCATAGAGTCTGAAAACTCGTCAGAAGAAGATGTCTTTCCAATAACCATGACAGACTCTCTAAGATGATAATTTGAATAGGTTAAGCCAGTGTTGAGTTTGCATGCTTCCAAATTACGATATGATTCTTTCAATTTTTGAGGGGGACAACCAATACTTTTTAGGCAGTCCATTATCTCATCAGTCCAATAACATGTGACATGGTAAAATACATGTACTAACCAATTGTATTGATGTATGTTTAGCTCCCGGTAAATCATCGTTTTACAGCATTAAATTTGCGTTCTATCTTTCTGCGCTGTTGCCTAGACAGATTAGTATTTTTCAAATTATCTACAACGGGAAAAACTTTATCATAATCCTTTTTTGGCATACTTGCCAGCACGTCCGAAGGGGACTCTCCTTTAAGGATACGAAATATGTAACTCCATCCGCTCATTAGATCATTTCCTCCCAAATTATTGGCGTACCGGAACCGATCATATCCGCATAGAATCGTGTGAATACAATACCTTCATAAGCATCAGGATCATCACATACATTCTTTATATAAAGGGCTGCATACTGTTCGTTTGGTATCGAAGATCCTAAATAATCAGCCTTGCACATGTTTGCTGCATATACATAATCAAAGCCTCCTTTTTTCTTGACTTCAACGCTGTATTTCTTTAGCAGTTCATCTACCTGCTCTTTCGTCCAAGGTGTGATTTTCACTTTCTTGCCGTTACCGTCTTCTTTTTCCATCATGGATACAGCAAAATCACACATGGCCTTGCTAAAATGCCATCCGTATTGCGAAAGGTAAGCTTTCATGCCGGAAGGAAATTCGTCATACATATCTAGTCTCATATTATTGTCTATTTTAAATGAAGGGGAACACCGTCCCCCTTCTGATTAATAACGTCTACGTCTGCGGTACTCTCCCGCGTAACGACCGGTCCCTTTTACACCGCGTCTCTCTCCATAACCGTCACCACCTCCACGTGACCAATCACGACGAAATTCATCGTTATCATCGTCATCATCTTCCCTGAATCCCATGCCGCCATCCATAGCCTTTCTTTTGCCTTCTTTGCAGCCGAGTTTGTAGGCCTCTTCCATAGCTTCCATCAAATCTTCGTCCTCATAGGCATCAAATTCTCTGTAAAGCTCTTCTAGTTTTCTTGATCCCATAATTATTACTTTTTAGTTGTTTCCTTTGCTCCAAGTTGTTGCATCAATTGCTTATTTAGCTCCATAAGCTCAGACATATTCTTGCTCATATCAGACACCTGAGCCTTAAGAGCATTGATCTCCTGTTCTTGACGTTGCTTTTCTGCAAATTCAGGATTGATCATCGTCAGCATCTCATCACAGGAAGCTATCACACTCAGATCATAGTCCCTGCTGTTAACCCTATCCAATCTTTTTTGTTTTATCATGGATATCTCATTGTTCATTGCATCACGGGAGCATGAAACAACAAGATTTCCATTTTGTCCAAAGTCGGCAATATCATTACCGGATGGAAGATTCTGAAATGTTGTGTTCTGGCCATTAATATTGGCCACGACATCAACAACCATCTCCATCTGAGGCATCTGTCCCATAGGAGCTGGCATAGGATATTTGGGCTTAGGGGCGGAAACGCTTACCACAGAACCAATTTCAATGAAATGCTTGGCTTCCTTATGGAGAATATACAACTGATTATTTACTCGAAGATTCTGAAACATAGTGATTAATTTTAAATGGAGTCGCCTTTTTTGACGACCCCGTGTTTGTTTTTACTTACTTTTCACTGCTTCTGCTACAGTCGGCGTTGCAGTAGTCGATCTATATCCTCCATTCACTAAGTACAACTCATTGGTGTATTTGTTATAATGGATTTCGTAGATTCCGGGACCAGCAAGATTGGCAACCGTAACAGGTTCGTTACCGTAAGCCAGTAACGGACGAGTATCACCGTTAGTCCCAATCAAAATAGGAAGAGTTGCTGTTGTTCCAGCCGGGATGGCTTGACGGAGATTGACATAGAACCCGCCTACATAATCCCGGTTACGGAATGCATGGTTCGGAAGTTCTAATGTCACATTCTCCGCTCCAACCGTTACAGCCACCGTAGGCAGGGTATTGAAATTCGCTCTTCCAATTGACGGGAATGGGAAAGGGAATCCTGTAAAAAAGTTAGGCCACATAATCACCTCCTTTCTTATCCGGATCAACCCCAGTAGTTATTGCAACCACATCCGTAACCACCGCGTCCATATGCCGCGTCACCTGCATATGCTCCGAAAGCGGCTGCACGATAAGTTTCCGGATTATACACCTGCAATTGTGGATAAGGGACAGATACCGTTGGAGGCATTTTGCACTTAATGCCATCTACATCACTTTGCAATGCCTGTAAGCCGGCTACCAACGGCGCGATCTGTTGACCGAAGTTGCTCAAGATTGTTGCATTCTGATTACGCTGAGAGATTTCCCCTTCCAAAACTGCAATTTTCGCATCTCTTGCTGCGAGAGCTTCCTGCTGACGGCGTGCTTCTGCAGCATCCATCTTGGCTACAATAGCCTGGAATCCTTCACGGTAAGCATCTGTCAAAGAACGTGTATTACCTTCCATTGTACGCGTAAGCGTATTCATGTTTTCGCAACTCGCTAAGCGACTTTCATATCCCTGACGTTCAATTGCAGTCTGTGTTTTACAACAACAATCGGCTAATTGAGCAAGAACGGACTGATTGCCCTGCATGATTGCAGTGATGATACTGTTGGTGTTCTGCCCCATCTGATTTCCGAGACCGCATATTGCCTGAGATACAGAATTGATACCTGCAAGGATCTGGTCTGAAGATGAGTTCAATGCTTGGGCAAGTGATGCGATGTCCACGCCATTACGGTTAAGCATCTGCATGATCATTTCTCTGCCTTCATTAGCGCCCTGATTGTTGTTTCCTCCGAAACCAAAGTTACCGTTACCAAAGATGGCGGCAATCACAATCAACGCAATAATATCCTGAAAACCACCGTTGTTCCCAAAGAAACCGCCGTTACCTCCTCCCCCGTTCATTAATCCCATGAGGTAACCTGTGTCAATACCTCTGTTCTGCAAAGACGGAAGGATTGATGCAAGCAAGCCGTTACTCGCTCCACCTGCCCCGTCTTGATTAAATACATAAGTTTTTTCCATTGTATTTTAAATCTTTGTTACGGTCAATATCAACCGCATCGCAAATGTCGCAAAACAGTAATTGTATTGAATGATAGATTTTTGTAGGGTTGTTGTAAGATTGTTGTTATACATTCATATTTTTTTGTTTGTTTCTTTTGCTATATCACAAATTGTTCGTATGTTTGTGGTGTTCAACAATGTCATAGGCAAGCGGAAGCCTGCCATTTGCGTAGGCATTTTTTATGTCATAATATATTACTTTGTAGTTGGGATATTGAAAGATATTCGGCTGTTACCCCCGTGTGGAACGTTAATGCGTCCACAGCCTATGACGGTGTTGAACGACGGGAAAGGACAGCCGTTTTTTCTGTCTATAATGCCTAATTGTTCAATAGTCATGGCAGAATTAGTAATTCAAAACAGTAACGGCAGCGATGTTACCACTTCTTTAATCGTTGCGCAGGTGTTCGGTAAGAACCACAAAGATGTATTGAGAGATATCGAGAAACTCTCATGTTCAGAAGATTTCAGGATGCGCAATTTTGCGCATACCCCCTACACTCACCCACAGAACGGTCAAGTTTACCACTACTACGAAATGACCAAAGACGGTTTCAGCTTCCTTGTCATGGGTTACACAGGCGCAAAAGCCGGAGAGTTCAAAGAAAAATTCATTTCCGAGTTCAACAAACGGGAAATGATGCTTAAGGATGATGATTACATTCTCATGCGTTCGCAGCAAATCCTACAGAAACGGGTAGAAGCAGCAGAACAGAGAGTAAAAGCCCTCGAAGCCGACAATGCCGCCAAAGAGGAAACAATAGAGCTCCAGCAGAAAGAGATTGCCCAAGCTGCCCCTAAAGTCCAGTATGTTGACACCGTCCTAAAGTCCGTCAACACCTACGCCACAAACTTGATTGCAAAGGAAATGGGTATGAGTGCGGAAACTCTCAACAAGCGACTGAAAGAAAAAGGTATTCAATACCGTCAAAGCGGCGTGTGGGTTCTGACGTCCAGATACCAGGACAAGGGATATACCAAGACAAGGACACATACCTACACCCGTTCGGACGGTTCTCAAAGCACGGCTATGCTTACTGTATGGACGGAGCAAGGCAGAGAGTTCTTGCATTCTTTATTCAAAGCGTAAAATATACACACAAACACATTATCGAGGTACGGAGTAATGACGTACAGCCATTGTTACACCTTTTTACAAACAATTAAACCTAAGTATTGCACATGGAAGCAAAAGAAATAAAGGTCAATTTAGACCTAATGAACGCATTAATCAAGATGCGTGAAGCTAGTATTATTTTCGAAGAACAGTTGAATGTTATTGGCGAACAAGCCGGCATTGATTATATAGAAGAAAGAGAAGAGTTTTCGGATGGACTCATCCATTGCATGAACGCAATTGGAAAGATGATCGGGGAAAGCGTTGTTAATGGCGTTTGCTGTTCGATACCAGGTAAAGCTGCTACATAAAAACCAAATAGCGAACTCTAGCACGATGGAGTCTTTCGTACCCAACGTGTCACGTTATGAAGGCTGATTAACACACAACGTTATTCAGCCTTCGTTATATCATATTTTAAATGGCATACCAAGCAATTCGCGTATATTTTTAACTATAACCTTTAGTAGGTAATTTCTACGTATTCTGTCGGGATAAATATTTTTCAACTTGTTGATAGATTGCTGAGTAAATCCGGTAAAAGACGATATTTGCGATTCACTGAATTTATATTCCGACAGTATGACAATCATGATTCCTCGTGAATCAACAATATCACTTCGTTTACATTTTGATAGTATCAGCTCCTCTGATATCTCTGTTTCTTTTGAAACAATTCTTAATATTTCGGCAAAGATTTCTGATTTACACATAAAATTTGAATTTTAATTTTACCTTTGCCCTTGCTACATAAAACATACTATACAATGCAACAAAAGCGTAACCATTCGTGTTGAAGACATTAGAGTCCCCAACGTGCGAGTGGTTACGCTTGTGTATCAGTTTTATGTAGCAGTTAAACGGATACGTTGGGGGCTTTTATTTTACCTCTGAAGCCCCAGAAAAGAGGTGCTTATGAACAAAAAGCTATTTCGTTACCATACTCTATAATAGATTCCTACCCCAACATAAGGAGATAAACCAGACCGACCAACACCGTAGCCTGCCGACACACCTAATCCCCACCGACGAGCCGGTATTTTTTGCGTGACATAGACAGTCTTCGGAAAGACATATATGCTATCCAGATCCGCGTTATAGCCGGATACCCAAGCGTGATAATCTGGTGTAGAGTATTCATTTTGGATGACCGGCAGAAATACTGTATCACCTTTGATGTACTTAACGATCGTGTCTGCCGGGACCTGGATATACTTTGTCACTGTTTCTCGTACTGGAACCGGCACTGTATCACGTAAGGTGTCAACAATGATGACAGTATCCGTTTTAGGTGTCATCATTGATGAGACTTCTCGAACATGGTAGCCGATAAAGAAGCTGGTCACCAACCCGATCATCAGTAATATGATGTGCCAGGCTTTCATAACAGATCCCAACCGGCAATAACGTCGTACATATTGGCTTCCCGACCGTTCTCGACTTTAGACATCCCGGCAACGATCCGGATCATTTGTTCGCGGTCGAAGTTGAGCAGGTCGTCGGGTCCGATCCCAGAATAGCTACTTACCAACGACACGTACGCGGCCGTATTGTTCTCGTTTTCCGGCGCCCATCGACTGATCATCTTCCGGATTGTCGTTAACTTGTACACCCTATGATAGTTTGACAGGATTTTAAATACTGCCCGATAGCCGTAAGCCATTGACTTAAACTGTTTAAAATCTTTGTCACGGCTAGGGTTCACCTCGCCTTGAAACACGTCACTGTTGCGTCTGATGTTCCCAGGGTTGTTGTTACGTAGTCCACGTGGTAATTCATTCTTTTTCATTTTTATTCTCCTTTTCTTTTGCCGTGATTAAAGCCTCTGTAAATGCGTCTTTCAGCATATCTTTATTTAATACACTCCCTATAAGAGCAGCTGATTTTGCAGCCTGTCTAAGCTGTTTTGCGTCTGCCTTTTCCCATATGGATCTAATCTCTGTGATAAGGATAAACACAGTAATCAAAGATGTTATAACCGGTATGTTTGTCAAAAAAGAGAAATGGATAAATTCCCAAAATTTGCAAACATAGCACACTGCGTCAATACTCCATGCAATGCAGACACTCCCGGCATACAGGATAAATTTACTTACCGTCCGGCGCATCCCATAAGAATTACGGTCTTCTCCTCGTAGTTTTGCTTTATAATAGCCTGATGCGAAATCCCAACTCATCGCAAAAAGGACAAGCACCAGCTCAAATATGGAGATGATAAGCATCCCCCTCATTTCCCAAATCATTTTTATTACCTCCATTTTCTAGTCGATCCTTTTTATTATATCCAGAGCACTAAAGAGTACCCTGGATATACTTTAGTTAAGTATTTATGATAATCATTATTCTTTAGTATTCCGTTGTTCAAAAATTGATTTTGTATCGGATAATGCAGCGGTATAGATGGCTTCGCTGTCTTCGTCCGATATAGGCCTGTCGAACGAAATATTTTTGGTTCCGTCTGCATTGATTGTAATATATCCAAACCGGACATCAGCCTTTTTGACCGTTCCTGTTATCGATGTTACGTTCTGACCTTCGTCTTGGGCTACGTTATACTGTATATCGTAACCTGCAACGTTGTTTAGGTAAGTACTTTTTACCACTGATGATACTTGTTCTAGTGCCATAATTATTCCTCCTTATTTTTAGTTTTTGATTCTTCTCCTGCTCTCGCCACGGCATCAACAAGATATTTCTTTAATGCAGTTCCCAACAAAACCAACATAGTCTTAAAGTCTTCTTCTAAGATATCAATTGGCTCTTCCGAGTAATATATCTTTCTAGCCAACTCAGACATTGGGACACTTTCAGATGCTCGGTGAAGAGCATTCCCCATTCCTTTTCGCCAATCCTGTAATTCAAATTGGTCAACGCCAACTTCTACTTTTAACTCTTTAAAATTGATTCTTACTTGTTTCATAATCTTATTTATTTGTTTATTGTTATTGCCAATTATTATCGTATTGCCCGACACAAAACCATCCACCTCCAACTACATTGCTATCTATAGTAGGTATAAGATAATTATATTTGATATGTACAAATAAAGCGGCCATTCCACCATTTATTTGAACCCATCTTCCATTAGAAGCGATCCATCTAGTATAAGAATCATGTGTATTAACAACGATAACAAATTGTCCACTAAATCCTGTAAAAGCATATCTAGTTTCTTCTGTCTTTCCATGTTGTATAATAAATACATTCGCAGGGTATCCTGCGGCTGTGCCAGAAGTTCCATATAAAGGTACTTCATAATATGTTTGACCACTAGTTGTAGTACGTTGAGTGAAATATATTTTCGGATACTCATTCGTGTTCCCTGGTTCAGCAGGGGCATTAGGTCCATTTTTTACACAATAAAAACCTATATTTGGACTATACCCAGTCTGAATAGTATTTAACCAAGCAGAACCAAATCCCCCTCTGCAACGTATATCTCCAGAATAAAATGTATAACCTCCTTGATGATACATGTCACCAGAAAACCACATTTTACCATCAGTACCAAAACTTATGCCTCCTAATCTTTCTCCTGAATCATTTACACAATCTAGAGATTTAAATGATCCGGTAGCTCCTTTTAATTTGTTTACATATAAATTGTCAACATCAATAATCTTAGTACTAATAAAACCGCCTAAAATAGTCGTATCGCCCTCTTTCATGGCGTTTACCAACTTTTTAAATTCAGCCGTGGCTACCGAATTTGCCACATCTTCAGCAGCAATATTTGTTGCATAATTTTTCAAAGTGTTAGCCAATGTCGTTGATTGTACATAATCAGACAATGTACTGGCTAATGCATAGTTACTTAGTTTATTATTTAAGCTGGAATTTGTCACATAATTGGATAAAGCATTTGTTACATCAGACATTGACGCCTTTCCGTTTATCCTATTATTGACCGTCGTATAATCCGACAGCATGCTAAATGATACCGCACCAACGAGGTTAATTCGGTTAGCTTGTATTAAAACACCATCAGTACCTACGTTAATAGCGTTAACTATCGCTTTGCCACCTTCCATCTCCTTTTTGGCAAATATGGTAGTACCATCAGCCGCAGTTATCCAACCAGATGTTTCGATTGTATTGTTTATCGTATTTACCTTTTCTACTGTAGCTGAAATACGATTACTTTGAATAGATAATTCCGCATTTGTAGCATAAATACTGAGATCCGGTTTATCCGTCAAGTTATTGTATCCTGATCCGGATTTTATAGAGAGGTGAGCCGCTACAATTTCCCCATCTACAAGGTTGAAATATGTTTGACCGTCAGAACTAGCAATCACGCTAGTCGTAATACTTCCAGGCAACACTTCTGTAAATCCATAGACATTTCGATAGCTTCTTTCTCCCTCATATTCGCTTGATAAAGTACCAACCAGAAAATAGTAATATCCATCTCCCGGGTCCATCTTATAGGCAGTCTTGCTCAAAAGAAATGATCCAGTCGTCCCCGTCTTTGAGCATTTAGCATAGAAATACATAGCTACCGTTTCATCTAAGGCGGGTGATGTGTATGACGACATATCCCAAAACTTATAGTCTGAAGGCTTATGTGTTGGAGATATCTTGTCAATACCCAATGTCATGTGTTGGAGTATCGTTGTCGGAGCCGTAAAGACTTTAGTTTTCTGATTATAAGCAAAATTAGGTATCGTTTCAACCGGATTTGTTTTATTGTTTACAAAACGAAATTGAAGACTTTCCGAGCCTACCTGTAAAGACATTGTCTGGATATAAATAGGGTTGATAGCTTCAGAAAAACCGTCAATGGCGGCTTCCAGCATTTTCCCGGTTTCCTCTAGATCCCTAAACCTCCTTTTCGTTAAGGATATCGAACCTTTATACCTATTTTCATCGACAACTTCATTTGAGTCAATCTTACCTAAATCTGTAGAAATAGAGCCTCCCACCGGCACATTAGACAGTTCAATAACAGGGGCGTGAGGCTTATTTATGTAGTCCTTAACCGAAGTTATACGGATTAGTATTCCTTCTGGCTGAAATTGGGTATCCGAAAACTGAATATATCCACCCGGTACTATTTTGCCCCCTATTTCCAGCCATTTGTTTTTAGCCCATATGGGGTCTAGCTCACCTGTAAAGCTAAATTTCTCCTCTTCGTTCTCATAAAAGTACCTAACAGCCTCTTTAAACATCTCCCATGACGCTCCAGTCTGAGTTGCATCATCTTGGATATATGCCTGTGGTAACTTGATGTTAAAGATTGCATATTTATCCCCGATAGCCGGTTTTAAGTTCTCGTTTGGTAGAGTAACACCATCTTCTTCTAGCGGGACAAGTTCGAAAGTCCGTGTTGCATGATCATAGCCAGTCAGATCGGTGTCTGTCTGGACAATATCAAACTCTCTTCCGGTCAATACGCCAGTCTGAAATATCATCGTAGCTTTTTCTCCTGCAATTCGGCAGTCACGATAATTTAGATCCGCCGGTATAGTCGAATCAACAATGTTGTAAAACGTAACAGGATTGCCAGCATCGTCTTTACCTTCTTCCGTAGTCACAGCGGTGACTTCGCCCACTCTGGAAGGATAAATATTTGAAGCGTCATAACTATCTTCATTATACTGAGACACTTCTTTATCCGCTCTGGTGATATACATACCATCCTTATCCGTCTTGTATTTACGTCCTTCGTATTCAAGCTCTTTGGATTTAGGTAATAATAGATATCGGCTATTATATGTTGCCAGATCGATATTCCTATCGCCACCCTGTACAAACAGCAGGTTTAGCGGTGATTTATCACCTTGGGTAGCTCTTCCTACTCCCGGTCTAAAACCATTTCCTTTACCATATGATAAAGCTAGAGGCTCAGTCTTAAACTTCTCGACCTTACGTAAATGGATAGTCTTACCGTCTATTTCCCATTCTGTGTTAAATTCTTGTGCTAGCCTTCCAAGTACATCGTAACAATACTCATGGTTAAACGATAAATATTTTTCCGTTGCAACAATACAATCTCCTACAGTCCACCCCGAATCTCTCAAATTAAGATTGTCCACAAGCAACTGAAGGAACATTTTGGGCTTGGCCGTTAGAGTAAACTTAAGCTGAAAGGGAATATCAGAAAGAGACTTGTATTTGTATCTCTTGAGTATCTCCTGATTACTGCCGAATGTTATTGTATACTCAAAATTTCTTGTCCCATGCTTTTTAAAATTATCCGGTCTCCATAAGGTATATCTTTGTCCTTGATACTCTATATATGATCCGACGGGAATAGTTGCATATTCTGGGAGACTAAGATTTAGAGTAACAGAGTTGTCCCCCATTATCGCCCGGTTTCTGACGCTGGAATCGTTAACCTGAACATCAAATAATACTTCGCCTGTTTTATCGTAGATAATCATATTTCGATATTTTACGATAAAATTATCCGATACTTCTGTTTGCCGGAAATATCGGATAAAGAGAAACGTAACAGTTACGCAAGTGTGACGATATTTTTTTTATTTGAACAAAACAGCCAGAAAAATAGCACTTATAGCCGCTATCTCTACCCAAAACATAGGTCTGCTTTGGTAAAATTTATACCAAAAGTTCCCTTCCTTTTCTTTTACTATATACAACGCTGTGTATCCGATATATCCCAGCCATACAACAAGCATATACCATGCGTTGAAAGCAACCCATAATTGCGATCCAACAACACACATTAAAGCTCCGGCTAGATGTATCTTCCCTTCAAACTCTTCCTTGAAATTAGGAGCCGCTCCAACCATAAACATGCCTACGCATGCCAGAAAAGCAAGAAACTCTGTTCCCGGTTTACTTGCCTCTAATATAGAAGGCATAAGCAGCCCCGCTGTCAACCACATGGTAGCTAAAAACCAATACGGATGCTCTAATTTATAAAATGTTGCACTGATTGAATAAGGAACACCCTTAGCCTTAATACACACCGCTGTGGTGTATCCGGTAATAATCAATAATGAAATAATTTGTAGTATCATGTTTTTAATTTTAAGTTAGTCAATCCACTGGTCTCACGTATAAATCAACCAAATCCTTAAGTTTTGAATAAACAGGATCTATTGATCCCCTATAACAAAAATACTTCACACGAGCTCCATTGTCTAATTCTGTATAGTATTTGTCTTGCTCTAGTGCCATCCCCGAAGCGTATAACTTTGGATCAAACTCTGTTCCCTCATGATTTTCGTCCAAGCGTTCATATAATGCTGCGGTATCAATTGACGGAGGGTATATTTCTAGCACAGGATTAATAGGTTGTCTAACTTTCCACAGCCAATCATTGTACAACACACGATTTCCTATTTCCAACTTACCACCGATAAAGTCTATCCATTCTGCATGTCCGTATTTATTCTTTACCGCTGTTGTATCATCCATAGTCATAGCAGAGATGGACATACGGCTAACTCTCAATACCTGTACTTCCGGATCATGTTGTTTTTTATAATCAATAGCCGATTGTAATTCTTCCGTTGTCCTGCGAATTACTTCCGGATATCCAGCAACTTCAATATTTTTAACTTCCTCTATTGTTGTTGTTTTTTCAATAGCCTTTAGTAAATTATCTGTCACAATATTGCAAGAATCATCATAGTCATACATTTCATTGATAGCCTCAATTATTATATCTGAAGGATAAGTTATATAATTAAATGTAATATTGTTTTTATGAGAACTTCTGTCCTTTATTTCCGCTCTACCATAACCATGCATATATATATCCTTACCATCAAGATAATAGTGGTGAATGTCCTGATCGAATACCTCTTGCTTCTTGTCTTCCTTTGCCACATACAGTAATTCTTCTGGTGTAGGTACAGGTTTAGGCATCAACTGTAATTTCAAAACTTCTTCAACAGATGCATCAGAGTTTGATTCCTTAAACATAATATTATCTTGACTTAGAATTACCCAATAGCCTTTAGCATAATCATCCCAGCCTTCTCCGATAGCATTACTGTCTTTATCTAACTTTTCATTAAAGCCCACATAAATTGTCTCTGCATCGCGATTTACATACCAATATCTATATTCATCGAAATTTATTGTATCCATATTAAATTTATTTATAATTACTTATACCCCATATATCTTAGTATAACAACACCACTACCACCATTGCCTCCACCGTATCCGATAGTAGTAACTGGATTTGTCCAGCCACCACCACCGCCACCGCCATATCCCGAACCAGGAAGACCGCCTCCATCACCTACACCAGCAACAGCATTTCCCGAGCCATAGCCATTACCACCATATCCTCTTCTTTGATAGACAGCTCCACCACCGCCTCCCCCAGATGTAGCTTGCATAGATGCAAATGGTTTTACCGAACTACCTCCTCCACTACCTCCAGAGCCGCGGTCTCCTGCTGTTCCACTTCCTCCTTCAGAACCTCCATCTCCACCATCGCATCCGCCACCACCGCATCCGCCATTTCCCCCATTTCCCCCATAGCCTCTACCACCATAGAGTCCACCAATACCACCATTAGCACTATAGCCTAGCATAGACGTAGTACCGCCAGTTCCACCCTGGGATTCATTATTTCTACCAGCACCTCCGAGCCCAACTGTAACAGGTATCACTTGCCCTGGGGTAACAGACACAGAATAAACACTTTTCCCATATCCTCCGCCACCGCCACCGCCAGCTCTAGCTCCACCGCCACCTCCGCCACAGAGATAAATATCTATACTATAGACACCTGACGGGACAGTCCAATTAGTAGATGATTTAATTTCTTCAATGATCTCTGTTAGCTTTTTTACAGATCCCATAAACCTTCTTCTGCTCATACACCCTCCTATCCTTGTTCTATTTTAGCAATCCACCACTGTCCGTTGATTCCTTCAAAATGAAACTCTACTCGTTTTCCAGCAGGACACGTATAACTACTCCCGCACATGCTTACATAATTGCCAGAAGTGGGTATGGTTATTGTACGTGCTGATGAGCAATATATTTTGACCGAAAAACTTTGACCGTTATAAGCAGCTCCTGCATTGTTTGCAGACAATGATCCATTAGCTGTTAATGCTACATATATGACTTTTTTAGTCACATCTAAATTTGAAATAGATGAAGCAGTAGCATACGAATCTACCTTATCCAACTTAGTTTTATCTGCAGAAGACATAAGACCATTTGTAGACTGAGTGGCAGTAGAATAAGTTGTATTAGGAGGTGTTGCCCAAGTTCCGTCACCACGCATAAAACTAGATGTACTCCCGTTTAATTGCCTCAATAATCCGTTAGCAGAAGTTGTTGCAAGACCATAAGTCGTATTTGTATCCGTCCATGGGACGTTTACATACATTTTCCCGCTACTATCCAAAGTTACAGCATAGTTTTTACCATTTGTGGAGTAACCTATCAAAACTCCACCCCTCGTAGAAGAGGAAGCCTGTGGCAAAGAATAATTGTTTGCACCGGTAGCAATACCATCTAATTTAGATTTATCACTACTACTCATTAGACCATTAGATGACGTAGTGGCGACACCATAAGTAGTATTTTCCCACGGAACGTTGACAAACATTTGCCCGCTAGAATTTAATTCTACTGGATAATTCTTCCCTGACTCCGGATAGCCTATCTTAACCAATCCTAAAGTAGAAGATGTTGCTTGGTTATAGGTGGTATTAGGAGTAGTAATGCTCACATTGCTAGATCCATTAAATGCAGTACCATTAATAGTTAGAGTTCCTGTTGTTTTGTTTGCAGATACAGCAGTACCTCCGCTTGGTAAAGCACCTACTTCAGAGGCAGTATACGTAGGCTTAGTCGAAGCCTTAGCCCAAGCACTTACGTCTGATGCTGGAGCTGTTATATTTATATTTTCGGTTCCGTCAAAACTTACGCCATTTATAGTCCTTGGGGTGGCTAGTTTATTCGCAGCAACAGCTGTTCCTCCACTAGGCAATGCCCCCACCTCCGATGCCGTATATGCCGGTTTTGTAGCAGCTTTTGCCCATGCCGGAACATCTGATGCGGGCATAGAGGTTGGTTTGTTTTTAATAAAAGATGGGAGCTCCGTATTTGTTACGGTCCAATCCGATTGCACCTGAACAGGAGTGGTATATTCCACAAAGGTCCCAACAGCACTATTATCTGAGGTAGGTACAAACAAATACTTTTTACCAGCTATAAGTCCGTTTTCTTCTGCAGAAACGTTACCCGATCCTTTTCCCGGCTCTCCCTTTGGAATACTTCCTCTTGGCTCATATATCGGTTCACCCGCATCTGTCTCTCCTATTTTAGTAAAAACCAAATAAACTTCAGAGTCAGGACTTCCGGTTTCAATATTCCCTCCTTGAATAATAGGAGTAAAACCTTGTGGACCACGCTCAAGAACGAAATTCAATTTGTATTTGGGATTACCATTTGAATCAACACCATCTTCTGATATTGTTACATTGGCTTCGCCCAAAGTAACATTTCCTATCCCAAACTGCGGAGTTTTACCAGTAAAACCAATAGCCCCAGACAGATCGACAAGAAATCTAAAGCCTGTTTCTGTCCGAATGTAAAGTTGAGCATTGTCTGGGTCTTCAACATCATTGGTGTTTATTAAAACAAAATCTCCTTCTTTGATTTCCGGATTATCTAAATCCGCATTCATGGCTGAAATGGAAGGGTAAACCCTTTTAATAGAGAATGCATCTCCCTTAACAAAGATATCCGTCTTGTCGTAAGCTTTTGCTTCTTTGTTCCATCTGTATACATGGTAATCGGCTCCTATATAGGTCGGATGATCAGCTGTGTCTTGAGCATCGGCAGCGGCACCTTTAGCTGCCAATGCTTGCTTATCTGCTTCCTTGGCGGACTCTTCTGCCGTCTCTGCCGCAGTATCTGCATTTTGGGTTGCAGTAGTTATTTCCTGCATTCTGGTAGTGAAGGTTTTGTCACGCTCAGAATCAGCCAACACCCTTGCTTCTTCCGCTTTTGCATGAGTAGCGGCAGCTTCGGCCTGTTCTTCTGCTGCGGCAGCTTGCTCTTCCGCGGCCTTTTGACGTTCAGCCTCTTTAGTTTGTCTATTTTGCTCCTGTGTTTGAGCTTGAGAATAAAAGCTCTCCCGGGCTTCTTCTTGTCCCTCCACAGTTGTTTCCAACTGACGAATATCACCGATTGCCTTATTAACGTTCTGAGTGACCTCATTCATCTGTCCGCGAACTTCAGCTGCCGCATCCGTTGCCGGTTGCCGGTTGTAAGCAACATATTGTTCATAAGTTTTGCCAGCGTTGCCAGGCTGTTTTATCCACAGTTCATAAGCGTTATCTCCTCTATTCCCCTTTAACAACTCCATCGACGCATGAGCACTCTCATTCGTCAATTTATCAAAGCCCAAAGCGTTAAAATTTGAGAGATTGGAGCTTGTCATAGCTTTTGTATCCGACGCTTTCTTTGGCGTCAATCGTTTATTCTCCCCCATATACGTTCATATCTATATAGTTTAAACCATCTTCTGTTATAATCAATGCGCCATCTTCTGCTGCTAATATATATTGTCTACCTTCAATGCGGAATGAGATAAATCCAAGTGTAAGACTAAACTCTATCATTACATGATTCTTAGACGAACGAATCTTAAAGTTGCCGCTTTTCTTGTAGTACACCGGATAAGTGATACCTGTAAATTCGACATACAACATCTTTTCTCCCGACTCTATCATTTTTGCAAAAAAGGCATTGTAGCAATTCCAAAAACTATCCATATTTGATGCAACAAACAGGCATTTCAAGGATACATCCATACTGTTAAACACAAGCGTTCCGGTATCATATATCTGGCCATCTATGACGCTTATATCATTTCGTATTAAATTCTGCTTGACTACTGGAGATTTGGTTATTTCGTCCAATCCTCCATAAACCTCTACTCCGAAGGAGTTAAAGTTTATATCATCAATGTAATATCCTGAGTCTTTAACCCATGTACCAGGCGAATAAGACACAGGAGTCAAAGGCTGATCCGGATGATCTATCGTAAACTTTAACCCGAATGCTCCAGCATCTTTTATGACTTTATTAGATGTCTGACTGGATAATCTAAAAGACCACTCCTTCCCATAGTCCAAAACACTTATTGTGTGATAACCTGGTTCGCTGACTTTAGCTATCAAATCATCGGGATTATCAGCAAAAAAAGTAAGAGAGACCTCTGTAGCCTGAAGATGTATGGTCTCTAAATCGACTTCTAGTCCATCCTCTTCCGGCCAATCATTTGATTCCGGCTCCTTAATGGCGGGAAAAGTAAATAATGAATCCAGCCCATCGGTTATATTTGCCCCATAAGCCGAAAAAATATCTATGCCATCTATGTATACGTCTCCTCTCATCGTTTTACGTATAAACCGTTTGTTCTCACATAACTAACATCTTCATTCATCCCCTTTGTATCGGATCTGATTGTCTTTAGGATTGCACCTATATCTTCCGTATTATCCGCAATCCTATTATTGATATTTTTTATATCACTGGATAATTCTTTTATTGCTTCTACATTTTTCCAACCATCGTAACTCTGCCGGGTAAGATCTTTGATGCTACCTGCTATATCGTATGATGATGTTGTCATTTTATCCAAATAGATAAGACCAGCAGTAAATTTACCGTCCAATTTTTCTCCAGTATCCTGAGACATGGATGCCAGCCCTTTGGCCTGCGCTGATCGGGTAGCATCCGCGTCTTTAAATAGATCTGACAACTCTGGCAATTTCATAAGATTGTCCATGAAAGCATTTCCCTCCTCGCCAATTCTCTTAATCCACTCCTGATAATAGTCCATCTTTCCGGGTTCAAATAAAGTACCGGCTTCTGCATCGGACTGGAAAGATTCGAGGAATGGCTGTAAAGCTTTTTCTAAGACTTTCGCCTCTAATGCTTGCAAAATTGCTTTCTTGAACACTTGTTTGGTAAAATCAGCGGCGTCCTGTATATCAAATTTACCATCTTCAAAAGCGCTCTTGATAGACTCTTTCAAGCTGTCAAAAGTCATACCGGAAAGATATTCCCTGAATGCTTCTGCTTGATCAACGAGCATCTGGTCTATTTCGGCTCCTTCTTCTTTAAGCTTCTGAAGTTCTTCGAATAATTCTTTCGCTTTTCCATCCAGTTTGTTAGACATGTACAACGCCTCTATCTCATCATAGGTTTTCCCCATGAGAGATTCATACTCATTCCACGTCTTAGCCTTCCGGAACCAGGTTCCATGTTTATATCCTACGCCGGAAATATAACTTTCCTGCTGTAGCTGCTTCATTAGGGTATTAACCTGGGCATCAATAGTCTTCCTCTGCTTGTCAAGTTCAGCGGTAATACGGCTATTGTAAGATATTGATGTCTCACCAAGCTGTTGCTCCAGACGGGCACGTTCGCGAAGCAAGGCTTGGTATTCCATTTCTCCTTTATGCACTTCATCGTAAAACTTCTGCTGCTCTGCCCGGGCCGCGGCATTCATTTCTTTGACCTTTTTACCTATCGAGAAAACAGAACCGATGGCGCCTAATGCCCCTGTAATAATACTTGCCGGTTTTGTAAAATCAATGCTGGCGATGCTTCCTAGTACGTTCGATAATCCGCTTAGTGCAGGTATATCAACCCCAATTTCCTGCAACATGCCGTCCAACGATCCAAACACTTGAGATAGTTGATCAGCCCCTTCTAGTGCGGATTTTAATGCTTTCGTCAAAGCTTTCTTCTTTTCTACGTCACTAGATGCTGCATCATACTCTTTTATGTATTTTACCAATTGGGCAAAAGGATTGACACCTATAACATATTCCTTTGCCTTATCTAATTGATCAGTAACGGCCTTTAAATTAATAGGATCAAGCTTTGCATTTTTCAATTGCTCGCTAATTGTATCAATCAACTCATTAACTTTCTTTGTAGACAAAGATTCCATGTCGTTAAATAGAGTGGTCCAATCCTCACTATTCATGATCTCATCTACTTTAATCTTGCCTATAGATTTCTCCCGATCCTTCTCTAACTGTATGAGAGCAGCATCTATTTCTTTACCGTTCTGTTCCGTTCTTTGCTTTTCTAAAGCAGCTTTGTCCTTGTCAAACTCTTCCTCTGCTTTAATACGCTGAGTTGTGTAATTCTGATATTTTTTAAAGCTTGACTCTAAAAAGTTTTGCTCTTGTCTATCCCTCAAATCTTCGATAGACTTGAGCATTTTGGCAAGGGTTTCCAGTTCTTTTTGTGGCAACTGGGAAATAGATTTAATAGTTGGTTCAAATATCTTACCTTCCTTCTCCCAATTTGGATTAGCAGCTTTCCATGCTTTTTCTTCGGCATCTTTCTGTGCTTTTACAAGCTCATTACCAAACTTGGTGACTTCGGCTATTTGCCTCTGATAATTAAACTGGATTTGAGCAAGAGTCTTATCGGCTCCTTCTTCCATTGCGTTTATCTTGTTCTGCTCTATCTTCAGTTCAGCCTCGACTTCTTTTTCCGATATCTTTTTCTGAGCTTCTTCTATTTCTCTTATCCTGTTGGCTACTTGGACTTTTTGTCTGTTAGCATTTTCTACTTTAGTTTTAATCTGATTATTAAGTTCTTTTTGTTGACTCAGCAATTCTCTATTTTTTGCTGCACGTTCCGCATCAAGCTTATTAATTTTTGCTGTAGCTTTTGCCTCTTCATCCTTTGCCTGAGCATTCGAATGAGAGAGTTTATTTGTCTCTGCAATTATATCTCTACTTTCTACAGCCAGCTTTCTTTCTTTTTCATATACTTGATTAATAAGAGCAGAAGCCTCCTTTGAAGCCTTCAATCTCTCTTTTTCTGTTAAAGAAGAGTCTTGGCTTCTTTCTCTAAGTTCATTGATTTTAGCCTCTAATTCAGAACGTTCTACCAGCCATTTTCTTTGTTCAATAGCCAATTCATTTTCTCTCTTCGCCAAGGCCGAACCTTCTTTTGCTTTTTTATTAGTTTCTGCTGCAAATTTCAAAGCCTTTTTCCCGGCATCTTCAATACCGGTTATATGTTCAAGCCAAGCATTTCCTAAATCAACAAAACCCTGTTTATAATCTCTAGAGAAAATTTTCATTATAGCTTCGCCCGCTTTCCCTAAAGCTTTCAAACGGACCATAACTTGATCCTCTAAAAAGTCTGATAAATCCTGCAATGCCTCTTTGGGTTTGGTGAAAGCATTAAATAACCACTCTCCAACATCGTCAACAACATCAAGGATAGAATCTAATGTTTGCTTAAAATAGGCGCTAGCAACGTTTAACGCATTCTGTCCCTCTTCGGTACGTGTAAACCAAGAAGACAAAACAGCCAAAGCCGCAACAATTGCAGCTAGAGCCGCTCCTACAGGAGTAGCAATAAAAGCTAACGAAGCTTTAGTTAAAGTTTTGATACCAGATGCCGCAGCCCCAATAGGACCAGGTAAAGCAGACGCCGCATCAAGAGCACCATCCATTGCCGAAGATAAGTTATCCAATGCGCTAGAATAATTACCCACATTACGTTGATGGTTACCTATCGAAGCGTCTAGTTTCTTTAATTCAGAATCTAGTTTTTGAATATTATCCAATAGAGATTTTCCAAATGGAGAATTTCTTTCTTCAGACGTAAGTGAACGATATACGCTCCTCATTCTTCCTAATGATTGCGAAAGCTGATCCATCGATTCACTAACCGCTGAATCCAATTTTGCATCAGTATTAATTCTTCTTTGTAATGTTGAAATAGATTGTTTATGTTCAATTTCCGCTTTAGACAATTCCAGTCTTATCCTTTTTTGCTCCTCAGATATCTGTCCATTTTTTTCTTGCTCTTTCGTTAATTCTGCTAATTGCTTTTTTATATTAGACAAAGCATCTTTTTCTTCTAGTAGCCTTTTTATATTATCCTCCAGAGAACCATTTACCAATTCTAGACTTTCATTTAATTCTTCAAAAGCCATTGACTGCTCCTTAGCAGATTCAGCCGCTTGGGATTGAGAAGAAGACGTTTCTGAGGGTGTTTTCGTTGTTGCTGTTGCAGTAGGAGGAGTCGCGTTAGAATAGTTATTTATTTGCTCACTCAAATCCTTGTATTGCTGAGCCAATTTAAGCAATGCAGCCTCTTGCGCTTTTACATTGTTAATAGCATCTTGTGCCTGTAGAGCTTGTTCTTGTTTTAATTTACGTATTTCTTCTACAAGTTTTTCAATCTTACTCTGTTCCTTATTGATGTCTCCAATGATGGAAATACCTTCCGGACTGTCAGCCTTAAAGCCTTTTACCAAATCTTTCAAAGCATCAATCCTAGCATAGGCTTCATCAACTTCTTTGTAATTTGCTTTAATTATAAACTCTATAGATGGCATGCTTGTAACTTTTTAGCCAAAGTTATCAAGGTCCTAGAGGGTGGTAAAATATTTCGGGAGGAGAAACGTAACAGTTTGAGTACTGTCACAAATTAATTTTGATGGAGGGTTTCAAAGGTGGTTAAAAAGCAAAAGCCGGAGGTTAGTCCGGCTTTTGCTCTTCTGTATTGTTTCTGTTTGATAAGTTCAATGTGGGAAGAATGACTGGAGGAATTCCTGCCAATGACGTTAATGTTGATATATAGGCTCTTACATAAGGAAACAATATTGCTGGAGCATTCTGAGAAAAAAAGACATTTTTATAATTTTCAATATCACTATCAAATTCAAATAAACCAATAGTTTCTATTTTTATATTCAATGAATTATTCTCATCTTCTATAGATGTCACTAATTTCAATCTATATTCTTTTCCATTTTCATGCTCTCCAGAAGTTTGTTCAAAATTAATGTTTAATTTTGAACTTATCTTTACTCCTTCCTTTACAGAAATTGAAGAATTTAATATCTTATATCCCTTAAAACGAAATTTTGCTATTTTTTCTGACATAACTTTATGCTGCAAGTTTTAAATTACAATTGTCTTTAATTTCACCAGTATCTACAATTCTGCTAAAGTCAAATTTTATAAAATCATACGAACCACCATCAAATATAGTAGATGAATTTTCATATAGCATATTACCCATATTGTTGGTTTCATCAATATCACTTATAAGAATGTCCTCATTTGGATATTTATCATAGAACTCTTTCCATAAAAGAGCTTCCATTTCCATATATTCGTCATTTCCTCTCCTGATATTTTCAGGAGAAACCTCAATAATATGAAAATCAGTATTTACATCATATGCATATCGAAGGTTTATTCCAAATATTTTATTTGAAATTTTAACCAAACTCTCAATGATAAAATCTTTTGCTTTCATATTATATCGTATTTATTTGTGAGTAACTGTATTATATCATCAGCCAATTTATAAGCTTTATTAGCTTCATTGTTTTTTATTATTTGATTTAAATAGTCTGACTGCTTTCTGAGCTTCTTCAATTTATTATACCAACAAAAAAAATCTAACATATATGTATGATTTTTCTTGTCTAAGTCCTTGGCCACATTGTCAATTACATAAAAATGAGAATCTCTTCCTTTTGATTCTTTTTCTTGATTCTCATAGCTAATATTGCATTTATGGCAAAGAACATGCATCGAAAACATATAAACCGCATAATAAGAACAATGGACTGAAGGCGAATAGATTTGATTATCTATAAGCAGTCTAGCCGCATCGAAGTTATCTAATGATTTCGCTTTTATTATTGGCATTTCTTTTATTTATACAACAAAGCCTCTACCAGGGCTGTTTACCCGACGAGGCTGCTTTAATATTCTTTCACGTTGCAAAAGTCGTTCTTCTGTTTGAAATTTGCAAGAACTTTAACATTATATCTTCATGTTTTATGGCATATTAGATTTCCATATATTACTTATTTGGAAATACAAGCATATGTTTTCTTAGAGGAAAGATAGTAAAAAAAACGTTATCCAAGCCATTTTAAGTTGTTATTAGAAAATCCTAATACACATCTACAGCCGTCAATAAGTCCTGTAATTATATAACTATCCCATCCAATGCGATCGTCCATGCATTGATATTTACATTCTAAACCTGTTGGCCTTCCTGAAATATCATTGCTGCAATAGTCTGCCACATCATTCAGTGATTCAACCTCTTTTACTGTTTCAAGAGATTCCGCAAGTCCTCCCCTGTGTTTTCTAAATAAAGCCATGTTTGTCGAAATTAAATTGGCCTAAGCTCAACCGTTAATCCCATTGCAGAGGCTATTTTATACAAAGTAGCAACAGTTGGGACTGTCAAGCCTCGTTCAATTCTCGAAATATACCCCTTGTCAGCCCCTATACGCTTTGCAAGTTCGGCCTGGGTAAGACGGGCGTTCTTACGTGCATCAAGCAATATCTGAGCGTTATATTCCTCCCATGCCTTTTCTCTGTTCTTCTCTCGTTCGGGAGTTCCTTCTTTCCCTAGACCTTCATCTAGCCAAGCATCCAGATCGTAGATATCTTTACTTATTTCTTTTAGATTCATAATATTCCTCCTTAAGTTTTATTGCTTTCTTTATTTCACTATCAGGCGTTTTCTGCGTCTTTTTCTTAAATGCATTAAAAAGAACAACAATTGTATCGCCGTCATATATAAAAAAGACACGGAACTCGTTGTTTCCATATGTTACACGAAATTCATAAATTCCATCACGGATGAATTTTATAAAATGCCTCGGCATCTTATCTTCCACCTTAAACAAGTCTAGCGCACGTCGTATTTTATTTATTTCGTCTTTCGACAACTTTTCTATGAAGTCGCTAAAATAGTTCTTATATGTGATTATCTTTCTCATGTAGCAAATATAGCAAAAGTTATACAACTATACAACATTAAAGGGTAAATATTTTTTGTCAAGGCATACATAAAAAAGCCCGGCTCCCCGGGCCATATCACATCTGGTACGAAACCTCGTAGGACTTGCCGGAGGAGGTGTATTTCCAAAGGGGAAAAGATAATTTAATCAACCTTTCCCATATAAGTAACTTTGTAATTATCTATATCTATGTTATAATAATACTTATTCAGGAGTCTATCCTGTTTTACTCCGGATATAGGATCGCTTTCTATTTTCTTCTCACTATACACATATTTGATATTGTTGCCGTCAAGATAAGTAGTATCTACACTGTATACAATGTTTTCTTGTCCGAAATAATCCCCCTGAGGCTTCAATTCTTCTTTATCAAACTCTTTTATCAACTCCCAATTTTTAAGGTTGACGATCTTGTATGGTTTAAAATATTTATCATTGGATATAGCAGGAGCTACAACTTCGTCCTCTAAAAAGATCATTATATCTTTGTTGTAATAACTTCCAAAAAAAGACTCTTCATTGTTTCCCCACTCTCTAGTATAAAGGATTTTACCTAGATTGCCTACAACATAAAAAGTATTTCCAATCTCTATATTACTTCGAATGATTAAGTATCTGCCATTTGAAGATTCCACATGATAATTAAAATTATTGTTGCTGCTAGGGGCATCAAACATATCTAACAGATTACATGTATTTACGTCTATAATAGATGCAAACTCCTTTAGATTTTCAGAACCTAAGCCTAACGAGTTTGAGCAAAGGCCTCTGACAAATAAATATCTATTATCTGTATACAAAAAAGAAGTTGAGTTGAAAAAAGAATACTTCCAAGGAGAGATAGGATTAAAGTCTGATGAACAAACCTCTTTCCCGTTCGCATCAAATTTGGAGATCCATGCCTTATGATTCCTTTCGCCAAGTACTATCCTATGTTGATTCAAATCAATAAGTTTTCCAATTGAGTTAATATTCTCTCTCTGAGTGGGGTTAAGGTTATTGCCTTCTAAAAACTGCTCAATAGGGCTTAGGGTTGGTATCTCTATAGGCATTTCCTCTTTTTCATCTTTCGAGCATGCGCAAAGCAATAAAGCCATCGTCGAGATGGCATACAATATCTTCTTCATTTTACTATAGGTTAAGTTTATACACAGATTATGTTAATTTATTAAAGTAGTCAAAGAAAAGAGAATAAATCAATTTTATTATTTCCCTTGAACTATTTCCAAAATACTTATTTATTTTTTGTAATACCCTTGAAGTTTCTTCGGATATTTTACGTTTTATCCAATATTTCTCCCAATAACTATATATCTTCTCCGGTATTGATATCAATTTTTAAATCTTTATATATTTTATCCCCGTTTTCTAATATACACTGGACGTTACCAATGACCATATTGTCTTTAACGCTTATTTCTTTATTTGTTATTTTTACAGGCATATCACCTTTATATATTTCGTAAATCCATTGATACTTTCCTTTTCTTATATCTTGGTATATTAGTGCTACACGCTGTTTATCGGGAACATCAGGTCTTTCATATACAGTCCCTACGTTAAAAAATAATTCCTTATACATATCTACAATGTACTCTCCAATAGGGAATCCACTTTGATCATCCAATAAAAGATTATGATTTTTATCGAACAACAGAAAAAAATTCCCCTTTTCATATGGATTCATTGCGGGATTGTTCTGAACAAGAATGCTTCCATCATACCATTCTTTGAGTTGACATGGTATCCCTGAATGATCTGTGATTTGTTTTTTTATAAATGAATTTTTTATTAATTTATTGTCTTTTATATGCAAAAGCTCATGTATACCATATATCTGTCCTATTTCGTTAAGATAGCTGATAAGTATATGCACATTGTCGTCAACTATTTTGGAATCCCGAATATATACACCTTCTATTTTTTTAGTGATACTTTCTCCAAACAAATTAAATGTTTGTAATGTACCTCCTTCTATTGACCATGTTATTTCTCCAATAGTCAAATCTCCCTTTTTTATATCTAGTACGGCATTATTCTCTGACAATCTAGTCTGGTATACTAATCCATTAATTTCCTTACAATCATCATACTGTGTTGATATATATTCTTTACCATCTTCATTATCACTTTTACTGCAACCAGAAAATACGATAAGTATAGTTAATAACACTATTAGTTTATTCATCATTACAATTATATTATAGGTTAAGTTTACGGTGCAAAATTACTTAGCCAACCTTAACCAGCCAAGATAAATTGTAACAAAATGATAAAAAAGTGCTGTAAAATATGTTTTTTAGGCTTACTGAATTGATTTCAGCAAATTTTCTATGTCTTGACGCGATTTTATCTCGTAAATGACTCCTTTCGCCTTGATGAAACCGGAAATTTCACTTTCTCCTGGGGATTCGGTGAAAAGCTCCCATACTTCTACATTAAGAGCATTAGCCACCTTTTCTAAAGTACCAACTGTTGGGTTGCCTTTTAAAGAAGCTCTTAATGCAATATCGGTGACACCTACTTTTTCAGCTAATTCCTTTTGCAATAGCCCCTTCTGTTTACATATATCTTTTATTCTTAACTCCATAATGTATAATATTTGTTTTGTACGCCGCAAAGTTATTCATAAATATGACAAAAACAAATATTATATCATTTACCATCTATGTTAAATTATAGTTAAATATTATGTTTTGCCATTCAAAAACAAATAATATATACTATGTTTGCAACACAAAACAAACAATATAGCATTTACAATTATGGCGACACAGAAATACAACAAAAGCGAAATCATGAAATCGGCTCATACATTATATAAGGAATGTAAGCAGTACGGTAGGACGTTCGGATCATGCCTGAAACAAGCATGGGCTTCGGCTAAGAACATAGTCCGCTTGGCTGAACAGAGAGCAGCTTTTCAAAAGCAGATGGAAGAAAGAAAGCATAATGTTGTATTGTCTCATGTTGGTATGAGTAGCTTGTATGCAAACAGGGCTTACTCCGGTGATTAATCAGATACTATAAACTATTTAATATATAATTCGTATGAAAACAAGAGTATTAAAAAATTTTGGTCACATTTCGGAAACTGTTACGTTTCTGAGGGTAAAAAATTGGGTTGGGCATTTGGTGCTTCATAATTTTGTGTTATGAGATTTGACGGTTACGTGGCAGTTACCGTAATAAGACATTCGGGCTCTATCTGAGTAATCATTCAACTGCCACAATAGGATGATGAAAAGGTGGGGCCCTTCTTTATTAAAACCAAAATCCGCATCGGTGACATAAGCCACCTTTGCGGAAAACAAAAAACAGTACAAAGTTATGGAAAATACTGAATTAACAAACAACGGATTTTATTATTTTGACTACAAAGGAGCAAAAATACCTTACTGCAAGTACGAAAAACGTATTTATGTCGAATGCAAAGGATTGAGCACAGTTGTTGGAACCGGTGTAGCCGTATGGCTTAGGGACAATCGGGAAATAGTAAACAACTACGCATCCAGCCATAACATGAAGGTTAATAAATGCATCATAGGTGCAACAATATTGGTACTTGAACTCGCATTGATGTATTTCAGATCCTTTAATAGTGAATTGGCGGAATGGATGGAAAGCCAGGAGTTAACTTTCGGAGAAAAACCTGAAGTGAAAATTATTTGCGATAAAGTTGAACTACTTCAGACAGCTACCTTGTTAGGTAAACAGATTGATGTTTATGGATCAATAGAAAACCCATTGTTTTTGGCTAGAGATATTGCTCTATGGATAGAATATGATAGTGAAAGTATAAACAAGATGCTACAATCTGTTGATGAAGGAGAAAAGGTGACCAGAACAATCTTCCGGTCAGGTCAAAATCGTCAAATGTGGCTTTTAACCGAAGATGGTTTATATGAATTGCTAATGCAATCTAGGAAACCGATAGCCAAAGAGTTTAAGAAAGGCATCAAAGAAATCCTGCGAACCATACGAACAACCGGAGGATACATGGCAACAAGAGAAGACGATACTCCCGATGAAATTATGGCCCGCGCCTTGCTCGTTGCTCAGGAAACATTGAAGAAGCGGGAAGAACGGCTGAAACAACTTGAAGCCGACAATCAACAAAAGGAATCCCAGATCGCCAAACTCCAACCAAAAGCCAACTTCGCAGATGCAGCATTTGCCACCGAGGACAAAGTTGATATCGGTATGGCCGCTAAAATCCTAAAGCTGGGATTCGGACGTAATACTCTGTTCCAAAAGCTAAGACAGGCTGGTGTATTTTTCTCTAACCGGAACGAGCCCAAACAAAGATTTGTCAATGCCGGTTACTTTGAAATGAAGGAGAAGTTTATCGAGCGAGATAATCACCCTGGATTTGTTGTAACAAAGACGTTGGTCACTCAAAAAGGTCTAGCCTATATCAACCATCTGTTTGGAGGCAATCCCTCAGATGGGAAACTGGCTAAAATGGTCTAACAGTTAAATAGTCCTTTTATTACTAAAAGCCCGAAACACAAGTAAACTTACTTTATATTAAATACGGATAAGTTATAAAACGGGCATAAGTTATAAGTCTCAGAAGCATAGCATTGGTTACTAGACTATTAGACACAACAAAAGCTTTATCCAGGAAGAATATTGGCTGTAATCTTTCTGAATCAAGCATAAAATTCAATCTGTCAAAGGTAATTTTCGATCTTCTTTTTCTAATAACAAATCAAATACTGATTTTGTTTTTAATTATAGTCAGAGAACCGGCGATATTTATTAAGCCTTACTTCGAAGTATACCATTGCTATTTTTCTGGGATTTAATAACCAAATAAAAGATTGTTATGAACATAAACTATAGTTGCTACACTGAAAACACAGCGTAGTATCCTTTAAAACCCATTTTAAATACTAGCTGATATTCAGCCAATTGGAGGTGCGTTTAAATTCCGCACAGCCCATGTTATACACTAAAAGTAAAGATTTTATGAAAAATATGATTAAAAATTTGGATATGTCGATGAATGTACGCACTTTTGCGGTGCTACACTTTTATATACATATTTGGTTAGGGGATTTTTTATGCCCTATTGTAAACATCTGTCTAAGATATAAGCAGAGGTTTCTCCGTACATATTCGCCCCTAAGCCAATATGGAAGTGTAGCAACGTGGAGAAACTCTCTGCTTTCTTTATTTATCAACTATTAATTTTCATTGTTTATGCTACACTTGAATGAAAATTACTCAAACAGCACTCCTATTGCTGTGTTAGGTACGGTCCAATCCTCCGAAATGGATTACATCACATCTTTGCAAATTTCTGAATTGACAGGAAAGCAACACGCTCATATTATGCGTGACATTCGCAACCTTCTGGAACAAGGAGTAGCCGAATCCAATTTTGGATTGGGCTCATACACAGATGCTAACAACCAACAAAGGCCTTGTTATAATCTAACTAAAAAAGGCTGTTTAATCCTTGCTAGTGGCTATGATGCAGTTCTTAGAGAAAAAATTATCAATCGCTGGGAAGAACTGGAGAATAAACGAAAAGAAAGCTTTCCGGTTCCCCAATCCTTCGGTGAAGCCTTAATGTTGGCCGCACAACAGCAGATACAGATCGAAGCACAACAAAAGCAGCTTATGCAGAAGGAGGAAGAGATAACCGAGCTAAAAGCCGAGAATGTCGAACTACAAAAACAAAGCGAGTACACTCGTGTGATCCTTCAGAGCAAACAAACCGTCTTGGTTACACAAATAGCGCAGGATTACGGAATGAGTGCAAGAAAATTCAATTTGTTACTGCGTGACCTGGGAATACAACACAAAGTCCGTAACCAATGGATCTTATACGGAAAGTATTTGAACAAAGGATACGTTCATAGCACTACTCATAACTATACTCATACAAACGGTAGTCCAGACGTTAGCCTAAATACTGAATGGACGCAAAAAGGACGCCTGTTCTTGTATGAGGAGCTAAAAAAGCATAGTTTTCTTCCTCTAATCGAAAGAGAAATGACGAACTAACAGATTATATCACAACACATTATCGAGGTACGGAGTAATGACGTACAGCCATTGTTACACCTTTTTTTTACAAACAATTAAACCTAAGTATTGCACATGGAAGCAAAAGAAATAAAGGTCAATTTAGACCTAATGAACGCATTAATCAAGATGCGTGAAGCTAGTATTATTTTCGAAGAACAGTTGAATGTTATTGGCGAACAAGCCGGCATTGATTATATAGAAGAAAGAGAAGAGTTTTCGGATGGACTCATCCATTGCATGAACGCAATTGGAAAGATGATCGGGGAAAGCGTTGTTAATGGCGTTTGCTGTTCGATACCAGGTAAAGCTGCTACATAAAAACCAAATAGCGAACTCTAGCACGATGGAGTCTTTCGTACCCAACGTGTCCGTTCAGATGCCCTCCGGTAATATGGCCGGAGGGTTTTGTTTTATAAAACTTTTCCAGGGCGCATATTTTATATTTCAAAACTTATTTGTATATTTGTATCAAACAACAGAACAATGAGGATTGTATCACATAGAAAAATAAAAGACTTTTACGAAACAAACGGATATGAAGATTCCCGCGTTGCTCTTGAACGCTGGTATGATATCGCAGAAAAAGCAGAATGGAAAAACCTGTCTGATATAAAGGTCGATTTTCCTTCTGTTGATTATGTGGGTAACCAGCATTATGTATTTAACATTCGAGGGAACAATTACAGGCTTATAGTAGTTGTAAAGTTTACTATTGGATATATTTATGTACGTTGGATCGGGACACATAAGGATTATGATAAAATTGATTGTTCAACCAAATAAGTGTAAACATGAATAAAGTGACGAAAGAACAATATGAATTTGCCTTGGCCAGAGTTGAAGAACTTTTGCCATTAGTCGATGATAATACGCCAGCAAACGATAAAAAGGCGGTGGAACTCACTGTTATGTCCGATATTGTGATAGCTTATGAAAAAGAACACCACCCTATCGAGAAGCCTACCGTATCGGAATTGATAGAACTATCTTTAGAAGAGAAAGGCATGACTCAAAGACAACTGGCAAGCGAGATAGGAGTAAGTCCATCAAGAGTTAACGATTATCTTTCCGGCCGATCGGAACCCACTTTAAAGATTGCTCGTTTGCTTTGTAGAGTGTTAAACATATCTCCGGCAGCAATGCTGGGATTTTAGTTGGTTTATTATGATAGATGTCAGAGATTTAAGAATAGGAAATGTCGTTAATGACGATACGAATTTAGCCCAGGAAATTGGATGTAAGGTCGTGGGTATTGTCGAGTCTATTTCAGAAGAAAATATTGGACTTAAGTATTTAAGATCGGATGGTGATACTTTTTATGGGGAAGAACATCCAATAAATTTAAGTCCTATTCCTCTAACAGAAGAGCTGCTTTTGAAGTGTGGGTTTGAAAAACATAAATGGGGTATTTTAACTTTTTACAATCCATTAATAGAGTTAGATTGCAATTTTTGTCTAAAAGGGGTTGATTATAATATACACATCCAATCCTTACATCAGCTTCAAAACATATACTTTGACCTAACAGGAAAAGAGTTGATGGTGAACTTATAGCTCACCATCATTTCTTGCCCCTTCTACGAGCCATCATGTCACCACCAGATGTTTTCTTTATCTTCTCTCCGTAACATATCCTTAGCTTATCCTTTTGCATCATAAGCAAGTTTTGATAAGGGATAACTTCATACACTTCCGTATATGATAAATGCAGATTTTCCATTATGCTGGCAATCTGACCGAACATTGTGTCGTTTCCTATTACCTGGGTTCCGCCGCCATCCTTGCTACGCTCTTCGCTAAGGCGGCACAATCGAAAAAATCGTCTACATGTATTAGGCTGACGACTTTGCCGAATGCTTCTTTTAATTCTTCCAGGGTCGATTCATTTAAGGATGATACAATTTCTTTAGACTTGTTTTCCCAATCATCTACGTTACCGGCAATAATAATAGCTAAAGCCTTTATTATGCGCTCCACATTGCCGGGGATAGAAAAAAGGGCGTCAATCCAATTGGCTTTATCCGGGACCTCAATCTTTGCAAGCGATTGTATTGCCCTTAAAAGCACTTTTATTACAGGAGGGTAAACAGTATGCCCCTCTCCCTTTAACACTATTGTAACAAACCTATCACCTGTCAGTGATTCTGATACGATATTAGCTGCTTTGTTCATAATTTTAAATAGTTAGGGCGAGGATAAAACCCCGCCCAATTGAAAACCTAAACCAACCTATTAAATACCAGATGAAGACTGAACTTCTTTGTCATAATACCAGTATTCTGTACTGATAGCTGTATTTTCCGGCTCCATTGCTGTCCCGACAACTGCCAATCCTGTTGCACCATCTGTTTCGGCCTCACGGGTAACAACAGCCCCTTTCGGAAATACCGCCCATACATCATCTTCCGTCAATGCCATTAAGCACTTGTGGATTTCTTCGTATGTTCTTGAGCGCTTCCACCCTATTGCTTCCCCTCCGGTTTTGGTAATGAGTTCTCCGCCCATAAGATTCTTTTTGGTTTTGAAATCATATTCACCAATGGTGAAGTTCATTGTAACCTCTCCCAGCTCCGCAGACTGCCGGTAAGGTTTCTTTGTTAGCTGATTGTTGTATCGCGTAACCGATGCTTCCGATTCGTCCATTGACCAGGTGTCTTGATGCACATTGGTCACTTCTTCCGTCTCTGCATCTTCTAAAATTGATTTTAGCATAGCTGGAGTCAAATCTCCGGTAACCTTCGACGGATCTGCATATAACAATCGTTTGATACCTACTGCATTCATATTATCTCAGTTTAAAATTTGCTACTTTAAAAAATAATCTCACATTCACAAAATAAGAATCTGTTTCCGGATCTTCTTCTGTGCTTAATTCGTCTATGGTATAGGTTCCTTTATGACCTTCATATTCAAAATATCCCTTGAAAAACGCCTTTTCTGCAATCTTCTGAATCTCGTTCAGTCTTGCGCTATTGGGAGCCGGATAATTGACATTTGGATCATATGGGACAAAGATGTTGACATTAGCATAGCCTTTCGACCAGGGCGTATTCGTCATGCCAAGAACATTGACAACAATTCTTTCAGGGACATGTTTTTTCTTGTAAGTAGGATGCTTGTCTTTGTATGCCGGCATACCGGGAAAGACTGCTGTAGCCTTCTTATAGAGCATATCCTTTATGTCTTCTACTGTCATCATTTGTCTTCTACCCCTAATTTGTCAGCGGCTTGTAAATAAGCCATTGATGATACATCAAAGCCTCTTTTCTCTACATAAGAGGCGTAAGGCATACCATTCACGAGAATAAGAGAGTCACCCGCTTTACTGGCATTTTGTATCGCCCGCAAAGCATATTTCTGAGCGTCTGTCTTACTAAATGTATTAGCAACCTTTTCCTCTATCACTTTACCATCATTAGTAATAGCATAAGCATTTGAGCTACGAAGATTTCCGGTCCTATTTTGATAAGAGCCTTTAGTAACAGCGACATTTAAATACAGGTCACCCGCTATACGCATATCGTTAGTTACCTCTTTTTTAAGCTGTGCCTTAGCTTTCTTAAGGTCCGAAAAATCATATTTAGTCTTTATACCTAAACCCATACCTCTGAATAGTTCAAAAAATTACATTTACCTGGCTTGATAACCTTTCCTTCGCCCCTAACGGAACCATCTTGCTCTAATGCCCTCACATAATCACCTTCGGATAATTTTATTTGACCCGCAATCACTATATGGTAATTATAAGTTACCATTTTACCATTGACCCCGATTTGCTTACCGGAACCATTGTCATCACATCGACACGGACCAATTGTTTCCCAGGTATCACCGCCGGTTCCGGGAATGGTATTCCCTTTGTCATCCCGATCCGGTTCGATGTAAACCTTTTTTTCTAATATGTGAGGCGCAAAATACATTACCAATACATTGTAGCGTCAGAAATCCGACTTGATAAAACATCTTCTATTCCTAATTGCTTACACAACAACGAATAATAAGCCTTGATACCGTCTTTATCCCAAGATACGGAGAATCCATTTTCGTTCACCGAAGTTGGGCGAGCAAGCAATGAAGGAATAAATACAGCTATCGCCCTATTTACTTCAGCCATATTCTCTTTTGTCACTTCGTCTTCAAGAGATACAGAACTGTTCAAGGTCATATCCAAAAGATCGGCCTCCGATAAATGCATACCGAAAGAACCGATCTTTTGAGTTATGTAATCAGATACCGTCATGATCAATCCGGTTCGGTATTAAGTGATCCAATACCGTTGATTTCAGTGATGACCGGCAAAGAATACGATTCTGCCTTAGTAAACTCTACACCATTGGAATTCTGTGTTTCGCCTACTCCCCACTGAGCAACACGAATACGTCCATAATTTGAGTATGTCACACCCGGCTCTGGCCTTAATTCGTTGTTTACATATGCATTCTTCACAACTCCTAGATTTCCGGCAGGTATAAATACCAGATTTTTGGAGTTCCAAGGATTATACGGCGTAAACGTTCCATTATTCTGGATCAAACATTGTCTTCTTACCGGCTCCAATACTGGCAACTCGTTTGTTCGCATGAATTCGTTGAACTCATTTAACAGCAGAGGAGTATTCTGTTTGTCTGTTCCGAAAATCACCTGCTTCATTTTCTTTGTACGTAAAATGTACGAAATTTTGGCAGGAGAAAGGAGAATACGATCAAATACAACTTTGTCCGAGAAAGCGTCTACCATCCCCTGAATATCTTCGAAAACATCGACATTAGCGATATTAGCGTCCGTCCATCCCAATGTAACTTTTGCTTTGTTTTCTTCCGGCATGTTATAATTGATAGTCGTTTTTACACCGCCTTCAGGGTTGTTTGTCTCATCCAATGTAGCAATACCTTCATTAGATAAAGCTCCCATGGCGATGATATCAAGTTTTGCCTGCACGCCTTGAACCGGAGTCCTGACATTTCCCCACATAAGTTCTACGAGTTGACGTTTAGCGTCTTCTTCGGGAATAGAGCGACTGTCAAGAATCTGCAAAACCTTTCTGTAGTCTTCAATCGTCATAGGGAGTGTAATTGCATGATGCAACACTTTCTGGGCGATTGTTTCAAGACCATGAGTCCCCAACACCGGCTCTTTTGATTTATCATCAATAGTCGCAGCGGCAATAGTCACATTGTACTTGCCTTTGATTTCTTCAAAATTAAGTCCTACAGATGGAAAATCCCATGTAAAAAAGCGTTCGTAAAATACATTGTCAAACAATTGCTTATGAAGCCTTGACACTGCATCAAAACGAAGTTGAGTCTGTCGTGTTAACTCTTTGAAAAGAGAGCTGTATTGAAATATTTCTGCCATATTTTTACTGTTTTACGTAAATAATATTAGGGTTGTTTTTTAAGCAGACACCTTGCATCCATGAAGCCGGTACATACCCTTTTAATACTACTGCATCATAAGCAGCGGATACTGTATCTTGATCATCTCCTGCCAATGGTTCAGTATCTTCCCCTACTACCATATTGGGGACATATTTAGCTTCTGCATCTGTAGTTCCGGTAGCCTCAATTAACATGTCCCCAGCAACTAATCCGGTGATTGCTTCAGAAAGAGTCAGTACATCATAATCTTCATTTGATGTATCAACAGACGAAACATTAACCCCTGTTGTTTCTCCTTCTTTCATTACGACATCTCCAGCCTGAAACAAAGAGCCTTTATTCACGCGTGGTTTTGTTGTTGTACCACCGGAAACAACCTGAATATTTTTTGATACTGCTGCCGTAAGAGTACCAAAAACAATATGCAAAGGTGTTCCTTTCTTTATTACAGTCCCTTTGGGAAATGTCTGTAACAATTTGTATCCCCCAGGAAGAATTTTAGCTTCTCCCCGCCAAAATCCCGGCATTTTTCCGGAATAAGTTTTACCTTCAAATTTAATACCCATTTTACTTATTGTTTTAATGGTTAATTTGCATCAGGAAGAGCTCTGGCCCATTCTTCTGCTGACTCTTTTGCTTTATCGTCCGAAGTAGACAATACGCCTGATGTGTTACTACTCTCAAGCCCTGCGGTAACGATGTTTTGTTTAACACTAGCCAAATAAGACGTTATTGCAGCTTCATCCATTTCTGGAGTTATAGCAAATCCTTCTTTAGCTCTCCATTCCGGTATACCGAGTTCTTTTGCTTTAGAAGCGATCATATTAGCTCTTGCACCTTGCTGTTCCTTTGCTTTGTAAGCGTTTAGTTCTTCTTGGATAGGAGATAGCTTTGCCGCAATTGCTTCTTCAATCAACTTCTGTAAATCGGGTTCTGTTTTTGTCTGCTCGCCCCCAGCAGCAGTGCCCTCCTTCTTTTCTGCCTTCGTTTTATTAACAGCGTCTGTCACACGTTTGTCAATACCGCTTTGCAGCGAAGAGAGGAAAGGCTTTTGACCATCAATAACAGCCTGTAAATTGTCATCAGTTACAAGCCCTGTGTTAGCCAAAGCTTCGGCCTGTCCCTGTAAGATATCATCACTTAACCCAAAACTCGAATAAGTTTGTTTTAAGAGATTAAAAATTTTGTCTTTCATACTTTATACACTTTAGTTTAATTCTATAGCATAAAATTACAGGTAAGTAAATATGAGCTAAAATATTTGAACAAGAGAAACGTAACACTTTGAGAACTGTTACATTTTAATTAAAAAGGTAGTAAATTTTGCCGCATTTGACATCATTCGCTACCTTTACACATCCCATTAGGGGATTTCAACGATTAATGGTCCGGACTGTGAAGTTAGGGCCATTGCCATTATATAGGGAGTTCTTCATTTTTCCATTCTTTTGAATTCAGCAAATTATCAAGGATATCTCCCTCATACACCGGATATGGATAAACCGGACCCTGATATTCTTCTCCTGTTTCGGGTAATGTCATAACAGAGGGAAAAAGTTTTTCGTAGTTGCTTATTTTCATGATGACTTGTGTACCGTCAATACTGTAACGAGGAGACAGATGGAAGTAATCCAATGCTTCTTGTGTAACTTCAGCTAGTATTTCTGCTGGTAATACGATATATTTCACGTTACTTCTCTTTTAGGGTTTGTAAATAGTTATATACTTTGATACACTGGTCTTTAGTTAGGACTTTATCATTGTAGATAGCCAGGTTTTTAAATGCTATTTTGGTGAAATTAGTGCCGTTGTTTCCTATAAACAAATTAGCTGTATTACCACTATTAATGTCTCCTACTTTTATATTTAAATCGTTCCAATCATCGTCGTAGCATCTGCCATCAGAACATATAGCTTTTAGCGATTTAACAGATAGTCTTGTATTTAAACCTCTAAAACTAACATTAACTCCATCAGGAACATTATTAAAAACGTGAATTTGTGGATGCAATGATAAACCAGCATTTGTTAGTGAAGTATTTAACAATGACCAATCACCTATTACTGTGAAATCTTTTCCAAGATTAAAATTTTTGCATCGTAACATATCATCCACTCCATTAGTAACCAAGTATCCTTCGTAGTCGGGGATGATATCTACGTAAAAATTAAATCGCCCAGTTGACGAAGTACCATTGTAAAAAACTATATTAGCAGGCTTTGCTGGGTCATCATATATAAACTCGTATGATCCATCAGTAGTATATGATTCTCCTTTTATTACCAATGCTGTATCTATATCCAATGCTCGTACAGATAAAACACCGCCTTCTGGCATATCGCGCAGATTAAACTTTATCCGAATACTAGTAACATTCGATTTAACTAAATTTGAGTATGAACCGTCTGTTTTAAAGTGTAATGTTCCATAAGGTTGTCCTTCTGATAAAGAAGCAGATGGACTAAATGGATAAACCCCATACCCACTATCTTCAGCAAACGCAAAATTACTCAACACCAAATCATTTCCATTGCCGGTAAGATTCTTAACTGTAGCACGATCTTCGTCATCGTTGGTTTTACCTGTTACAGTCCATGCCTCGTCAAAGGATGCTGGGTCAAAAGTTTCTTCTCCTCCTGTACCTTTTCCGCTAGGCATGCCTAGTTTAATCTCGGAGAGGTTTATCCCTCCGAGATTAATGCCCGATAAATTTGTATGACTTAGGATTATCATTGCAGGATCTGAATTGATAATGGTTCTGCTGTTGTAATTATTCTTACTTTCAGCCCGGCTTTGCCTCCGCTGATAACATCAACCACATTTTTGACTCCTCTGTGATTAAAGGCTGCAATTTGCCATGTTGCACCATCAAGACTAATCTCAACAAGGACATCACTGTCATCTTTTGTTGTCACTTGCAAGCCTGCATTATCAGATGTCATCTCAAAAGACTCACTTACATACTTGTCTCCCTGCTTTGTACTATTTAATATTGTTGCTGCCATAAAATATATAATTAATGATTGTTGTTATATATAAATACCAGATATACCACCTTTTAAGCGTTATCTTCACCTCTATTCCCCCTTTGATTGCCTTGTCCTGCACTTGTGTTATTTTGACTGGACTGATCATCTTCTTTATTGCCTTCATTGTTATTTTGATTTTGTTGTTTCTCTTCCAATATTTTCTTAATTTCTTCAGTCGGCTTATCAGTGACACCCAGCATCTTTATAGCAGTTTCAAGAGATACTATACCATCATTATATAATTTACCGATTGCAGTCCATTTTTTATCTATGTCCTCCTGAAACGGCTCAGAAAACTCGAAATCTATCTGTAGTGCTTCCAATTTTGCCTTAAGTTCAATATGAGTAACATTTTTCATAATTGCTAAAATCAGGTTTTTCTCCCTATCAACTGCAATCTCATATATTTCTTTACGATTATCCCGCTTCATGTAGGATGGAGCCATTGCACGTTTTAGAGCTTCCCCTGTTAAAGTACCTAAGCCTTTCGTGTTTTCAGGAGAAAAGTTAAATGTAAAAGTGTCATTCAAAATAGACTCTTTCAATATATCCTTTTCAAACCGTTTAAGTTCCACGGAGTCAGGAGGAGTAACATATTCAAACACGCTATCAGAGCCAAAACATCTAATAACCTCGCCTACATCATTCGGATCAGATAGAGACTCAAGTACATCTGCTGATACCTTGGCCTTCGGATCTGCAAAATAATTATTTGTATCTGCGGACTTGGAATCCACCTGCTCATCTCTATTTATACGACTCTGCGCCCCTTCCCACTCTTTTTCTTGCTGATAATATATTATATTAATCTTACCAGTTGGATTGACAATAGTCGTCACTTCCCATCCTTTATTATTCTTTTTGCATCTATAGATAAATTGCGACGTCTGTATATCAAAATGCTCAACAGTATTCAACCCCTCCTTAAGGTAATAGCCATAACCAAAAGCCAGCAGTGTTCCATATTGGTCAAACATTGGTCTCAAGGTGTATCCTAAAGACTTAGCCAACAAAACAACTTTTACCTCCGGTTTATTCGTCTCTTCATTTCGGTATATATGATACAGTTTCGCACATTCTGTCTCGGCCCCAGCTATTCTTTTTGCCTGACGCATCGTTGTATTAAAGCGGGTATCTTTTAAAAACTGAGTAAAAGCATCAAAGGCTTCGTCTTTAACATCTGGGTCATTTTTACTCCATCTAATAGGTTGACCTAATAAATAAAATAAAGCTACCTCATTAATATAAGCCTGCCATCTTCGTGGGAGTTTCTCTGTTTTATATGGTTCCCTACCCTTTCGTAGTTTATTAGGACGACTCATAACCTCATGGAGATTAGGATCATATTCTTTTATAGCTTCCAATACTTCCAAATCCCTATTTTGACACATTTCCATAGCCTGACTTATATCCTTCTCTTGGATAAGCGTAATCAAGTCTTTAGTTACTTCAGAGTTGTTCATTGACTGCCCTCTAAATATATCAACTATATAGTTTAATATTGATCCCATATCTTTTTATTGTTAGTATATACCTAAATCCCCTTTACTATATTGCTTTGATGTTAAGACCTTGCCTAACAGCTTACCTATCGTATAATATCTTGTACCATCAATTAGGTGGTTATAAGCATCAATAGGCTGATTTATAAACTTGCCATCTTTGTTCTGCTCATAAACATAGTTTTTTAACTCCCTGATGTAATTAACAGATCGCTTTGTTACACACAATTTATACTCCATCATCTTAAATAATCCTCCCATGACAGAGCCTTTATATTTGTCGGCCGGAAAGATGATGATCCCCGCATTAGCAATCTCCTGTATTAACCGAGGGTCGGCACTATCTGCGTAAACAAACAGCCCCAACTTTTTTAACTCTTTAATTATCTCACTTGTTAGCATGTGAGTGCGATAGCATTGTTCGTCTAAATATAGCCTACCATCAAGTATTCCGCATTTGACGATAGCCGTAGGGTCAGAACTGTATCCAAAATCCAGACCGGCAGCAACCTGCTTTGCATTTGCAGGAAATTCATCAATAATCTCAAATTCCGGGAAAACTAAACCTTCGGCCATAGCTTGCAAGCCTAAACCATAAACAGTCCACAATACTTTATTCTTATGTTCAAGAGATTCTATCTCGTCTATGATCGTTTGTTCAAGAAAAGGATTATCCTTGTATGTTGAGATAAAATGATAAGTACGAGAATCTTTATTCAATTCGCACAACCAATGTTCGTCTGAAAAAGAGGGATTATAGTCTACTATAGAAAAATCGGTAGTACGCATAATGAGTTGCTGCCATTCCAAAAACGAAATTTCGTTTGCCTCGTTACAGTATAGGATATTGCGTTTACGACCTCTGATCTTTTGCTCATCATCTGTCGAGAAAAACTCAACAAACGAACCGTTCGGGAATGTGTAAACCATTTCAGACTTATTCATACAGCGATTGTCCCATATCTTGAACTTATCCTGCATGATCTCTTTAAAATCACGGAACACAGAACCTTTTAACGCAGGTAAAGTCTTTCTGACGATAGACAAGGATTTTTTATTCGCTAAGATGTAAGACAAAAGATAAATAAGGATGTTATATGTCTTGCTACTCCTGGAGCTCCCCTGTGCAGAAACGATCTTATAGCCGGACTGGACGGCATTATCGACAGTAGTAAATATTTTAGTCGTCTGGATTATCGGCATGAGCTACATCCTCCCTTTTATCAATAACCTGTATTACATAATGAGTTTCTTCCTCCTGCTTTACTTCTTGTTTTACTGGAGCATCCCATCCCATCATTTTAGACAACCGGTCTAAAGCGTCTATCTTAGAGTACATCTTAACCTCAAATCCTTTCTCTGTACTTTTTACTGATTGTATAGCTAGCTGGAAATGAATAGGTAATTTCGAAAGATCCTTTATTAAAAATATACGATAATTCTCCGTCCGTTTAATCTCTAACATATCGACAACATTAGCACGAGCTATATTTGTCAGTATATTAACTGCTTCATCTTTATTTAAATCAGAACGCGACTGAAGAGCAGCCTGAAGTTCTTTGACCCTTACCGAAACCTTACCGCTGCTAAGAAGTTCGCAAGCCTTAATGTTTATTATTTCACTTTTCATCTTATCACAAGAGTATGCACGCCTGTAAGCCTCAGATGCGTTACCACATTCAAGGTAATAGTTGCAAAACTTTTCTTGTTTGATAGTGAGAGCCATACAAAATCTTTTCATCAAAGTTAAGCATGCCTCTTATGATGACATGCATAACTTCAAATCGAAAACGTAACAGTTTGGTTTCTGTCACATTTTTCTTTTACAGATAACCATCGAATCGAAGTTTACCCTCCATTAAAGCAATTTTATTGTCAACATCAAGTCTAAAATCCCTATAATGCTGATAAGAAAAAATCAAATCTGAACATATCCTAGACACAGCCGAAGGAGCATTCAGCTTTAATGCATGAGCAAGTCCATCCCTTACCCCTCTGTTTAAACATCCTCCTGCCAACGTGGACGGAGAATAAAGAAGGACAATGATAAAGACAAACTTCTTTCTTTGTATAGCTCCCAGCTTCCGGGTGTTTCCCATGCCAAAAGCATCGATAAAATAATTGTGTAAATACGGAATTAATGATAGGTCTGATAGTTTTGGTTTTACGAGTTCTGACTCCCGAACCGATAAATTAGATATCTGTTCGCGGATAGACATTAGTTCAAATATTTCAGAGACCATATTGTGTAACTTGTTTGGTTACGATCATGTAGCACAAATGTACTATTATTTTTCTTATTTACAAAATACTCAAACCTGGAAAGATTCTGGGCGAATAAGGATCGGCAAGCGCATAGCTCAACTCCGGGGAGCAGGCCGGAATGTCACAGGCAGAATTGGCCGAAAAAATAAATACCAAACAGCATGCTATATCCCGGATTGAAAAGGGAGCTTTTAATGTAGGCTTTGATACATTGCAATCGATAGCCGAAATTTTCGGCATGAATATTGATTTTACAAAATAAATATTATACATTTGTCAATCCGCTACCATAAGTGGCGGGTTAACAATTAATAGAGCGTCCGTGTTAGTGATAATCCGGACGTTCGTTTTTTCAGAGAGCTCAAATCGTGAAAACGATGAAACTTAAAATTTGGAGGCTCTATCATTTGGGGCTATTCATAAGATTGTGTTGTTTTTTTTATGTTACGCAAAATGCAGGATAGTCCTATATATTAATTTATGTTATCCCAATTAAATAAATCCATCACTTTTCGATTTGCCTCCCACAAAACAGAAAAATCACGTTCTACGTAAATCCTAGCCAGCTTAAGGCTAGAGTCTGAGTGATTGAGCATTTCATCCACCCGGTACATGTCAACACCAGCTTTGTTATTGGCCAATGTTGCCATGGTATGCCGAGCATGGTAATACTGCAAATTGTCAACTTCAATTATTTTACCAATGTCCTTCAGTCCAATATTCAGCATCTTATTAAAAATATCAGCATTCTTGTACCTACAGTAAAAGCTGAAAACCCTCTCTCCTGTCGGATCAGCATATTTATCAAACAGTTTTTTAATTTCCGGCTCTATTCGTACTTTCATTTCCGCCATATCATCCCGACGGGTTCGCGTCTTAACTCGCTGATATGTGACAATATTACCGCTTATGACAGATGCGTCATAAAAATCTGCACTATTCATGCCAAGTAAGGCGAAGGATAAAATAAAAACATCTTTTGCTAAGTTAAATACCGGTTCTCCTCCCCCTCTTACATACTCTTTATAAGGCAAATCAATTATTTGTTGCATTTGCTCGATCGTAATTGCTCGATGCTTAGTTTTTGGGATTGGTGCAACTTTGAACTTCGCGAATGGAGATAATGGTATCCGGACTATCCCTAAATCTTCATCGTTGTATTCCAATTTTGCCAAATTATGGATTGTCCTTATACGTGAGGGATATAAAGATACAGCACGTTTACCTTTTGGTTTGTCAGTTGCTACTGCTCCTCCTGTATATCGGCCTTTATAGGAGGGTTCGGTTTTAAGGTAATTTTCGAATGATCTCATAAATGATGCAGTGATCTCCCCTATATCAAGTGTATCTTTCTTTATAAAGCGAACAAGAGCGTTTATGGCAATTCTGTACTGCTTTGCAGTTCCCAGTCTACCTTCTTTTTCTATATCATCAGCTATCTTACGACCATAAGCGATAAAGTCTAGGCGGAAATTGTCTATATCAGAAGTAAGGTATTCGACGATTCGTTCAACGTTCCAATATTCAGCAGAAGGACCAGCGGATGCCAGTTTCTTCTTAAATCCAATAACCATTTCATCCATCAAATCAAGAATAGCCTGATTTTTTATCTTGATCTTCTCCTTTCCATTTTCCTTTCGTTTAGATATATCGACAGCAGATACATATTGTTGTGTTCGTATATATTTAGACTTCCCGTTTTGAGTAACACGGATTTTTACATTGTATGTTCCATCATCTTTTTTCTGATGAGGAAGAATTAATGATTTAAATGTTGGCATAATTGTGCGTTGTAAAAGATTTGTAAAAAATATCGTGCATAAAATTAGAATAAAAGCTCGATTTTCTCTACTGTTTAATGATAATTATACATTTGATTTATAAACGCACAAACAGCAACAACAACTATAACAACCTGAAAAACAACACCTTCAAACACATAAAAGACTAATTCAAATATGAATATTTTATCTATAAGTTAGAAATTGCGGATATTCTTCATGTGCTAATTTATTTTAGGTGTGCAAAGATAGGAATTTTAGGTCAAAAACTATACTTTTGGCATACCATTTGTTGTTAATATTATATGACACTACAAGAAATAAATAAAGCTTACAACCGTATTATCGGTTCATTAGATAGCAAGGAATTAAAGAATGCTTTTGATTCCATTCAGGCACTCATTTCCGGAAGTCGTGAAATATCGTTCCAGGACAAATTGAATGAGTTGCAGGATACATATAAATATATGTTGCGTTATCGCATCGAAGGGGCCAAAGATCCGATGCAGGAACAGATATATAACAAGATCCAGACCTCCTCATACGAGTTAGCCGACCGGATCAAGCATAAAGCAATGGCTATTGAATCGCCTTTGGCCTTCTATAGCCGGCGCAGGAGTTTACAGGTCCAGCCTAACGTAACTTTCGAGAATCTCCACTTCCAGCTAAGCAAGCATTATGCGACAGGAAACAGGGCCGAATATGACGCCATGCTCATTGTCCTGTTCAATAAGATATGGGTCTCCGATCCTTTCACGGTTGAAGATGCTGCTGTTATAAAGAATATTCTTTTCGATAACGAACTTCCGTTTACGGCAGGCTGTCAGATTGTTTCATCGCTGACGCTCGGATTACAGGCTGCTTTCGACCCGGAGAAAATGATGTTATTGTTTGATGCGGCAAATCATGGGAATGAAGAGATCAAAGTACGTGCGCTGATCTCCATCCTGCTTACATTATATACTTATAGAAAAAGAACGGCTCTTTATCCGCAAATAATAAACAGGCTGGATGCTCTTTCCGAGGTTCCCGGCTTCACGAAAGCTATACGGACCATCACACTGCGTTTTATCCTGGCCCGTGAAACAGAAAAGATTACTCGGAAACTACAGAATGAGATCATTCCCGAAATGATGAAACTGAGTCCTAAGATCAGCAATAAAATAAATCTGAAAGACATTACCCCGGAACAGCTTGGAGAGGAAATGAATCCGGAATGGGAAAATATATTTGCCGACAGTTCGCTGGGTAAAAAGATGGAAGAATTCAGTGAACTGCAACAGGAAGGTGCCGATGTCATGCATTCTACCTTCGTTCATTTGAAGAGTTTCCCCTTCTTCCGCGAACTGAGTAACTGGCTTTTGCCATTTACGACAGAACATTCATCGTTCGGGGATCGTTTTAACCAGAACAATGGTGAAAAACAGATGCTGGACTCCATGACGCTGGCAGCATTCATGTGCAATTCCGATAAATATTCATTATACTTCAGTATGATGCAGTTGCCTGAAGAAGCTAAAAAAATGATGATGAATCAGTTTGACAGCCAGGCTACTGAAATGATCCAACAGAATAAAGAAGAACTGATCAGTAAACGGGGCAAACTGGAGACGATTACAGGACAATATATACAAGACCTGTACCGCTTCTTTAAAATATATCCGGGACACCTGGATTTCAACGACATTTTCACATTGCCTCTTGACTTTCATAACCTGGATATTTTGCGTCCTTATATCTCCGATGAAGAAAGTCTGAGTACGATTGCAGAATACTACCTGCGCAAAAACTATTTCAGTGATGCTCTGACCATCTTCAACCAATTGGCTGAGACGAATCAGGAGAGTGATATACTTTTCCAGAAAATAGGCTACTGTAAGCAAATGAATGATGATTTACAAGGAGCTCTCGATGCTTATCTGAGGGCAGACCTTTTAAATCCGCAAAGCAAATGGGTGATCCGCCGGATTGCCGGTTGCTACCGTTCGCTGAAAGAACCGGAAGAAGCATTAAAGTACTATCGCCGGTACGAGAAGCTGAACCCAGATAATTTATCTATTACAATCAGTATCGGACATTGTTACCTGGAACTCAAAAACTACAGTGAAGCATTGAAATGTTTCTTCAAGGTTGATTATATGGATAGCAATAGCAAGGCATGGCGTCCTATAGCCTGGTGTTCGTTCCTGACCGGTAAATATGACCAAGCACGCAATTATTACAAAAAGATATTGGCTGATCAACCCAATACGCAGGACCTGCTAAATGCCGGCCATACGGAATGGGCTCTGCAAAATATAAAAGGGGCTATAGAATTCTACAGACAGGCTATAGAAAAAGAAAACGGGAATTTCTATAAGTTCCAGGAAGAATTCAATCAGGACATCCCGGATTTAATCGTGGCCGGTATAGAAGATTCAGAAATATCTCTGATGATGGATCAGTTGAGGTATGTACTAAATGATTCTTTATAAAATAGACTATAAACAACATACAGATAATACAGATCAGGCAGATTTACATGGTAAAGAATCCATGTAAATCTGCCTGATCTGTATTATTCATGTGCCATAAGCAAATGATGCAACCACCTTCCCTGTTATACCGGTTCAACAGGTATACAAATATCCACAATAAACTTTTTTTCCGGATGTTCGTCATGGTTATTCTGATAAATCTCATAATGATGTCCATAACCACACTTACAGCCATTTTCTTCCAATAAATCGAACATTGCATCCAGGCAGCCGGAAACTCAGACATAGATAATTCAAAACGTCCAACCGCATACAACCCACCGGAGAGCTTATAGCTTCCAATAATTCCTTCCGGCTTCATTTCTTCCGGAACAAACATGGCCGCATCGGCTGTTAATTTATCGACCGGGGTAACACGAGGATCATCATGATAGACGGACAATAACCTCATATCCGGTTGTGAAACAAACCCTCTGGGCAGTGTCCACTTCATAAGATTGGCGAAAGCCTCCTGCATCTGGTCCAATGCTCCCTGATGACGACAATAAATAATAGCCCTCTCAGGCATCTGCTTAATTTCAAAAGTGCAATTCATATCCATACCATTTACTTTGATTGTTTTATCACGACAAAAATAGCGTGAATAAAGCGAGGTATGTTGCTCGTTTATGCTCTTGAATTGACATTTCTTGCTATCCGGATATCCGTTCTTGCGACGATACTCTTCGGCAGAAATACCAAAATGACGTTTGAAACTACGACAAAAAGAAGAGGCGGAAGAAAAACCCCAATCATAAGCCACATCCTTGATCGCAGCAGGATCACTCAGCAAAACATTGGCCGCCCGCTCCAATCTTCTCCGAAGAATATACTTTCCTACAGGTTCAGCCATGGAGGCAGTAAATATCCGATGAAAATGATAAGTAGAAATATCAACTAACGACGATAACTCATCTATCGATATCTGCCTGTTCAGATTTGAATTAATATAATCAATAACCCGGTTGATTTGTTTTGTATGATCTTGTAATGTTGTATTCGCCACGTTTATATGTATATTTGAATGAGGTACAAATATAGGAATTGGTATTCATATATAAAAAGGAGCTCTTCATAAACGCAAAAAGGAACCAACCTTTCGATTGATTCCTTTCATTTGTTTGGAGTCTGTGACTCTAAAAC
>ERZ857629.592-NODE-592-length-48402-cov-6.221399_pt1 | contig 48402 bp, 31 predicted proteins | sample MGYA00519700_ERZ857629 | MGnify/ENA primary metagenome ERZ857629 (study PRJEB31778, sample SAMEA3449351) | human gut metagenome | biome: human gut; feature: human-associated habitat; material: faeces | place: United Kingdom | collected 2010/2012 ... | reverse complement strand
TCTTATACTTCTCAGATGGTTCGTACTATCAAGTACCTCGCTGAGTTGAAGTAATACCGCTGAAGCGATATACACAACAATAATATAAGCCTGGCATTGTAAAATGCCAGGCTTTTTGTGTTAAATACTCTCATGAAACCTCATTTATGGCTTTCTAACTCCATTTTTTTTATTTCTTTTTTTACCTGTATCAGAAAATTTTGTAACTTTGCCAGCATGAAACAAACGATGATAACGATATTGGGTCCTACGGCAAGCGGAAAGACGAGTCTTGCTGCTGCCTTGGCAGCATCATTCCCTACTCACATGGGTGGTCAGGAAGCTGAAATTATCAGTGCCGATAGTCGCCAGGTGTATCGCAGCATGGATATCGGTACAGGCAAGGATTTGGCCGACTATACCATTGCAGGCAAGTTGATACCTTATCATCTTATTGATATTTGTGAGCCAGGCACCAAGTACAATCTCTTTCAGTATCAGCAAGACTTCTATGATGCTTATCAAGATGTCTTGGATCGAGGAAGGATGCCCATCCTTTGTGGCGGTACAGGGTTGTATATCGAGTCGGTGCTGAAGGGCTATCACCTCTCGCCAGTGCCACAGAATCCTGCATTGCGCGAGCAACTGGCTTGTAAGACACTGCCCGAACTCACAGAGATACTCTTGCAGCTGAAGGCGAAGAACGGTTCCAATATGCACAACCGTACAGATGTGGACACCGCTCAGCGTGCCATTCGTGCTATAGAGATAGAGACTTATAATGCCGAACATCCTTTGCCCGAACGCGAATTACCTTCTGTAGACTCACTCATTGTAGGTGTGAGTATCGGTCGTGATGCTCGGCGCGAAAAGATTACGCATCGTCTTAAGCAACGTCTGGACGAAGGTATGGTAGACGAAATCAAGGCACTTCTTGCCAGGGGTATTCCCGCAGAAGACCTGATATACTACGGACTGGAGTATAAGTTTGTTACCGAATATGTGATAGGTAAGACTTCCTATGATGAGATGTTTCGTGGCTTAGAGATAGCCATTCATCAGTTTGCCAAGCGACAGATGACATGGTTTCGAGGCATGGAGCGTAGAGGGTTCACCATCCATTGGGTGGATGCTTTACAGCCTATGGCCGATAAGGTGGAGCAGATATGGGAGTTGACGAGAAATGTATAGTGTAATATTTTCAAGATATAGATATGGCAGTTAATCAAAACAAGTGGGGATTACTCTATTGCCCCCGTAACGGGTGGCGTGAAGGCAAGCGTTGGCAGAAGATAGAGAAGGTGTTGCGACAGCAGCATATCGACTATGATTACGTACAGAGCGAAAACCAGCATGGTGTAGAACGTTTGGTCAAGATGTTTATCAACAATGGTTATAAGACCATCGTTATTGTTGGTGGTGACTCTGCACTCAATGATGCCGTCAACTGTCTGATGCAGGTTGATAAGGCTACTCGCGATGAGATAGCCTTGGGCGTTATCCCTAATGGCATGATGAACGACTTTGCTCATTTCTGGGGCTTCTCTGATAGCGATTACGAACAAGCTATCATGTGGCTCCAACAGCGTCGTGTCAGAAAGATAGACTTAGGGTGTATTCGCTATGTCAATAAGCATGATGAGAAGTGTCATCGTTATTTCCTCAACTGTGTCAACGTGGGGCTCATAGCTGCCATTATGAACCTGCGCCGTAAGACTCATCATTTCTTAGGTTCTCGCACCCTCTCGTTCATCTCTTCCTTCGTGCTGATGATATTCCAGCGTCTCGATTATAAGATGCACATTAAGATCAACGAAGATGTCATCAAGCGTCGTGTCATGACGATGTGTGTCGGTAATGCCCCTGGTTATGGACAGACACCCAATGCGGTGCCGTATAATGGCCTGCTCGATGTATCGGTAGTTTATCATCCACAGATAACCCAACTTTTCGAGGGCTTCTATCTCTTTGTGAGAGGCAAGTTTCTCAACCATCGTAGCGTGCATCCTTATCGCACTCGCGAAGTGGAGATATTGGAGGCTCCACATGCGCTGATAGGGGTTGACGGCAGACTGATGAACACCCCTCAAGGTGGTTATAAGATAACGGTAGAGCAAGAAGTAATTAATTTTTTGATACCAGCATAAGTAGAGGAGAGCCAGCCCATCGTGCTCTCCTCTTTTTGTATAGAGCCCAGTGTTTTCCAATCTCTGTTTCATTAAAAAACGAGGTGGTTTAAGGATAAAAACCATGATAAAACATAATTTCAACCAATTTTATCCCAAAAAACTTTGTGATACAATAAAAAATCGTTACCTTTGAACCAATCTAAAGTATAGTATTAAAAACTAAAACCTTAATATAGATCTATGAGTTATCTAAAATTCGAAAAGGCCCTGATGACTAACCTTCAAGAGTCATTACCCAAGGAGTTGTTGCGTACCAACCGCTCTGGTGCTTATTCGTGCTCTACGATTGTGGATTGTAATACCCGTAAGTATCATGGACTATTGGTTGTCCCTATTCCAGAATTGGATGATGATAATCATGTGCTCCTAAGCTCGCTCGATGTTACGGTCATTCAGCATGGTGCTGAGTTCAATCTGGGATTGCACAAGTATCAAGGCAACAACTACAATCCGATGGGACATAAGTACATTCGCGAATTCGATTGTGACAAGGTTCCTACTACGCTGTATCGTGTGGGAGGTGTCATTCTGAAGAAGGAAGTCGTGTTCCAGCATTATGAGAACCGTATCTTACTACGGTACACCCTCGTAGATGGCCATTCTGCCACTACCCTGAGGTTCCGTCCTTTCCTTGCATTCCGTAGCGTGAGACAGTTTACTCACGAGAATGCTACTGCATCACGAGATTATGCGGAGGTCGACAATGGTATCAAGACATGTATGTATGCCGGATATCCCGATCTTTTCATGCAGTTCTCTAAGAAAAACAATTTCATCTTCCAGCCCGACTGGTATCGTGGCGTAGAGTATCCTAAGGAGCAGGAGCGTGGCTATGCTTCTAATGAAGACCTTTACGTGCCTGGTTATTTCGAGATGAACATCAAGAAGGGTGAGACCATTGTCTTCGCAGCTTCCACATCCGAAATCAAGTCGCGCAGCTTGAAGGCTCTCTTCGACAAGGAAGTGAACGAGCGTGCTCCACGCGACAACTTCTTCCATTGTCTTGTTAATGCAGCCCACCAGTTCCATCGCCGTGAGAGCAATGACGATCGTTATATCATTGCTGGTTATCCTTGGTTCAAGTGCCGTGCCCGTGATACATTTATCTCTTTACCAGGTTTGACTCTCTCCATAGAGGAAGACGACTACTTCGAGTTGGTCATGAAGACAGCTATGAAGGGATATTACGAGTTTATGGAGGGCAAGCCTATCACCGTTCATATAGCAGAGATAGAGCAGCCCGATGTGCCCTTGTGGGCAGTATGGGCCTTGCAGCAGTATGCCAAGGAGAAGGGTAAGGAAGCCTGCCTCAAGAAATACGGCAAGTTTATCAAGGATGTAGTGATGTATGTGAAGTGCAATCATCACCCCAATCTCAAGTTGATGCCTAACGGACTTCTTTATACCGATGGTAAGGACAAGACTGTGACATGGATGAACTCCACAGCCAATGGTCGTCCTGTGGTTCCACGTACGGGATATATCGTTGAGTTTAACGCCTTGTGGTATAATGCTCTTTGCTTCAGTGCCTCATTGGCAGAGTTGGCTGGCAAGGAGAAAGACCAGCAGCAGTTGCTCGAAGCAGCCGAACTCACCAAGCAGTCGTTCCTCGACACCTTCCTCAACGAGTATGGTTATCTCTACGACTATGTCGATGGTAATATGATCGACTGGAGTGTTCGCCCCAATATGATATTCCCTGTAGCCTTCGACTATTCTCCCTTGTCGCAAGACCAGAAGAAGCGAGTTCTCGACATCTGTACCCGTGAGCTTCTTACACCTAAGGGCTTGCGTTCGCTCTCACCAAAGAGTGGTGGATATAATCCTGTTTATGTAGGTCCACAGAGCCAGCGCGACTATGCTTATCATCAGGGTACAGCATGGCCTTGGCTGGGCGGCTTCTATATGGAGGCAAGTCTGAAGATGTATAAGCGTACCCGCCTGAGCTTCGTAGAACGCCAGATGGTGGGCTATGACGATGAGATGTCATGCCATTGCTTAGGTACCATCAGCGAGCTCTTCGATGGCAATCCGCCATTTGCTGGCAGAGGTGCCATCTCTTTTGCCATGAATGTGGCAGAGATCTTGCGTGCGCTCGAACTACTTGAAAAATATCAATATTAAATAAGGAGGACGCAATATGAAAGTATTAATGTTTGGATGGGAGTATCCTCCTCATGTATTTGGTGGCTTGGCTACTGCCAATTTCGGTATCTCACAGGGCTTACATGCCCAGGGCGATGTGGATATTACCCTTTGTCTTCCACATCCTTTTGGTGATGAAGACCGCAGTGCTGCCAAGATAGTAGCCATGAACAGTGTGCCTATAGCCTGGCGTGATGTCAACTTTGACTATGTGCAGCAGCGTGTGGGCAACATCATGGATCCTCATGACTATTTCCGTTATCGTGACCATATCTATGCCGATTTCAATTATATGAACGTCAACGACCTCGGCTGTATGGATTTTGCAGGTGGATATCCTTCCAACCTTCACGACGAAATCAATAACTATTCTGTTATAGCAGGCGTGGTGGCTCGTTCAGAGGAATTTGACATCATTCATGCTCACGACTGGCTTACCTTCCCTGCAGGCATCCACGCCAAGAAGGTGAGTGGCAAACCTCTTTGTATCCACGTTCATGCTACCGACTTCGACCGTAGTCGTGGTAAGGTGAACCCCACCGTTTATTCCATCGAGAAGGATGGTATGGACAATGCCGACTGCATCATGTGTGTGTCAGAGCTTACCCGTCAGACAGTCATCAATCAGTATCATCAGGATCCACGTAAGTGTTTTGCCATGCACAATGCCGTTTATCCATTAAAGCAGGAGTGGCAAGACATCCCTCGTCCCGACCATAAGGGTAAGGAGAAGGTGGTAACCTTCTTAGGTCGTATCACTATGCAGAAAGGTCCTGAATACTTTGTTGAGGCTGCCAATATGGTGCTACATCGTACTCGTAATGTCCGTTTCTGTATGGCAGGCTCAGGCGATATGATGAATCAGATGATTTATCTTGCTGCTGAAAGAGGTATCGCCGATCGTTTCCACTTCCCGGGCTTTATGCGTGGCAAGCAGGTATATGAGTGCCTGAAAGATTCTGATGTCTATGTCATGCCTTCTGTGAGTGAGCCTTTCGGTATCTCTCCTTTGGAGGCCATGCAGTGTGGCACACCTACGATTATTTCTAAGCAGAGTGGTTGTGGTGAAATCCTTACCAACTGTATCAAGGTCGATTATTGGGACATTCATGCCTTGGCTGATGCCATCTATAGCATCTGTCACAATGAGAGCCTCTTTGACTATCTTTCTGTGGAAGGCAAAAACGAGGTCGACCAGATTACCTGGGAGAAAGTGGGTGCTCGCATCAAGAACCTATATCTCAAGACCTTAGGGTGGCAGTAGGTTAAGTGAAGGGTGAAGAACGAAGAATGAAGAAAGAACACAGAAGATTCTTGGGCTTCACTCATCATACAAGTTAAACGTTCAAATTCCAATTTTTTTATGAAGACAATTTGTTTATATTTCGAGATACATCAGATTATCCATCTGAAGAGGTATCGTTTCTTCGATATCGGTACCGACCATTATTACTACGATGACTATGAGAACGAGCGTAATATCAGTGATATTGCTGAGCGTTCTTATATGCCTGCCCTCACAGCTCTTGAGGATATGATCAAGGCCAACGGACAGTATTTCAAGGTGGCTTTCTCTATCTCTGGTGTGGGTATGGAGCAGTTGGAGCTTCATGCGCCTCAGGTGCTCGAGAAGTTGCAGGATCTCAACAAGACAGGTTGCGTAGAGTTCCTCGCCGAACCTTATTCTCATGGCTTGGCATCTCTCGTCAACGAGGAGAGCTTTAAAGCCGAAGTACAGCGTCAGGTTGCCAAGATGGAGGAGTACTTTGGCAAGAAGCCACAGGTGCTGCGCAACTCTTCGCTTATCTATAGTGACGACATCGGTTTGCAGGCTTCACAGATGGGCTTTGTGGGTATGCTTACCGAGGGTGCTAAGCATGTGTTGGGATGGAAGTCTCCACACTATGTCTACAACTGCGCTTTGGCTCCCAACCTCAAGCTCTTGCTTCGCGACGTGCGCCTGAGCGATGATGTATCTCTGCGTTTCAACAACAGCAACTGGGATGGCTATCCTCTCTTCGCCGACAACTATATCAATCAAATTGCTGCCCTGCCTCAAGAGGAGCAGGTTATCAATATCTTCATGGAACTGTCTGCGCTTGGTATTGCCCAGCCCTTGTCAAGCAACATTCTGGAGTTCCTGAAGGCTCTGCCAGCTTGCGCCAAGGAAAAAGGCATCACCTTCTCTACTCCTGTTGAGATTTGCAAGAAGATGAAGTCGGTAGGCGAGTTGAATGTTCCTGACACCCTGAGTTGGGTAGACGAGGAGCGTGATGTCAGCACCTGGTTGGGTAACTCTATGCAGCGTGAGGCTTTCAACAAACTTTATAGTGTTGCCGACCGTGTCCGCATTGCCAACGATCCTCGTATCAATCAGGACTGGGATTACCTGCAGGCAAGTAACAACTTCCGCTTTATGACCACCAAGCCCAGCAATGTGGGTCTGGACCGTGGTATCTACAGCGATCCTTTCGATGCTTTCACCAACTATATGAATATTCTTGGCGACTTCATCAATCGTGTCAACGACCTCTATCCTTCTGATGTGGATAACGACCAGCTGGAGGGTCTTCTCACCACCATCAAGAATCAGGATGAGGAAATCGAGGTAAAGGACAAGGAGATTGTTCGCTTGCAGGCTAAGCTCGAGAAGATAGAGAAGGAGGCAGAGAAGCTTCGTTCAGAGAAGAAACCTGCTGCCAAGAAGATCGCTACTGCAGCCAAGGCTCCTGCCAAGAAGACAGCTACTAAGGCTCCTGCCAAGAAGACAGCTACTAAGGCTCCTGCTGCCACAAAGAAGGCCCCAGCTAAGAAAGCTGCTGCTAAGGCTGAAACAGCAGAAAAGAAGTAATTGTATTATTTCCTATAAACATAAAAAAGGCAATCTGTGGTTTGACAGATTGCCTTTTTGTTTCTTCTATATTGATAGGTGAAAAGCCTACTGTAATAAGAGTTGGTTACTTCACGACAAACTTTTTATTGTTGAAGATATAGATACCTTTCTTCAGACTCTCTTGGTTAGTTGCATTAGCTACCACACGACCTCCGAGGTCGTAGATATTGTTGTCTGCCATTACCTGGTTGTCAACTCTTACGCCAGCGATATTACTGGAAGCTTCGCTGTAGAGCGTTATAGCCAATATACATTGTTTCACTTTGGGAGTAAAGGTGAGGGTGTGTTCTACAGGCGTAGCAAAGCTGATGCTGTATTTCTGTACGCTCTTATCCATAGGAAAAACATAGGTGTCTGCATTATAGCTTGTACCATTAATCTCACCGATATAGGCATCTGCATCAGAATAGTTGTTTTTCCCCTCTATATCCATCTTGACAATCTTAATACCATCAGGAATATTGATGGTATATTGATTGGCGCTAAACTTGATGTAGTTAGTTCCTGATCCAACGTCGTATGTTTTACCCTTTTCATTCGAGATAGAGAAACCATTGTTGAAGGTACCATTAGTTTTGTCTGTAAGCGTTTTATTATTCAATGTGAAAACTCCATTGGGATCTGTTTCTATAGTACCTGTAGATGTCGCATTGCACAGATCCTCGTAGGTGGAGTCAAACTTCTTCAGCCACATAGCACCACTGCTAACTGTAATCTTTGATCCATTCTTGAATACGAGATTATCTACGAAACGGATATCGATACCCTTCTTGGCAGAAATCTGCACATTGTCGAGTGTCACGTTCTTGATGTGGCTCTCTGGGCGACCAACAAAGAAGATTGCGTTACCATCGCAAACATCTGTAGTCTTCACATTCTGCAGATAAATACCATTATAGGTTGGGGTAGTGCTATCCAATGCTCTTGCGTTAGCCTTATCTACAGCAGGATCGCTACTGTAGTTCTTGTCGTAGAAGCAGTCGATAGAGAGTGGGTTCTTAACCTTGGTCATAGTGAAGTTGGTGAACTTCCAGTCTTCCTCACCACCGCCACGGAGAGTACCATCGCTATTGATGCCTGTCTTCATACGGATACCAGCTGTGGTACCATTCATGGTGATGTTATCGAACCATACATGCTTGATGTTCTTAGTATAGCTACCGATAGAAGCACCATGGCCTGTACCGAAGTTGCAGTTCCATACATGGATGTACTGTGCGTCATTGTCGCAAACTACATTATCGTCACCATTGCTGATATTACAGTTGTAGATGTTGACGTATGGACCCCAGATAGAGACACCATCCGTGTTATGAGATGCCTTGCCCTTTCCTGCTTCTGAAGCAGGTTCGCTGATTGTTACGTCATGAATAGTAGCATGACTTGCCTTACCGCTATTGCTGATGGTGATGTTCACACCGGGAGTATTCTGAATTTTGAAGTTGCGGAGCAAGAAACGCTTACCCTGTTCGAAGCGTATCATCGCACCAGGGTTGAAGGTCTCGCTTTGCTCTTTTGCCAGCCACCAGCGTGCTCCTTGTCCGTCGATGATAGATGTTTCGCCTTCACCCTCGATAACAACATCGGTAACATTCTTGCCCTTGTTCTTTCCGCCTATGAATACAGTCTTGTTGTTAGGAGCCTTACTGTATTCTACGAGCTTCAGGGTAGCACCTGCGCAAAGGTGGAGTATGGTCTTTGACTTGATGCTGAGAACTTCGGTTGTACTTGTCATCTGGCCTGTACTACCAAACATCCATGTACCAGCAGGAATTACTACCATACCGCCAGTAGTAGGAACAGCATCAAGGGCTTTCTGAATAGCCTTGGTGTTGTCTGCTGCCGATGTTGAGGCACCGTAGTTAGTGATGTTAAACGTATTGGCTGATGTGATGGTAGGCAACTGTGGTAACTCAACTGCTGTCCATCCCTCAGGAGTGTTCTGAGCATTTAGCTCAGCGGTAATACCTGCAAAAGTTTGTGCTTTTGCAATTACGGGTAATGTCATAAGTGCTGCAAGCACTATGTTTTTGAAAAAAGTCTTGTTCATAAATTAGGCTTATATTTATTATATGGCAAAATTACAATTATTCTATATATAATAAGGTATAAACCTCAGAAAATTATACGAAAACGATTACGTATATGGAATACTTTTATGTTCACTTCCTCTTCGATGAATCTATGAATTTTGTCTTGTTCTTTGGAAGTAGGGGAGTGGTAATGAAATGAAAAAGTGCAATGCCCGATGTGAGCATTGCACTTCCTATGTGCTTATGATTTTAATTTCTTGATTTCCTCTATAGATAAACCTGTGGATTGGAAAATGATGTCAATAAGAGTGTTGTACGCCAATAAATTGAAAGGCATTTTCTCTAAAGTCTCCATATGCTTCAAAACTATTAATTCATTTAAGAAGATTGAAGGTTTCATCCAATGTTATTGCTTTTATATCATTTTCTTCAAAATCCTTTTTGTTTCTTGTTACTATATAATCGGCATTAGTCCTTTTTGCAGAGTAATATTGTACTCCGTCCTCAAAATCTTTCCACAAAGAGTCGTAGGAGTTGTATATGTCCGTGTTATCAACGGAACAGATTTCCATAAAATCTCTAAGGAAATTAATTTTATTTCTGAAGATTTCAATAGGCATCTTGCATCGTTCTATACATATAAAATTTGTAGTAACGAGGGATAAAGAGCTAACACAGATTTGGACTTTATTTTCTTCTGCATAAGAAATAATCATAGCTGCAGCTTGATAAAATGGCTGCCTCTCCAAAATGAAATCTATAAGTACGTTTGTATCTAAAAATAGTTTCATAGATATTTCTTTATTGCTGAATCTGATAATTCTTTTTTGTAATCAAAGGACAAGTCTTTAGGGCATATAAAACCGCTCTCCAATGCTTTCACTTTTGGAGAGATATAATATTTTTCTGAAGTAGCGTCTTGTGAATTAGTTTTAATATTATTCATCAGGGCTTTCATGCCAGCCTTGATAGCTTCTGAAATACTTATATTATTAAGTTTAGCATATAATACTGCTTCATTATAAGTTGTATTATCGAGATAAATTGTTGCCATATTTTTTCAATATTATAAGTTTATTTTTTGCAAAGATACATTTTTTCTTGATAACTTCCAAGTGAAATAATAAAAAAGTGCAATGCCCGATGTGAGCATTGCACTTTAATTTAATTTTGATAGTTGGATTACTTCCACTTAGAAGCACCAGCTTCACTGTCAAGGTTTGTATTGAACTTGAATTCACCATTAGCTGGAGCTGTCCAAAGATCAGTCTCAGAACCCTTGAAGTCGATGAGACCTTCAATACCGTATGTAACAGCGTCAGCACCGATAGGTGTGTAAGCAAAGTTAGTCTTGTAAGAACCTGCTACAGAAAGCACTGTGCTTGCACCATTCAGTAGAACACTTCCCTTGACACCAGGGGTGTAAAGTTGAAGTTTTGCTCCTGCACTTCCATCTGTAGCCATAGAAGGACCAAAGATGCTGTTGGTGATGTTCAAGTTTGCTGCATTTGTTGCAAAACGGAACAATGGTGTGTTAGCATTTGCTGTAGTCTCCATTGGAGCATAGCAGAATGTACAGTTGTTTACATTTACAGTAGGAGCCTGGGCAGTCTTACGCAAGTCGCAAAGCATAATAATGTTTGTAATAGTACAATCATCGAATGTTACGTTGCGGAAATCTCCACCCTTATCTGCGATGGTTACAACACCCTGATCGCCGACACCATCAATTGTACAACCCTTGAAGGTAATGTTCTGGAAGTTGTCGTTGTTCTTCTGACCTCTTACTACACCACGGAAACCACGGATATAGCAATCGTTGAAGATAAGTTCACTGATGGTAGAACCAGTACCGCTGACATTGATAACCTGACGGCCACCGAAGCCCTTATCTGTACCAGCGAGGAACGCATCCTTGTCAGCTTGCTTATCGCTAATCATATCGATGCTTTCGAACTTCACCTTATCGATATTAACACCCTTCTTGACGTTCATACCACCAGAGAAAGTGAACTGAGCGTTACCGCCCAATGTCATACCGGTAATGAAGGTTACATTGCGGTCGAGATTGATAGCATTGCTAATCTTGTATTCCTGTTCACCACGGAGGATGACAGTCATACCGTCTTTAACCATATCCCAGAACTCAGCAGTCTTCAATGTATCCTTAGCTTCCTTAGCATCCCAGTTGCGGGTATCCAGCCACATACCTTCTCCATACTTTTCGTCGAAGTTGACACTTGCCTTGGTAGTTGCTGTTGTTTTACCTGCATAGGTGTTGTTGTTGAAGTCTGTAGAACTGTCGTATGTCTTGAATGTGTATGATGTTTCTGGCTGCAAGCCGTAAATATCTACATATCCCTGAGCATAGTCAGCATCGCTTACTTTAACTGAGATTATATCTTGGTTTTCTGCGTCTTCGGCAGGGCAAGCCATTACATACTTGATTTTCTGACCACCTTCTGTCCAAGATACACGAGCAGCGTTATCAATAGCCTTGGCACCTGAAACCTTTGTTGGGTAGTTGATGCTCTGAGCCTTTACCTCATAATACTCAGATTCCTTGTTATCACCAACACATTTAATTCTGACTGCATACTTTTCGTCCCATCCTAAGTCGTCGAAAGTATAGGTGTCATTTTCAGTAGTAGCTGTTTTGATAACTTTCAAGTGGTTTGTGCCATCCTCATCTGTAGATGTCACAAGTCCCAATTCCAACTCATAACCTGTTGCACCCTGGATTTTGTCCCATTCTACCTTCAAGGTGTTTGAGTTGACAGTTGCGCTTGCAATTGGACGGAACAAACGAGGTGCATCGCCCAAGTTGTCATCGTCGCTACAGCTCACCATTGTGGTACCAACTGTAGCAGCGAAAAGCATAGACAATATATATTTATTGTATTTCATAATTACTTACTTTTATTTGTTATGGACTACATAACTCGATTTACTTGTTGCGAATAGCATAACCATCGTTCGACAATACACCATTTGATGAAGCGATGTTGTCCTTAGGGATAGGCAGAATGTATGGAGTTACCTTATGGCGGAGAGGCTCCATATCTTCAGCACCTGTTGTAACAACTCCGTCTGTCAAACCAAACCATGAGTATAAGAAAGCCTCATTCATGACACCCTTCTTGATAGGGTTGCCATCTGCGTCGGTTCCATACTTTGTGTTTGTTGTTGGATCAGTATCACTGACAGACATGTATGTATCCAAGAACTTGATATATTTCAAACCATCGAAAGAAGCTCCTGCAGTCTTGATGTCATCATCTGCAAGTGTTTTTGCATCTTTGTATGGGCTTGCGCTATTATCACGATAAGTGAAATAGTTGTTCTCGAACTGAACCTCGCCATTTACATAGTTGTAGTAGAGGCGTGGTGCGATGCCCATATCAACAATTTCTTTAGTCTTGTCGTAGACGAATTCACCATTCTCCAGACGAAGCTGGTTATAGTTCATAGTTACGTCACGAACCCACTCCATAGTATTAACGATGGCGTCTGAGTAGTAATTCCAACGGACGAGGTCGAATTTACGGATGCACTCGCCACCAAATTCCCAAGCACGCTCGTTGATGATAGCTTTCTTAAAAGAGTCGTAATCGTTGAGATTGTCAACGTATTCATTCACCATCTCGTTCTTGTTGGTTGCATTTACAAAGGCACGGTTACGTACTCGCTTCAACATTTCCTTTGCCTCAGCAGTAGGACCATTGTTGATTTCATTATCAGCCTCAGCGAGGAGCAACAATACATCAGCATATCGGAGGATAGGGAAGTTGATACCAGTACCCTTAGATTCAATGTTGTTGACACTCAAATCCATGCGGCACCATTTTGCAGGCTGTATGTTGACACCATCAACAGCACCTTGTTTGTTGTCATACAACCAACGGTAGTTAGCGCAAGTTGCCTTCAGACGCTGGTCTTGTGCGTTGAATGAGCATGCATAGCTTGGAGTCAGGGTGGTATAAGTAGTACCAGCACCCTTAGAACTTGAAACTACGCTCAAACCAAGGCACCAACCGATGTCACCACCAGAGTTTGGTACATAACCCATCTCGAACAATACATCACCATTAGCTGGGTTGCAGCCGTTGATTTCATTATCAAAGATCTGCTTGAAGTTGCTGTTGAGCTGACGGTCCTTCAAGGAAATCAACTTCTTGGCATAAGCCTTAGCAACCTTGTAGTAATCGTCTGCAGAAGTAGCTGTAGCCTCGTTGCCATTCTCATCTACATAATGTACAGTATATTCATCACCTGTACCTGTGCTGCGGGCCATAGTACCATCTGCCTGCATAGAGTATCCTGCACGGAACATAGCCAACTTGGTGATGAAACCAAGAGCGAATTCACGGTTCATGCGCTCTACTGTAGCTTTGCTGCTCCACTGCATCTCGCCCTCATTGTTGATGAGGTCCTGAATCAAGTGAGTATAGATGATGTTCTTGTCTGTACGTGGATCATTGTGCATATCGTCCTTTGAAGTAGGAGTTGTTGCAAATGGTACGTCACCCCAGAAGTTACACATTAGGAAATACCAATATGCACGAAGGCAGATTGCTTCACCATGAAGTTGCTTCATATCGGCATCTCCATTCTTGTAAGCATCGCTTGCCTCAATTCCTTGAATACACTGGTTGGCGAAATCGATGGCTTTTTGAGTGTTGTTCCAGCAGTTTCTGATATCGCCAAAATATGATGGGTTCAGTGCCCAGATACCGCGACGTGTTGTCTCTGTAGCTTGAGTCTTCTTTACGAAACCGATCTCTACGTCAGTATTCTGCATCCAGTTGGTGCTCATACGTGATGTATAAGTATCCTCGCAGAAGTAGGCATATACATTGTCTACCATCTTGCGGGCATCTGTTGTGTTTGAACACAGATAATTCAAATTATCGGTAGATAAAGTCTCTGTGTCCAATAAATCACTACAGGAGTTGAAACTTGCTCCTGCAATGAACATTGAAATATATAGAAATATACGTTTCATAATTGTATTTTGTTTTCTATTAGAATGAAATGTTAGCACCTACAGTCCAAGAGAATGACTTAGGATATGATGAGAAGTCTGCACCAGGAGTCAAACCGCTGGTCTTGCTGCCACGGATAGATGAGTTAACTTCAGGGTCATAACCTGAGTAGCTTGTCAGGCAGAACACGTTAGTCAGTGTGCAGTACAAGCGCAAAGAGTTGCATGCAAATTTCTTTGTCCACATTTTAGGGAAAGTAAAGCCTACAGTCAAGTTCTGCAAACGGAGGAACGAACCATCTTCAACTGCCCATGATGTTGGTACAGGGTTGTTGTCTGACAGTGTTGCTGCACTCCATATAGAAGCATTTGCATTCATGTTCTTCAATGTCTCGTAATCTGTGATGATCTCACCTGTTGCTTGATCCATGTAAGTCCATGCCTTACCTCCCAAAGTTACAGGAGTCATTTCCTGACGGAGACTTGCGTATGTGTTACGATATGACTGAGATGTAACCATCTTGTCGAGGTTGTAAACATCGTTTCCTACTACGTAGTTGAAGTTTGCTGTGAGGTCAAACCACTTGTATGTAGCATTGATTCCAAAACCACCCTGGAACTTAGGCTGAGTCTTACCGATGATGGTGCGATCATCCTCAGAAATTTTATTGTCGCCAGTAAGGTCTCTAACTTTCATTGCGCCTGGGCGAAGACCAGCCTTAGAACCTGCGGTGATGAATGTACCATCTACAACGCCATCTTTCAAGATGTAGTTACCGCTCTTGTCAAATACAAACTGAGTTTTACCATTCTCATCTGTCGTTGTTTTGAAATCATCAACAGTATAGAAACCGTCGCAAACGAAACCGTATACCAATCCGAGAGGCTGACCTACAATTACTCGGTAGTCATCATATCCGCGCATATCGGTAGAGAAAGCACCTGAGTGATATGTTTGATAGGTCTGTCCACCAGCCAACTTATCAACTTTGTTCTTGTTGATACCTACATTGAAGTTGAAATTCAAAGAGTAATCCTTGTGACGAAGAATAGCTGCATTCAAGTTCAACTCAAGACCACGGTTAGATGTCTGACCGATGTTCTGCTGCATAGAAGTATAACCGATTGCTGTAACAGGAGCATCAAGGAGAAGATCCTTTGTAGTGTTCCAATAATAATCCAAGCTACCAGAAATACGCTCACCGAGGAAACCGAAGTCCAAACCAATGTTACGTGTAATAGTTGTTTCCCACTTCAAATCTGGGTTAGCCAACTGAGAATTGTTCAAAGTATAGTGTGGGTTCTGTTGGTTGCCTGCACCATAATATTTGCTATCACCGTAAGCTCTGTAGGTAGTCTCATACATAGCAGAACTAATACGGTTGTTACCTGCTGTACCAAATGAAAGGCGAAGCTTCAAGTTTGACAACCAGTCCTTGGTGTTCTTCATCCAAGGCTCCTCTACAATACGCCATCCAAAAGCGGCTGCAGGGAAGTATCCCCAACGGTTGTCCTTCACAAACTTAGAAGAACCATCAGCACGCATGGTGAATGTAAGCAAATAGCGGTCTGCGTATGAATAGTTCAAACGGCCGAAGAATGACAGGGTGCGGTCTTCCTGACCCAATATAGATTTGATAGTACGAGAGCCAGTTGCGCCTGAGTTTGATGCAAGACTTGCAAACATCTTCTCTGGGGTAATATCCTTTTGGAAGTATTTAGCATTCACAATAAGACTTTCGTTGTTTGATGCTACATACTCTTGACCAATCATGGCATTCAGGTTGTGTACCTTATTAAATGTCTTATTGTAAGTCAAGGTGTGGGTCAAACGAAGTTTCCAGGTGTCTTTCTTGGTCCATTCGCCCATAGGAAGACTACCGCCATCCTTCACAGACTTATCACTTAATGCTCCATAGTAATCTTTCTGCTGGAAGAAAGTATAGTCGTAACCAGCCTCTGCACGGTAAGTAAAGTTCTTCAGGAACTTCCATGTGATGGCACCATTATAGTTATAGCGGCGTTCATTCTTTCTTCTCCAGTAGTCATTTACCTTGTCTTGCAGACTGCGGGTAATAGCGATGTACTCATCGTACTCATCGTCTGGAAGAGTTGATGGGTCAATGTCAAGCTGATCGTAGAGACCATTAACTGGACCTTTGGTGATAGTTTCGTAAGAACGAATCTTGTAAGTACCACCACCAGTACCTACACCTTTAGTAGTTACGTCAGCAAGACGCATACCGAAGTCAAGCTTTAAGTTCTTGCAAATCTCATGATTCAATTTGAAGTTTATGTTGAAACGGTCATAACCATTAGTCTTCATCAAGCTGTTATCGGTTGTGTATGTACCGCTCAAGTTGAACTTTGTCTTTTCAGAACCACCGCTCACGCTGATATTATGAGACTGAGACAATTCATGGTTTCCAAACATTTCATCTTGCCAGTCGTGTCCCTTCTGATACTGATACAAGTCAAGGTCTCCGAAAGAACCGAAACGTTTTTCGAAGCTGCTGATATCAGATGTTCCGCGGAGAGCAGCACGCTCATAGTTGTACATTACGTACTGATAAGGTGTCATTGTGTCAAGAGTCTTTGCAATGCTCTTACCCTGAATGAATCCATTGTAAGAAACAACAGTCTTACCAGACTTTGCACCCTTGGTTGTAACCAAGATAACACCATTTGCACCTTGAGAACCATAGATAGCAGTAGAAGCTGCATCTTTCAATACGGTAATGTCCTCAATGTCTGAAGGAGCAATATCACCGATGGTTGATACAGGGAAACCATCTACGATGTAGAGAGGAGAGTTGTCACCAGTGATAGAACCACCACCACGTACTTTGATGATCATTTCTGCATCAGGAGAACCGTCTGTAGTTGTAATCTGTACACCAGGGAGCTTTCCTGTCAAAGCTTCCGCAGCATTGGTTACAGGAGCTTTTGTCAGATCGTCACCCTTAACGGTAGCCACAGAACCTGTCAAGTCCTTCTTTCTTGCGGTACCATAACCGATAACGACAACGTCGTTGAGGCTGTTGGACTCGTCCTCGAGCTTAACGGAAACGGTTGATTTACCTGCAACATTCACAATCTGAGTCTTCATACCGATGTATGAAATCTTCAGTTTCTTACTGTTGCCTTTCAATGTTAAGGTGAAATTACCATCAATATCGGTAGCAACGCCATTGCTCTGCACACCCTGCTCGAAGACAGAGGCGCCGATAACTGGCTCGCCCGTATTGTCGATAACTGTACCCTTTACAGTTTGCGCTGACAGACTTGCTGCAAAAAGCAGCATCATGCTAACCAACGCAATTCTAATTTGTTTTAAATTACCAGACATACATTTATTTGGTTAGATTAGTAAAAAATGATATACTTCGCTGCAAAGATACTATCTTTTTTGGTTTTTTAATAAATATGGTGAGTTAAAATATACGTAAACGTTTTCAATGTTTGCGTAAAAAAGGTATTTTTTAACGTAAAAAGAGGTGCAATACCCACGCATGGGGTTGCACCTCTTTGTTAAATATTCAGATATTTTATTACTTCAGTACCACTTTGCTGGTCTTTTTGCTACCATCGGCAAATGTCTTGACGATGATGTTGATACCACGTTGCAACTTGCTAATCTGCATACCATCTGTGGTGTAGATAGCTGTAGCAACTACCTGACTCTCAGTAGCGATGTTCTCAATGCCCGTGCTGGTGCTTGCTACGGTAGCTTCGCCCAAACCACCCATCTCGTTGGCTGCACGAACACTCCATGTAGCAGAAGCATCGTCAACGTTGTAGGTAGGCTCAACGGTGAAGTCAACCACCTTGCCGTTCTTGCATACAGCCCAGAGAAGAGCATAGTTGCTGTTGTCCCAAGTGAGTTCCTTGCCAGCAATCTTTACGTTGGTAGGAGCTGAAGCCTGCTCGGTGGCAGCTGTAGGATCCCAGTCATCATCACCGCCCATAACGGTTTCGATAGTGTAGGATGCAGCTTCCTCTGCTGTGAGGACAGGACTTTCAGCTGTTTCGTTGCGACGGTTGGTATAGTTGTTTCCATCCTTTGCATCGTAAGCATCATAAACCTGCTTTCTTCCGCTCAGATCTACTGCAGTACCTGTAGCTGTGGTAGAGTTATATTCAGCAAATCGCTTAGGATAACCACCGCTCATCTCGTCCCAACCAGCTGCTGTAGGAATCACTTCCATCTTGGTGTCGATGAAGAGCGCGATAGGAGTGCCCTTGCCCCAAGGACGGCCGAGTTTGTACTTGCCGTTGATACCTGCGGTTGATCCGTCCTTGATGGTGCAATCCTTGAAGATGTAACCATACTGGGTTGGCTGTGAAGGTACGGCGAGATAGCCGGTGCCACACATCAGGAGATCTACATTATTATAATATACGTCACCCTTACCGCAGAGGTAGTCGGTGTTACCACGCAGAATACCACCCTCGAAGTAGAAGCGACCCTTCTGGTTGTTGGATACATAAGTGTCCTGATAAGCCCAGAGGTTGACGTTCTTACAGATAGTCTTGTTACTCTTGTCGTTGAGTACGATGTCACGACCCTTGCCGTCGCCCATGCTGCTGTACATCTTGATGTCCTGGAAGTAGGTGTTTGTTGCACCGCTTTCCAAGCTCAATACATCACCACGTCCGATACCTTCCAGTACGTTGGCGATATTGTAGCCATTGCTGCTTTCTACTGCTGGTACGGTATTGGTGATAGAAGTATTCTCATTGCTTTCACCGATGATAGATACATTAGGTGTATTCATATAGGTAGTAGCACTTGGATACTGCTTACCATCGATACCAGTCACCATGCTGTTCGGGTTGGCAGGAATCTTATAGTCGCCCTGCTTGATGAAGATGCGGAAACGCTTGCTGGTATCAGGACGCTTGGCTGCTGCTGCGAGAGCCTCGGTGAATGAACCGTCTGTTGGTACGACGAAGTCATAGAGAGCCTTGGTTACTGCAGGCTTCTCCTTGGTGGTGAAGCTGAAGGTAATGTCGCTCTGGATAGCATTGTCTGTCAAGTCGGCTACTGAACCAGCTGCGAGTGCAAAGGTATATTCTGTGGCATAGCTCAAACCCTTGTAAGCAAAGGTGATGGTCTTGCCAGATACGGTACCGGTCAAAACCTGACCGTTGAGAGTAGCCTTGGCGCTTTCTGTCAGTTTCACCTTCTCATCGAAGGTCAACACAATCTTACCATTGGCTGATGCATTGGTAGCACCAGCAGCTGGTACCTGACTCTGGAGAACAGGAGCAGTGCCGTCATCGAAGAGCTTGGCTGTACCTGTGATATAGATCTGAGCGAGAGCGATACCGTCGTTGGTACCTGTTGTTCCCTTGACAGATGAAGTCTTGTCGGCAATCCAGCGAACATATACTGCAGCCTGATTGTTGGCTTCGGCAGGGAGAGTGAACTCGCCTGCAGTCCAAGCCTTGGCTCCTGGCATAGCGATGGCGCCAACCTTGGTCCATTTCTCGCCATCAAGAGAGTACTCTACGTTGTAGGTCTCGTAAGCATTATAGTTGTAGAGCATACTGCTCTTTACCTTGATGTCGGTGAATGCTGTGGCGTTGAACTTGGTCTGCCAGTAGGTTTCACCCAGAGCCTTTGTTGTAGTCTTGGTCCAGTTGACAGCTGCATTCTTGCCTTCGTAACCACCAGCCTTATTGCTCTTGTCGAGCCAGCCGTATGAGTTGCCTTCTGCATCACGGAGTACGAGCTGTACAGCGTCATTGTCGGCTGCTGCAAAGTCGGCAGTGCGACCTTCCTTGCCTTCCTGATAGAAGTCCCATGCCACGATGTAGTCCTTGGCTGAGAATGTGGCAGTGAAAGCCTGGTCTGCATTCATCGTCGTCTTGATTTCTGCTGTTGTCTCACCATTGTTCCAGTTGTTGAAGTCGATGATGTCGTTTCCTGTTGCGGTAAGCGTTACCTCTGTACCTTCTTCATACATCTTCTTGCCATCTACCATCTCTGGGGCAGGAGAGAGAGTCACCATATAGTCCTTGGCGCCACCTTCTACATTTACATCAAGTGCGTAGGTGTTTACCTTCTTGTAGTTGGCAGTGAGAGTCTGGTCTTCTGTCACGGTGTATTTGAATTTGCTCTCAGTAGAAAGCACTGTGCCATTCTTATCGGTCCAGTTGACAAAGTTATATCCGAACTTGTCGGCTGCTGTCAGGGTAACAACATCGTTCTCTTGATATTCATCAGCCTTAGGATAGACGGTAACGTCTGCGATGCCTTCAGGGTTGGCAACGGCAGAGAGTTTGTATTTGTTCACAGCAACGAGTGTTCCGTTGACGGTGCCTTCGATAGTAACAGGACCGAAAACAGCCTGCTTGTTAGTAGCTACGCCGATAGTAGATGTCAGATAGAAGCCATCGGTACCAGCCAAGGCTGCCTGCTGCTCTGCTGTCAGTGTGATTTCAAACTGATGGATAGCGGTCTGATCGTAGGTCTTAGCAGATGAAGCCTTGCTTTGACGCCAAGCGGTATAGGTGCCTAATGCTACTACTTCTCCGTTTGCCTTATGAGCGCTGATAACGATTCCGTTCTCTACATCCGTACCACAGCGGTTTACATAACCGCTCACCTTAGTAGGAGTGAAAGTAAGTCCTGCTGCAGGACGAACAAACCAGTTGATTTCTGTTTCCTTCTTTCCTGAGTCATTATTTATTTTGAGACCTTTAATACCTGATGCGGTACCATCCGACTTGGTAATTTCGAGAATTCCTTTCAAAGATAAGTTTGTTCCGTAATCAAATGCGATGGAACCGAAAGCATCTGATGGAGCTGTTGTGTTGGCACTTGCGTTGCTGAGGTCGTTCATAGCAAATACGACGCTGGCAGCCTCATTGTTGAAAGTCTTGCCAGCAGGTTTGCTTGCAACGACTGGAAGGGTAATCTTCAAATAGCTATAGTATGAACCATCGCCAATGACGATGTTCACAGTTTCAGCACTTGATGCAATGGTCTGGCTGATGACTTTACCTGATGTGTATTCAGCCTGTCCATCAATCGTTGTTGTTGTGATGTTGTTGTATGCAGCCATTTCAATGGTTGCACCCTTGCAAGAAGGAACGGTGATGATGCCGTTTGCATTCATCTGTGCCCATTCGTCTGCACGACCTGCATTGTTGAACTTAGCTCCGCTTGGTGTTCCGTCAAGGTCAATCTTTACATCAATGGTTTCTCCATCGACAGTCGCCTGGGTTACCAAAATGCCTTTCTTTCCTTCATAGTTGATATCCTGCGCACCATTCTTGTGACCGAAGTAATAGGTGAGGGTGGTTGCCTCTGTGCGGTCGGCAAGCGACTTGGTGTTGGCTGTAAAGACTGGAGTCAGCGTAGTGCTTGCGCTTGGAGCAGTGATGGTTTCACCTGGCTTGTAGGTGTTGGTGCCATCTGTCCAACCTGTCAGCGTACTGCCTGCAACGTAGAGTGTGGTATTGACAGGAAGCGTATAGTTGCTTCCCACTTCTACCTTTGCGCTTGCAGGAAGAGTTCCTTCTGCTGTCGTCGTTCCCAAAGAATAAGTGAGGGTTATGTCACTTGCCAAGTCAGCAGCGTTTACAGCCTCAACTGCCAAATAAGGAACATAGCCTCCACCTTCTATAGTAAGGGTAGTGGCTTCTGTGCCTTTGTAAACGCAAGAGGTTACATTGGCGGTTTTGTTGCCATGCCAGCAATTTCCTGCTTCTTTTACATTAATTGTTCCGATGGTGGTTCCTTGTGCGTTTTTTACAGTGGCAGTACTACCATAGGTACAATTACCCATTGTGATTTTTACGGGACCAGTTACAGGGACTGTTGCCTTGAAGTTGGTCACTCCATGTTGATTGTCATGATACTTGCATGAAATTGCAACATTAGCATCCGTTGCATCTGCCGCAACACGAGTCGCGCTTCCGTCGGTGGCTATTGAGACTCCGAAAGATGTAGCCGACTGAGTTGACATTTCATCAGCAGTAAATAAACTGCCGCCTGCCAAGTCGAGCTTAATGTCTCGGAAATCACTTGCCTTTGTAACGACTGAAACGAGTAGGACTAAGCATAGTAGTCCGAATCTTAGTAGATTTCTGTTCATTTGTTTGTTACTTTTTTAGGTTATATATACTTTATATTGTTTCCAGTAAATAAGAGTAGGAGTTAAGGCTACTGATTTTGGTCACAAAGTTAATGTAAAAAACTGATACTTGCGACACCTTATTATAATTAAAAGCACGTAAACGTTTACGGTTTTTTCTGACTTGCCAGTCTTGCAAGTTATGCTTTTATGTTGTACTTTTGCAACGAAGTCATAACTAAAGACTAATTTCTTAAACATAAAACAAACAATAACAAACTAAAAACAAACGATTATGAAGAAATTCTTTACTCTTATTGCAGCTGTCGCTATGGCAGCAAGTGTGAATGCGCAAGGTACTTACGCAGTAGCGGTAGGTGATGCGGTGAATGCTGGTGATCAGATTACAATAGTAAATAATGTAACTTTGACTTATTGCGAGAATGCTGGTACTGCTTTTGCGGTAGGTAAGGCTATGGGTAATTGGGCTGATGCAGACTTTACTGCTTATGTAAGCGGAAAGAATAATGGTAAGTTGGTTTCTGGAGCTGCACCAACAGGTTGTGTCTATAAGTTTGATACGACCGCAGCAGGCTCTCTTACTATAGCTGTTCAGTTGGGTGGTAACAAGGGTTTCCATATCCTTGATGCTGACTTTGCTGAGGTAGCTCCTGCTTCTTATAATTTGCCTGCTGCCAAGGATGGTGCTTCTCAGGAGTTCACACAGAACGCGAAGGGCGAGAACATCATTGCAGAGAAGTCTAATGGTACTGTAACATTCAACGTTGCTAAGGGTGGTACATACTATGTACTCGCTGCTGGTACTAGGATGGGCTTCTACGGCTTTAAGTTTACTGCAGGCACTTCTGGCATTTCAAACATCCAGGCTTCTGAGGCTGCTTCTGAGGCTGCTACATTCAACCTCTTGGGTCAGAAGGTTGCAAGCAATGCTAAGGGCATCGTTATCAAGAACGGCAAAAAGTTCATCAACAAGTAATATCGTTCATCTCGTGCCAAGTGATTCATTTGGCAAAACACAAGAATAAAGGTCTTCTGCTTCGGCAGAAGACCTTTATTCGTTTCTGATGCACTGGGGAGGGCGTGGCATCTTGCCCGCCCGTAAAAAAATGCCTAAAAAATGAAAGTACTTGCAAGTGCCAATGAAAGTACTTTCAACAGCCAACGCAAGTACTTGCGATCGCCATCGTAAGTACTTGCGTTTTTCGGGGTACTTTTCATCAAAAATACAATAGGGATTGATGAAATAAAAAAAAAGGTTCTCTGCACAACGCAGAGAACCTTGCTATTTTTTTTCTCTCACTAAGGAGAGGAATAATTACTTCTGTACGAACTTCTTGCCAGCCTTGATGACTACACCCTTGTAAGCCTTACCTACCTTCTGACCTGCGAGGTTAAATACAGGAGCATTGGCGTTAGCAGCATCAGTTGTGATGTTGTTGATACCTGAGGTCTCTGCTACCTTCTTGGTCATCAAAATCTCAGGTACACTATTATACATAGAACCGAAGAGTCCCTGAACGGTATAGGTTTGTCCATCTGTCAGTGTAGCAAGGTCGCTTACCTGGAACTTGTCATACAACTTAACCTTTTGGTCTCCATCGTTGATGTAGTAATTGGTGCGAGTTGATGTACCTGATGTTACTGACTCTTTGGTAAACTTCACATCCTTGATGATAACGAGGTCATTGATATACTTTTTAGCAACAATGTCTGCAACTGTTGCAACGATAGGCTGTGCTTCCTCTGTACTTGTTGTTATTATGAGAGTCTCTGCCTTTGTAGCATCGTTGGCTTTGAGGTATGGGATACCATTGTTTACTGCATAGTCAACCTTTACTGTACCACTGATAGTGCTGTTTACTGGCATATCGAATCCCAAAGTTCTCAATTCAATAGCAGCATCACCCTCACGAACGTATGTGTTGACGGTGCCTTTGAATTCATTTACATAAATAACTTTAGCGTTTGTCAACTTAAGGTTCAAGTTAGGAGTAGCTTTAGTATAATTAGCCAACAAGTCCTTTACGCTTGGAACATCAGTGTAGGTAATGACTGTTCCTGCCAAAGTTACAGTCATAGTCTTTATTGTAGTGCTCTTTTCGATAGTAAAAACAACTTTGTTTGCATCTCCTGTCCATAGGTTTTTGACTAAATTTCCCACATCAGCTTTATTTGTTGCTCCCCACGCTTTTGTGCTAAATGCAATTTTACTCATCTTTTTACCTTCTGGGGCTTCAACGGTGATTGTACCAGAATATACTCGAAGACGAGGTGATGATGACCAAATACGATTTTCGTTGCTATTGCTTGGGTCTTTTGCAGAAATTGTTATCTTAATGCCATCAACAATACAGGTTGTAGCTGTCTTGAAATCTCCAGCTTTAGAATCGGAAGATGAAACACCTGGCAAATCAGGGAACAAAGTCTTGTAATCATCATCGAAATTAAAAATGGTTTGTCCAAAGCTGACATTAGCAATAAATGCCAATACAGCGATCATTGAAATGCGTAAAATTTTATTCATAAACGTAAGATTTAAAAGATTATAAATGTGTGTAATTTAACTTTTTGCAAATATAGTAAAAAAACAAATAGGTTGTTCTAAAAAAGTGATTAAATTTCGATTAAAATGTAAAAAGGTCGAAAAAAGGACATAAAACATCCCTTTTTCGACCATGAAGGATAGGCAATTCTTTATTTTATCACTTTATCTGTAGCGGTTTTGCCATTGCTGTAGGTTATCTTTCTGATACTGACACCCTTGGCAGGGGCATTGAGGCGAGCGCCGTTGAGGGCATAATACGTGATGGAAGCCACTTCGCCCTTGTCGACAACCGTCTGACTGATGCCTGTAGAGATAGAGGCAGGATAATACTCATCGACCGCATTGAGGGCATCAGCATTTTCTGATTTCATGATGTTTTCAACCAACGAGTTGGCATATACCTCTATATTGGTATAGTAACCCTTCTTGTCGAGCGAGTAGGTGAGGGCATCACTTGCATCGTTAGGATTCAGACCGTTGGCTTTTTCCCATTCATCAGGAATACCATCCTTGTCAGTGTCAAAACTGGCAGGACGAGAGCCTGTGCCGAAGTTGGCTTCTGTATATCCATTCACGTCTGCCACCTTGTCGATGATACCAGGCGAGTTGGTGATGCTTCCCTTATAGGTGGCAGTACCCGTCTTGGCCTCTTCCATGTATCGCGCATCTATTTCGTCGCGGTAGAGGGATGCTCCTACATAGGCTAAAACCTTTTCAAAAGCATCGGCAGCTGAGTGAGTGGTAACGATACCTGTTGGAGCTGGTTCATCCATCTTAATCTTGACACAAGACTTGCCACTGATAGTGGTATGAGCCACAGCATCGCCATAGAAGTTTTTGGCATCGGGACTGTAGTATTCTCCGTTCAGGCTTGGAACGCCCTTGTCATAGCTGACACCTTTCCAGTCTTTATTAGCAGTTTTCGAGCCTTTGGTGGTCTCGGTTGTATTACCATTAATATAATAACGACTGGTCATGTCGTATAATTCTGGATGATTTTTGTCGGAGTTGCTCTGTGTAGAAAGCGTAACAAGGGTGATACGGTCTTGGCTTCCTCGCTCCTTACCAGTGCTCACGTCTACTTTGAGACCATTCAGGGTCGTACTTTGGAGAGACTTGCTGGGGCCAGCCTTATAGTAGTTGTTGACGATATTGATCTGTCCGCCACCAGGACCGCCATAGCAGGTGCCTTGAGCGTTATACATCACGCAGTTGCGGAAGTCTACGTTCTCAGCCTGTACGGTGTTCTTCCATTGGTAGGTGTCGTATTCCTTGTTGCTGGTATAGCCCGTCCAACCATATCGTGCACCATTGAAACGAGGACCACGGTTCATGAGATGAGCCACGAAGTTGTGGTGAAAACTTGCCAGCTTACCGCCCCAGATACCGCCATAGCCATGAGCACCCTTGGAGTGACCGGGATTGGTGAGGCTCTCTGCCACGGTGCACCACTGCATGGTGAAGTTGTTGTTGTCGTAGAACGAAGCCACCTCGTCGATGCTCCAGCTGAAAGAGCAGTGGTCGAAGATGATGCCCGTCTTGTTGCGCTGCCATGAGGCATCAGCACCGTCGTTGATGTCCTTCTCCTGTCCACGGCGAATGCGAATGAAACGGATGATGTTGTTGCTGCCCGGTTGAACGGTGTAATAGCGCAGGGTGATGCCTGGCGAAGGGGCAGTCTGTCCGAGGATGGTGATATTGTCTGCTATCTTCAAGTCAGACTTTAGGGCGATGACACCCGCTACATCGAAGACGATGATTCTTTTGCCCGACTTGACAGCCTCTCTGAAAGAGCCAGTTCCGCTGTCGTTGAGATTCGTTACGTGTACGATTCTTCCGCCTCTACCTCCAGTAACAAATCTACCATGACCTTCGGCTCCTGGAAAAGCAGGAGCCTGTGCCATGGTAGATATGCTGATGAGTGAGGCTGCAATGATAGATAATGATTTCTTCATTTGTTAGCCTGATTGTTTTTATTAAGTTACTTGATAAGACCTTGTTGTTCCATTTCGAGACTTGCCCAGATGAAAGGACCTACGCCCTTGGCATCATTGTCGCGGATAGGCTCGCTCATATAATATTCGAAGCTACCATCACGCTTGTAGTTGGGCTTCTTGACGTATGGACCAGGACCAGGGCCTAAGCCGCTGACAGCACAGCAACGGGTAAGACTGATGGTCTTGTCGGGGTTTACCTTGATAAACTGTTTCAAGATTCCGTTGTATGCCTTCACGCCAGCCTTGAGATAATCCTCAGAGAGGTAGCCCTTGCGATAGCCCTTGAGCAACACATAGGCAAACATTGAAGAGGCTGTGCTCTCCAGGTAGTTCTTGTCGCTCTTCACATCGAGCACGTCATACCATACACCCGTCTTCTTGTCCTGATACTTCACTACGCTCTTCATTGCCTTGTTGAGCAGGTCGATGACTTCTTGGCGACGGGCATAGTTCTCTGGCATGGCATCGAGACACTCGGTCATTGCCATCACATACCATCCCAAAGCTCTTGCCCAACAGTGCTGGCTCTTACCGTCTTCCTTGTTCGCCCAGAACTGCTGATGGGTCTCATCCCAAGCATGTTTCCAGAGCTGAGTCTTCTCATCGTAGGTGCGATAGTCGGTCTTCACCATCTGGTCGACAGCATCGTTGAGATATTTCTCTGCCTTCTTGGGCTTCATGGTCTGTACGGCATAGTTGCAGTAGAAAGGCAGACCCATGAAGATACCGTCGAGCCAAACCTGGTTGGCATAGATAGCCTTGTGCCAGTAAACGCCTTCCTTGGTGCGAGGCTGGTTCTTCAGCTGTTTGAAGAGAGTCTTCAGTGCTTTCTCAGTGCCCTGGGTAGGGAAGAGGTTGTGCATGCGCAGGATGAACTTGGCTGTGCGCACATTGTCGAGGTTGAAGTCTTCGTATTTGTAGCCAGTGATGTTGCCTTGTTCGTCGATCATCTTGGCAGGATATTCCTTCAGGTAGTCGAGGATGGCGCTGTTGCCGTCTTTGTAGTGCTCGTAGGTGTCGAGCATTCCCTCCATCTCGATACCCATCACATAGCTCCACTTGGGTTTCTTGCTGAAGTCGAGGAGGTAAGCGTGTGGTACGCGCTTCATCTCACTGTAGGTAAGCCATTCGCTATAGTTCTTGTAGGGTTGGTCCTCCTTGTTGAGTACGAGGGAGCCATTGATGACGAGGTTGTCGAACTTCACGTTGCGGGTCTTGCCAGTAATCTTGACAGGTTCTTTCACCACACCGTCGAACTTACAGTTCTTGATGTTGATATCGTATACATTCTCCAAAGAGTCGCGGCCGATAATCAGCACACCGTAGTCGCTCTTCTGGCAGGTGACGTTCTCTACATTCACATTGTTCACGATAGGTTCGAAACCACGATAGCATATTTCTTTTCTCTCGTAGTCGAGGTTGATCTTCACTACAGCCTCCTTGCACTGACCTACGACGACATTGCGCATATTGATGTTCTGCACCTGACCGCCACGGCAGTTGTTGGTCTTGATACGTAGGATGCGCTCCAAGTGTGGAGAGTCCATGACGCAGTTTTCGGCATATACATTCTCGCAACCACCCGAAATCTCAGAACCGATAACGACACCGCCATGGCCGTCTTCCATCTTGCAGTTGCGGATGATGATGTTGCGTGAAGGCTGGTTCCAAAGGCGTCCGTCGTTGTTGCGGCCACTCTTGATAGCGATACAGTCGTCGCCAGTATGGAAGATACAGTTCTGGATGAGTACGTTCTCGCAAGCCTCAGGGTCGCAACCGTCGCCATTAGGACCTTCGTTCCATACGTATACGCCATCAACCGTGATGTTCTTGGAGAGCAGTGGATGTATCACCCAGAAAGGAGAGTTAATCATCTTGACATCCTTGATGAGGATGCGCTCGCAGCGTACCATGTTGACCAACTGAGGACGCAAGCCATAGCCCATGCCGAACTTACGCTCGTCGAAAGGTACACCATCTTCTGCCATCTTGAGCAGTTTGCTGCGTGAGCCCAACTTCTGACTCTCTTTGGTCACACCCTCCTTGAAACCGAAACGAGGGCTGCCATTCCACTGCCAGAAGGTGTCGTTGTTGCCACCTCCATCGATGGTTCCCTTACCGGTAATGGCTATGTCGGTAGCTTTGTAGGCGTAGATGCATGGAGAGTAGTTCCAACAAGCCAGACCTTCCCAGGATGTGCGTACCAAGGGGTAGAGCTTAGGCTCGAAGGCGAAGTGCAGTGTGGCACCTTCTTCGAGTACGAGGTTGACATGGCTTTTCAACTCAATGGCTCCTGTATTCCAGGTTCCCTTGGGGATGATCACCTTGCCTCCACCTTTCTTAGAAACAAGAGAGATGACACGATTGATGGCCTTTTGGTTTTGTGCAGCCGTGGCTGTAGTCTTTGCACCAAAAGATGTGATAAGGAACTGGCGTTCGGCAATTTTTGGCAACTGGATGCTTTGCTCGATGCGCTTGTACTCATTGTCGTCCCATCCTGCAGCAGAGGCGCAAGCTGGCAATAGGAGAGCGAGCAATAATGTCTTTAAGTATCTCATAATTTGCTTTAAAATAGATAATGATTAATACTGTAGTTGTTATTTCGCTACAAAGATAGTGATATTATTTTATAATGTAAACGTACACAATGTTAAAAAAAGAATTTTCATCTCAAAAAACTTGCATTTGTCAAGAATAAAGTTTAAATTTGCTGCCAGTTATATTTAGATTTCAATTTTCTTATTGAAATCGTTTATGAGGTTGGTGCATCCTGCATCAACCTCTTTTTGCTTTTCATATATGTTATTCAAGTTTCGCAAGTTAAAGGAGTTCAGTTCAGGAGTTAAAGGAGTTAAGGAGTTATCGCTCCCTATGGTCGCTGAGGAGTTAAGACAAACATCTAATTGTTAAAAAATGTGTATATGATGATAAAAAAGGCATCTTGTTTGGTTAATTTTGAAAAAAAAGCTATCTTTGCAGTGATTTTTAACATTCCTAACACAATAAACGCAGAATAGCCTATAGAAGAGATTTCTACTTTAAGAAACTAAATAAGGTTAGAAAAATGAGTAAACTCGAAACAATGACCGACGAACAGCTTGCCTTAGCTTATGTTGAGGGAGATAATCGGGCTTTTGATTTATTGCTATCTCGTAATGAACTCAAATTGTTTTCCTACATCATGTTTGTGGTGCGTGACCAAGAGAAGGCAAATGATGTCTTCCAAGAAACCTTTGTCAAGGTTATCAGCACACTACAGCATCGTAAGTATGTTGCCAATGGTAAGTTTTTATCTTGGTGCATGCGCATTGCCCATAATGTGATGATGGATATGTATCGTGACAACAAGTTGCAGAACATTGTTGAGACTCCCGATGATAATGACTTGTCGAAAATGAGAGATGAATATATCGTTTTCGACAATGCAGAGAATAGTATTGTACGTGGACAGGTGTTGTCGGATGTTAAGAAGATGGTAAACCTACTTCCTCCTACACAGAGAGAGGTGGTGTTTATGCGTTTTTACCAAAAACTCTCTTTTAAAGAAATCGCAGGACTTACCAATGTAAGCATCAATACCAGCCTTGGTAGGATGCGCTATGCGCTCCTTAACCTACGTCGTATGGCTAAGGAGCATGATGTTTTGGCTAATATTACAATGCTTTAAGTCCATGAATGGTGGCCAATGGGTCAGCACTCTTGAAGACATAGCTTCCGCTCACCAAGATGTCTGCACCCGCCTTAACAAGTCTGGGCGCGGTTTCGGCTTGCACACCACCATCGATTTCTATGAGGGCTTTAGAGCCTGATACCTTGATGAGCTGGCGGAGGCGTGCCAACTTGTTGATGGTGTTCTCGATGAATTTCTGCCCACCAAAGCCTGGGTTGACGCTCATCAGCAGCACCATGTCTACATCGCAGATAATGTCTTCGAGCACGCTGACGGGAGTAGAGGGATTGAGGGTTACGCCTGCCTTCATGCCTGCATCGTGTATCTGCTGAATGGTGCGGTGCAGATGGGTACATGCTTCGTAGTGTACATTCATCATCATGGCACCAGCCTTAGCTGTCTGTTCGATATATTGTTCGGGGTGAACAATCATGAAATGCACATCCAGAGGCTTGGTACAAATCTTTGCCACAGCCTCAATGACAGGGAAGCCAAAAGAAATGTTAGGAACGAACACTCCGTCCATTACGTCGAGGTGAAGCCAGTCAGCTTCGCTCTTGTTGATCATCTCTATATCGCTCTTCAGGTCGATGAAGTTGGCTGATAGTAGAGATGGTGATATGATTGGTTTCATTCTATATTTTTTTGTTTTAGTTGAGGCAGAACGCCTCATAGCGCTCATTCATTTTGATAGTGCGATAGGTGTAAGCAATCAGCTTAATCATATTGATCGTTTTTTTGGACGGTCTCTGTTCGTCTGAAGTAGAATATTGCTTCATAGGCATTTAATATGTATTGCGTTTTTATTCTTGTTACTGATAATATAACGCAACCTCTGCATTTTTATTATATATCCATCGAAGAATATTCATAAAAAAACATTCACAGACGCTTGCTTTCTTGCGTCTGTGAATGTCATTGTGATAGTTTACTCCATGTAGGAGAGGAGATAGCTTTATTTACTTACCTTTCGGGTCTGCCCGTTGGCATACTTGACGATGTAGATTTGTCCGCGTTGCATCTCCTTGCTGTTGACGCGACGGCCCAGACAGTCGTAAACTCCCATTACCTGAAGATCTTGTGTAGTAGGAGTAGAGATGCCTGTCGATGTAAACTGCAACTCAACACTATTGGATGGGCTACTCTCGCCAAAGCTTCCTGTGGCGCTTACCGCATAGGTGTTGGTGCCATCCAATGGAGCAGGGTCAACATAGTCGGTCGTTGTACTATTGGCAATCTTGATGCCGTTTCTATACACGTTGTATCCAGTGATATTGTTGGAACTGCTGCCTAAGATTTCGAGGTTGTCAATCTGCCAGTAGTAGCTCAAACCAGTGTTGTCGGTATCATAGCAGTGGAAGCGAATCTGCATTTCTGCAGACTGATACTCTGAGAGGTCGAGGGTAACCTTGGTATATTTGCCCGCAAACGATGCGTCTTCGTCTGTACAAGCATTGAAAATAGGTGTCCATGACTTTCCGTTGTCTTTGCTTACTTCCACATTATAATATTGAGGGTTTATGGGTGTCTTTCCTGCAGCCGTTGTACGAGAATAGAAGCTCAGCGTCTTGCCGTAAGCGAAGGTCTTAGATGTGAAATATTCATCTTGGTGAATATCTTCCCATGCGTAATACACAGTAGCAGCATAGCTTCCCTCGTATGGGCGGTATGTGCCCTTGTTTGGATCGCCTTTCTGCCATCTCCATCCACGATCGCCCGAAGTGGTGACAACCCAACCATTGGGATTCTTTGTATTCTCAAAGTCATCGTAGAGGAGTGTCTCACCAGCAGAAGCTGCAGTCCATGACAAATGAATACCATCGTCCTGTATGTTTCCTGTCAGTTGCGATGGAGCCGTTACGATGTTTGACAACTGGGTGATGGGCAGTGTTGCCTCCGTGCTGGCAGTCTTCACCATGATGGTAGCCGTTCTGTTTTGTGGCTCATTGTTCTCGCTGTTTGTCGTGAAGGTGACTTCTGCATTTCCAGTTCCCTCGGTCTGGCTCACAGTAATCCATGCAGGAAGGTTCTCTAAAGTCCAATCCTCGTCAGAGGAGATGGTTACTGTAGCCGAACTCTGTGCGCCTCCAGCCAAGGTAATCTCTTTCTTGTTTAGAGAAAGGTGGTTGGTAGATTCGTGCAGATAGAACGAGATGGTGCTTCCGCAAGTAGAAATGTTGCTGATGGCAAAAGGTGCCTCCTTGCCATTGCTATAGAAAGGCTTGGCTGTAGCCTCGCCACCAAAAGCAGTTCTTCCACTCTCGGCACTGAAGAAAGCCTTTGTGATATCACCATCCGATGTCGTTGTTCCGTTAGGACGGAAGATGTACTGTTCGTCGAGTCGGGTAGTTCCATTATAGTTGACGTTGCCTCCAGTGTAGGCTGGGTTGATTCTGTAAATAAGCAGTCCCGAACCAGGAAGACTCTTGTCGAAACCTTCCTTTTTGCGGTATTCCACTACGAAGTATTCATCGCTTCCTACTGGTTTGATTTTATAAGCAATGTTTTCTTTGCTGCTGCCACCTACGGGATTCAAGGTGTAGGTACCAGCTTCGGAAATCTCTGGTATCTCGTCAATCCATTTACAATAGCGATACTTGGTGTAGGCTGTCATGTTTTGTGCTACGAGCTGATTGTCTGACATGAGGTCCCAAACACCTACAGGGTTGAGGCTGCCTGAAGCATGATACAGGTCGTAGGTACCCAATGAGTGAGACATCTCATGGCAAAGGACTCCGGTGTTGAGGGCGATGCCTTCGAAGTTTTCATAACCATTAGCCTCGTCGAAAACCATGATGTAGCCCACCAACTTCTTACCTTTTATATAGATAGCCTTTTCATCAGGCAAAGCCAAGTCCTTGCGTTGTGGCCAGAGGATGCCTCGCTTGTTGCTCAGTTCTGATTGCCCGCTGAAGATGATGCACAGGTTATCTATGTAGCCATCGTCGTTCTTGTCGATGTCGGTAGCGTCAGCCACGTCTTTCTCTATATAGTTGGCTATTTCTCTTACCAATGCCTGCATGCGTGCTTCACCCTCGGTGTCTGAGTTGTAGCCAGAGGGACGCAATGTGGCATCATACTTCTGGTAGTATGCTCTTTCGTATTGAGTTTTGTAAGACACGATCTTGGTGTCAGTAGTAACAGGATAGAAGGAACTCTTCCATTCCAGCTGGTTGTAGGAAGCCTGTCGGAAATAGTTGTATACCGAGTTGTCGGTAGTGTTGCTGCCGTTGAACAGGTTCTGATAGGTGTCTATCGTATGTTCAAAAATACTGGCATCCTCATCGGCAAAGCGTACAAAGCATACGGTGTTGCCTACGGTTCCTGTGTTTTTGTTGAAAGCTCCAACCTGCAAAGCAAAGAGGAGCCAAAGAATGGTTAATGCTAAAGACTTCTTCATAGTCGTACTTGTAGGATTGAAAAAAGTGCCATACCCATGGGACGTTTCGCCCATGCGATGTGGCACTTTATGAAATAAAATTATTAGAGGGCTACCTTGATCGCCTTGCCGTTGATGCTGACGATGTACAGACCCTTTGCAGCCTGAACATGAGCATTGGCAGAGTTGGCGTGGAAGTTTGCTACCACTGCACCACCCAAGTTGGCTACTGTAACAGCGTCGCCCTGAGCCAAGCCAGAGATAGTAATCTCGTTACCTATAGTACTTACCTTTACACCCTGAGTTGTTACTGTGTTAATACCTGTATCACCTTCTACCTTTGTTACGGTAGTCTTGTAGATGTTAGTGCCTGTAAACTTGCTATATAAAGTAGAACTCATGGTTACATATACAGCTTCTTGTGCCGTAAGAAATGTAATTTTACCGTCAGCAACCGTGTAGTCGGTGCCTTCTGTCAGAGCAGTTTTGTCTGACTTGTAAACAGCAAATTGGGTGTTCAAAGTGGCACTTGTCTGTGATGAGAGGTCGAGTACATCTCCTACCTTGTAAGATTCTGCTATGACATAGTCATTCTGTGGAGCATAAGTGAAAAACTTAGCAACGCTTGTAGCAGGAAGTGTAGCTATCGTGAAGTTGTTCTTAGAGATGTTTATACTCTTCATCTTCGTGCTTGGCAGTGTGATTTCTGTTAACTGGTTGCTTATCAAGAACAGAGTTGCATTACCAGCATCTTTAATACCTGTAGCATCAAAGGAGGTGAGCTTATTCTCGTTAAAGCTGAAGGTTGGTTTAGATGCCGTGTTATTACCTATCTTAACCGAGGCTAATTCATTTGTCTGTGCATATACAAGTTTGATGGTTGGATTGGTGGATAAATCCAATTCGCCAGTAAGTTTGTTTTGGCCGATTCTGAGAGTCTGTAATGCCTGATTTTTGGTGATGTCTATTGCTGTCAAGAGATTATTGGTAATGTCCAAAGTTGTCAATTGGGTACACTTGCTGATATCAATATTAGTCAACTGATTGTTGTTGATGGTCAGCTTAGTCAACTCTGTGTTCTTGGTCAAGTCGATCGATGTCAACTTGTTGGTATTGGCAGTCAAGTCTTTCAATGCTGTTGCCTTCGTAACATCCAATGACAATACTTGGGCACCATCTACTCTTGATGAACATTCGAAATAAACGATGTTATCGCCATAGATTTTTACTTTTCCTTCACCTGATACGGTACCAGAGACGTTCACCTGGTTCCAACCATCGTATACTGGAATGTTTTCTGATGTGACTTTCTCTCCATTACCCCAGTCTATCTGTACTGTTCCTTCTACCCCCAGTCCGATAGTAAGAGTTCTGGTATTACCATCTACCTCTGCTTGCAATTCAATGGCAGGTTCTGTCTGTGCGAAGGTTGTCATTGTGCTGATGACAGCCAACAAAAGTGTAAAGAATTTCTTCATACTTGTGGTGCTTTATGTTGATAAATATAAAAGTTTGTGGTCATTTATTTAATGACCTTCTTGATGTTGTTACCCTGCTTGACAATGTACAAGCCCTGCTTCTGACCCTTCAAAGTGTTGCCTACCTTAACGCCATCAATAGTAAACACTTCCTGTGTGGTTGTACCCTGTGTCTGTATGTTGGCAATACCCGTAGTTTCCTGCTTAGGAGTGGTCACCTTGATACCGTGGATGTAGACTTCATGGGTGGTTGTATTTTGGAAATAAACGTAAACAGGTTTATCTGACTTGATGGTAATGTTGTCGTTATTAGCTGTTTTTGATTCCAGTCCTTTTACTGTCGTATTGCCCGCCCTTGCAAATTTTTTAAATCCAATTATGTAAACTTGTCGTACGCCATAATTAGTAAAATTAATCTCAGGATTATCGGTACTTAAAAGACGGCATGCTACTTGATTATCGCATGAAACGTTCATGCTGAATGTAGAGCAAGAAGGCAGGCAAAGTGCTATGCCACCACCATTGGCTTGACCCGCAGCACTTGCAGGAGGTAAGATGATAGCTCCTTTCTTGTAACCATCTGCACCCAACTCGCCGCCTTTTCCGAATCCAATCGCATCTGGATCAACTGTAGTCGGAGGATATGTTGGCACTTGGTCTGCATAAACCATCTGAATAATTTTGCCATTGGGGTCTACTTTGTAGTCTTCTTCATTGCAGACACCGATATACCTGTCAACAATCTCCTGGCTATTGAACCACAACCAGCCATCTGCGTCAACTGCTGAAGCTGGGAAAAGATTGTACTCCTGTGCTTGAACTCCGATAGCGCTGAGTAATAGCGCCCATGCTAAGTAAAGTTTTCTCATATAGGTATGTTTTATGTTGTTGTTATTTTATCTTTCGTCAGCAAACTGCTGACGAAAGACGTTTAAAATATTGAATTCGATAATGATTAAAAAGATTTTACTGCTCTGTCCAGTCTGGGTTCTGGGTAATCTCGTGATATTTGATCTCACTCCAAGGAATGGGCAGATAGTATTGTTTCTTGTCGAAGACTCTCACACGTTTAGGGAAGCGGTTGACATTGCTGATGGTGTACTTGGTGCTTATCACCTCGTTGTTTACCACAGTCTTGTCTACGCGCATTGCTTTCAGAGGATTGGTAGAGCCATTCATCTTCTGTTCTGCCACGCCCCATCTGAAGAGATCCCAGTAGGTGGTTTCCTCGAAAGCCATTTCCACACGGCGCTCGTTCTTGATGTCGTCGAGTGTAGGATTCTCAATGTCTGGCATGTGAACACGCTGGCGGGTCTTGTTGACATACTCTTTAGCCAAGTCTGTATCTCCTAAGTCGTAGCAAACCTCAGCATAGTCGAGCAGTGCTGCTGCAAATCGCCAGATGATGTAGTTCTGCTTGCTGGCATAAGTATCGTTGTTGTCGATAGTCTGGCTTGGATCAACAAACTTGCCCATGTAATAGCCAGTAAGGGTTACGGCAGCAGACGAAGAAGTACCATAAGGTGTGAGGTCGACTCCAGCAGCACGGTTTGTGTAATGAATGTCCATCACGTGGTTGCGGTAGGTACATCCATCATACAGGATGTTGGCATAGAAACGATAGTCTCTATTGTCGTATGGATGCTGTGCATCGTAGGTCTTGCCTGGCTGCATGCCATACTCGTCCACATGGTTCTGGGTAGGAGTGTAGGCTGCTGTCGTACCTGTAAAGAAAGGAGAGGCTGCGTCTCTATCGAGCTTATGACCAAACTTGTTGGCGAAGTCGCCATCGTCAGAGTGTTGTACCTCAAAGATAGACTCCTGCGAGTTCTTGGTGAGGAAGATCTTGCGGTAAGCATCGCGAATCTCGTCCTGTGTGGTTCCTGTGATAGGGATGAGACTATACTGGTTCAGTTCGAAGAGATCTTCGTAAGCCTTCTTTGCTTTTTCCAGCATATTGTGTGACTGGTCGTCAGCAAAGCCTAAATAGGTCAGTTCTTCGCCTTTGTTCTGGAATACCTCGCTGGCAGCCCAGAGGTAAGTCTTAGCCTTGAGCATGAGGGAGGCACCCTTGGTGGCACGTCCTGTCTCGGTAGTGGCGTGAACCTGTGGCAGATATTTGGCAGCCTCGTCGGCTTCAGCCACGATAAAGTCTACCATCTGTTGATAGCTTGCACGTGGGAACTTCTCTTCTTTGATAAGCGGATTATAAGTGTGGTCGATGAGAGTTACACCGCCAAACATTCTCCACAGCATATAATAGTAATAGCCACGCATGAAGTGCGCCTCACCGATGATGCGGTTCTTCTGGTCGCCATTGCTGATATTACCTAAGTTTTCCAGCAAGGTATTGATAGACTGAATCTGTGTGAAGTAATTGCTCCATACATTGGCTGCCCATTTGGTAATCTCCTGGCTGTTGCCTTTCAGCAGGTCGCCATAGCCAGCGTTGTAGTAAGAGCTTTTACCCACGCTAATCTGATCGCCAAACCAAGGCATATAGTATCTTGATTTGCTCTTCACCAACGAAATGCTGGGGACATAAGTGCTAAAGCCATTGCTCATACATCTATACCATGAGTTCTCGTATTCATCGAGAAGCTGAGGATTACTCCATACCGACTTTTCGGAAATCTTGTCGAGAGGAGCGTCCCTGAACAGGCTGTCGCAACTCGTCAGCACACCAGTGGTGGCAGCGAGTACAATGAAGGTTATGATTTTATTGAATTGTATTTTCATACTTTCTGTATTCTATATATATATATATATTATAATGTGGTCTCGTTAGAAACCTAAGTTGAGAGTTACACCATAAGAGCGCTGGATAGGGTAGCCCCGGAGTGACTCTGGGTCCATGCTCTTCAGACTACTAATGGTGAAGAGGTTGCTTCCTTGCAAAGCGATGCTGAGCGAAGAAAGGCTCATCTTCTTGACAATACTGCCAGGGAAGTTGTAACCCAAGTTGAGTATCTTTAAGCGCACAAAGTTACAATCTTCTATCCAGAATGTAGACTTCTTGCGGTTATTGTCGTTGGATGTAGCAAGCTTCACACGAGGATATTTGCCAGAAGGATTGCTCTCTGACCAACTGTCGGTAAGGTGATACTTCTGATACTTAGGCAGGGTTTTGTTCTCCAATGTATAGTAGTCGGTAATGTTCTGCTTGTATCCAGACTCGCCCTGGAAGATGGCATTGAGGAAGAAACCCTTGTATTGCATTCCGAAACGGAAGCTGAAGTCCATGTCGGGTTGTGAAGAGTTCTTGACGTAAATATAGTCATGAGAGTCGAGAACACCATCCTCGTTCTGGTCGATGTATTTGATGTCACCAGGAGCGATGGTTGCATTACCCTGTCCGTCCTGGTCGAGTGGCCAGTTGTCGATTTCTTCCTGGCTTTGGAATAGACCTGCTGCCTGATACATCTGCCATACCATGCTGCTGGTTCCCTTGCGGCGAAGGTTGGGCAGCTGACTGCTCTCGTCGCCGAAGTCGAGGTATTTGTCGTTGCTCTTTGCCAGGTTGATCGACATGTTGTACTTGAATTTGCCGATGGTGTTCTTGTGGCTGATGGTAAAGTCCCAGCCCCATGCCTTCAACTTGCTGAAGTTCTCAGAAGGATAAGCTCCGTCGGTACCTGTCGAAGGAGGGAAGAGATAGTCGGGTGCCGATGTGATCTTGTCGGTCTCGTAACGTACGAAGTAATCGAAAGACACACCGATGCGTCCGTTCCAGAAGCCCATGTCCAAACCGAAGTTATAGTCGTGGGTTTTTCCCCATGACAGATCGGTGTTTGGATAGGTCATGAGGGTGAATCCAGGACGGTAAACACTTGAGGCAGAACCCTTGCTGCCGAAGCTGTAACCATAGTTGGCAGACTCGGTGTAGTTCTTCAGATATGAGTAAGGTCCTACTGTTCCATCGTTACCCAACCATCCTGTTGAGGCTCTCAACTTCAGGTTAGAGATGACGCCCTGCTTCCAAGCTTTGAAGAATTCCTCATTAGAGACAACCCATGAACCAGAGAATGATGGGAAGAAACCCCAGCGGTTGGAGGGTGAGAAGTTGGTGGAACCGTCGACACGGAAACTGAATTCAGCAAAGTACTTGTTGGAGTAGCTGTAGTTGAGACGACCGATGGTAGAGGCACGCTCGTTGATCGTCTCATTACCAGAGAGAGTTGAGCTCTTGGCCACACCCATGGTCTCGGGCACAGAAGTCTTGTCGAGGTTCTTGCCTATCATATACTGATTGTTGAGTCGCTGATAGTTCATGACCAGTGTGGCACCTACGGTATGCTTTGCCGCAAAGGTGTTGTTGTAGTTGATACCCGCCTCGTAGAGCTGACTCTTATAGAAGCGGTCGGTCTGCTCTAAGGTTGTCTTAGCCTTAGGGTAAACCGTATTCTGGTCGATGGCAAAGTCTCCGGTAGTGGCATCGTATGTGTAGAGAGTTACAGGAGTGCTGTATTTCTTCTCAATGCGATGGTTGTCATCGAAGGTTCCACGTACATAGGCATTCAGACCCTTCACCCATGGGATGTCCCATCGCAGGTTGACATTCAATGTACCTATTCTTGACAGATCTTTGATGTATCCGCCCAAGCCACGAAGGTTGATGAGTGGGTTGCTACCATCGATACTTGCCAACTCGCCATTGGTAAACTCGTATACCTGGAGGGGAGAATAGTTGTAAGCTGCATCGAGGGTTGTGTAGCTGCTGTTCTTGGCGTTAGAGTTAGCACCCGTATAGTCGACAGATAAAACGAGACCCTTGGTGAGGGTGGCATCCAACTTCATAGAGTAGTTGATGCGGTCGCGACCAACACCACTATAGAGACCTTTAGAGTTGGCATAGCCTAACGAGAGATAGTATTTTACGTAAGAGTTGCCTCCACTTGCAGATACAGCATGTGTGGTAGAGTAGCCTGTCTTGTCGAGATAGTCTAAGAGGTTGCTATCGCCATAGACGTTGGGGTTGGCATGTGTGCGGATTTCTTCCAACTGCTCCTCAGTATAAGGAGTCAGGGTGCTGGAAGGAGTGTTGGCTATCGCCTGGTTGCGAAGCTTGGCAAACTCGTAGGCATTGAGGAACTCAGGCAGCTTGGTAGCTTCCTGAAGGTTGTACTGACCACGGTAGTTGATGCGCAACTTCTGGTTGCCCTCAGCACGCTTGGTCTGAACAAGGATAACACCATTGGCAGCACGTGCACCATAGACGGCAGCAGCGGCAGCATCCTTCAGTACTGTGATGCTCTCGATGTCATCGGGGTTGAGGTCGGAAAGGCGAGTCTCGCCATCGGAAGTAGTCGTACCGAATCTTGGCACACCATCGATAACGAGCAATGGTGCCGAGTTGATACCACGGATGTGGAGAGCAGCCTCCTTGGCAGTACTTGGGTCACCCGTAGAAGCCATGACCTGCAAACCAGCCACTTGTCCGGTAAGGGCATTGTCGAGGTTGGCTGTAGGCATCATGAGCAAGTCATCTGCCTTGATAGTCTCAATAGAACCCGTGATAGATGATTTCTTCTGAAGACCATAACCTATAACGACAAATTCATCGAGGTGCTGTGCGTCTTCTTCCAGTTTTACTTCTATCTGTTTTCCTGCCTGTGCGCTTATCTCCTTGGTCTTATAACCCAGGAATGAAATGACTAACTTACCCTGGTGGGCTGGGATGGAGAAGTTACCATCCACATCGGTGCTGGCACCAATCTTGGTGTCTTTCCACCTTACATAGGCACCTGTGACAGGCTCACCAGCCTGGTCGATAACCTTACCCTTGACGAAGTCCTGGGCGTTTGCAAATTGACATACCCACATGAAAGTAAGCATGAATGCCCACTTCATGTAGTAGTGCAGTGTTTTGTTCTCTCTCATAAAAATATTTATTTTCAAAAATATAACTTGTTCTGGGGAGTATTCGGGGAGAATTCTTTTTGAGGAATTCGGGGAGTTAAAGGAGTTAAGGAGTTAAAGGAGTTAAGACAACAGCTTTACTGCTGAGTATGCTTCCAAAAAGACTGTTGGCTTTCACTTCTGAGCGAAGCGGTATCTTCTTTAACTCCTTTAAACTTCTGAACTTGCGAAAGTAGTGTTACTTATTGTTCAGCAACTTCTCCATGAGAAGAATCTGATAAGAGTAGAAGTCGCGGGTGCTGCCAGTAGCGGTAGCACGATAAGTACGATACTTGTTGAGTACACGCTGCAGGCTTCCTGTCATCAGGGCACCAGTCTCAGCATCGCTGAGCATGCTTCCACCATAATTGATACGTACGAAGCTGTCGGTCATGTCGTTGGCATTGCAAATCTGCTGCGACATCTCGAGGTCGTTCTGCCACAACTGGTCGTCGGTGAAGCCCTTGGTCTTCTTGCCTGTCTCGGGCTGCAAGCCAGTGCGCTGCATCATCAGGCTGATGGCATTAGACTGCAGAGCCTGCTCGGCATAAGAAAGTTTACCTCCCACAGGTGCCTTGAAGAGCATGTTGGTTAGGTCGTTCATATAACCTTCGATGGTGTAGTTGGCGTTGGCATTAACCATTCCACCTTCCTTGATGCGATAGAGTGCTGTGGGGTTGAACAGCGAAGAAATGGTACGCTTGCAGATGTTCTTGTTGGCATCGAGGCTTAGTTCCAATTTGTTCAGCAGGGCATGAGGTGTGAGCCAACTGTCGTAGCTGCGCATCTGTGCAAGGAGCCATGTGAGAGCTTCTTTCTGACGAGCCTTGTTGATGTAGTTCATACTCTGTGCCTGTCCGTCACCCTGTCGGATTTCTGTATATTCGATACCACCGATGTAAGATGCCACATGGTTGATATAGCGGGTGTACTGCTTGGTAACCTCACGATAGAGTTTCTCTAAGTCGTCGTATCGCTCGCCCTTCTGCATGGTCCAGTTCTCGAAGTTCTTCATCAGAATCTTCATGTTGCTGATGCCATAGTTGCTGGCTTTGATATGGTCGTTTCCAAGGTCCTCGGTCAGGTCGGTAGGGTCTACAGTACCTAAAACCTGCTGAGCGCCAAACTGGAATTTCTTGTCGTTGGCTTTCTCGGCAATCCATTGGTTGAGAGTAGCCACTTCCTCCTCAGGAGTATTGGCGCCCTTGATGATTCTGTAACCCCAGTTGATGGCATACTTGTCGTATACACCGATAACAGGAGGAGTAAGGCGCACGCCTTTCTCCAAATCGCCAGGCTGGGCGATGTAGTTGTTGCGGGCATAGTCCATGATACTTGGTGTGGTGCCATACTGCTGTGTGAACTTTGGATCTCTCAGCTGCTCAACGTCGAAAGCATAGCTGGCACCCATGTTGTGCATCAGACCCAGGGTATGACCAATCTCGTGGGCTGCTGCATAACGGATAGACTCGCGCATCACATCATCATCGAAGATGTTCTTGCGAACTCGCTTGTCTACAGCTGCTGTCTGGATGAAGCGCCAGTTGTGCAACAGAGATACGATGTTGTGATACCAGATGACATCGGCGGTGAGGATCTCGCCGGTACGAGGGTCTTTATGACTTGGACCCATGGCATTGGCGGTAGATGTAACTGCATACTTGAAGCAGTTGTAGCGCATATCGTCTGGATCGAAGTCGGGGTCGTTTTTGGGATAGTCCTTAGCTATGATGGCATTCTTGAAGCCAGCCTGCTCGAAGGCTTGATTCCAGTCCTCGATACCCGTCTTGATGGTTGCTCTCCACTTCTCAGGGAACGCAGAATCGACATAGAACACGATAGGTTTCTGTGGCTCTACCAGTTCGCCGGCAAAGTACTTGTCCATATCCTCGGGCTTGGGTTGCAGGCGCCATCTGTTGATGTAGGTCTTGCTCTCCACCTTGTCCTTGGAAGAACTGTAGATGTTCTTGTTGTTATTGAAGAAACCTACTCGGTTGTCTTGGTATCTCATAGGCATAGGATCCTCGGGTAGGACGAAGAGTGAGCGGTGAACCTTCACAGAGTAAGGCTTTTTGACCATTCCTGTGGTGTTGAACGACAGGGTGCTCTCTATCTCGATGTTCTTAGGGAAAGTCTTCACGAAGTCGATGCTGGAAGCATCGGCAGAGAAAGTACCCTTGATGGCATTGGCATCGCCGAAGAGTTTAGAAAAAATAGATACTTCCTTTAGTGGTGAGATATAAGCCTCGTTGGTACCGAAGAAAGAAGTCACGTCAATAACGACATTGCCATTATTGCGTGCAGCAATCTTGAAACCTTTCATACGAGGATTCAAGAAATTCTTGTCGAAAGAAGCAGCGATAGGGTCGTTCTTGTCAACGACATTATTACTTTGTATGAGATTGATATATACGTTTCGTTCATCCTTTGAGAACTGTATGAGCAAAGGAGTGTTGATCATCTGTCCAGCCACAAAATCCTGTGTGTCGCTGGTGGCTGCCATTCTGTTGGCTAAGATGTACTGGCGGTGGAAGGCGGAGTCGGGCAACTCAAAGTAGAGTTTACCACTTTTGTTGTTGTAGATAACAGTAAACAAACCTGTATCTATCTTTCCGCCTTTGGTGACTTTAGCATAATCATTCTTTGTTGAATCTGCCTTTGCTGTCAGTAAGTTAAGGCTCTTTTTCTTACTCTTGGCTTGGGTGTTCAGTGATGGGGGGGCAAAGCATATACTTACCGCCAACACAAATGTTGATAATCTCATAATAATTTTTTTTCTTTTCGTTTTATTCTGTACGTTAATGTTTTGTGCGCAAAGTTACGTATAAAAAATGAAAAAACAACCATAATAAGCGGAAAAATGTCGATTTGTAGCATAATAAGTGTAAAAAGTGTACGAATTGATAGACAATGTGACTCAACTTTCGCAAATGGAGAAGTTGTGGAGTTAAGGAAGTTAAAGGAGTTAAGACGTATGTCTTGCTGCTTAAAAACTACGCCAAAAAGACTATTGTCTTAACTCCTCAGCGACCGTAGGGAGCGATAACTTCTTTAACTCCTTTGACTTCTTTAACTTCCTAACTCCTTTAACTTCTAAACTTGCAATTATATATAATAAGGTGTAGCCATTTTGTGAAGACGAATAATGAAGTAAAAGTGATAAAAAATAACGAAAAAGCAATTTTTTTCGACAAAAAGTTTGTAAATTGAAATTAAAAGTGTAAATTTGCAATTGAAACAAGGAGTAATCCTTAGAATAGAATTGATAGACCAAAGAATCAATATAAAAATATAAGATTATGATGACATTCGTATCTACAACAGCATGGTGGTGGCGTATCTCAAGATTGAAACAGTCGTGAGTCGTACAGCCGTATGTGGATATGAAGTTCCATAGAGAGATAATAAAGGCCTGCCGTAACTTGCGACAGGTCTTTTTTCTTTAAGGTCTGTGCAGGTAAAAGGAGGTAAAACCGAAAGATAACAACCTAAAAAATAGGAGACTAAACTTATGGAAATGAAGAACATTTTGAACAGAATGTTGAATCATGAGGAACTTTCCCGCGAAGAGACCAAGGACATCATCGTAGGTATAACGAAGAGTGAGTTCCCCGAAGAACAAATAACAGCCTTGCTCACGGGTCTGCAGATGCGCGGTGTTACAGTGGATGAGCTGTTGGGATTTCGTGATGGTATCTTGGCGACAGGAGTTCCTGCCATCCTCGATTGTGATCGCTACATTGATGTAGTGGGAACGGGTGGTGATCGTAAGAATACGTTTAATATCTCTACTACTTCCTGTTTTGTCATTGCAGGCGCGGGTTATAAGGTGGCCAAGCATGGCAACTATGCTGCCACCTCAGTGAGCGGAGCCTCTAATGTTATTAAAAATCATGGTGTTCAGTTTACCGACGACCTCGACAAGCTCAACCGCTCCATTAATGAGGCTGGCATCGTTTATCTACATGCCCAGTTGTTTGCCAAGGCTATGAAGTTTGTCGGTCCCATCCGTAAAGCCTTACAGTTTCCTACCGTTTTCAATCTCTTAGGTCCGCTTGTCAACCCCAGCCAGCCCAAGTGCCAGCTGTTGGGAGTGGCAAACCTCGACCAGATGCGTCTCTACAACCAAGTGTATCAGAAGATAGGTATCGATTTTGGTATTGTGAATAGCATCGATGGTTATGATGAGATATCGCTTACCAGTGATTTTAAGGTAACAACCAACAACTACGAACGTATATTCAGGCCACAAGACTTAGGATTTGATATAGCCAAACCCGAGGAAGTGAGAGGAGGAGCCACAGAGGAAGAGGCTAAGGAAATCTTTGATGCCGTATTGGAAAACCGTGCTCTTCCTGCACAAAAGAACATCGTTCTTGCCAATGCCGCCTTCGGTATCCAGGTAATGGAGAAGGGTAAGAAGACGATTGAGGAATGTGTGGAGATTGCTCGTGAAAGTATTGACTCGGGTAAGGCACTTGCTACCTTCCGTAAATTCGTGGAACTGAATAGTTAAAGGTAAAAAAGGTAAAAAAGGTAAAAAGGTAAAAAAGTAAAAAATGGCTGATATATTAGAAGAAATCGTAGCTCACAAACGTATAGAGATAGAGCAACGTAAACACTTCATCGCTCCTCGCCAGATGATTACGCTGATGGAGCAAAAGATGAAAGACGATGATGGACATACGCCTGGTGGAAGTATGTGCGAGGCTTTGATGACCTCGTCGACAGGTATCATTGCTGAGTTTAAGCGCAAGTCGCCCAGCAAGGGATGGATCAAGGAAGAAGGCAAGGCCAGCATCATCCCCCTAAGTTATCAGCAGCATGGAGCCTCGGCACTGAGCATCCTTACCGATACCGACTATTTCGGAGGCTATGATGAGTATATTCAGGAGGCACGTCACGTGGGCGTCGACTTGCCCATCCTGTATAAGAACTTTGTCATCGATGAATATCAACTTCTGCAAGCTCGATACTGTGGTGCCTCGGCAGTACTCCTCATCGCAGCCTGTCTTACCAAAGAAGAGTGTCGCCAACTCTTGCGTATGTCCCATCAATTAGGACTGGAGGTGCTGTTGGAAATGCACAACAACAGAGATTTTGAACATGCTGAGTTGGAGCCTGATATGTACGGTATCAACAACCGCAACCTGGGTACCTTTATCACCGATGTGGAGAATAGTTTCCGACTGGCAGAACAGTTGCCTACCGATGTCTGCCGAGTGAGTGAGAGTGGTATCTCGCATCCCGATGTAGTGAAACGACTTCGACAGGAAGCTGCTTTCCGCGGATTCCTGATGGGAGAGCAGTTTATGAAGCAAGCTGATCCTGGCAAAGCTCTGGGTGAGTTTATTGCTAATTTGTAATTTCAAAAGTATAACCGTCTTTAAAAAGAATCATGATCATAAAGGTATGTGGCATGCGCGATGCCGACAACATTCGCGACATTTCAGCACTGGGAGTAGACATGATAGGACTCATCTTTTATCCTCAGTCTCCGCGTTACGTGCAGATGCTTAGCAGTGGGGCTGGCATTATTCCCGACTATGCACCCGATATGGGAAAGACATCACTCAGGGTGGGTGTCTTCGTCGATGATATGCCTCAGAACATAGTGACAAGAGTCTATAATTACAAACTCGACTATATTCAGTTGCACGGCAATGAGCCTCGCGAGACTTTGGAGAATCTGCGTGCCACAATAGTCCCAGATATCAACCCCAATATCAAGATTATTAAGGCCATCAGCGTAAGCTCGGCTGAGGACATCAAAAAATATAAGGAATACGTAGAAGCTGCCGACCTCTTCCTCTTCGACACCAAATGCAAGACTGTAGGTGGAAGTGGTGAGCAGTTTGATTGGCAGGTGCTGCAGGCATATGATGGCGATGTGCCATTCCTCTTGAGCGGTGGCATCGGACCCGATGATGCTGAGCGGATCAAGAACTTTCATCATCCCAAGTGTATAGGTATCGATCTCAACTCGAAGTTTGAAATCGAGCCAGCACTCAAAGATGTGGAGAAACTCAAGCAATTCCTTGTAAAGGTAAAAAAGTAAAAAGGTAAAAAAGTAAAAAAGGTAAAAAAAGCAGACAATGAACAAGATAAATCAACTATTTGAAAGTAGTAAAGACCGCAAGCTGCTGAGCTTGTATTTCTGTGCCGGTTGTCCCACCCTCGAAGGCACGGGCGATGTCATCAAGGCGATGGAACGCCATGGCATCGACATGATAGAAGTGGGAATTCCTTTCAGTGACCCTTTGGCCGATGGGCCTGTCATTCAGAGTGCAGGAACTCGGGCTCTGAAGAATGGTATGACGGTGAAGACTCTCTTCAATCAGTTGAAAGCCATCAAGGATGATGTGAAACTTCCTCTCGTTCTTATGGGTTATCTCAACCCCATAATGCACTTTGGCATAGAGAACTTCTTCCAGCATTGTGTGGAAGCAGGAGTTAGTGGAACGATCATTCCTGACCTTCCTTTCGACGATTATCTCAAAGTGGTGAAGCCTATAGCCGACAAGTATGACATTCGTGTCATCATGATGATAACTCCCGAAACCAGTGAGGAGCGAATTCGCTTTATAGACGAGCATACTGATGGTTTTATCTATATGGTTAGTTCGGCAAGTATCACTGGTGCGCAAAGTAGTTTTGGAGATGCCAAGCTCGCTTATTTCAATCATATCAACAGTATGCAGCTTCGCAATCCACGTATGATAGGCTTTGGTATCAGTAACTATCAAACTCTCTCCAGTGCTCAGGACCATGCGGCAGGAGCCATCATAGGAAGCAAGTTTGTAACACTGCTCAATGAGACGCTTGACCCAGATAAGGCACTTGATCAACTCTTTGAGGCGCTGAAGAACTAATGTTTAGTGTGTAATATTCATTGTTTCATGTTTAGTTTGGGAATACGCCTTATGTACAATAGACATTATTCACTGTAGTAGCATTATCACTAAAAATAAAGTAAACATTATAAATTAACTCAACTTTCGTATATCTGGATGTTAAGGGAGTTAAAGCAGTTAAGGAGTTAAGACGTATGCCTTGCTGCTTAAAAACTACGCCAAAAAGACTATTGTCTTAACTCCTCAGCGA
>ERZ857629.589-NODE-589-length-48541-cov-5.558305_pt1 | contig 48541 bp, 37 predicted proteins | sample MGYA00519700_ERZ857629 | MGnify/ENA primary metagenome ERZ857629 (study PRJEB31778, sample SAMEA3449351) | human gut metagenome | biome: human gut; feature: human-associated habitat; material: faeces | place: United Kingdom | collected 2010/2012 ... | reverse complement strand
GGTACGACTTTATTCCTAACATACGGTGTTACCAACCGGAAAAATCCGCTGACCCAGGAATATGTAATCTTTGTAAAATATCAATTGACTTTAGTTGAAGAAGATGTAAAATCTTACCTTAAAAAAGATTTTACTCAAATAGACACTTCATTATGTTAAATTAATCTTTGAGCTCCTAATTATAATGGAACTCAAAGATAATGTAACAAAACTTATAAGCGTCCATCAATTATATTGCGGTCAAGTATTCCCTTTACATCGTATATAACGCCATTTTGATTTAAGTGTTTCTTCAGGTCTATATTTAGGAATTCCTTATGTGCTACAGCTAAAATGATGGCGTCATACTTTACCTCATCGTCCAATTTCTTTTCAATTTGTATGTTGTACTCATGAAGTGTCTTCTCTGGGTTTGCCCAAGGATCAAGTACGGTGATGTCATCAGTGTATTCTTTAAGTGTGTGATATATATCAACAACTTTCGTGTTGCGGATGTCTGGGCAGTTCTCTTTAAAGGTAATACCCAAGATAAGAAATTTTGCATCTTTTACGATGATGCCTTTTTTGTTCATGCACTTTATTGTCTGATTGGCAACGTATGCTCCCATACCATCATTGAGTCTTCGTGCTGCAAACATGACTCTAGGCAAAACTCCATATACTTGAGCTTTTTGAATTAGGTAATATGGATCGACAGATATACAGTGCCCACCAACTAAACCTGGGTTTAGTTTGATGAAATTCCACTTGCTTGCTGCAGCTTCAATTACATCATGGGTATCTATTCCCATTGCATTGAAAATCTTTGCGAGTTCATTCATAAAAGCAATATTCACATCACGTTGCGAATTTTCAATAATTTTGGAAGCTTCAGCAACTTTGATACTTGGAGCTTTATGAGTTCCATTGACCAAAACTGAATTGTAAAGAGAATCTACAATATCAGCAGTTTCTGGGGTTGAGCCTGATGTTACCTTCTTAATCTTTTCTACGGTATGTTGCTTGTCTCCAGGATTGATTCTTTCTGGCGAGTAACCTGCATAGAAGTCAATATTATATTTTAAACCTGATATTTTTTCAACAACAGGAATACATTCTTCTTCTGTTACGCCAGGATATACAGTTGATTCATATATAACAATATCACCCTTTGATATTACTTTTCCAACGGTTTCGCTTGCGTTCCAAAGTGGTTTTAAGTCAGGGCGGTTATTCTCATCGACAGGTGTTGGTACTGCAACAATATATACATTGCAGTCTTTGATATCTTCTAAATTAGAAGTACAGGTAAAGCCATGATTATTGATAGCATCATTCAGCAATTCGTCTTCAACTTCTAATGTCATGTCGTGTCCAGACATAAGGTCGTTTACTCTTTTCTCATTAAGGTCATATCCTATAGTAGGATACTTTGTTGAGAACAATCGTGCTAAGGGCAATCCGACATACCCTAGACCAATTACACCAATTTTAATGTCATTTTTCATATTGATTTTTTATTTATAACGACTAAGTTTGCTAATTATTGTATAAGGGATTTTATTTATTGAGCATTTTGCAATACAGTTCAAAATAATCGTTGTATCTGTCGTCTTTATTAAATCTTTTTATTACAGAAGTTCTGCATACTTCTCTATAAAAAGATTTCCCCTTTTTTGTTATTTCATCAATTTTCTCTAATGCAGATTCTATGTCACCTTTTTCAATAACAAACCCTGTGTCTTTTTGTATGGCTTCTGGGCTTCCACCAGTATTATATGTAATGACTGGTGTTCCGCAAGCCATAGCTTCAAGATTTGTTGTTGGGAAATTATCTTCCCAGGTAGGATTGAAAAATACTGTTGCAGCGGAGTAAAGTTCAATCAAAGAGTTCAAATTTTCTGTTCTTGCAATTCCTATTATTTTTTCTGGTAGAGCTTTAAATTCTTTTTTATTTAACCCCACTAATATGATGATATATTGGTCGTTGATTTCATTTGCTAATTTTATGAAATCATCAAGTCCTTTTCTATACCAGTTAGAGGCAACTCCTAAGATGATATTTTTTCCTTTTTGAATATTGTATTTTTTATAAACTTGTTCATTATTCGGGTATGGAGTAAATGTTTTTATGTCAATACCATTGTATATGTGTATCACCTGTTGCTCTTTAAAGAATGATTGTTTTACATCTTTTTCTAACCAATTGCTCACTGGTACAATGACAAGATTCTTAGGCAATAAAAAAAACTTTTTCTTTAACTCAAAGTTTCTTTTAGAATTATCGAAAACTATGCTTTTGGGGTATGTGCTTATTTGTGGGCAATCTTGACAGTGTTTCTTCCACTTATAGCATCCTATATACATGTAGTGAGCGCAATGTCCAGTGAAAGGCCAACAATCATGTAGTGTCCAAACTGTTGGCTTTTTTGATTCTGCTAAATATTTAAACAGAATGGGATAGTTTAAATAGTAACCATGAATGTTATGTAGGTGTATGATATCTGGATTGATTTTCTCAATATATTTAATAAGTTGCTTAGTAGCATGATTGGACATCAATCCATGAATGTCAAAGAGTCTTGACATGATTCCGTGAAATCTTTCGTCTATCATACTTCCGATATGAAACAATTTTGATTTACTTGGATTAAACCATCTACCATAAGCAATGTAGCTTTCCCAATTATGGGCTAAAGCTACATTGCCAATTCCTTCTGCTATTTTACCATGGGATCCCCAATTTGCAGTTATGTTGATTTGCAGCAATTTTGTCATTAGAAATGCTTTTTGCAACTTAAAAAATATTTGACGTGATTAACAGGCCAAAATGGTTCAAAGTGCCTGCGGTTAATAACTTTGCCTCCAAAGGAAAAGTATTCTTTGTAATCTGATTGAGAGAAAACAAATTTGTATGTTTGACACGCAATTTTGATCGAAGTTTGGTTAGCTTGTGTCAATTTTCCGTATGGAAAAGCAAAGTAGGGACATTCTTTTCCGATTTTATCCTCTATGATATCTTTGCAGTCAATGATTTGATGCTTGAGGGTTTCTATATCACCTGTATTAATCATGTAATGATCCATGGTGTGGGCCGCAATTATGTGTCCTCTTTCAGATAGTTCTTTTAGATGACTCCATCGCATAGGCTTTTTATTTGGAGTTCTCACTATTGACAGGTTAAAATGCTCTATATATTTTAAGTCTCCATCCACATAATTAGGATTGACGAAGAACATGGCGTTTACTCCAAATTTTTCTAACGTCGGAGCAAAGAAATCGTAGCAGTCCATAAAACCATCATCAAATGTGAATGCAACTAAAGGTTCTGTGGGTTCCATTTTTTTGTCTATCATATTTATCGCTTCTTCGATGTTGATAAACTTGACATACTTAGAAAGTTCTTTGAGCAGCATATAGAATGTTTCTGGTTCATTCTCACCTTGTATTCTATGCCCATTCAAAATATGAATTCCTACTTGTGGAGTATGAAATAAACCTAATATGTCAAGAACTTTTCCTCTTAAAAAAGTTCTTGATTTCATGTATAAATTATCTTTCATTTCAAATTATTCTTCTGTTATAAGTTTCTTAATCGTTGAAATTTGATAATGGATATTCCATTTATTATCAACTTCGTTGTATGCATATTGACGAACTTTATCTCTTTCCTGTGGAGATAAAATTATCCACTTTTTAATTTTCTCAGTTAAATCTCTCTTATTGTTACGTTCAAAGAAATCTCCAGTCTTGTTTGGTCTTATGGCTTCAAATTCCGGACCTTGGTATGGGAAATCTCCATGTGTGATAACAGGACACCCAAAAGTCAAGGAATGAACTGCTGTAAGTCCAACGTTTCCTGGTGATACGCAGACTTGTGCATTGTAGAAAAGCTCGGCTAATATCTTGTCTTCATAACATGGACCATACATCCAAATTTGTTTGTCTACATTTTTATTTTGTGCATATGATAGTAGATTTACGCCTTCTACATCTTTACCAACAAAAACAACATTGACATTTATTCCTTGTTCTTTAAGTTCTGTAATGGAGTCAACGAGCATTTCTAGTTTTTTCCATTTTTGGATTCTACCACAATAGATGATTGTTGGGTAGTTATTGTTAAAATGATCTTTGTAAATTGAAGTATACTGCATGGACTTTCTTATTTCCCTCTCTTTGTCAGAGTCTAGAGAATTTGCAATACAATACATTTGTGAGGTGATGCCCACTTCTTTCATAAGTCCTATGGCATATTCATTATATACCATTAGTATGTCGTGTAAATTATAAAATATCTTTTTGATATATTTTTTGATAATACTTTCTCGACCATACCATCCATGTGTCCAAGCTATTGTTTTTTTCTTCTTTAGTTTGGCAAGAAATAAAATTACCCATGATGACAAACAATATGGTTCGCCATCTAAGATATAATACTTGTAGTTGGAATTAAGAAGATTTACGGATCCTTTTTGCCAATAGAAATTGTGAAAGAATTTGTTCTTTAGTGTTCTTTTATAGCCTGATAATGTATTGTATTCAAACGTCTTAATTGGCGTTTGAACATGGTCTCCTAAGTAAAAATCGCAAGAAAACTCTTTAGCTATTTCTTTGTATATTGGGTATCGGTAGTGAGTTCCGATATTAGTGATTATACATATTTTATTATTCATAGTTCTTTTGAAATAAGTAAATTAATTACTTAAAAATATAAACATTTTATATTTCAATTATAATTAAGCCATTATTTAAAAATGATTTTGATTGCAAAAGTACTCTTTTAAATGTAGTTATGATATTTTTTAATGTTAAAAAATCTCATTGTCTATTTGATATTTTAAATCAACTATAATTTTAGGTCAAATCATGTGGCTTATAATTATACCTTAGTAAAGGTGTTAATAATATACAAATTTGTTAAGCATGCTGAGTTCTGTTTATAATAGAGTCCTTTTTATTATTAAAGTGTTGTTTGCAATTATTTTCGTAATTTGCATTAAGCACGAAGCATAATAGACTGACGTGCATCCATATAGAGTGGAAATAGGGATGACCGCTGGTTAAGCTACTTATTGCGCTTGGAAATGCTAACATTCCGCAAAATAAAACAAAATCATTTTTCTTGTTTTTTGAAAAAACCGCATAAAATGGTAAGATAACTGTATATGATAAGAATAAAAGAAAACCTATTACGCCCATATCAAGATATGATTGTATCAGTGGCATGTCAAACCAAAATGTCATAAATCCTTTCCCTAACATATATTCTAAAATGTCAAAGTGTGCAATCATGTTAAATGCCTGGTCACGATTGTCTATTCGCATATCTGTAGAATTCGTTAAACCATGCCCCGTGTGATTACCTGTTATCAAATTTGTTATTCCATCATAAGTGTACTCTATAATAGATACTACAGCTTCTTGTACTTCACTATTGCTTAAAATATAAATGATTATAGCAAGAATAGCCATGAGAATTCCCAAAATTTTTTTGGGTGTCATAGCTAAATAGCCAAGTCGACGTAAGTAATAAATTGTAACAAGTATAGCTATAAGTATAGGCGTTCTTTTGAATACTATTACCGTCATCACAAAGTCCAAGATAACTAATAAAAATAAAAAAAAGCGTTTTATTGATGAGATTTCTTTTTTTGAAATAAAATAAAATGAACATATCATCTGTGTGACACATATACTTCCCATTGTAAGACCATCATATATCGTATCTCCTTCTTCATTGAACTCAAACATTCCAGAAAAAAGTATAAGTGTGCCAGAAGTAAAACAATATAATCCTCCTAATACGGTAATCAGAGAAAGCAGCCAAATAAATTGGATAACCTTGTCGAAACGAAAGTCTATCTCGTATTTAGACAATGAGATTCCCATTGAAAAAATAAGAGAAACCCCGAGATATATAAGATATACAGGTTCGTCAAAATCAGAAAGAAAATAATAAATGAATGCAAGGATAATAAATAAGATTACACCAGTAAGAAGGTTTAGTTTAATTCCTTCCTTTATTCTGTGGTATGGAAACATCAAGACTAATCCCAGTGCCATTAATAGATTACCAAAAAGCATATTGCCTAAGATGACTTTGACAATCATGCCCAATGGAATAGATATTAGTGACATGCCGATTCCCATTTCTGACATTAGTCTTTTTGTTTGCGTTAGATTAATTCTTAACATTTAGCAATGTATTAATAAATATATCTATTGTGTTATTTTCTGCGTAAGACGAATCTACTTTGGAATATTGATCACGATTTATTGCTTTTAACAACTCTTTTGGACTGATTTGATTTATAGTGGTACCAAGTCCATAGTTTTTTATTAGTTGTCCTATCAATCCGTCAGACGGACCGATTACAGGCTTGTGGAACAATGAGGCATAACCTAAAAGCCCACTGCTAAGATTAGTAAGATGATAGGGTGTTAATATAATATCTGCTGTAAAGCATAAATCGTAAAGATATTCATAAGAACAAAACCTATCGAATACCAATATATTTGCATTCTTGCGAGCTTTTGCAAGTAAAGTCTGAAAATCAACCTTTATCTCATCATATATCTTTCCAGCAAAGATAAACGTACGAGATTGCATGTCTTTTTTAGTAGAGATAGCTATCGCTTCTAATATATCAAGCGTTCCCTTACGGCGCGCTAATCCTCCAAAATGCACGTATATCTTATCGTTGGCTGGAATATGTAGTTCTTCGCGAAGATTTTTTAATTTTGAAAAATCAACATTCGGAACTGGATCTACAAGTATTTGAAACTTATTTGTAGAATATATCTTATTCAACCTGTTTACACTGTAAGAATCATTAAGAATGAGCATTCTTTCAATGCATTTACTTTTAACCGCTACCTGATACCTTATAAATTCTAATAGGCGACGTGATATTCTCATTTGTGCCTTATTATAGAGGTATATACTATAAATGATTCCACTTACTTTTACCTTGGAAGGGAGCAAAAGAGCAATGAAAATCAGCAATTCAACAAATGAAATAAGTAAGACTTTATCACATTTTGTTTCTAAAATTTTCTTTTTCAATAATATACTCGTACGCCATGCATTTACATAAATATTACTGCGTGTACAGGTGTTAATTTCTTGTTGTGAAAAAAAACGAAATTCTATGTTATCAGAAGATTCCCAATTATATAGTTTCTTTTTCTCTTGAAACTCCAATGGAAGGTAAAATATATATTTTTCTTCTTTTTTTCGAACAGCTCCAACATGGATATGGTGTATATATTCCAAGTGGTGTCCCGATAAATTGATGTCAAAAATCATAGTCTGCATATGCAGTCCTCCTTTTTTAATTTGTTAAGTTTGAACATTGTTATTATAAATAGAGTCGATTCTGCAGCTATTGCACCTACAACAGCAGCCATGATATCAATGCTTTTTACCATAACAACAAGGAATATAATTCCAGTTAAACTTGAGATGAATAGGTTTTTCAACCAAGTTTTCTGATTGCCAAGGTTTATAAGTCCAACAACACCAAATACGTAGTTCAGTCCTCCAAGAACAATAACGGGGGATAAGAGTCTAATCATCATGATACTATCCTCTGCTATAGACTTAAGGAATATATTGCATATAAGCGGTGCAGCAATGTCAATTATGATGGTAATTAATAAAAGAATACATCCTACTATTTTCCCGTAATGAAAAAGACGATTTACATTTTCATTATTTCTGTTTCCTTTGAATATTCTTGAAACATGGGGAAAAAGCGCATTAGATATTGGGTCAACAAGAATTTTTGCTGCTTTTATTATCTTGTCAACAGCAGCGTAAATACCAACCCCTGATTCAGATACAAATAGTCCCAAAATTACTACAAAAGAGTTATTGAAAAAGTTGGAAAAAACTGTAGAGAAGAACACAACTTCTCCTTCTTTTATTTGTTTCCATGCATCTTTTATGCTTACATATTTCAATTTAATGTGGAAAACTGATTTGGATACAAAAAGACTTACTATTCCACCTGTCATAAAACCGATAGAATTGAGAAGTATAATATAAATATAATCATCACTCTCTCTTACAAAAACAAAAATGAGTAATGTAAATAATATCTTAGCCACTCCATTGCTAACAGTAAGATATTTCATATTCTCCATTCCTTGAAAAAGCCATACAGGATTGATAATATCACCAATGATAATGCCCAATCCTAACAGGTATACAAGCATATAATTAGGAAAGAAAAAATATACAATTCCTGCACATACTATAATAGAAATTGTAGAAAGAATAATTTTAGCTAATATTGTAGAGCTGAATATCCAAGAAATCGTGTCAATGTTTTCCCTGTTCTGAGCTATTTGCTTTGTCGAGGTGTATGAGAAACCATAATTACTGACAAGCAAAGCATATTGTACAATAGAATAGACTATAGAATATATGCCATAATGCGCACTTCCTACCGTGGCTACGAGATATGGAATCGTAACTAAAGGGAGTATCAGATTAAGGCCATTAAGTATTGATAGAGAAAAAATGTTCTCTATTAAACTATTATTTCTAAATCTATCAAGCATTGTTTTATACCTTATATTTGAGGATTTTTTATTCTTCCTTGTTTTCTGAATTTCTGATTAATAGTTTGAATTCATCTTTAGAATACCATATTATCATTATGAAAGTGATAAAGATCAACATGCCCAATACAAAACGAGAACGTTTTGGACCTGCTGGTTTGGTTGGGACGGTTGAGTTATTGAGCACAGTAAAAGCAGGAGTGTTTTCCTGAACTTTAGCCATAGCAGTTTCCAATCTCGTTGTCATGGCGGAATACATGTTATATTTCAACTGCATCTCGTTTTCTAAATCATCTTCGACAGCCTTGACAGATTGCAGCGTAACTTCTTGATTGGCATCTACAAAAGAAGCATATTTTTGACGCGCTATTTCATAAGCACGTTTAGATTCAGCTGTTATTTTTTTATAATACTCATAGTCAACTTTAGCTTTTTTTGTACGATATTCAACAATAAATGTTTGAAGATGTGCAGTAACACTATCAACAAGCAATGCACTGATATATGGGTCTTGGTCTCTAACAGATATAGATATAACATCATTTTTTTTGTTATAAATACATTGTATTTTATTTTGTACATCTTCAATGAGCGACATGTCCTTTTTTGAAAGTTTAAAAGGATTTAGATCTGCTCCTATCATTTTATCATTCTTTTTATTGCTATCGTCTGCTGAAAAAAAGCCCTTTATGCTTTTCCCTATGAGAGACAAAAAAGAGTTCTTCTTTTGATGTTTTGTAAGATAGGTGTAATAATCCATCGTAGACTTGCCATCTTCGCTGGTTATTTTTATTGTCATAAGTCCAACTATAAAATTCGTTGACTTAAACAACTCTGGATATAGTTGTGGATAAATAGCATCGGTAGAAGCAATTCCTCCAATGTTAATACCGAAATTTGATGCAATAGAAGATAGTCCACCTCCTTCTTTTGCTTCACCAGTTTCTGGTGCAAGCGACATCTGTGAAACGTAGTATCTTGGCTGCGGTAAGACCCAAATGATAGAGACTATAATGGTTACTAACCAACCAATGAAAAAAGTTTTTTTCTTTTCCTTGCATTTAGCGAAGACATTGCTTATATTAAAATATTTATCCATTGACTTATGATATTATCATTAATACTTGTTTAAGAATCCTACTTGTGCTTTTTTCAAATTTGAAACCCTCTTTATCGGTGACGCAAAAGTATGTATTGTTTCGATTTAAACAAATAACTTATGCATTCCAAATATTGGTATAGGAGGCATATGGTCGTTTCCTCTTACTTCGTCATATTGGCGATGGTAGCTATCATGGCTGCGATGCTCGACATGCTTGAACCAAGGCTCATAGTTTCGGCAACACTCATCTTGCGCTTCAACTTGGATGGTACAATGATTTCGCAACCAGGTTGGATGCGGGCTCCATGACTTACCTTTGCCACCTTACCATTCATGTAGATGACATAAGCCTTGTTCTTCACTGCATCAGATGCGAAACCGCCAGCTTCATCAATATAATAGCTTGCACGCTTGCCCTTGATATAAGCTACGGTGTTGGCATACATCACAGCTCCATTGATCTTCACGGTTCCGTCGAACTGTGGCACGATGAGGCGGTCGCCTTCACGCAAAACCAAGTCTTCGTCACTGCCTGGTTCCTTCAAGGCAGCAGCCAAGTCGATACCTACTGTATATTCATTAGGAATATTAAATTTTTCGAGTTCGACATTCTTAGCACTTTCTGCTGTTTGCTGAATGGCTGAGCCATTGTTGCTGCTGGCAGCCAACTGAAGGAGGTTCTTCTGCTGGTTTTCGCGTTCTTTTTTATAGATAGCGTACATCAGGTCGCGTTCTGTCTGGTTGGTGCGACGAATGAGGCGTGCACCCTTGATGTAGGCATGGTCGGTAGCACCGCCTGCCATGTGATATAAGTCGCTCAGACGTGAAGGGCGTTTGGTCATGGTGTAGGCACCTTGGAACACAACCTCTCCTTCGATACTTACATTTTGCTGCTCGGTATAGCTTGGATTCTTGCGTATATACACCTCGTCGAATGGCATCAAGACAAAGCCTGGTGTGCCATCTACCACAAATCCGTCTTTAAGAGCGAGTTCATACGTCTTGGCGATGATGCTGTCAGGACGAAGAGCCTTAGGATTATTGACACGACGGCTTACGTTGACCTTGACAATAGAAGCCTTGTCGGTAAGACCTCCTGCCTGGAGAACGAAGTCTTCGATCGTCTCGTTGTCAGCATACTTGTAGGTGCCGGGATAGTTTACTTCGCCTCGGATGGTGATGGTGCGCTCTATCATCTTGTCTTGACGGGTAGGGATGAAGAGCACGTCATTTTCCTTCAAAGGAATATCTGCCACCTTGCCACTCATTACTCCAGCGATGTCGATGCTGATAACCTCCAAAGAGCGATCGGTCTTCATGCGATGCATGACCGCACGGGCTGTAAAGGCTTCCTCGGTGAGGCCTTCTGCATGTTCGATAAGGGTACGAACACTGTTGACCTGATCGCCCAAGTTGTACATGCCAGGGCGGAAGACAGCTCCCTTGACCTCGACCGTGTTGGCATAACGAGGCAAGATGGAGTCAACGCTTACAGAGTCGCCGTCAGCAATGCGGAAATTGGCATAATCGAATTCTCCAACATTAAAAACAGCATATTCTCTGCCTGTCTTGCGATTCACACGCACGGCCTTGGTATAGGCATCTCCTGTAAATCCACCAGCATACTTCAGTACGGAATTGATGCTCTCGTTCTTCTTCATTTCGTAGAACATAGGGCGTTTTACCTTTCCGCTGATGTTGACAAGGCAGTCGTATGGTCCTACCACGATGACATCATTATCTGCCAAGCGAACGTTACCTGTCAGTTTGCCGTTGAGGATATAGTCGTAGATATCTACTACGGTTACAAGTCGGTTGTGACGATAAACCTTGATGTTACGCAAGGTTCCGAGGTCGTTGGTGCCTCCTGCCATATACAAGGCATGGAACACCGTGGCAAAGGCTGATAGGGTATAAGTACCCGGTGCCTTTACTTCGCCCATCACATTGACCATGATGGTCTTGGTCTGTCCCACGGTAAGTTTTACACGGCTGCTGCGATAACGGCTTCCGAGTGTGTTGCGCAAGCGGGCATTGGCTTGTGCTACTGTCAGTCCGCTTACATTTACGGGACCATAACCCTCGATGGTTACTTCTCCGTCTGGTGAAACCGTGCTCTGAATGGTGCGTTGTGAAGCTCCATATATATCGATAATGACCGCATCGCCAGGCCCCAGTCTGTAGTTTTGAGGGGTAGCGATGTTCATGTTTGGCTCGAAGCTTAACTCCTTGTTATTGAAGATGTCACGTCCGAAAACACGATGCTTATCTTTAGCCTGCTGTTTCAACAGATGTTTGAGCATCTGGGTGGAGTCGGGCACGATGCCATTAAGCTCGTTCTGCATATCTCCATACTCCTCGTCGTTGCTATCGTAAGTGTGTCTGTAAGAATAGTCACGCTGTGCCTGTACACGATAGTTGGAATAGTTGGCTGCTTCTTTGTCAGCCTGTTTTCCATAGTCAGAACGTGTCTTGCCGTTGTTGCTACGCAAGCGATTTGCTTCTCCTGTACGATCAGTAGCAGTCGCCAAAGAACCTTGTTTCTGCATTTTCTCATACTTATCGCGTACTCTTCGTATCTGCGAGATGTCGACACCACGTTGCATCAACTTGGTAACTATCTGCGAATTGGAGGTGCCTGCGCTATGCTCCTTGGCAACAAAACTCATCACTTGATCATCCGTCATGCCTGACTGTGCCATAACTGAACTTGTAGACAGCAGCATGAGCGCAAAAATGATATATTTCTTCATTGTTATTGTATGCTATTTTGAAATAATTATGCTGTTTATATTCTATTCCTATTATATAATAACTCAAATATCTTCGTTTTGTTGTAGTGGAGCATGTTTTTTTTGATTAATATTGACGGAGTGCCGCTAAAAGGTCGATATTCTCGCTCTTTTTACCTACAGTGACACGCAGACAATTGCCGCAAAGTTGCACATTGTTGCGGTTGCGCACAATGATGCCTTGGTTGACCAAATAGTCGTAGACAGCTGTAGCATCAGTCATCTTAGCCAAGAAGAAGTTAGCCTCCGTAGGGTATACCTTTTCGCAGATTGGTAGGTCGATGAAGGCAGTCATCACCTTACTACGCTCTTGCAAAATAGTCTTCACCCAATCGTCTACCTGATAGGGGTCTTTGAGAATTTCGAGGGCCTGTTGTTGGGTAAGGAGGTTGATGTTGTAGGGGTATTTCACCTTATTGAATAGGTCGATAATCTGCTTGCTGGCGAAAGCCATGCCCAGTCGGATGGCAGCACATCCCCATGCTTTACTCATCGTGTTGAGTACAATGAGGTTGGGATATTTAGCCAACTGAAGTCGATAAGGGCGTGTCTTAGCAAAGTCACTATAAGCTTCGTCTACTACCACGATACCCTCAAAACGTGACAATACACCATCTATGGTATCAGGCGAGATGAGATTGCCTGTAGGATTGTTGGGGCTGCAAATCCAAATAATCTTTGTGTTTTCATCGCAGGCAGCCAAGAGATGTTCGGCTGTAGTTTGAAACTGTTCGTTGAGCAATACAGAGCGGTACTCCACATCATTGATGTCGGCACAGACTTCGTACATACCGTAAGTAGGAGCAATGGCTACCACGTTGTCTTTACCTGGGCGACAGAAGGTTCTGTAAACCAAGTCAATGGCTTCGTCAGAACCATTGCCTAAGAATATTTTATCTTCAGCCACACCCTTTACCTTGCTGATTTGTTTTTTCAGTTCGAGTTGTAGTGGGTCGGGGTAACGATTATAGGGATCGTTGTATGGATTCTCGTTAGCGTCGAGAAAGACGCGTGCGGTGCGTCCGCTATATTCGTTGCGTGCACAGCTATAAGGAGCCAAGTTCCAAATGTTTTCTCGGCAAAGTTGTTTCAATTCTTTCATAATGATTATATTATATCAGAAATTTGAAGGTAAAAAAGTGTTTTTACGCGCTTTTTTACCTTTCATGTTTTTACCTTTTTACTTTTTTACCTTTCACCAATGCTTTCTACTCTCAGTCGCATGGCATTGGCGTGGGCTTCAAGCTGTTCGTTTTCAGCCATGGTAACTACCGCTTTTCCGATGCTTCGGATGCCATCTTCGCTGAGATGCTGGAAGGTTATCTTGCGATTGTAACTGTCGAGGTTCACACCATTATAGGCCAAGGCATAGCCGTGGGTGGGTAGGGTGTGGTTGGTGCCACTGGCATAGTCGCCAGCACTCTCGCAGGCATAATTGCCCAAGAATACACTTCCGGCATTGATCACCTTCTCTGCCAACTGCTCGTAGTCTTTGGTTGCGATGATCAGGTGTTCGGGAGCATAGGCGTTGCTTAGATCGATGGCCTCTTGTTTGTCCTTAACGAGGATAAACTTGGAATTGTCTAATGACTTGAGGGCCATTTCTTTACGTGGCAAACGTTGTAGCTGAAGTTCCACCTCCTGGGCTACCTTTGTTATCATCTCCTCAGAGGTGCTGATGAAGAATACTTGAGAGTCAAAACCATGCTCGGCTTGTGATAGTAAGTCGGCTGCTACGAAGACTGGGTTGCTACTCTCATCGGCAATCACGCATACCTCAGAAGGACCTGCAGGCATATCGATGGCAACATCATGTAGTGAGACGCGCTGTTTGGCTGCCATGACAAACTGATTGCCAGGACCAAAGATTTTGTAAACCTTGGGTACGCTCTCTGTACCATAAGCCATTGCTCCGATGGCTTGCACGCCACCAGCCTTGAATATCTTGCTTACACCGGCAATCTTGGCTGCCATGAGGATGGCAGGGGTCACCTTACCTTCAGCATTAGGAGGCGTGCAGAGTACTATCTCCTGGCAACCAGCTATCTTAGCGGGTGTGGCAAGCATCAAGACAGTAGAGAAGAGAGGAGCTGTTCCGCCCGGTATATAGAGGCCCACTTTTTGGATGGCAACACTCTTCTGCCAGCACTCTATGCCAGGACAGGTTTCCACCTTGCTGCTTTCAAGCTTCTGACTTTCATGGAATCGGGCAATGTTATGGTGGGCAAGCTCCAGTGCATGTTTAAGCTCTGCCGACACCATGTGTTCTGCTTCCTCCATCTCAGCCTCGGATACAGACAAACTATTGAGATGGGCATGGTCGAATTTCTCTTCATAGCGCTTCACGGCTTCGTCGCCATGGTTTCTTACATCTTCCAAAACGCCTTCAACGATGGCATTGAGCTGCGACACGTCAAGGTGTGGACGCTTTACGAGTTCCTCCCATTCTTCCTTTGCAGGATACTTTATTACCTTCATTCCAATTAATATTTAATCTTTATTATAATAATAGGTATAGTGTAGATTGGCAATCTACTCTGCTGAGTAATGCCTTATTACAATATCATTTTCTCGATTGGGGTAACCAGGATGCCCTGTGCTCCCAATTCCTTCAGCTTGCCAATAATCTCCCAGAATCGCTTCTCGTCGAGAACGGTGTGGATAGAACACCAGTCAGAGTCGGCCAATGGGATAATGGTAGGACTCTTGATGCCAGGCAAGACCTCAGTGATGGCATCCACCTTATCTTTAGGAGCATTCATCATCACGTATTTCTTGTCTTGAGCAGAGCGAACGGCTTCAAAACGGAAGAGCATCTCGTTGAGAATCTGATGCTTATGCTCGTCCATGTTCCAGTTGCCGATGAGGAGAGCCTCGCTCTTCATCACGACTTCTACTTCAGCCAAGTTGTTGCTGACGAGGGTAGAACCCGAACTCACGATGTCGAAGATGCCATCTGCCAATCCGATGCCAGGACTTATTTCTACCGAACCATTGATGACATGGATGTCAGCATTGATGCCATTCTTCTGCATGAAGTTGCGCAGAATGTTGGGGTAGGAGGTGGCAATCTTCTTGCCGTTAAACCACTTCAGACCGGTATAGTCTATTTTCTTGGGGATGGCAAGGCTCAGGCGGCACTTGCTGAAACCCAGACGATCGATAATCTGCGCATTCTCGCCACGCTCTACAAATTCATTCTCGCCCACAATACCGATGTCGGCTACTCCCGAGGCTACGCTCTGAGGAATATCATCATCGCGAAGGTAGAGCACCTCGATGGGGAAATTGGTTGATTGTACCAAGAGCGTACGCTTCGAGGCACTAACTTTGATGTCTGCTTCCGAGAGAAGATTCATGGTGTCATCGAAAAGACGACCCTTTGACTGCACTGCTATTCGTAACATATTTCTTCATTTTTATTAAAAATCATTGCAAAAGTACTGTTTTCTGCCCGAATATGCAAGAATATTTGTACTTTTGTAGCCATTAAGCATGAAGAAAGAATATTTATTTGCATTTGTTGCATGTTTTATGCTCTTGAGTTGCTCTCAGAAGAAAGAACAGCCAGAGCTTACTCCATGGGGAACGCCTGTGGGAGAGTCTGAAGTTTCTGAAGAGCCTGCGTCTGCATTATCGAGTAAGGGACTTTCGCTCGATGATATTGTAGCGGGAGGAGAGCTTATCATGCTCACCGTGAATGGTCCTACCACCTACTATGAATATCATGGTCATGGTATGGGTCTGCAGTATCTGCTCTGCGAGAAGTTCGCCCAGCAGATAGGAGTGTCGTTACGTGTAGAAGAGTGTAAGGACACGGCAGAGATGGTGAGTAAGTTGCAGAAAGGTGAGGGAGATGTGATAGCTGTGCCTTTGTCTAAGAAAGAGGCTAAGGGCGGTGTGCTCTTCTGTGGTGTAAAATCAGAAAAGCAGCAATGGGCTGTAGGCGCAGGCAACCAAAGCCTTGCCGACACGCTGAACGCATGGTTTAAGCCACAGATGATAGCTGAGGTCAAGAAGGAGGAGAGTTTTTTGCTTTCTTCTCAAAGCATTCGTCGTCATGTATATTCGCCCTTCCTCAATCGTTCGAAGGGTGTTATCTCTAAATATGATAGATTGTTCCAGATGTATTCGGGTGTAGCTCGTATGGATTGGCGCCTCATGGCTGCTCAGTGTTATCAGGAGAGTTGTTTCGACCCCCAAGCCAAGTCTTGGGCAGGAGCCTGCGGACTGATGCAGATCATGCCTGCTACGGCAGCCCATTTAGGGCTACCCATGAGCCAGGTGCATGAGCCAGAAGCTAACGTGGCTGCTGCTGCTCGCTATATGGCTGAACTACAGGGGCATTTTTCTGATATTGGCGATCCAGCTCAGCGCATACTTTTCGCTTTGGCAGCTTATAATGGAGGTTTCCATCATGTGCGCGATGCCATGACTCTGGCTCGTAAGCACGGTCGCAATTCCCACAACTGGGGCGAAGTGCGTGAGTTTGTACTTCGTCTTTCTCAGCCAGGTTATTATACCGACCCAGTGGTGAAGTATGGTTATATGCGTGGTTCAGAGACAGCCGAGTATGTGGATCGCATACGTGCTCGTTGGGCAGATTATTGTGGGGTTGCAGGTGGAGGACGTGGTTTCAGTGGAGGAAGTGTGGGTGGTGGTTTTCATAGTGCTCCTGTGAAAGCAAAACGTAAATATTCTAATAAGTATCATTTGTAGCCTAATACCCCTAAAAAATGAAAGTACTTGCGATGGTCATCGCAAGTACTTTCGTTGGTCATCGCAAGTACTTTCAATGCCGATCGCAAGTACTTGCGTTTTTTTACCCACTTTTTTTACTTTTTCCCCCTTCGGTTGCGGTTGTTGTTATCGAAGTTGGGATTGAAGCTTTTTTTCTTTTTATCTTTGAAGAAACCAGCACCCTTTGCCTTGGCTTCACGCAACTCGGCTCTGGCGGCAGCTACCGCATCGCGGATGTTGGGAGATTTGGCATGGAGTGGCTTACCATCGTTCAGATATTTCTCTTCATCGTAACACCCCACATTGCCATAACCCTTAGGTGCGTACTTGTTTTTGCCTCGTTGTGTAACTTCGTGGTGAGAGGTTACTCGCTTACCCTTGGCTCCTCGTCCTACGCCAGGATTGTCGTAAGCAGAACCGATGGGCTTATCGTCGTAGTAGGCCTTGGGCTGTCTTGACTTGCCTCCTCTTAGTGGTTTGTCGTATAGCTTGGCGATAAGGTCGGAACGTCCTATGCGACGCAGTTCAGACTCGATGGCTCTTCGCTCTTCGGGCTTATACCAAAAGAAGAACATACGTTGGGCCAACTTCTCCTTAGGCGTTTTGGCGCTGAAAACAGGCTCCAAGGTATAAGGGTCATATCCTGTATACCATGTTTCTGTGGAGATGGTCATGGGCGTAGGAGTGAAGTCTTGCACCTGTTCGAGATGGAAGTCAAGACCCTTGGTGATGACTGCCAACTCTGCCATGTCTTCTTCGTGACAACCAGGATGAGAACTGATGAAGTAGGGTATGATTTGCTGGTTGAGACCCTCTTCCTTGTTGATGCGGTCGAAGATGCGCTTAAACTCATAGAACAAGTCGAATGATGGCTTGCGCATAAACTTAAGAACCTCAGGACTGGTATGCTCAGGAGCTACTTTCAGACGACCGCTTACATGCTTGGTAATCAGCTCGCGTGTGTATTGACGGGCTGCTGCATTTATTTTTTCATCTTTGCTCTTGTGCAACAGTAGGTCGTAGCGCACACCACTACCGATGAAACTCTTCTTGATGCCAGGAAGGGCGTCGACAGCATGATAGATTTCGAGCAGTTTGCTGTGGTCGGTATTTAGGTTGGGACATATCTGAGGATTGACGCAGGAAGGGCGTTTACACTTCTCGCATGCCTTGGGGTTGTTGCCGTGCATGCCATACATGTTGGCTGAAGGGCCACCCAAGTCGCTCAGATAACCCTTGAAGTCGGGCATCTGGATGATCTTCTTCACTTCTTTGAGGATGCTTTCCTTGCTTCGACACACTACGAATTTGCCTTGATGAGCAGAGATGGTGCAGAATGAGCAACCGCCAAAGCAGCCTCGATGTAGATTAACCGAGAACTTGATCATCTCGTAGGCAGGGATGGTCTTACCCTTGTATTTGGGGTGAGGCAGACGCGTGTAAGGTAGGTCGAAAGATGCATCGAGTTCCTCGGTTGTCATGATGGGGAATGGAGGGTTGACGACTACTACCTTACCATCCACGGGTTGTATCATGCGTTGTGCATGAACCTTGTTGGATTCCTCTTCCAAATGGCGCACATTCTCGGCTTGTCCCTTCTTGTTGCTCAGACATTCTTCATGGCTATGCAGCATGATGTCGTCCTGCTTTATGCCACCAGGAATCTCTTCTTCACGACACAGGAAGACCGTTTGTGGAATGTCTCTTATCTCCTTGATGGTACGTCCGTTGTCGAGAGCTTCTGCCAAGGCGATGATGGATTTTTCGCCCATGCCATAAAGGATGAGGTCGGCTCCAGAATCGCAAAGTATGCACTTCTTGAGCTTATCCTGCCAGTAGTCGTAGTGGCTAATGCGTCGCAGAGAAGCCTCGATGCCACCAAGGGCAACAGGAACATCGGGATAGAGCTTTTTGAGTATCTGTGTGTAGACGATGGAAGGATAGTCGGGGCGCATGTCGTGACGAGAGTCTGGGCTAAAGGCATCCTCGCTGCGCATGCGTCGGTTGGCAGTGTAGCGATTCACCATAGAGTCCATGGCTCCTGGTGAGATGCCGAAGAAGAGGCGTGGACGCCCCAACTTCTTGAAGTCGCGAAAATCGCCATGCCAGTCGGGTTGCGGAACGATAGCCACCTTGTAGCCGTGTGCTTCCAGTGTGCGTGCAATAACGGCAGGACCGAAAGATGGATGGTCTACATAAGCATCGCCCGAGAAGAGGATGACGTCCAATTGGTCCCATCCCCTCAGTTCACATTCCTTCTTGGTAGTAGGCAGAAAATCAGTCAGTCTATATTCCATTCTTACGTTTTAGTCGGTTACTTCATTTGCGTCAACAAGCTTCGTCAGCTGCACGTTTGTCGAGCCATTCTACATAGAGTAGAACCAGGTTGTGTAAACCGAGAGCCTTCATATTGCTGTTGTATATGACGTCGAGACAGAGGTCGAGTAGAGCCTTGTCTTGGCAGTTGTCTGATTCGAGCAGTGCGCGAACGTTGAGTTTCAGTTTTTCCAATACGGCTTCGTCGATGATGCCATTGCTGTCTACGAGGTTACGGAGTAACTGATATTTGTCGATAGTCTCAAGATGCAGGTCGCTGATTTCTATCGAGCGTGTACCTGACTGGTTTGCTTGAATTTTATACATATTCTTTCTGTTTTTTAAAAGTTGTATTCTTGTTTCTTATTAGCTCCTGTTTCGTATGCGGGGAAGTACTTGATGGATTATTTCTCCTTTCTGCTTACTTCTCTGTCAGGAATCTGAGTACTCCCAAGAGGACGCTGGTCCTTGTTCTTTCTTCAGAGATACATTCGAGGGGAAATCCCATGGTGAATGTACGATAGTCGTTGCCCTTGTATGCCACTGCTGCACTGCTGCCTGATGTGTAGAGCATGGCACTGAATGGTGCCGAAGTGTCGGTAGCTGGTGTGAGAACATCGGTATGTGTAGCAGCGTAATGGTGGGCGTTGAGCGTGTTGTAGTAGGCGAAACGCAAACCTAACCCAGAAACGCTGTCGGTGGTATGCGTGATGCTGTCATTGGGCTGATAACTTACCTTGAGTACATCGCTAAGAAAACGTTTCTCCTCGGGCATCGTCATGTCACTACCGAGATAAGAACCGCTTACCAACAAGGCTCCGCCACTCTGTGTATACAACCTGAGGCGTTGCTGAAGGGTGGGGGTGAACGACTTGTAATAGCTGTGTGTGTAGCCATCGAATCGCTCTAAGCCATTGATGAGGTCTACCACGGGGTAATTATTCATGTTCACCTTGCCTGCAGCCACACATTCGCTCGAACAGCTTACGATTTGATATTTATTGGATGTGGCAATACTCCGTGCGTGTTCCACCACATAATTAAAATCGTTGCCTGCAATGAAATTGCCTATCAATTCGTTGTCGCTATAGCCCAATCCCGAACTGCTCTCATCACCCATCTTTTGACGGTCGAAGACGAGCTGTTTGCCACTCCATCCTGCTGTCAAACCATAGCTTACGCCTGGGTCTTGTTCTATATCGAAGCCCTGAAGCGAGTCGTTGTCTATGACTTGTGGTGCAGCGAGACGATGGAAATTGTTGACTATCAAGACCGTCTTTTGTGCCGTGGGCTCGTATCGAGCGCAGAGTTTCTCAGTAGGGAAACTTTCGCCTCCACTGTTGAGAGCTGTCACCTGGAAGGTATAGAGCTTACCAGGCTGTAAGTCCATGTTACAAGCTGTTCCCTTGATAATCTGTCCATTGTCTATACCGCCGTTGTCAACAGCGGTATAGAGTACGTAGGAGGTAGGCAGAGCGGTAGGCTCGCTACGATCGTACTGTGGACTCCACGATAGTTGGGCTGTACCCTTGTCGTCCATAACCACTGCAAAGTTGTTGGGTGCTAAAGGCTGTACAACATACGGGCATCCATGATTGCTTGCTACATATCGCAGAATCGTTTTGTAGAGAGAACGTGCAATGGTGAACTTGCCCATGGGGTCTTGACCTATCTTCATGTCGGGGAAACTCTGGTGTGACAGTGTTTCGATGATGGCAGAGGGTATTTCTGGGACACGAGTCTCTGAGTAGTTACGATCCCATAGATAGCGTTCGGAGAAGTTGCCATACTGTATGCTGATGTCTTTCACCAAGTTCTTGAGGAGTGCCTTGGCAAAATCTTTGGAAGTCATACGCGAGATTCCGCTGTTGAGCATGCCATCGTTGAAGTTGGTAGTGCAGATGGCTAAAGAGCCCCATGGTGTGCGCCCATCTTTGTGATAGCCAGCATCGCTATGTACGGCAAGAGAGAGTTCAATGGGTACTTTCTTGCCTTGCAGAGCGGGCATATAAGGACTTCCACCACCCAACCAGTTGGTCATGAGTGAGCGGGTGTTGATGTCATCAGCATAGTCGTTGGTGCCTTTTCTTCCGCCATATACTTCGTAGGGCGCGCCTGCCCACTGGGCATAATATCTGGCACCCTCTAAGCATCGGGGGAGTTGGCTTGAGTTGTTTCCTCTCAGTATGTTGCCCATGCCTCCTCCAAAGCGCACTGCATCGCTGGTGACTACGCCTCGTTTAGAGGCTTGGTTGGTGACCACGACACGGTTGAATTCATTGCAGCCTTTGTCGAAGTCGAAGGTGCCTAAATAGACCCATGTGCCTCCACCCATTCGCTGATTGACGGCAAATTCGGTAGTGCCTCCTTTATGGTAGACGATGTATTTGGCATCGGCGACACTCTTGGGAAGACTCTGATAGCTTACGTATACGGCATAGCGTCCTGCTTCGGGCAGTAGAGGTTGATAGCTTATCTCGCTATAGTTTTTCTTCTTTGTGGCCTTGGCCATTCTTACCGTACCATCGGTAAAGGGGTTCTGGTTGTCTTCATAGAAACGTTTGCGAGCAGCAAAGCCAGTAGCGTTGCAGTCTTTCCATTTCTTTCCGTTTACGGTCTCCACATAGTATGGACGCTTGATGGCATCATCGTTGTCTACGATGACTTCATGCTTCTGCCAATCGCGTTCGCGAGGTGTGAAGACGATGGCACCAGCATTCTGTAGCATAGGGATGAGGTAGGGCACTACGATGGTTTGGGTGAAGAGGTCTTCTGTGGTACAGAAGAGATTCGGGCGTTGCCATTTCCATCTGTTCTTGTCGTTGTCGTAGTATCTGCCATGTGACGCCCATACCGATATGTGTCTGTTCTGTAGGCCCTTGGTGATGAAATAAGGACGTGACATGTTGAAGACCCAGGGGTCGCCATCGTATTCTATGCCTTGCCATGTCTGGGTGTTGCCATCAAGGTATGCCTTGCCCGCCACAGACTGTGCTGCGGCGGGCAAGGATAGAGTTGACAAAGCTGTCAGGCTACAAGCCAACTGACGTATGATGTGGAGATTTTTATTCATGAATGATTATTCTATGTTGCCTATCGTAAACTTCTCGGGCTTCTTGCCTTTGAAGTCTTTGAAGTACAACTTGATTTCGCGCATGTCGGCCTCCAAGTCGCCAGAGGGGATGAGCTGCTTGGTGCAGGTGATGAGCTTTTTCTCGTAGTCTGCACCATAGAGTAAGATGGGTAGATTCGCCTTGAGAGCGATGAAATAAAAGCCCTTCTTCCAGTCGGGGTTGAGGGAGCGCGTTCCTTCTGGGGTGATGCAGAGGCAGAAGCGATCGCGTTTGCGAGCTTCGTCAGCCAGATTGTCGGTCATGCTGGTATGTTTGCTTCTCCATACTGGTATTCCTCCCATCTTACGGAAAATCGGACCTAATGGCCAAAAGAACCATTCCTTCTTCATCAGGAAGTTGCTCTTAATGCCTTCGGCATGAGCATAGAGCTGCCCGATGAAGAGGTCCCAGTTGCTGGTATGTGGAGCCAAACATATAATATACTTCTCGGGATGCGCAATGGTGATTTCCTTGTGCCATCCCAAGTGTTTATAGAGCATCCATTTGGATAGTTGCTGAATCATTATTCGTGATGTGCTTATTGATGAACTTACAAAAAGTATGTAATCGATATTCTTTTTTCTCGTAAAAATTATGCCAAACTATTGGTTTGGTCAATGATTTCGCATACTTGTTTGTTGAAATCGTCAATAAGCAGCTTGTAGTATTTCTTGGCAGGCATACCTGGTTCGGGATGAGATACACGGCAGATGAATTCGGTGCGAGTCATGACAATAGCTGTCAGGATGCCGTCGATGTCTTCTGCTGCAGGTTTGGTGCTATACAATGATGCTGCCACACACTCTGCGAACATGTCACTGGTAATGTAGTTGATAGTACGTTTTAAATCTCTTTTATTAGCCATAGTTTTTTGATTTAAATGAATGTCAATTTGTTTCAATGCTCAAAGTTAGTAATTTTATTCGAAAATCAAGCATATGAAAGAAAAAAAAGTTCTCTTTAACTCATTTTTAGCTTTATTTGTTTCTTTATGTCGGAAAAAAAAATTACTTTTGCAAAAGTTTTGAAGTTTCAGTATAAAATAATAAATTCTAAAAGACATGGAAAAAAGTGAATTGCAATTAGCACGAGCAGCCTACCTTCCTAAACTGCCTAAAGGATTACAGGGCAACGTCATGGTGAAAGAGGGTGCTCCTACTCAGAGTGTAGACAACCAGGAAGAAATCAAGAAGCTCTTCCCTAACACTTATGGTATGCCTCTCGTAGAGTTTGTACCAGGTGATGAGGCTCACGACAAGAAAATCAATGTGGGTGTTATCCTCAGTGGCGGTCAGGCTCCTGGCGGTCATAACGTTATCTGTGGACTTTTTGATGCACTGAAAAAGTTGAATCCAGCCAACCGCCTCTATGGTTTCTTGATGGGTCCTGGTGGTTTGGTTGACCATAATTATATGGAGATTACAGCCGACTTCATTGAAGACTACCGCAATACAGGTGGTTTCGATATGATTGGTTCTGGTCGTACCAAGCTTGAGAAGACAGAGCAGTTTGACAAGGGCTTGGAGATTATTCGCGAACTTGATATTCAGGCTGTAGTTATTATCGGTGGTGACGACTCTAACACCAATGCTTGCGTATTGGCTGAATATTATGCTGCTAAGCAGTGTGGCGTTCAGGTTATTGGTTGTCCTAAGACTATCGATGGTGACTTGAAGAACGATCAGATTGAGACATCATTCGGTTTCGATACAGCTTGTAAGACATACTCTGAGTTGATTGGTAACATTGAGCGTGATTGTAATTCTGCTCGTAAATACTGGCATTTCATCAAGTTGATGGGTCGTTCTGCTTCTCACATCGCTTTGGAGTGTGCTCTGCAGACACAGCCTAATATCTGTCTCGTTTCTGAGGAGGTAGAGGCTAACGATATGACATTGAACCAGATTGTAGAGAACATCGCTCAGGTAGTGGCAGATCGTGCTGCTGATGGCAACAACTTCGGTGTTGTACTCATTCCTGAGGGACTCATTGAGTTTATTCCTGCTATCGGTCGTCTTATCGAGGAACTCAACGACTTGCTTGCTGCACATGGTGCTGATTATAAGGATCTTGATAAGGATGCACAGCGTGCATATATCCTCGCTCACCTCTCTAAGGAAAATGCAGAGACCTTCGCTACTCTGCCTGAGGGCGTTGCTCGTCAGCTCTCTCTCGACCGCGACCCACACGGTAATGTACAGGTTTCGCTCATCGAGACAGAGAAGTTGCTTTCTGAAATGGTGGCTGCTAAGCTCGACGAATGGAAGAAGGAAGGCAAGTTCGTAGGTAAGTTTGCCGCTCAGCATCACTTCTTCGGTTACGAAGGTCGTTGCGCTGCTCCATCAAACTTTGACGCAGACTACTGCTACGCACTTGGAACCAGCGCTGCACAGCTTATCGCTAATGGTAAGACTGGCTACATGGCCATCGTGAAGAATACTACAGCTAACACCGATGAGTGGAAGGCTGGTGGTGTGCCAATCACTATGATGATGAATATGGAGAAGCGTAATGGTGAGATGAAGCCAGTGATCCGCAAGGCTCTTGTTGAACTCGATGGTGCTCCTTTCAAGGCTTTCGCAGCACAGCGTGAAGTATGGGCAAGAGAGACTGCTTACATCTATCCTGGTCCTATCCAGTATTGGGGTCCTTCTAATGTTTGCGACCAGACTACCAAGACTCTGAAGCTGGAGCAGGAAGGCAAATAATAAAGTTGAAGTTACTGTGTGATGTGTTTCATGGATTCGTTGAGTGGAAGAGATTTCTTCTCTCTGTTTTCTTGACAACCATCATGCGGACATCATAATTGAGAAAAGAAGGTCTGTTGCCGTAATGGTAGAAGACCTTCTTTTTTCAATTTTACTACAGCTTTTTTTCAATTATACCACAAACAACCTGTATCACGAAAAATAATAAAGTATATATGGTGCAAACTCAACGCAAGACATCGCCCAAGCGCAAGACAGGCAGACAGCCTGTTAGCAGACGTCGCACCTCATCTCATCGTTCGCACAGCATCTGGAATCGTTATCCGCGTTGGGCATGGTGGATTGGTGGGTTGGTTGTGATGTCGCTCTACGTGGGGGCATTCTATTATTTTTTTGTGGGTCCTACAGGCTTTCGCTGGCGTGCACTCTATGGCGATGCTACTTATCCTGATGGTTATGACATTAGAGGCATCGATATTTCTCACTATCAAGGAAACATCGACTGGGAGCAACTTAAGAATGCTATGATCATGGGATGCCCTCTGCGCTTCGTTATTATCAAGAGTACAGAAGGTTCGACAAGACTTGATGAAAACTTCAGAGAGAACTTTAATCAGGCTCGTGATTTTGGCTTTATCAGAGGTGTTTACCATTTTTGGAGTAACAAGTCTACTGCTCGTGAACAAGCATATTTCTTCCTCGACAAGGTGCATCTCACTGAGGGCGATTTGCCTCCTGTTCTTGATATCGAACATAAACCAGCGGACAAGAGTGTGGAAGATTTTCAACGTGATGTGCTCACTTGGCTTCATATTGTGGAAGACCGATATCATGTGAAGCCTATTATCTATACCTATTATAAATTTAAGGAACAGTACTTGAGTGCTCCTGTCTTTGATGACTATCCTTATTGGATAGCCCACTACTATGTGGACAAGGTGCAATACAAAGGAAAATGGAAATTCTGGCAACATACCGATGCGGGTAAGTTGCCAGGTATTAAAGGATATGTTGACTTTAATATCTATAATGGTAGTTATTACGACTTGCGTCAACTATGTATAGGAGCCAACAATAATGAGCGTACTTTTATAGAGTGGTAAAGTTCATGGACTTTTTACTATTTATAGAAAACTTCTCGTTTTTTATAGTTTCTATCAAAATAATGCAATAGGCTTCATTGACTATCGAAGCCGCTTTCATATTTCGAGTCTTTTTCTATTGCATTATTATGGGGTAGTAAGGATAAGGCAAGCCCATCCTTCGTCAGTCTTTCTGCCTACTTCTCTGAGGCCTAACTCCTCGGCCTTCTCTGTAAGGACAGGAATGTCCTCTGTATAGAAACCGCTCAAGATGAGATAGCCTCCTTCATTGAGTACGCTTCTGAACGCCTTCATGTCTTCCAGCAAGATGTTGCGGTTGATATTGGCCATCACCACGTCGAACATTCCGCTGATGTGGCTTATGACGGTTGCATTGCCGAAAAGCACTTCCATATTGTCTACCTCGTTGAGTTGAGCGTTGTGTTGCGCATTGTTTACACTCCACTCGTCAATGTCGTAGCCAACAATCTCACTGGCACCCATCTTGGAGCATGCAATACCGAGAATACCCGTGCCACAACCACAGTCGAGTACTCTTTTCTTAGCCAGATTCATTCCTAATAGGGTAGAGACTATCATGCGTGTCGTCTCATGGTTGCCTGTTCCAAAAGCTAACTTGGCCTCGATTCCTATCTCTATGTGGTCGGCTGAGGTTGTTGGGTGCAGGTCGGGATGCTTGGCATCGTAAATCAAAACCTGGTCGTCGATACAGATGGGGGCAAAACCTTGTTCTTCCCATTCTTGATTCCAGTCTTTATCTTCTGCTTCCTTTATCTCATAGGTAATCTCTGCGCCCTTGATAGGGAAGTCTGCGATGCAACTATCGAGTGTTTCGCGATCGAAGAAATCTTTCTGTACATAAGCTTCAAGTCCTTCCTCTGTTTCTTCGAATGACTCAAATCCTGCTTCTGCTGAACCATCTGCCAACAAGTCTCTGCAAACCTGCATGATGTCGGCCTCTACATTTATTTTAAATGTGGCTACTAAATATTTCATGAAATTACGTTTTAAAATTTACTGCAAAAATATAAAAAATAGGGAAAAACCTACTATTATTTAGGGTTTTTCTGTATTTTTGCATGTAAATAAGCAATATTTTTGCACGTGATAAATTATATGTAATAGAAATCACGCTATAAAGTGAGTTAAAAGATCAAGAACAACTATATAAAAATAGGAGAAACAAGCATATGAAAAAGTGGATAATCCTTTCAGTCTTTATGTTTGCACTGCCATTTTCGATGATGGCACAAGACGATGACCTCTACTTCAATCCGAAGCAAGAGGCCAAGAAGGTAGCCGAAGAACGGGCAAAGAGAACTCAACAGTTGGCAGAGCAACGCGCACGCCGAGACAGCATATACGCTTTGTATTGGTCGGGTAGCGATCGTAATGTCGATGAATACAATCGTGGAGGTAAATTGTTCAGCCAGTATCAGAACATAGGCTCTGATTCGTTGGGCAACGATATCATCTCTTTCCGCATCGACAAGGGGGTGGCACCAGATACGATCTACGACGATGAGGCTTTTGCTGAAAAATATACGCGTGACATGCGCGATGATTTCGATTGCACACGTTGTATGAGTCGCTGGGATGGTTTCTACGATCCTTGGTTCTACGACTACTATGGGTGTGGCTCTTATTACTGGCGAAGCTCTTACTGGCGTTGGCACAATCCATGGCGTTATGGTTATTATGCGGGTTGGTATGATCCATGGTTTGATCCTTGGTACGACCCATGGTATTATGGTTATGCTGGATGGTATGGCAGACCTTGGTATGGTTGGGGAGGCTATTATCCCTGGTATTGGGGAGGTCCTGTTGTGACTTATGTGCGCCCAAGTAATGGTTATCGTAGCTATGGTCATGTGGCTTCGGGCTCTTCTTCCAATCGTGGTTCTCATTCTTCACAGTTCAATCGCTTCGGTCGACGTGATAGTAACAACAGCAATCGTAATTATAACAACAATTATAACTACAATAACAACCATACCTTCAATAGTAGTGGCTTCGGAAATCGGAGTGTAGGTAGCGGAAGCTTTGGTGGTGGCACCCGCGGTGGTGGCTTCGGTGGAGGTGGTTCACGTAGTCATGGCAGCGGAAGACGATAGTAACCTACGATTGTATATGTAGTTTAAACTAACAGAACAAACTTTAGAATAATAAAAATAGTACAAAATATGAAGAGCATCAAAATCATTTTGCCAGCCTTCTTGGGACTCATGAGTGTTCCAACACTGGCGCAGGAAACTTATCAAAACGCTAAACTCGCCGAGACTGCGTTAACAGGAACTGCCCGCTATGTGGGTATGGGTGGTGCAATGGAGGCTTTAGGAGCCGACCTTTCTACGATGACATCCAATCCTGCAGGTATCGGTCTGTTTCGTAAGAGTCAGGCTGCCCTTACCGCAAGTGTGCTTGCTCAACCTTCAGCCAATACAGACTTCTCTTTTGATAATACGCGAGCTTACATTGATGGTAAGAAGTCTAAGGTGAGCTTCGACCAGATAGGATTCGTGTGGTCTATGGCTAATCGTAACCAGACTTATGTGAACTTGGGATTCAACTTTCATAAGAGTGCTGACTTCATGCAGATTCTCACGGCTGCTAATATGCTCCAAGGAGCTTCGCAAACCAAGTATGCTGCCAACAAAACTGATTATAGCAACTATATCGACACTCGTTATAGTAGTTATAAGAACGCTGGCGACTTGATATGGAATGGTGTGGATGAGAATTATAACAAGTTGATGGGTAAAGACGACGAAGGATTTCAGAATTACTATGACGGACGTTCTTTCCTCTTCGGACAGTATCAGCATGGTTATATCGGTGTTTACGACTTCAATATCAGTGGAAGCGTGAAGAATCGTTTTTGGTGGGGTGTTACATTAGGTTTACATGATGTCAACTATCATAGCGTGTCTTACTACACTGAGAACTTTGTAGCCGAAAAGGAAGCCTATGGAGAGGCACGTGAGAAGTTGAAGATTGATGGTACAGGATTCGATGTGAAACTTGGTTTCATCTTCCGACCTGTGGAAAGCTCACCTTTCCGAATCGGTGCTTATGTAAATTCACCCGTCTTCTATGATCTCTCTATGCGTGGAGACGCTTCGTTGGATCTTACAGATAAGAATATAGTAAACGACCAGGGTGCTGTGGCTGTTGGTAGTAATGCAGGGTATGCTGTCTATGACTATCGTCTCAATACGCCTTGGAAGGCAGGTTTGAGTTTAGGTCACACGATTGGCAACTACTTGGCTTTGGGTGCTACCTACGAGTATGCTTGGTATAACCACATGGACAATCGAATCAAGGATGGAGGCTACTATGATGGATTGGATTACTATGAGTCGAGCAGTAGCGATAAGTATATGAACGATCATACGAAGGCTACTCTCAATGGTGTGAGTACTCTGAAGTTGGGTTTGGAGTACAAGCCTATACCTATGTTGGCTGTGCGTGCTGGTTACAACTATGTTTCGGCTTTGTATAAGGATAGCGGTGTGCGCGACCAGACTTTGGTATGCGATCCTGATGCCTCTGGTAATACGGGTGTGAATGTAGCAACTTCTACTGATTACACTAACTGGAAGGGTATTAATCGTATCACCTTAGGTCTTGGCTTCAACTACCAGAAGTTGTTTGTTGATGTGGCTTATCAGTATAGCACTCAGGATGGAGATTTCTATCCATTTATGGGCAACAAGGATTTTGGTGCAAAGGAAGGTTTCCGTCCTGCTATAGCCAATGAGACAACTGCTACAAAGGTTTCTAACGATCGTCACCAAGTGCTGATGACTGTTGGATATAAGTTTTAATATTTCATGTAGAGAACTTTAAGTAAGCAGTAGGGCTTCATATAAATCACAAAAAAGGAGGCAGTTCAAAATTTTGGACTGCCTCCTTTTTTGTGATATGTGATAATTCTTTAGCGAGTTGAAAGGTTCAATTCAAAAAAGAATTGATTTATTTTAATCATCAAGAAGGTTCTTACTATGAATTCATAGATATAAGAAACTCCTCGTTGTTTCGAGTATGTTCCATAGTCTTGTGGATGGTATTCATTGCCTCCACAGGATTCATGTCAGAGATATGCTTGCGAAGAATCCACATGCGGTCGAGGGTAATCTTATCCTGCAGCAAGTCGTCGCGACGGGTAGAAGATGTCACCAGGTTGACAGCAGGGAAGATGCGCTTGTTGCTGAGTGAGCGGTCGAGTTGCAACTCCATGTTACCTGTACCCTTGAACTCTTCGAAGATAACTTCGTCCATCTTGCTACCTGTATCTATCAATGCGGTGGCAATGATGGTAAGTGAACCTCCACCCTCAATGTTTCTTGCGGCACCAAAGAAACGCTTGGGCTTCTGCAGTGCATTGGCATCAACACCACCTGTCAGTACCTTACCGGATGCAGGAGCCACAGTGTTGTAAGCACGTGCCAAACGTGTGATAGAGTCAAGGAAGATAACCACGTCGTGTCCACATTCCACCATACGCTTAGCCTTCTCAAGCACGATGCCTGCAATCTTTACGTGACGCTCCGCAGGCTCGTCGAAGGTAGATGCGATAACCTCTGCGTTTACTGTGCGAGCCATATCGGTCACCTCCTCCGGTCGCTCGTCGATGAGTAGCATCATCAGGTAAGCCTCAGGATGGTTAGCTGCAATGGCATTGGCGATGTCTTTCATCAAAATGGTTTTACCAGTCTTAGGCTGTGCCACGATGAGCGCACGTTGTCCCTTTCCGATAGGTGAGAACAAGTCAACGATACGAGTACTGAGGTTGGTTGTAGGGCGGTTGCCGCAGAGCGAGAACTTCTCTTCAGGGAAGAGAGGAGTGAGGTGCTCAAAAGGAATGCGGTCGCGAACCTCTGATGGATTTCTGCCGTTTATCTTGTCGATGTCGGTGATAGGGAAATACTTCTCTCCCTCATGAGGTGGGCGCACATGGCACTGCACAACATCGCCCGTTTTCAGTCCATATCGCTTTACAATATTGGCCGGTACATATACATCATCGGGTGATGACAGATAGTTGTAGTCGCTGCTACGTAAGAATCCGTAGCCGTCGGGCATAACCTCGAGTACACCATTAGATGTGATGATATTGGTGAAATCGAACTCAGGCTCTTTTTGTATCTCTTTTTGTGCTTCCCTCTGTACGTTTTGCTGAGCAGCAACCTGTGGCGTAGTAGGGCGGTCGAAGATGTCGTAGGTAGGTATGGCTGTCTGATCTTCGATAGGCAGGTCTATCACGGGGATAAAGTCTGTGCCGTCGCCAGGGTCACCTTCCCAAATTGCGTTTGTATCTTGTACAGCCTCTTCTACAGGTTTCTCATTCTGAGCATTCAACTTAGTTTGCAGTATTGCTGCCAACTTAGCCGTATCAGTTATACCCTGCTGTGCATCAGCGGGAAATTCTAATTCAGGGATGATGAGTTTGTCTGTATCAGTGTCTTGTTTTTCTGTATTATCTGTCAAGGTTGCCTCTTCAGTAGGAGTGCTGTCTTCCTGTTCTTCCTGTTGCTTGTTACGCTCTTTCATGGCAGCCACCTTGGCAGCAGCCATCGCTTGTAGTTCAGCCTTACTCTTACGGCCCCTGTGCTTGGGCTGTGCAGGTTGTTCGGTCTGTGTATTTGTCTCCGCTGTTTCTGTTGAAGTCTCAGTAGGAGTTGCAACATTAGCAGGTGTATTGTCTGTCACCTGGGCTGTAAGTTCTGTATTATCATTAGCCTCATGGTGAGTAGCTAACTCTTTCGGCAGATGATTCTCTGTAGACGCAGGTCCTGTAGCCTGATTCTTCATCACATCGAAGTTTTCTCCATCCTTACCTTTCACGGAGTACACTTTGTCCTCCTTTTTGGCAGCTATTCTGGTTCTTTTCCTCTTAGGTGCAGCATCAGTCATGACGGGCGTTTCAGCCTGAGCATCGAGAATGGCATATACAATTGTCTCTTTGTTGTCATTAGACTTGATTTTAGCGCCAATCCCTTTAGCAATGTCTTTCAGTTGAGCGACATTTTTTGCTATTAATTCGTCTTTGCTATACATTATATTATAAAACGGTATATGATTTTTTTTGATTGACAATAAGTGTTTCAAAGTGTGTGGAAACACCTATTATAATTGAAATTCGTTTGCAAAGATAATTAAAAAATTCGTTTCTGCCAAATTTTTTCCTTATCTTTGCACAAAAATAATAAAAATGGCTACTCAGATACCTTATTTGGATGTACAGAATCTCACCAAACGCTTTGGTGCTCAGGTTCTATTCGAGAATATTTCGTTTTCCATCGCCGAGGGACAAAAGGTAGGACTCGTTGCCCGTAATGGTACAGGAAAGTCTACGCTTATGTCTGTGTTGATGGACAAGGAAGGCTATGAATCAGGCTCTATCATCTATCGGCGCGACTTGAGGTTGGGATTCCTTGAACAATCGCCTCGTTTCGACCCCGAAGAGACTGTACTTGATGCCTGTTTTAATCATGAGGGTGATCCCGAGAAGGTGCTTAAAGCTCGACAAATCCTTACACAGTTGCACATCACCAACCTGGAGCAGCCCATGGGACAACTCAGTGGTGGTCAGCAGAAACGTGTGGCGCTTGCCAACGTGCTCATTACAGAGCCCGACTTCCTGATGCTTGATGAGCCTACAAACCATCTTGATTTAGAGATGATAGAGTGGCTCGAAGGTTATCTAAATCGAGGCAACAAGACTCTCTTCATGGTTACACACGATCGCTTCTTCCTTGATAAGGTGTGTAATGTGATACTTGAACTCGACAGCCAGTCGGTTTATACTTATCGTGGCAATTACGCATACTATCTGGAGAAGCGCCAAGAACGTATGGACAATTTGCGAGCAGAGATACAACACTCCAAGAATCTTTATCGACGTGAGTTGGAGTGGATGCGACGCATGCCTCAAGCACGAGGTCATAAGGCTAAGTATCGTGAGGATGCCTTTTATGAACTTGAGAAAGTGGCTAAGCAGCGCATTGAAGATCGCCAGGTACGACTCAAGGCTTCTACGGTATATATTGGTAGTAAGATTTTTGAGTGTCAATATGTCAGTAAGGCCTTTGATGACCGTGGTCAGCAAAAGGTTATACTGCGTGATTTCTACTACAACTTTGCGCGCTTCGAGAAAATGGGCATTGTGGGCAATAATGGTACGGGAAAGTCTACTTTTATCAAGATGTTGCTTGGCGAGGTGAAACCAGATAGTGGCCAATTTGATATCGGTGAGACGGTGCGGTTTGGTTATTTCTCACAAGAAGGTCTTAAGTTTCGTGAAGACCAAAAAGTTATAGATGTCATCACCGAAATCGCCGACTATATCGACCTGGGCGGTGGTAGGCATATGACAGCTTCGCAATTTCTGCAGTTCTTCCTCTTTACCCCGGAGGAGCAACACAACTATGTGTATAAGCTAAGTGGAGGCGAGAAACGTAAGCTGTATCTTTGCACGGTGCTGATGCGAAACCCCAACTTCTTGGTGCTCGACGAGCCTACCAACGACCTTGATATACAAACCCTACAGGTGTTGGAAGAATACTTGCAAGATTTTGCTGGGTGTGTCATCGTGGTGAGTCACGACCGTTACTTTATGGACAAGGTGGTTGATCATCTCTTGGTCTTCAAGGGAGATGGAGAGATACAGGATTTCCCTGGCAACTATACGCAGTATCGAGAATGGTGCCGATTGCAGCCTAAGGCAGTGAGCGAGTCTTCCGAACACAAGGTGACAACTAAAGAAGGTCGTGAAACAGCAAAGGCAACTCAGAAAAATGAAGGTCGCCGCAAGATGACCTATAAAGAGAAGCGTGAGTACGAACAGCTCACTACAGACCTCGATCAACTGGCAGCCGAACAGAAAGCTTTAGAAGAGGCTCTTTGTAGCGGAACGCTCAGTGTAGAGCAACTTACCGAGATGAGTAAGCGTTTGCCTGAACTCAAGGATGAAATTGATGAGAAGGAAATGCGATGGCTTGAACTTGCTGAAATAGAGGAATGTTAGAGAATAGTCAATGAGAGGTTTTAATGGTGTTAAGATTGTAGCTATTTAGTTTAGTACTTCACTTTTCCCTATAAAAACAAGTAAAAAATAAAAAGAAATAGAGATGGAAATAAAGAAATCAGAATTCACGATATCTGCTCCTCGTGTGAGCATGTGTCCTAAGGACAATAAGAACGAGTATGCCTTCATAGGCCGAAGCAATGTGGGAAAGTCGAGTCTCATCAATATGCTCTGTAAGCACAAGGGATTGGCCAAGACATCGGCTACACCTGGTAAGACGTTGCTCATCAATCACTTCATTATCAATAATGAATGGTATCTTGTAGACCTCCCTGGCTACGGATTTGCTAAGCGATCCAAGACTGTGCAGAAGCAGTTGGAGCAGATGATTTCCAGTTATATCCTTCAGCGTCCACAGTTGGCCAATGTCTTTGTGCTCATTGACGTGCGTCACGAACAGCAGAAGATAGACCGTGAGTTTGTCGATTGGTTGGGAGAGAGTGGTGTGCCTTTCTGTATCGTCTTTACTAAGGCCGACAAGCTCGGACCTGTCAAGGCACGCATGAATGCCGAGAAATGGATGCATGCCCTCGAAGATCGTTGGGCTGAGCTTCCTCCTTATTTTATTACCAGTAGCGAAAAGCGATTGGGGCGTGAAGAGGTACTCGACTATATCGACCAAATCAATGCGAGCCTACAGGCATCAGAAGAATAAAGCAGCCCGCTTGTTGAGGCTGTGAATCAAAAAGAACGTAGAGAAATGGAAAGCATCAAGCAGATACATTGGGGATTTATCGGTTGCGGTGAGGTGACCGAAAAGAAATCGGGACCAGCCTTCAATGAAGTTCCTGGTTCGAAAGTTGTAGCCGTGATGAGTCGTAGCGAGAACAAGGCTCGTAGTTATGCAGAGCGCCATCACATACGTAAGTGGTATACGGATGCTCAAGAACTTATTGACGATCCAGATGTCAACGCAGTCTATATCGCCACACCTCCTTCGTCTCATGCCACCTTTGCCATTATGGCAATGAGGGCTGGTAAACCGGTATATGTAGAGAAACCATTGGCTGCCAGTTACAACGATTGTATTCGTATCAATCGAGTAAGCGAGCAGACGGGAGTGCCATGCTATGTGGCTTATTATCGTCGTTATTTACCTTATTTCCGTAAGGTGAAACAGATTATCGAAGAGGGTGGTATCGGAAATGTTCTCAACGTTCAGATACGTTTTTCTGTACCTCCGCGCGATCTCGACTATACTTCTGGAAAGGAGATGCCTTGGCGCCTTCAGCCTGATATCTCGGGTGGTGGATATTTCTATGACCTTGCACCTCATCAACTCGACTTGTTGCAGCATATATTCGGTGTTATAACTCGTGCGCATGGTTATCCAGCCAACTGCGCCCATCTCTATGAAGCTGAAGATACAATCTCGGCATGTTTTTATTTTGAGAGTGGTATTCCTGGTAGTGGCAGTTGGTGTTTTGTAGGTCATGAGAGTGCCAAAGAAGATCGTATAGAACTGATTGGCGACAAGGGGTCTCTCTCGTTTTCTGTCTTCGACTATGACCCCATCCTCCTTGTTAATAGCGAAGGACGGAGAAGTATCGTCGTACCTAATCCGTCGTATGTGCAGTTGCCTATTATCAAGAGTGTGATAGAAGACCTTCAGGGCATTGGAACCTGCGAATGTACTTGTATCTCTGCTACTCCTACTAACTGGGTGCTTGATCGCATCCTGTGGAAGAATTAAGGATTGTTCATTCTCTCTGTGGGATAGTAGATAAAGAAGTTCTATCAATAAAAGCCAAATGCTTTATTGCTAAAAGTTTGCAATAAAGCATTTGGCTTTTATTGATATACTTAACTTTCCTACTTTCCTACTTTCTTACTTCCTTACTTCTTCCTTCCTTCTTTCTTTCTTTCTACTAACTTCCCACTTCCTTCCTTCTTACTTCTCTTAAACTTTCCACTTGCGATAGTTCAATATAGAGTGTTCGAATGTGCTATAAAGATGGTTTTTGATAGCCATATGAATAATGGGGATAGTTATTCCAAATCAGGTGAGTGTTTGATTATCTGCTTCCGAAGTAAAGGAAAATCATACCAAGAAGAACTAATAGCAAGTCGACAAACTTAGCCTTGAGGTTCTTTTCATGGAAGAGAGCAGCGCCAAAGAGGAAACTTACGATGACACTTCCTCTTCGTACCATACTCACAATACTGATCATGGCGCCAGGTATGCTGAGGGCGTAGAAATATACAAAGTCGGCTGCACTCAGGAAGATGCTGATAAAGATGATAGACCAATGCCAGCGGAAGGGAGTTGTCTTGTGGCGTGTGGGCCACCACAGAATCATCATCATCACACCCATCATCCCTAACTGGTAGATATTATACCAGCTTTGTACTATCATTCGGTCGAGACCTACGCCACCATTCTGTGGTGAAGCCATGAGATATTTGTCGTATAGTCCACTGATGGCTCCCAGTATGGCTGCCAAAACAATAAAGTATATCCATTTGTCATGCTTGAAGTCGATGCCTTCTTTCTTGCCACTTTTTGACAGCATGAAGAACGAGATTACAGCTAAGATGACACCCGTCCATTGGTATAAATTCAGTACCTCACCATAGACGAGCATGGCTCCAACGAGTGTCATGACAGGTCGAGTGGCGTTGATAGGCCCTACGATGGTGAGGGGTAGATGCTTCATTCCAAAATATCCAAATGTCCAGCTGCTCAGCACGATAATACTTTTCAATATGATGTATCGATGCACTTCCCATCCTCCTGTAGCGACATGAAATATGGTACCATCTAAGACATTCGTTGTGTAGCTCGTCACGATGAATGGAACGAAGATAAGTGATGAGAATAAAGTGTTGAGAAACAATACAGGGATGACAGCGTTACCTGAAAGTGCTTTTTTCTTAAAAGCGTCATAAAAACCCAGCAGAGTGGCTGAGAGAAAAGCTAATATTAACCACATGATTTTTTATGTATATAATATAATGTACTATACTATTCTTTCACAAGTCGGTAATTATTTTTTGGGGAGGAGGAGTGTAAGGGAGTTGTTGCTCCTCAAGATAGGTATGGATAGTATAGTAAGGAGAAAACCATTTCATTCTCCTTCTTCATATCATCCATATTTCACAGCATTATCCATATTTCACTTCCTCTAAGAAGAGTGCGTGTCCAGGCATACTCTCGCCAGCATCGCTACGGGTTCCCTTATTCAAAATATCGAGAAACTGACTTTCATTGATTTTTCCTCTACCTACATCGATGAGTGTACCTACAACGGCGCGCACCATATTGCGGAGAAAACGATTGGCTGTTATCTCAAAATACCAAGTAGTAGGCGAAGTCTGTATCCATTGAGCCTGTGTCACATGGCAGAGAGTCGTCTTGTTGTCTCCTCCAGCCTTACAGAAGGCAGCATAGTCTTCATGTAGCAAGAAGTGGTGTGCAGCGCGGTTCATCCTCTCGAAGTCGAGTGGGAAATTCATCTGAAGAGAGTAGTGGCGCTCGAAGGGATCTTTGCAGGTGTGAATATAATAATGATAAGTACGCGATGTAGCAGAGAAGCGTGCGTGCTTATCATCGTCAACTCGTTGCAGCCCACTCACAGCAATATCTTTTGGCAGAATACGATTAAGACGATAGGCTATTTGTGTGGTGTCCAATTCCTCTCCCGACCAGTCGAAATGAGCAGCCATTTTTCTTGCGTGCACGCCTGTGTCAGTGCGTCCAGCTCCCACAACCTCGATGTTTTCTCGTAAGAGCGTTGATAATGCCTTTTGCAACTCTGCTTGTACAGAGTTGGCGTTAGGTTGTATCTGCCACCCATGATAGTTGGTACCGTCGTAACCAAAGTAAATAAAATATCTCATTCTGATAAAGTATATTGATTCTTTAATAGGGGCATTAAGTGTGATTATAAAATGCTTAGCATAATGTTTATAAACTGCGTGCAAAATTAATAAAAAACTACGAATTATGCGAAAATAGTACCAAATATTTTGCAAAATGATATAATCTTGAAAGAAAAACATGAATTTGTTTTGCAAATAGACAATAAAATTGTATTTTTGCCAACGATTTTGAATTTATAGATTATGGCACAGAATATATTCAAAGGCTTAGGTGTAGCCCTGATTACCCCTTTCAAGACCGATGGTACAGTAGATTATCAGTCGTTGAAGAAACTGGTTGAGTTCCAAATAGACAATGGTGCGGACTTCCTCTGCATCCTTGCCACTACTGGTGAGGCACCTTGTCTTACTCAGGATGAGAAAAATAAGATTACCGAGTTGGTGAAAGAGGTTAACCATGGCCGTGTTAAGATTTTGAAATATTGTGGTGGTAACAATACCGCTGCAGTTGTCGAAGAAATTCAAACTACAGATTGGAGTGGTATTGATGGCATTCTGAGTATTTGTCCTTATTATAATAAGCCATCGCAGGAAGGACTTTATCAGCACTTCAAGGCCATAGCACAGGTAAGTCCACTGCCTATTGTACTTTATAATGTACCAGGTCGTACTGGTATCAATATGAAACCAGAGACAACCTGTCGTATCGCTCGTGATTTCCCTAATGTAGTAGCTATTAAGGAAGCCAGTGGTAGCTTAGAGCAAGTAGATGAAATTATTAAGAACAAGCCTGATAATTTTGATGTGATCAGTGGAGACGATGCTCTTACCTTCTCTATGGTGGCGAGTGGAGCTGCTGGTGTCATTTCTGTTATTGGTAATGCACTTCCTAAGGCTTTTAGTCGCATGATTCGTCTTGAGTTCCGTGGTGAGTACGAGCCAGCTCGCAAGATTCATCATGCTTTCACAGAGCTTTATAGTCTTCTCTTTGTAGATGGTAACCCCGCAGGTGTAAAGGCTCTCCTCAATGATATGGGCTTTATTGAGAACGAGTTACGCTTGCCTTTGGTTCCTACTCGTATTGCGACAAAGCAGAAGATGAGCGATATCTTGAAAGATCTTCGTATTTAAAACGACGATCAACTCTTTTTATTTGCCGTTTGTCGTGCGACATCAGCGATGAGTTTCGCTCGACATACGGTATCGATTACCACCCCTACATGAATACACAACTTTAGAATCAATCTATTAATTATGTCAGAAGAAAGAAGAATAATTCATGAAATCACGCCATTGATGGGTAAGGATGTTCTCTATATCGCCGATAGGCACAAGAAGGAGTTTACTTACCCCATTCACAATCATTCTGTTTTTGAGCTCAACTTTGTTGAGAATGCACAAGGAGTGCGTCGCATCGTGGGTGACTCGCAGGAAGTTATCGGCGAGTATGATCTCTGTCTTATCACATCAGGTGAGTTGGAGCATGTGTGGGAACAGAATGAATGTAAGAGCGAGGACATCCGTGAGATAACCATTCAGTTTGACTTCAGTATGGGTGATGAAACCCTCTTTGGTCGCAATCCATATTCCAGTATAACCCGCATGATGCAAGAAGCCAAGAAGGGTTTGGTCTTCCCGATGAAAGCCATTATGAAGGTTTATGGTCTTCTCGATTCACTTAGTTCTATCAAGGATGGCTTCTATGCCGTGCAGCAGTTTCTCACCATTCTCTACGAGTTATCTAAATGTGACAATGCACGCACATTGGCATCGAGTAGTTATGCAAAGGTGACCGTAGAAGATGATAGTCGTCGTATCTTGAAGGTAAAGAACTACATCTCTAAAAACTATATGGATGATTTGCGTCTGCCTATGCTTGCAGATTTAGCGGGTATGAGTCCCAGTGCTTTCAGTAGATTCTTCAAGTTGCATACAGGTCGCAACATCAGCGAATATATCATTGATTTGCGTTTAGGTTATGCTGCACGTATGTTGGTAGATACAGCCAAGTCGATTAGTGAGATAGGTTTCGACTGCGGTTTCAACAATCTCAGCAACTTCAATCGTATATTTAAGAAGAAAAAGGGTTGTTCGCCTACTGAGTTTCGTGAGAACTATCACAAGACCCGAATTATTGTATAGTGTGGATAGAAAATAGAGTAATAAAGTAGGAGAGAAATCACTCCTTACTTCATCAATCCATTAATGTTTTAAAAGAAATAGAGGTGTGTCAAAAATCATTTGACACACCTCTATGCTTATAGTCGGTATTACTACTTACACCTTATTAATAAAACTTGAAGTAGTTGCGAGCGTTGTTGTAAGAGATATCCTCTACCATGCGAGAGAGGCTCTCCATGTCGTTAGGCAACAAGCCCTTTTCTACATCGTTGCCAAGCAAGTTGCAAAGCAGACGACGGAAATACTCGTGACGTGGGTAGCTGAGGAATGAACGAGAGTCTGTCAACATACCTACGAAGCGGCTCAGCAAACCTAATACTGAGAGTGCGTTCATCTGACGAGTCATACCATCGAGCTGATCGTTGAACCACCAGCCTGAACCAAACTGAATCTTGCCTGGGCAAGAACCGTCCTGGAAGTTACCAAGCATAGTGGCAATCACCTCATTGGCACATGGGTTCAGTGTGTAGAGGATTGTACGGGTCAACTTACCTTCCATGTTGAGCTCGTTGAGGAAATGGCTCATAGCCTTAGCTGTAGTAAACTCACCGATAGAATCGAAGCCAGTGTCAGCGCCCAACTTGTTGTACATCAGAGTGTTGTTGTCACGGATGGCGCCATAGTGGAACTGCTGAGTCCAGTCGGCAGCATAATCCATCTCAGCGCAAACCTTTAAGAAAGCGTGCTTGTACTGGCGAATCTCAAGAGCAGAGAGCTGTTGACCGCGCATAGCCTTAGCGAAGATAGTCTCGATCTGTGAGTCTGTGTAAGGCTCATCGTAGAACTCCTCAATACCGTGGTCGCTCAGTTTACAACCATTCTCGCTGAAGAAGTCGTGACGCTTCTGCAGTGCATCCACCATATCCTGGAATGTAGTAACAGTAACACCAGCAACCTCACCCAACTTGTTCATATATTCAGCAAAGTCAGGCTTCTCGATATTCATAGCCTTGTCAGGACGCCATGCAGGAATCATCTTGATCTCAAAGCCACTCTCGCGAGTCTGCTTGTGATAGCGCAAGTCATCAATAGGGTCGTCGGTAGTACATACACACTCTACATTGTAGCGGCGCATGAAACCACGAGCGGTATATTCAGGCTGCTGTAACTTCTCGTTACACTCGTCGAAGATTTCGCGTGCTGTCTTAGGACTCAACTGCTTTTCGATGCCGAAAGCTGTCTTCAACTCAAGGTGAGTCCAATGGTACAAAGGATTACGGAATGTGTAAGGTACGGTCTCAGCCCACTTCTCAAACTTCTCCCAGTCGGTGGTATCAGTACCTGTGCAGAAACGCTCGTCTACACCATTGGTACGCATAGCACGCCACTTGTAGTGGTCACCTCCCAGCCAGAGCTCTGTGATGCTCTTAAACTGATGGTCGTTAGCTACCATTTCAGGAATCAGGTGACAGTGATAATCGATGATAGGCATTTTAGCCGCATGATTGTGGAACAAATCCTGCGCAGTTTTGGTATCGAGCAGGAAGTTTTCATCCATAAATTGTTTCATAATTGTAATTTAGTTTTTAAAGTTTTGCCTTTCGACTTGCAAATATACATTATTTTTTGGCAATACACCAAAAAAAACGCCATTTATTAGGTTTATTTTACTAAAACGATTGCGTTAGTGCTTTTTGTACTTCAAATTATTAATTGTTAAATAAAATATGAGTTATTCGTTTATAAAAGATTTTTTTAATACTTTTGTAAACACTCATCTTTCCAACATGAGACCATTCAGTAATAATCAAAAATATCTGGAGTTTCCAGTCCCAAAGATCAATTTGCAAATGAAAATCAAGACATTCATCACTATAGCACTATTATGTTTGGCTTACGACACTCCCTGTAGAGGTGCCGAAGAAATGTCTGATTCTACACTGCTTGGCACCCTTTTTAATTCAACGATGTTTCGTTCTCATTCTTCAGACAGCATCGTGCTTGCGCGCCATAAGAAAACGTTCTTTCATAGGGTGGGAGATGTCTTTACCAAATTGTTTAGGGAATTTAATACTACCGATGAAAATTACATCGAGTCGCAGCATTATAACTATACCGTCATGCTGCAAAATACCAATACTTACGAGCGCTACACTTTATCTAATAAGGACGGGCAGAGCATTTCTTTTGCTCCTGATGTAACCTATCGACTGGGACCTTATGTAGGATGGAGATGGGTGTTCTTGGGTTATGCTATAGACTTAAAGAACATTGGTTTTGGCTCTTCTCATTCACCTAAGAAGGGATTCTCGTTAAGTCTTTATAGTAGTCTGTTGGGTGTCGACCTGTTTTGGCGCCAAACAGGTAATGACTACCATATTAAACGCCTGTATTTAGGCGACGGAATTGATACGACTCCTGTCAGGGGTGTTGACTTTGATGGTCTGAAGTCGAGTGTAAAGGGTTTTAATCTTTACTATATTTTTAATCACAGAAGGTTCTCTTATCCAGCAGCTTATGCGCAGAGCACTGTTCAACGAAGAAGTGCAGGTAGTTGGCTTGCAGGTATAGGTTACACGCAGCACACACTTGAAGTAGACTGGGAGAAGTTGGAACAAGTTGTGGTCGACAAGATGGGTGAAGAATTTGGCGGCAATATCGACAACAAGTTGCGTTTTGGAAGAGTGAAGTATACGGATGTTTCAGGCAGTTGCGGTTATGCTTACAACTGGGTCTTCGCTAAGGATTTTCTCTTCAATGCCTCACTCTCTATGGCATTGGCTTACAACCAGTCTTTGGGAGATGTGGAGCGCGAGGAAAGTAAGAAGACACGTGAGTTTAGCTTCCGAAACTTCAATCTTGATGGTATCGGACGTTTTGCCTTGGTATGGAACAATACGCATTGGTATGCTGGTTCGAGTATCATTCTTCATACTTACAACTATAAGAAGGATCGTTTCTCCACCAACAACTCTTTTGGTGAACTGAATCTCTATGTGGGAGTCAACTTAGGAAGGAAGCGATAAGAATAAATATAAACAAACGATATGAAGAAAGTATTATTACTGCTGTTGGTGAGTCTATCTGTTAGCTATGCCACGGCTTACACGCGAGCAGATAGTCTGAAGATTGTGAGTTTGTTGCAGGAGGCACAGAAGTTGAAGCAGCAACCTAAGAGTTGGATGCTATGGTTTGGCAAGAAGTTTTTAGGCGTCCCTTATGTTGCAGGTACGTTGGACAAGACAAAGGAGGAGCGTTTAGTTGTCAACACACGTCAGCTCGACTGCACTACCTATGTGGAGATGGTGACAGCGCTGACACTGTGTGCTCAACAGGGCGAAACGTCGTTTGAAAAATACTGCGAGCATCTGCGCCATGTAAGGTATATCGGTGGCAAAGTGGAATACACCCAACGCCAGCATTATTTCACCGTATGGATCAATGATAACGTGCGCGAAGGCATTGTGAGTGATGTAAATCCTAATCCGCCCTTTACTGCTGTTCAGAAGGTAATGGTAGACTGGATGAGTACGCATGCTTCCGACTATAAGATGCTTTCTTCTCATCCTGAGTGGATGCCAGGTATACGAGCTATGGAACAAAGTATATCAGGTAAATGTTACCGCTATATTCCGAAGAATCAGATAGCCAACAATGCGCTCTTCAGGAAAACGATACATGATGGTGATATCATTGTCATCGTGACCCGTAAGAAAGGCCTTGAAACCACACATATAGGATTGGCGTCGTGGCATGCAGACGGATTGCATCTGCTCAATGCCAGTAGTATTCATCGTAAAGTTATTGACGAACCCATGACACTTCGCACCTATATGAGTAAGCACCCTGTACAAATAGGTATTAGGGTAGTAAGAGTTTTAAAAGGCAAAAACTGATTAAGCGAAGGATTATTAAATACTCAACTTTTTGTAAATGGGGAAGTTGAAGGATTTAAAGAAGTTAGAGAAGTTAAAGCCATATGCTTTATAGCTAAATATACAACAAAAAAGTCTATTGGCTATAACTTCTAACGACCGAAGGGAGTGATAACTTCTATAACTACTATCACTTCCGTACATGCGAAACTTCAGTTAAATAGGTAAAAGAGTATAAATATACAGCAAAATCGTTATAAATACAGAAAAATAATAGCAAAATGATAAATTTTCATGTATTTGTGCTACTATTTGCAAATTAATTACTATATTTGCAAACAGATTTCTAAAAGAATTGAATTTTTTATCTAAAAGTGAATAACGATGATACTGGACATTGAAATGCTGAGAAGCTTCTATGCTTCGTATTCGGATAGTGTACAACAAGCCAAGGCTACGGTAAAACGCCCTCTCACTTATGCAGAGAAGGTTCTTTTTGCTCATCTTTATAACCCTACTCAGTTGCGCCCATATAAAAGAGGTGTAGAGTATGTTGATTTCCGCCCCAATCGTGTGGCGATGCAGGATGCAACAGCCCAAATGGCTCTTCTGCAGTTTATGAATGCGGGCAAGGACAAGGTAGCAGTTCCTGCTTCGGTGCATTGTGATCACTTGATACGTGCTGATGTTGGCGCAACCGTCGACCTTCCAGAAGCTTGCAAGACCAATCAGGAGGTATACGACTTCCTCAAGTCGGTATCACAGAAATACCACATTGGTTTCTGGGGTCCTGGTGCAGGTATCATCCATCAGGTGGTACTCGAGAACTATGCTTTCCCTGGCGGTATGATGGTGGGAACAGATTCCCACACACCCAACGCAGGCGGTTTGGGTATGGTGGCAGTAGGTGTTGGCGGTGCCGATGCTGTGGATGTTCTCACTGGTCAGCCTTGGGAACTCAAGATGCCACGCCTCATCGGTGTTCACCTCAAGGGTAAACTCTCAGGTTGGGCCACTCCGAAAGATGTAATCTTAGAAATCCTTGGTATCCTTACGGTAAAGGGCGGCACGAATGCCATCCTCGAATATTTCGGAGAGGGTCTTGACAGCATCTCTACTACAGGTAAGGCAACCATCTGTAACATGGGTGCAGAGTTGGGAGCTACCTGTTCCATCTTCCCCTTTGATGCGAATGCCAGCGAGTATCTCCGCAAAACGGGTCGTGAGGAAATTGCCGTCTTGGCACAACAGAATGCTGCCGAGCTTCGTGCAGACGATGAGGTGATGGCAAATCCTTCTGCCTTCTACGATCAGATAGTAGAAATTGATCTCAGTAAGGTGGAGCCTCATCTCAATGGACCTTTCACACCTGATGCTGCAACTCCTATCTCGCACATGAAGGCAAAGGGCCCTGCCAACGATTATCCGATGGTAGTAGAAGTGGGTCTTGTAGGTAGTTGCACCAATTCGTCTTATCAAGACTTAGCACGAGCTGCCAGTGTGGCTCGACAGGCTTATGAGAAGGGCATCGAGGTGAAGGGACAGCTCATCATCAACCCTGGTTCTGAGCAGATACGTTATACAGCAGAGCGCGACGGCATACTCGACGACTTTAAGAAAATTGGTGCACTGATTATGACCAATGCCTGTGGCCCTTGCATAGGACAATGGAAGCGTCATACAGACGATAATACCCGTAAGAACGCCATCGTAACGTCGTTCAATCGTAATTTCCGCCGCCGTGCCGATGGTAATCCTAATACTTATGCCTTTATCGGCAGTCCGGAGCTCACGGTAGCACTTACTATTGCTGGTCGACTTGACTTCAACCCTGCTACCGACACCTTGCAAGATAAGGCAGGAAAGAGTGTGAAGCTCGATGCACCGACAGGTTACACTTTCCCTCCCAAGGGTTTTGCGGTAGAGGATAAAGGATTTATCGCACCCAGTGAAGAGAATGCGCAAGTAGAGGTCGTTATCTCTCCTGACAGCAACCGCCTTCAGAAACTTGCACCCTTTGCCCCTTGGGACGGCAATGATCTTGTCGATATGCCTCTGCTTATCAAGACTGAGGGTAAGTGTACTACCGACCACATCTCTATGGCTGGACCTTGGTTGAAGTTCCGCGGACATCTGCAGAATATTTCTGACAACTTGCTGATGGGAGCGGTTAATGCCTTCAATGGCGAGAGTAATCAGGTGAAGAATCAACTCGACGGAAATTATGTAGAGGTCTCCACTGCTGCCAAGGCATACAAAGCACAAGGCATCAGTAGCATTGTCGTGGCAGAGGATAACTATGGTGAAGGTTCTTCGCGTGAGCATGCAGCTATGGAGCCTCGTTTCCTCAATGTCAAAGTGATCCTGGCTAAGAGTTTTGCTCGTATCCACGAGACCAACTTGAAGAAACAAGGTATGTTGGCGCTGACTTTCTGCAATAAGGATGATTATAATAAGGTGCAAGAAAACGATCGCATCTCGCTCGTAGGTCTGAAAGAGTTTGCACCAGGAAGCAAGTTCACCATCATCCTGAAGCATCAAGATGGCACGCAAGATGAATTCTTGGTGGAGCACACTTACAACGATGCACAGATAGAGTGGTTTAAGGCAGGATCAGCGCTCAACTATGCCGCCACCCACAAGGAGTAATTCCATGGGGTGGTGCGACAACAATTTTCAACATCAAATATTATAAGTAATGAATAAGGAATATTTAATATATAAGCTGAGCGATGAGGTTAAAAACTCATGCAAGATAGATAAGGAGGCATTCACTAAGTTTAATGTGAAGCGAGGTCTTCGCAATGAGGATGGTTCGGGTGTATTGGTGGGACTCACCAATATCGGTAACGTTGTGGGTTACGAGCGCGATGCCGAAGGTAAGTTGACACCTACAGAGGGAAAACTCTATTATCGTGGTTACGAACTCGACGACTTAGTGAGTCCTTTGTTAAAGGAGAAACGTTTTGGCTTTGAGGAGGTGGCTTTCTTGCTGCTTTCAGGTCAGCTACCCGACAAAGAAGAGTTAGAAGCCTTCAAGGAACTCTTGAACGACAATATGCCGCTCGACCACCGCACCATTACGCATATCATTGAGTTGGAGGGAAGCAATATTATGAATATCCTTGCACGTTGTGTGCTCGAGATGTATACTTTCGACCCTAACCCCGATGATATCAGTCGCGACAATCTGATGCGTCAGAGTATAGAGCTGATTGCCAAGTTCCCTACGATTATCGCCTATGCATACAACATCTATCGTCACTCAGTACAGGGTCGTAGCTTGCACATCCGTCATCCTCGCGAGAACCTTTCTATCGCTGAGAACTTCCTCTACATGATGAAGCATGAGAACTATTCCGAACTTGATGCTCGTATGCTCGACCTATTGCTCATCATCCAGGCAGAGCATGGTGGTGGTAATAACTCTACCTTTACCGTTCGTGTCACATCGTCTACGCGTACAGACACTTATAGCTCTATTGCTGCAGGTATCGGCAGTTTGAAAGGTCCGCTTCATGGTGGTGCTAACATTAAAGTTATCAATATGTTCCATCACCTGAAAGAGCAAATCAGAGACTGGAAGAACGTAAAAGAATTGGATCTTTACCTTACCCGTATGCTCAACAAGGAAGCTTACGATAAGACGGGACTTATCTATGGCATCGGTCATGCTGTGTATACTATCAGCGATCCTCGTGCTGTAGAGCTAAAGCGTCTTGCTGGCGAGTTGGCGAAGGAGAAGGGTAGAGAGGACGAGTATGAGTTTCTCAAGCTGATAGAGCAGGAGGGCATCAAGTGCTTGCAGGCTCATCGTGGTGGTACCAAGCCTGCTTGTGCCAACCTTGACTTCTATAGTGGTTTCATCTATGAGATGATAGGATTGCCACAGGAAATCTATACGCCAATATTTGCCATGGCACGTATCGTGGGCTGGACAGCACACCGCATCGAGGAGCTCAACTTTGAGGGAAGACGTATTATTCGTCCTGCTTACAAGAACATCTTGGGTGAGTTGGAATACACTCCGCTCAAAGATCGATAAACATTTACGGCTTAAGGTTATTGCAGAATACCTCAAGCCGTTTTTTTAGTATCTTAAAAAAGAAGATAGGGAACCATCGTCGTTGAGCAGAAAAGTGTCATCAAAAACGCAAGTACTTACGATGCCCATCGCAAGTACTTTCAACAGCCAACGCAAGTACTTTCA